>Ga0075520_1001106_pt1 | contig 12676 bp, 15 predicted proteins | sample NGEPerB_FD_75100 | JGI IMG/M metagenome (GOLD analysis project Ga0075520, IMG submission 75100) | Arctic peat soil microbial communities from the Barrow Environmental Observatory site, Barrow, Alaska, USA - NGEE PermafrostAB12-B | ecosystem: Environmental > Terrestrial > Soil > Wetlands > Peat ... | reverse complement strand
CTTCGCCTCTCCCTTTCGACCGCCGCGGACTTCGATCCACTCCTCGCTCGACAGCTCGTTGCGCACGTGCGCGACGAAGACCCACTGTTGACGTCGCTCTTTAACGCCGTCGACCGCGACCGGGTCACCGGCGCGCACGCCGTGCCAGAACGTGGTGCGCACGAGGTGGCCCTGGCGACTGATTTCGGGCCGTTTCCTCACCCCTATTTTCTACTCGGCGACAATGCTCAGCACGTTCGTTGCGAGCAGAAATCTGCACCAACCGATCCGGGAATCTTCCTCTCCAACTACGAAAGCCCCAAAGGAACTCGAATCCCACTTCACAACCGTGACGTAACCGTGCGAGCGATCAAAATCGTCTCGATGACGTCACAGGCGTGACCTACGGTACAGACCATGAACTTCGAACAGCCGCTGCCCAAGTCGCTCTCCCCCTCGCGACTGGCCGACTTTCAGGCCTGCCCGCGTCGTTACCAGTACGCGTCGGTGGAGCGAATCCCCCAGCCGGCCAGTTACGCAACGGCCAAGGGCCGATTCGTCCATTTCGTCTTCGAACGACTCTTCGAGCTCGACGCTGTCGAAAGAACCATTGAACACGCCCGCGAGTTCGTGGACCCCGCGATCGAGGCGATCCTCACCGACGACGTACGCCGGGAGATCGCGATGGACGAGGCGATGCTCGCGCGCCTGCTACTCGAAACCGAGCAAATCATTGGGCTGTTCTTCCAGATGGAGGATCCGCGCCAGGTGAACCACGAGGGTATCGAACTGCGACTCGGCGTCACCGTCGACGGGGTGCCGCTGTTCGGTATCCTCGACCGACTCGACCGCGACCCCGAGGGGAACCTCGTGATCGTCGACTACAAGACCGGCGCGCTGCCGAACCGCAACTACGACGCCAAGACCTTCGCCAACGCCGAGCTCTACGCCGCGCTGTGTGAGGCGAAACTGGGCGAACGCCCCACCAAGATCCGCCTGCTCTACGTCGCCCACGGCGAATCGGTGGAGAGAAACGTCACCGAGGTCGTCGTTCGGGCTCGCCGAACGGCCGCGGGAGAGGCGTGGAGCCGAATCAACCGTTATTACCACGACGGCGACTTCCCGGCTACGCCCTCTCAGAATACGTGTCGTTTCTGCGCCTACAAGGATGCCTGTCGCGCCAGTGGAGTGCCAGTGCCGATGCGCTAGTCCCTAGGCTGGATTCGTGACTGCCTTTGAACTCTCCTACGACTACCGGTGCCCGTTTGCGAAGAATATCCACCTCCACGTGCTGGCCGCCCTACGCGCCGGAGCCGATTTTGACGTGACGTTCGTTCCCTGGACCATGAGTCAGGGGTACGTCGCCCCGGAAAGCCCTGACTCCTGGGACGATCCCGCCTTCGACGCCGACCACTTGTCCATGTACGTCAGCATCTCGGTTCGTGACCAGCAGCCCGAACTGTTCCTCGCCGCCCACGAGGCACTCTTTCGCGCCCGGCACGAACAGGCGATCCGCCTCGTCACCCTCGAAGAGATCGAGGGGGTCCTGCAACCCTTGGGTGTTGACATGGAAAGAGTCCGCCTCGACGTGGCGTCGCGCCGCCCCCACGAGGTCATGGCCCAGAGTTACGCGGCGTTCGACAAGTACGAGGCCTTCGGCGTGCCGACCTTTGTTCTGGACGGCGACGCCACGTTCGTTCGCTACATGACCGTTCCCAGCAGCGACGCCCAGGCCTCGGTGAAGGTCATCGAGTCGATTCTCGCCCTCATCGCCCTCGAACCCGAGCTCAACGAGTTCAAACACACGCGCGCGGCCTATTAATACGTACGAGACGAAGTATCTAGTGCGCGAGTCGGAGAATCAACTCCAGTAGTGCCAGCACACCCAGGAGAACGACCGCGGCGAATTCCTTCGTGCGGTCACCCGTCCGCACGTGGCTCACCGCGGAGCGCAGCATCAAGAGGAACAGACCGAGCGCCGCGGCGTCGTTGAGAATCGCCCAAAACGACGCCCCCCAGGCGGCGACACCGATCAGCAGGCCCACGGCGCCCGCGATCTCGAGTCCCCCGACGCGTTGGTAGGCGCTCTTGGTGAACCCCAGGTGGTCGGCCGAATGCGACATCGTGGGATTGAAGATCACCTTTTGCAGTCCCGACGCCAGGAACGCGAAAAACAGGATCAACGTGAGTAGTACCGCAACGGCTGACATCGAGACTCCTTTAGGGATCCCACGTTACTTGGCGGCCATCACCCTGACGGTGCACGGCCCTTACTTGGTGGCGTTGAGTTCCACCAGCAGGTGCAGTGCCGCTTCGCGTTCCTCGGCGTTACCCGACGGGGCGCCCGAGAACTCGGTGACGCCAGCAACTTCAAGTTCGTGGATCTGCTCGAGCACCTGAGCGGAGGACCCGACGAGGCTCGCACCGGCCGGACCGTCGGCTCCCTCGCGCTCGAGCATCGCGGCGTAACTCGGCAGGGTCGCGTAAAGGGCGTAGGTCTCGTTGATCCGTTCGCGCGCGCCCGCCTCGTCGTTGGTGACACTGACCGGCAGCGCACAGACGATGCGCGGGCTCGGTCGTCCGGCGGCCAGCGCCGCGGCGGTGATCGTCGGGGCGATGTGCGACGCGATGGTCTTCTGGCCCGTGAGCCAGAGCAGGGTGCCGTCGGTCTTCGATCCGGCGAGTTCGAGCATCCTGGTGCCCAACGCCGCGATCAAGAGGCTCGGAGTACGCACTTCGCGCGGTCCGATCGTGATCGGCATCACCGTGGTGACCAGTTCCCCCCTCGAGTCGACCTTCTCGCCGCGCAACATCGGCGCCAGGGCGTCGACGTACTCCTTCATGTGGGTGAAGGGCCGCTCGAAGGGCAGTCCCCAGTTGCCCTCGACCATGACCTTGTGCGAGAGACCGATCCCGAGCGACAGATGGCCGCCGATCGCGTCCTGCACGGTGCGGGCCTGGGCCGCGAGCATCGCTGGGTGCCGCGGCTGGATGGGCACGACGGCGGTGCCGAGGTCGACGTCGGTGATCTCGCGCCCGACGATCGCGAGGACCGTCAAGGTGTCGGGTCCGTAGATCTGGCTCGACCACATCGCGGTGAAACCCATGTCGCGAAGCGAGTGGGCCCTTTGCAGGATCTTGTCCAGTGAGCCGTCCGTGTCCAGTCCTATGGCGATGCGCATGATTCCTACCCCTTTTTCGACCGGTAGCGTTTGAGTCGTGTCGAACTTCAACCAAACTAGTGGCGCGATCAACGTCGGCATCGTGGGCGCCGGTCAGTTGGCCCGCATGATGGGCGAATGTGCTCACGACGCCGGCGTGCGCGTCACGGTGCTCGCCCTGACCTCGAACGACGCGGCGGTCGCCACCTGTGACGAAGTGGTGATCGGCGAGCCGACCGACGCTCGCGCCCTCGATCGACTCGCCCAAGCCGTCGACGTTGTCACCTTCGACCACGAACTCGTGGACCTCGACCAGATCGAAGGGCTGGAACGTCGCGGCGTCGTCGTGCGACCCTCGGCGAAGGCCCTGCGCTTCGCCGTCGACAAGGCCCACCAGCGCCGGGCACTCAGGGCCGCCGGACTGCCGCTGCCGCGATTCATCGTCGTTACGTCGTCGGCGGACCCCGAGCTGCCCGCATTCCTCGATGAGATCGGCGACGACGTCGTCGTTAAGACCGCGCGCGGCGGCTACGACGGTCGCGGCGTGTGGTTTTCGACCAGTCGAGACGAAACCCTGGCGCTCATCGATCAGCTGCCCGGTGAGATCGTGGTCGAAGAGCGCGTCGAACTCTTGGGCGAAGTGGCCCAACTGGTGGTGCGCGCGATCGACGGATCGGTGATGCTCTATCCCTTGGTGACGACGGTCCAGTCCGAGCGAATGTGCGCCGAGGTGCGTTTTCCTGCAGAGGTGAGCCTCGAAACGAGCCGGCGAGGCGAAGAGCTCGCCGAGCAACTGGCCTCGCTCATCGACGTCGTCGGCGTCCTCGCGATTGAGTTCTTCGTGACCCCACGTGGTCTGGTCGTCAACGAGGTCGCGCTGCGACCACATAACTCGGGCCACTGGACGATCGAGGGTACGACGAGCAACCAGTTCGCCAACCACTTGCGCGCCGTGAGCGGCCAGACCCTCGGAGTGGTAGGAATCCTGCACCCCTGCGCGGTGATGGTGAACGTCGTCGGCGACGAGAAGCCCGGATCGATCGAAGCGGCGGAGCACATCCCGGGCGTGCACGTGCACGACTACGGAAAGTCGTGGCGTCCGGGGCGAAAACTCGGCCACGTGACCGTGGTCGGTGACGACGCCCAGTCGGCGCACGTGCAAGCATGGAAGGGTGCGCGCGCCTACGGCACGAGGACCCGGGAGACGTAGTGGAACCAGTAGTCGCCATCGTGATGGGCAGCTCTTCTGACGCGGCGGTCATGGCCGACGCCTCGGCCATCCTCGAACGGTTCGGAATTGCCTACGAGACCCACGTCGTCTCCGCGCACCGGACCCCCGAGGCGATGGTCGAGTACGGACGAGGCGCCCGGGCCCGCGGGCTCAAGGTGCTGATCGCCGGGGCCGGAGGTGCCGCCCACTTACCGGGCATGCTCGCCGCCGTGACGACCCTGCCGGTCATCGGGGTGCCGGTGGCGCTCGCGCGCCTCGACGGCATGGACTCGCTCTTGTCGATCGTCCAGATGCCGCGCGGCGTGCCCGTCGCGACGGTCGCCATCAACGGCGCGACCAACGCAGGCCTGCTCGCGGCGCGAATCCTGTCGGTCGGCGACGACGCACTCGCCCACGCTCTTGAGGACTATCGGCTCGAACTCATCAGCCAGGCGCAAGAGCAGGACCGCTCGCTCCAAGGCGACGACGACTCTTAGGGTCGCTTTAAGAATCCCATTCGAGACAAACCTTCCAGTCCCATTAGTCTTGTCTTGGAACGAAGGAGGCCCTCCATGGGTTTATGGAAGCAGTTCACCACCATCTTTAAGGGCAAGGCCAACGCGGCGCTCAACAAGGCCGAGGACCCGCGCCAGACACTCGACCTCTCCTACGAGCAGCAACTGGAGAACCTCACCAAGGTCCGCCGCGCCGTCGCCGACGTCGCCACCGCGCGCAAGCGCGTCGAGATTCAGGCCGAGCAGTTGAAGGCCCAGGGCGACAAGCTCGCCGAGCAGGCGAAGGCCGCTCTCGCTCAGGGCAACGAGCCGTTGGCGCGCGAGGCCCTCACCCGCCGCGAGGCGATCGCCACCCAGCTCCAGGACCTCGAAGCCCAACACGCGACGATCCTCGAGCAGGAGCAGAAGTTGATCGACACGAGCCAAAAGCTCCAGAGCGAGGTCGAGCAGTGCCGCACCAAGAAGGAGACCATCAAGGCGACCTACACCGCCGCCGAGGCGTCCGCGCACATCTCCGAGGCCGTGAGCGGCATCTCCACCTCGATGAGCGACGCCGGCGCCGCGATGCAGCGCGCCCAGGACAAGGTCGCCTCGATGCAGGCGCGCAGCGGCGCACTCGATGAACTGCTGTCCTCGGGTGCCCTCACCGATCTCACCTCGACGCGCGACGACATCCAGGCCCAACTGGACGCCGCGGGCAAATCGTCCAACGTCGACGCGCAACTCGCCGCCATGAAGGCGCAGCTGGCGTCGCCCGCCGAAACGGGTGCCCTGCCTTCGGGCGACCCGTCAGGAGAGACGGGTGCCGCGCCCTCGGGCGACGGAGCGTAAGGATGGCCAAAACCAATATTGAGAAGGACCACGGCCTCGACGTCCGCATGTTCATCACGGGCCTCGCGCTGGTGCTGCTCTACGCCATCATCGTCACGCTGCTGCTTCGTTTTGGCGTCTCGTTCGTTATCGTTATCGTCATCGGTGCCGGACTGCTGTTCTCGCAGTACTACTTCTCGGACAAGATCGCCATGTTCTCGATGCACGCCCACGAGGTCACGCCCCAGGAGGAGCCGCGTCTGCACCAGATCGTCGATCGCCTGTGTCTGCTCGGCAACGTGCCCAAGCCCCGCGTCGGCGTTGCCGAAATGGACATGCCCAACGCCTTCGCGACCGGACGCAGTCCGAGCCACGCGGTCATCTGCGCCACGCGCGGCATCATGACGCGACTCAACGACGAGGAACTCGAGGCGGTGCTCGCCCACGAACTCAGTCACGTGGCCCACCGCGACGTGGCGATCATGACGATCGCGTCGGGCGTCGGCATGCTCGCGGGCCTCGTCGGACGAATTGCCATGTGGGGAGCGATGTTCTCGGGCGGTGGGAACAACCGCGACGGCGAACAAATGGTGCTGCTCGAGATCGCGACGTGGCTGATCTCGATCGTCATCTACGTGATTGCCTACCTGCTCACGATGGCGCTGTCGCGCTACCGCGAACTCGCGGCCGACCGCTCCGGCGCGATCCTCATCGGCAAGCCCAGCGTGCTCGCCAGTGCGCTCGTGCATATCACCGGCGACATCGGCAAGATACCGCGCACCGATCTTCGTAAGTCCGAGGGGATGAACGCGTTCTTCTTCGCGCCCGCACTCGCGAGCGGCACCGCGGCCTCGCTCTTCTCGACGCACCCGTCGCTGGAGAAGCGCCTCGACCAGCTGAAGAAGCTCGAGATCGAACTCAACGGCTAGTGGGGCTTCGCGACGCCCTCTTCGGACGCACCAAGCCGGCCGCACCGAAACTCGACAACCTCTTCGCGCTGCCGACTGCGGCCCTCACCCTGCAGAGCCAGCTCGACCTCGTGACGTCGGGTGAGGCCGGTCTGTGTTTCAAGGCCGGGAGTGGCGAATCGTCGATCACGAGTGACGAGGACCTCACCCAGCTCTTGGACTTCGACGAGAGCGGCGGCAAGATCTCGTTCACGACCGACGACCTCGGTTTCAAGTGGCTCCTGATCCACGACCCCGACCTCGGGAACCTCGTCACGCGCATCCACGGCGCGAACACCTCAATGGTCGAGCACGGACTCGGCGAGCGGCTCCTGTGCGCGGTCTTCGGTTTCGTGCCCGCCACCCCCCCGGGCGAGGGATCGGTGCGGATGGTCTATCTCCTAAAGCAGGGGACGTTCTATCCCTTCGCCCCGACCGGCAAGGATCAGCGTGACAACGAGTTAGAGCTTCGTGTGCAGTCCTTCCTCGGCAGCGACCTGCCGATGGAGAAGGACCTCTCGCGCTGGATGGCGCTCTGGAACCTGCCCGTCAACTGACGCTCAGCACCGAGGAGAATCTCGCCTCGAGCAACTGGTCGAAGGCGTCGGCGTACTCGAGGTCCAGTCTCGTGATGCCCCCGCGGTCGTGGGTCCACAGCACGAGGCGCACTTCGCGGTAACCGATCGTCGCGATTGGATGATGGTCGAGTCGCTGCGCGAGGTCGACCTGGGCCGCGACGATGGCGACGCCGATCGGGTAGTCCACCGTTCGCAGCTCGCGCACCAGGTGGTCGTTTTCGAGGATCCACGCCGGATGCCCGGCCAGCCAGCTGGCGAGGACGTCGTCTTCCAGGCGCTCGGGTCGACTCACGGATGGGTCATGTCCTCGGGCACGACCGCCGCGTCGAACTCCTCGCCCGAGAGAAAGCCCAGGGCCAGGACCGCTTCGCGCAGCGTGGTCCGCTCCTTGTGGGCCTTCTTCGCGACCTGGGCCGCCTTGTCGTAGCCAATGATCGGGTTGAGGGCCGTGACGAGCATCAGGGAGTTCTTCAGGTGGTGGTCGATCTGTTCGTAGTCCGGCTCGAGTCCCTCGACGCAGAACTCGCGGAACCGGTCGCACGCGTCGCTGAGCATGTCGATCGAGTTGCAGAAGTTGTGGATGATGACGGGCTTGCAGACGTTGAGCTCCAGATTCCCCCGTGATCCGGCCATCGAGACCGCCAGGTCGTTGCCGAAGACCTGGACACCGACCATGATCATCGCTTCGCACTGCGTGGGGTTCACCTTTCCGGGCATGATTGAACTGCCCGGCTCGTTCTCGGGCAACTGCAGCTCACCGAGGCCCGAGCGCGGACCGGAGCCGAGCCAGCGCAGGTCGTCGGCGATCTTGATGAGACTCGTCGCCAGGGTCTTGATGGCCCCGTGGGCGAAGACCAGCGCGTCGTGCGCCGCGAGGGCGGCGAACTTGTTGGGCGCACTGACGAACGGCTGACCGGTCAACGCCGCGATCGTGTACGCGACGCGCTCACCGAACTCGGGGTGCGTGTTGAGCCCCGTGCCCACGGCGGTGCCGCCGGCCGCCAGTTCGTACAGTCCGGGCAGGATCAGGTGCAGGCGCACGAGGTCGGCGTCGAGTTGGGCCACGTAGCCCGAGAACTCCTGGCCGAGCGTCAGCGGCACCGCGTCCATCAAGTGGGTCCGTCCGATCTTCGTGACGTTCACGTACGCGTTGGCCTTCACGTCCAGCGCGTCGCGCAGGCGGGCGACCGAAGGAATGAGACGCGACGTGATCTCAACGACCGCCGCGATGTGCATCGCCGTCGGAAAGGTGTCGTTGGACGACTGGGACATGTTCACGTGGTCGTTCGGGTGCACCGGATCCTTTCTCCCGCGTGTCCCCCCGGCGAGTTCGATGGCCCGGTTCGAGATCACCTCGTTGACGTTCATGTTGGTCTGGGTGCCCGAACCGGTCTGCCAGATCCGCAGCGGGAACTCGTCGTCGAGCAGTCCGTCGATGACCTCGCGCGACGCGCGCTCGATCAGTTCGGCGCGGTGCTCGTCGAGTTTGCCCAGTTCGTTGTTCACCTCCGCGGAGGCGAACTTCAACACGCCGAACGCCCGGATCAGCGCGATCGGCATCGTCTCGTCGCTGATGGCGAAGTGGTGCAGACTGCGCTCGGTCTGGGCTCCCCAGTAGTGGTTCGCGGGCACCTCGATGGTGCCCATGGTGTCTGATTCAATACGTACGTCGCTCATGGCTTCCTCTACTTCTTCTTCGACTTCGTGGCTGCGGCCTTCTTCGCCGCGGCGGTCTTCGGTGTCCCGTACAGTTTCACGCCACGGGTGACGACCTTCTTCGCGAGCGCCACGTCGCTCGCGCGCGGGCCGTCGCCGTCACCGGGCACCTCGAGCAACAGCGGAAGGTTGCGGATCTTGGGGTGTCCGACCAGGGGCGCGAGGCCCTTGGCGCCAATGGTCCCTTCGTCGATGTTCGCGTGGCGGTCCCGGTTGGCTCCGAACTCGACCTTGGAGTCGTTCAGGTGCAGACAGCGAAGGCGTTCGATGCCGATCCGGTCGTTGATCTCCTTCACGAGCTTCTTGGTACCAGCGACGCTCGAGTAGTCGACGCCACTGGCCCAGAGGTGCTGGGTGTCGATACAGAGACCGAGGCGTTCATCACCGCCGCAGGCGTCGATCAACGCCTCGATCTCTTCGAGGCTGCGCCCGACGGTGCCGCCGGTGCCCGCGGCGTTCTCGATGAGGATCGGACAGTCCGCGACGCCCGCCGGCGCCGGGTCGGCCTCGTCGAGCGCGCGCGCGAAGGCGTCGGCGATCTGTTGGACCGCGTTCTCGAAGCCGTTGCCGAGGTGACTGCCGACGTGCAACACGACGCCCGAGGCGGCCATGCCCCGCGCGACCGAGAGGTTGTTGGTGAGACAGGCGACGGACTTCTCGTAGAGCGCGGGGTCCGGCGAGGCGAGATTGATGAGGTACGTGGCGTGACAGAACGTGTGGGTGATCGTCGGATGCGCGGCTTGGGCGTCGCGGTACGCGGCGAGGATCTCGGGTGAATACTGCGACGGCTTCCACATGCGCGGGCTCTGGACGAAGACCTGGACCGAGGTCGCGCCGAGCTCTACGCCGGCTTCGAGCGACGGGACGAGCTTGCCGCCACCGCGGACGTGTGCACCGATGTTCATTACAGTAAAACTAGTAGTTGCCCCGCCCGCCAACGATTGGATCAAGCATGAGCGAAACCTTCACCGCGGCCGCGCGCGCCATCTTCGCGAAGAAGGTGCTCGCCCACGTCGCCACCCTCGAACCGGACGGTTCGCCCCAGGTGACCCCGGTCTGGGTCGAGCTCGACGGTGACAACATTGTCATCAACACCGCGCTCGGACGGGCCAAGGCCCGCAACTTGGCGAGCGACCCGCGCGTCGCGGTTTCCCTGACCGACCCCGACGAGCCCGAGGACGCGATCTGCGTGCGCGGCACGGTCGTGGGCTTCACGACGATCGGCGGCGACGAGGTGATCGATCGGCTCTGCATGAAGTACAACGACGGCGCGAGGTTCGATCATCGCGTAGGCGAGATCCGCGTCACCGTCACGATCCAGCCGGGCCGCATCGCTTGTCAACCCGAGTAGACCTTTAGCGACGAAGTTCTCGGCGTTTAGCGGAGATTTTGGTCGATACAGACCGATTCGCAACCAGCAGCGACGATTTACTTGGCGCTGATGACGTGTTGAGGCTTATCAGAGGCGCATTGGAACGTTGCTGTCTTGCAGTGGCGATTGCTCCGCCGGAACGCCCCCACCGGCGAGCTCGCGACAATTCGGCCCATTCTGGCCGTTTCGGAGCAAAACCGACCAAGAGATCTACCACTATCAAACGTGTGCGTAGATAAGTTACCGGTACACTGTTATTGGTAACTTATTGAGGGAGTGACAGTGGAACCGGCTGGGACGGAAGTTGAGGTCATCTGGAACGGACGGAGGATTCGCGCCTTCGTGCCGACACTTCTTGCGGATCGCGAGCTCACGCTCGACGCGCCAACCGCCGCAAGATCCGCCGCAGCGGCCACCGAAGTCGCTCACGCCGCAGAGGCGCTGGACGCAGACTGTAAACCCCTCGCGCGGCTTCTGTTGCGCTCAGAGGGCGTTGCCTCTTCCTACATCGAAGGCGTCACCGCTTCCGTTGTCGACGTCGTACTCGCCGAGGAACAAGTCGGCGGAACTGGTACCGGAGCCGCCGCGTGGGTGGCCTGCAACCTAGCAGCTGTCTCGCAAGCCGTAGCCAGCGCCGAAGGTGGTGCGCCGCTCGGGGTCGATACGTTGTGCGAGTGGCATCGCACCCTCATGACGGGAAGCCCGACTCCCGGGCGCTACATCGGGGTGATTAGGAACGAACAGGGCTGGATCGGGGGGACAAGTCCGCTCGATGCTCACCTCGTGACGCCTCCCCCCAACGAGCTCTCCGTGCTACTCGACGACCTCATGGTCTACGTGAACCGCGTGGACGTCGACCCCGTCGCCCAAGCCGCGATCAGCCACGCACAGTTCGAGATCATCCATCCCTTCGGCGATGGCAATGGCCGAGTGGGCCGTGTGCTTGTCGCTTGGGTGCTGACTCGACGGCTTGCACTTCTCGTCCCACCACCAGTAAGCGTGGCGATTGCGGCTGACGTCGCCGGTTATTCCTCGGGCCTGGTGCTCTTTCGACTGGGAGATCATCGTAGGTGGATCACGTGGTTCGCTGATGCGGTGACCAGTGGAGGCAGAGCCCAACGTGCGCTGATCTCGAACGTCGAACAGATCAAGCAGCAGTGGCGTGATCGTCTCGCCGCCGGTGACCGCAGAACGCGGAGCGACGCTGCGGTCTTTGCGGCGCTCGATCTTCTTCCTCGTCATCTTGTCCTCACCTCCCAGATCCTTGCCGACGAGCTTGAGATCTCCCGCAAGGCCTCCTTGGCGACTCTCCACCGTCTAGTGCAGGTTGGGATCCTCACTGAACAGGGGACGGTCTCGCGTCAAACGTCCGGGCAACCTGCGTTGCTCTTCGTCTCCCGGGACCTACTCGGACTCGCCGGTTCGAGTCCGTTGCGCTAATTCCACGGAGCCGCACAAGCCAGACCTAATACTCCGTGCGACGATCGGTGAGTTCAATATTCTTGGCATCCCTGTCGTAAATTGCTTCTGCTCCCCGACAACCGACCGTCAATCGAACACCACGTCCCGGGCGAAACACGTCAGCTCACCCGCATCAGTGGTGACTCGCGTGTGCTCGATCAGCGCCTCGTTGTCGCGAAGCATCGTGGTGCCGTCGAAGCTCCAGACCGCAACCGGTCGCGGCGGTGCCGGGCGATTGTAGGCGCCGCGAAGCGTCGCGACGTCGTTGGCGAAGTTGACTTCGTCGTCCGTCAACAACGCCGTCACGACGTCGGCGTGCGACGACGCGCTCGAAATCGCACTGATTACCGCGTAGTCGAGGTCAACCAGCCAACTGAGGGTCGCGACGTCACGCGCCGCCAGGGGTGCCGAGTAATCCGCCGAAATCTCCAGCCACACGCCGATCGGTCCGCGCAACTGATCGCGTAGTGACGAAACCAACATCACGACGTCGGCGTCGCTCGCGGCGAGCACCACGGGAACGTTCTGTTCGCTCACGACGCGCGCTATCTCGCCGAGGTTCTCCAGCGAGACGTTGAGGCGAGCCAGTTGCACGGCTAGGGCTGCAGGTCTTCTTTGGGCAGTCGCTCGATGTTCACGTCGCGAAACGTGAGTATGCGCACCGACGGCACGAACCGCGCGGCACGGTACATGTCCCAGACCCACGCGTCGTGCAGCACGACCTCGAGCAGGGTGGGCGTGCCCGTCGCACGGACCTCGACGGCGACGTCGTTGGCGAGGTAGAAACGGCGATCGGTCTCGACGGCGAAGTCGAACATGCCCACGACCGCCTTGTACTCCTGGACTAACGCCAGTTCGAGGGTGGACTCGTAGTCGTCGAGCTCTTCTTCACCCATGGGGGCGGTTCTACGCGCGCTCGGTGACGCG
>Ga0075520_1001104_pt1 | contig 12704 bp, 7 predicted proteins | sample NGEPerB_FD_75100 | JGI IMG/M metagenome (GOLD analysis project Ga0075520, IMG submission 75100) | Arctic peat soil microbial communities from the Barrow Environmental Observatory site, Barrow, Alaska, USA - NGEE PermafrostAB12-B | ecosystem: Environmental > Terrestrial > Soil > Wetlands > Peat ... | reverse complement strand
TGGCGAAGGCGAGGCGGCCCCAGACTCCGACGGCGAGGGCCGCAGTGCCCACAGAGCCGGCGCCGGCTCTGTGGGCACTGCGGCCCTCGCCGTCGGAGTCTGGGGCCGCCTCGCCTTCGCCACCCGCGACGACCTCGTGCCGCCGCACGACGCCGGAAGCGACGTCCTCGTGGTGGACTTCGCCGGCTTCGAGAGCGAGTCGTTCGGGCTCGAATGCGCCTCGCGCCTGGTGAGCGAGGCCGTCAGGCTCGGCTGGAAGAACCTCGTCGGCTACGGCTTCGTCGGCGGCCCGCGCTACGTCGGCTGCAACCTTCCGGGCCCGGACGGCGCTCCCGCCGCCGGCGTCGTCGTCGAGCTCTACGGCCGCGAGGCCGGCGACTTCCTCGGCGCCCTCCTCGAGGGCGCCGACATCCGCCTCTACGGTCAGGGCCAGTGCCACGTCGGCATGAAGGCGGCCGCGGGCTCGATCTTCGTCCTCCAGGACGCCCTCAACACCTGCTGCTACGCCGCCCACGGCGGCACGTTCAACGTGTGGGACTCCGGCTCGCGCTTCGCCGTCGCCGGCCAGAACAAGGTGACGGAGGACGACGGCGAGACTCCGTCCCAGGGCTTCCGCTCGATCCACTTCGGCACGCCCAACGAGTACGCCTTCGAGTACCTGATGAGCGGCGGCGACAACTCGCTGCACGTGGTGATGGGCCTCGAGAAGCCGGACGCCGCCGGCGAGCTCCGCCTCAAGCCCAAGCCGTACGCCGGCAAGTTCTTCATGAGCGGCGCCGCCGCGGGGCGCGTCTTCGTGTTCGACCCGGACGACAGGCTGGACCCGGCACAGTACCATGGGAACGTGGCCGAGGAGATCACAGAGCTCGAGTGGAATGCGCACCTGGCGCCGTTCCTCGCCGCCGAGGCGGCGCGGCGCGGCGCCCCGCTGCGCGTGGAAGGCGACGAGGTCGTCGTGCGCCTCGAAGGCGAGTGGCGCCGCTGGCGCTACGACGAGTGCTTCCTGCAGCTTGTGCCGCAGAAGGTGGCGCGCCGTCTCGTCAAACGCGGCATCACGCCGCCTCAGCTGGCGCAACTGGTGGAGGAATGAGCCGCCGCATCGCCTTGGGCGCGTGCCTCGCGGCCTTCGCCATCCTGGCCGCCGCCTGCGGCGGGACCGCCGCCGGCGCCACGGTCCAGCCGGTCGCTTCCTCACCTGCGCCGCCTTCGCCCTCCGCCGCCAGCCCGGCGGCGCTCACCTACGGCACGGTCGGCGACTGGGCGCACGAGTGGCAGGTGGTCCGCCGGCTCCAGGCGGATCCGCCCAAGGGTCTCGTCGTCTACTATATCGGCGATTCCACCGCCCGGGAGTCGATCGTGAGCGACTCGAGCTGGGCCGCCGACATACGCCGTCTCGGCGGCCCGCCCACGCGCACCGTGAGTCTCGCCGGGCACGATCAGAGCTTCGCCATGGACCTCAGCCTCGTCTCGGCGCTGCCGAGCACGCGGGGGATCGCCCTCATCGGTGTGGGCCTGAGCCGTATGCTGTTCGACCCGACGGCGCCGATGCCGTCCCGTTCGGAGGGTGGCCAGCCCCTCGCCAACGGATCCGCTCCGCCGCCCGGCGCGGCGGCCGAGGCGGGCTGGGTGCGACATCACTACGACGGTCGTCGCCCCTACTCGCGCGCGCAGCAGAGGGCCATCGCGCGGCGCTGGATACGCTGGCACGCGGCGCAGTTCAGCCGCAACCGGGCGCCCAATCTGGTGGATCTCGGCAAGCTCATCGCGCTGTGCCGGGCCAAGGGGCTCCGGCCGGTGCTCGCGGACATGCCGTTCAACCTCGCCGCCGGGGGGCGCATCCTCGCCAAGCCGCGGGCCGTGTACCGGCGCGCTTGCATCCGCCTCGCGCGGCAGTACGGGATCCACTACGCCTCGTTCCTGCGCGCGCTTGACCTCCCCAGCAAGGACTTCTGGGACAACGCCCATCTCCTGAGGGCCGGCTACGTGCTCTGGCAGCGGCAGCTCGCGCGGCTCGTGGTCAATCTCACGCGCGCCGGCTGACGCGGCTCGCGGCCGCGGACCTGACGTGGCCCGCTGCCGCTGACCTGACGCGCAGCGGGTACACTTTGTTCACACAAGGGCGCCACGGCGCCGACAGGACACCCAGGAGGCCCACATGGACGCCGACCGTCGCGTAGCTCTCGTGACTGGCGCCTCGTCCGGCATAGGGGCGGCGCTCGCCGAGCGTCTCGCCCACGACGGCTACGACGTGGTCCTCGTCGCGCGGCGGCGGGAGCGCCTCGAGGCCCTTGCCCACAAGCTCGAAGGCTCGGCCGGCGTGTCCGCCGAGGTACTGCCGGCCGATCTCACCGTTCCGGAGCAACTGCTCGCCGTCGAGGAGCGCCTCGACGCCGGCGACGGCGTCGACCTGCTCGTCAACAACGCCGGCTTCGGCGGCTACGGGCCGTTCGCCGAGCTCGAGCCGAACTTCGGCGACCGGCTGATCGGCGTCCACGTGCGCGCGCCGATGCGGCTGACGCGCGCGGTGCTGCCCGGCATGATCACCCGCGGTCGCGGAGCAGTCGTCAACGTCGCCAGCCTGCTGGCCCTCAGCGGCCCGCTGCATGTGCGCATGTCGGGCCGCGCCACCTACGCTGGTGCCAAGGCTTTCCTGCTCACCTTCACGCAGTCACTGGCGCAGGAGCTGGAGGGCACCGGCGTGCACGCGATGGTCTGCCTGCCGGGCATGGTCGAGACCGAGTTCCACGGCGTGCGTCGCGGCGACGCGCCCGCGCCGCCCTCGATGATGAGCGCGCCGGACGTGGCACAGGCGATCGTCGCCGGGCTCGAGCTCGGCGAGATCATCTGCGTGCCCGGCCTCGAGGAGGTCGGCGTGTTCCACCAGCTGAGCGATATCCAGCAGGCGACGCTGTTCGGCGGCAACTCGGGCAAGCTGGCGTCGCGCTACCGGCGCTAGCCGCGGGCGCTCAGACCCCTGTCTCGACCTTGATCTTGCCGCGCTTGATCGCCTTCATGACGACCTCGTAGTCGCGCTCCGTCTGGTCGGCATACGCCACCGCGAAGTCAGCGATCCCCTGGTCGAAGCGGTCGCCGACGCCCATGTACGACGCGATCGCGATGCGCCGCCCCGAGCGCGCGTGGCCGCGCGCCAGCGCCCAGCCACAGGCCTCGGCGTACAGCTCGAGTCCGGGCGGCTTGAGGAGAGCGACGTCGATCGACAACTTCATGTCACGCAGCTGGCGCCAGTAGAAATGGCGACCGGCGGGGCCGGTCATCCAGCCCAGGAAGATGTCGCTGGCCGCCTGCATCAGTTGCTGACCGGCGACCACGCGGTGACCACTGTGCTGGTAGCGGCTCTTTCCCGCGTACTGCTCCAGCACGGAGCGCGTGGCCTCCTTGACCTGCAGGATGAGTACGTCGTCGTCGTCGCGGCCGCGGAGCAGCACGACGACGCAGCGCGTGCCCACGCTGCCGACGCCGACGATCTTGCGTGCCACGTCCAGCACGTCGAAGCGCTCGATCAGCTCCCGGCGGTCGTCCTCGAGCGTGCCGGCGTACCTGTGGAAGAGCGTGTGTACGCTGTCGTCGGCGTTGGTCAGCTCATCGAGGTGCATCAGGACGGGCGGCTGGTCGTTGAAGCGGCGCTGGCCGTCCACGACCTCGGTCAGCTTGCGGGCCGCCTGCAGGCTGTCGCGCGTGCGGGCCTTGGCCAGCCCGGCGCCGATGCGCTTGACGACCTTCGGCGGCCGCGCCACGCGGAACATCTCCAGCAGGTCGTCGGCCACGACGTGCGAGTACCACACGTCCATCTCGCGCATCTCCGCGAAGGCGGCCATGTGCTCGCGGTAGGAGCGCACCGACGCGAGCGTGACGTCGCGCGCCACCTCCGCGGAGAAGCCGTTGCTGCGCGCCGCGAGCACGAAGCTCGCCGCCAGGCGCTTGATGTCCCACGAGAACGGCCCGGGCAGGGTCTCGTCGAAGTCGTTGACGTCGAAGAGCTGCGCGCGTTCCGGCGACGCGTACAGGCCGAAGTTGGACAGGTGCGCGTCGCCGCAGAGCTGTACGGTGAGACCGGTGCGCGGCAAAGGAGCCAGGTCCGCCGCCATCAGCGCCGCCGAGCCTCGGTAGAAGGTAAAGGGCGAGGCCGACATGCGGCCCCAGCGGATAGGCACCAGGTCTTGCTGACGATCCGCGTCCTGGGCGCGCAGCAAGGCGATGGGATCCGGGCGGTCCGGGGCCGGCTTCCAGTCGGAGTGGGCGCGGCGCGGCACCAGCCTGCGCAGTGCCTTGCCCTCGGCTCGGCGTTCCTCGGGCGTCTGGTGGGCCCACGGCTGTGTCGTGCTCATGGCGGCGCTCCTTCAGGATATGGCGGCGCCCCTCGAGGTGGGGCATCCCTGCATTGTGGAGCGCATTCCCAAGCCGGGCCGCGCGGAAACCGCGAGGCCCGGCAAGCGTACGCGCGAGGCCTCGGCGAGTTCTACTCGGACGCTGGCGTGGCGCCGGCTCCGGCGGCTACGCGGACGCGGGCGTGGCGCCGGCGTCCGCCTCCCCGGCCGGCGTCTTCTTCACCTTGCCGCCCGGCAGGAAGCAGCTCATCACGAATCCGAACAGTCCGAGCACGCCGATGGCGATCAGCGCGTCCTGCAGGCCCTTGTTGCGCGCCGCCTGATTGAACTGTACGAGCTGGTGTGCGAGCGCGCCGGGTTCGTGCTTGCCGACCAGGTAGGCGCTCACCTGCGCGTTGCTGACCGTCTGGGCGTCGTGGCGCAGGAAGACGACGACCTGCGGCTTCTCGCTCGCGGGGATACCGCTGAAGTGCTCGATGGCGCCCGAGAACGAGGCGATCAGGGTGCTCATGAGCACGGCGCCGGCGACCGCCGTCCCAAAGGCTCCGCCGAGGTTGCTCATGGCGCGCGAGAGGCCGGAGATCTCGCTCTGCTCCTTGGCCGGCACCGCGCCCTGAGTGATGTTCATCAGCGGCGCGTTGATGAGGCCGATCCCGATGCCGGAGACGATCATCCCCGGCAAGAACGCCCACTGCTCGGCGGTCGCCTTGAGCTCCATGGCGACCAGCAGGATGCCGGCCACGAAGATCAGCATGCCGGCCTGCACGATGAGCTTGGGCGCCACGATCTGGGTGAGCTTGCTCACGCGCGTGGCGACGATGATGATCATGATCGTCATCGGCAGGATCAGCAGGCCGCTGTGGAAGGCGCTGTAGCCGAGGGCCATCTGCATGAACACGGGGCCGACGAAGAGGAACCCGGCCTGCATGAACATGAACGCCACGATGGCGAGCAGGCCGAACAGGACGGCGCGCTTCTTGAGCATGCCGATGTTGAGCAAGGCGTCCTTGCCGGCCTTGAGCATGTGGCGCTCCCACAGGGCGAACAGAGCGAGCACGACGACGCCGGCGATCACGAAGGGGATCACCGGCGACACGCCGCCCTCGGGGATCAACGTCTTGCCCCAGCCGACCATGGGTACCCTCGCGGCGGTCCAGCCGTACTTGCTCGCCTGCAGCACGCCGAGCACGACGAGCGCCAGGCCGAGCGCCGAGAGAAACGCGCCCAAGTAGTCCAGCGTGGCCCTCGGCCGCGGCTGCTTGGGCACCTTGATGCGCGTCGAAAGCGCCAGCGTCGCGAGCACGACGCAGACTTCCAGCAGGAACGAGACGCGCCAGGTCAGGTAGGTCGTCAGAAAGCCGCAGATCAGCGGGCCCAGGGCGGCGCCCATGGCGCCCACCGCGCCCACCGCCGCGAAGGCCGAGACGCGCGGCTTGCCGGCGGGGTAGATCGTCCCCACGATGGCGAAGATCGCCGGGATCATCAGCGCCGAGCCGAGGCCCTCGAGCAGCGACCAGCCGAAGATCATCATGGGGAGGCCTTGGCTGAACGCCGTGATCAGCGCGCCGACGCCGTACATGGAGATCCCGAGCGTGAAGGTCGTGCGGCGGCCCCAGACGTCTCCGAGCTTGCCGCCGATGAGCATGAACGAGGCCATGACGAGCGAGTAGAGCACCAGCGCCGACTGCACGCCCGAGACGGTGGTGCCGAGGCTCTTGACCACGGACGTGACGGCCACGTTCATCGCCGTCGTGTCGTAGGCGTTGATGAACTGCGCCATGCAGAGGGCCACCAGGATGAGCTTCAGGGGCAGCGCCGCGGCGTTGGTCCCGGAGGTCGCACCCGCGGCAGGCATCGTCTGGGCGTTGCTCGACATGTTCCCTCCGGTGTCCCCATGGCGTCGCAGGCACCCTCCGCGGCGTGACTGCGGCGGCCGGCGTCCGCCGGCCTCGACACTACCTATCGGCCGGGGAAGTCTGCAACTGTACGTTCGTCGCCACCGCGAGCCGCGCCGTCGCGGCGCGAAGCTTGGCGCCGGATCGCACAAGCGTGGGGATGGGGTGTTTAGTGTGTATCCGCCAACCATTGGTGGAAGGCTAGTCATGCACGAGTGAACGACTTTTCGGAGAGGGGCACGGCATGAGCACCTACGATGTGGCCGTGGTCGGCGGCGGGCCGGCTGGGCTGGCCACGGCCATGTACGCCGGCCTGCGCGGCCTCGGCACGGTGCTGTATGAGGCCGAGGCCTTTGGCGGCCAGCTCATCAACCTGTATCCCACCAAACCGGTCGACAACTTTCCGGCGCAGGCGCCCCTGCCTTCGCGCGAGCTCGCTCTACGGCTGGCCGGCCAGGCCGAGCAGTTCGGCGCGGAACTGCGCGAGTGGCGCGCCGTCGAAGACGTCACGCCGCGCGACGGCGTGTTCAGGATCCGCGGCTCCTTGCGCGAGGACGAGGCACGCACCGTCGTGCTCGCCCTCGGCCTCGGCCGCTTCACGCCGCGCCGGCTCGGCCTCGAGGACGAGGACAAGTACCTCGGCAGGGGGCTCGCGTACCGGCTGCCGCCGCGCGAGGACATCCGCGCGAAGCGCGCGGTGGTCGTCGGGGGCGGTGACACGGCGCTCGATACGGCGCTCTCGCTGCGCGAGGTGGCCGACGTCACGGTGGTCCGCCGCCGCGACGAGTTCCGCGCCTACGCGCACACCCAGGACCGCTTCGTCGAGGCCGGCATCGAGGTGGTGAGCAACGGCGAGGTGATCGCCCTGCGCGGCCGCGAACGGCTCGAGGGCGTCGTCGTGCGCCACTCCGACGAGAGCACGGTAGAGATCCCGGCCGACCTGCTCCTGGTCAGCATCGGGCAGGTGCCCGACCTCGCGGGCATCGCCCACTGGGGCCTTGGTCTGAACAGCACGAGGATCGATGTCGACTCCGGGATGCAGACCGGCACACCCGGAGTGTTCGCGGTCGGCGACTTCGCGGCCTATCCGGGCAAGGTGCGCATGATCGCCACGGCCGTAGGCGAGGGCTCCACGGCCGCCTCGTCGGCCGAGCGCTATCTGGCCGCCGTGTCGTCCAACTGACCTGCCGTGCCGGCGCCCGGCGGATCCGCACACCGGACTCGGCCCTGGTCTGCGGCCCGGCGGTGCCCTGAGCCGCTTCCGGGCGCCATGATAGAGTCACCGCATGGAGACGGAGCCCGGCCGGACAGGTTGGACGACCCCGCCGGAGCCTCCGGGCGGACCACCCGCCGGGGCCGCGGCGGACCACGCGCCAGCGTCGCCCGTCTCCGCTCCACCGTCCGGTTCCGACGCTGCTCCGGCGTCCGCGCCGGTTTCGGCTCCGGCGTCCGCGCCGGTTTCGGCCTCGGCGCCCGCGCCTGTCTCAGCTCCGCCGTCCGCTCCGGGCCACGTCCCGCCGCCCTCGCTCGATGCGACCCCGCCCGCCGCCCCGACGACGGCGCGCGAACGCGAGCGCCTTGGCCTCGTCGAGGAGAAGACGCGAGCCTGGCCGGTGGCGGCCGTGGCGCGCGGCCTGGCCTTGTTCTTCGGCGCGTTCACGCTCCTCAATGTCGTCGGCGCACTGCGCACGCCGGGGTTCGACGCGAACATCTGGTGGATCGACCTGCACCTGCTGCCGCAGGCGGCGGCCACCAGGAAGACGAGCGCCGCCGCGCTGGCGCTGATCGGCTACGCCGCGCGCCCGCGCATGTCTCGCTGGCGCAGCGCTGCAACGCTCGTCCTCGCGGGGCTCTGCGCCGTCGCCACCGCGTGGAACGGCGTCGACTTCTACATCCTTTGGGGCCGCGGCGACTTTCATCCGGGCATGCCGCTGCCGCTCTCGTTCGTCCTCTGCGCCGGCTTCGCCTTCATCTTCTGGGCCGCCCTGAGGCCGCCGCCGGCCGGGCGCCGCCGGCTGCCGGCGGCGGCCGTCCTCGCGGTCACGGCCGCCGCCTGCGTCGTGCTCTTCCCGCTCGCCCAGGAGTTCTTCTTCGGTAACACGGACTACCTGGGCGGTTCCGCGTCGCTCCCCGCGGACGCCGTGGTGGTCTTCGGTGCGGAAGTGCACGCCGACGGGAGCCCGCCGTTCGTGCTGATGGACCGTATGAACACCGCCATCCGCCTCTACAGGGACCATCGGGTCAAGCGCATCATCGTGTCCGGCGCGGTGGGCGTCAGCGGCTACAACGAGGCGCTGGTGATGCGCGACATGGCCGTCAAGGCGGGCGTGCCGCGCAACGACGTCGTGGTCGACTCGGCCGGCGTGAACACGGAGGCGACCGTCCGGGACACGCTGCCGTTCTTCGGCGGCGTAGGGTGGCGCCGGATCGCCGCCGAAAGCGACTTCTATCACCTGCCGCGCATCAAGCTCGCCTACGCGCGCGCCGGCTGGAACGTGCTCACCGTGCCGGCCCAGTCCACGCACCGCATCCCGCAGACGCCGTTCCTCGTGCTGCGCGAGGTGCCGGCGTTCTGGGTGTATTACCTGCGCGCCATCGGCGGCTGAGCGCACCGCACGGCAAGAGGGCGGGCCGGACGCTCGTCCGGCCCGCCCTCAGGCGTCTCAGCTGTCCGTCGCCTCTAGCGCAGCAGGCAGCCGTTGGACATCAGGTAGTCCTGCCAGTCGGCCTCGCTGGGCTCGCCGCACTTGCGCAGGAGCTTCTCCCACTCCTTGTCCACCCAGGCCTCGAGGTTGAGGAGCGTCTCCTCGTTGCCCGGCTTGAAGAGGTGGGCGAACCGGCCCTGGCGCTTGAGCCAGGGGATGAGCGGTTCCTTGTGGCGCGGCCGGTAGGTGAGGTGGTACTCGCCGTCCACGACCTCGAACAGCGGCCAGTAGCAGGCGTTGACGGCCTCGCGCGCGAGCTCGATCGTCTCGGCCCCGTCCGAGCGCCAGCCACGCGGGCACGGCGCCAGGATGTTGAGGAACGACGCGCCCGGCGTCGCCAGGGCCTTGGCCGCCTTGCGCACGAGGTCGCGCGGGTCGTGCGGCGAGGCCTGGGCCACGTAGCCGAGCTCGTGGGCGATCATGATGTCGGTGAGGTTCTTGCGGTTCTGCAGCTTGCCCGACGTAGCCTTGCCCACCGGGCTGGTGGTCGTCCAGGCGCCGAGCGGCGTGGCGCCGGAGCGCTGGAACCCGGTGTTCATGTAGGCGCCGTTGTCGTAGCAGACGTAGAGCATCTGGTGCCCGCGCTCCATGGCGCCGGAGAGGCTCTGCAGGCCGATGTCATAGGTGCCGCCGTCGCCGCCGAAGGCGATGAACTTGACGTTGTCCTCGATGAGGCCCTTCTTCTTGAGGGCGCGGAAGGCCGTCTCGACGCCGCTCAGCGTGGCGGCGGCGTTCTCGAAGGCGGTGTGGATGTAGCTGCCCTCCCACGAGGTGTAGGGGTAGATCGTGGTGCTCACCTCGAGGCAGCCCGTGGCGGCGCTCACCACGACCGGGTCGCTGGTGCCCATGAGCACCTGACGCACGGCGATAGGCGCGCCGCAGCCGGCGCACATGCGGTGCCCGCCGGCCAGCTTGCTGCCCTGGCCCACGAGCTCCAGCCACTTGCCGCGTGCATCCTCGAAGTGGTTGGTCTCCTTGAGCGCGTCGACTGGGCAGACCTCCACGCACTCCTTGCACATGATGCAGCGGCTCTCGTCCACGCTGAACGAGGTCAGCTCGCGCTCGTTGAAGGTGAGCGACCCCGTGGGGCACGTGGCGACGCAGCGGCCGCAGCTGATGCAGTCCGCCAGCTGGAGCGCCTGGCCGTAGGGCGTGTCGACGTTGATCGCGAAGCCGCGGCCGGTGAAGTCGTAGCAGGCTGGGCCGGCGACGTCGCGGCAGACGCGCACGCAGCGTCCGCAGGCGATGCAGCGGTCCATGTCGCGGCGGATGAACGGGTGATCCGTCTGGGGCTCGACCTCGCGCACGCGGTTGCCCTTGACCACGAGGTCGTTGCTCGTGATGTCGTACTCCACGCCGAGGCGCTGCAGCTCGCAGGCGCCGAGGCTGGGGCACTCGCACTGGAGGCAGCGCATCGCCTCGGCGCGGGCCGCGGCGAGGCTGTAGCCCTTTTCGACCTCGACGTCGGTCGCCGACAGGCGCTTGACCTTGCCGACCTTGGGCATGGTGGCGCGAGCCGCAAGCTCGGCGCTCGCGCCCATCTTGAGCCACACCGGCGTGCGCTCGGCCAGACGCTGGCCGAGATCGCCGAGCTTGGGCTCGTCGGCGAGCTGCTGGAGGTACGGCAGCCCGTTGAACACGGCCAGCTGGCCCTCGAGCGTCTCGAGGTCCTCGCCGCGAAGCCAAGCGTCGATCGACAGCGCGGTCCGCTTGCCGCTGGCGACGGCGTGGATCACCGACTGCGAGCTGGAGACGGCGTCGCCGGCGGCGAACACGCCGTCCTCCGGCGTGCGCCCCGTGTAGTAGTTGGCCTGGAGGCGCGTACCTTCGCCGAGTGAGAGGTAGTCGGCACTCTCGCCGAGCTTGGGCGAGTAGCCGGTGGCGAGGACGACGGTCGTGCCCGCCACATCGAAGCGCGAGCCGCGGACCTCCTTGAGGCGGCCCTTCTCGCGCGTGACGCGCACGCACTCCACGCCCTGCGCCTTGCCGCCCTTGGCCTTGACCTTCTTGGCGAGGGTCCCGAACTCGAACCGCACGCCCTCTTCGAGGGCGGCAGCGAGCTCGCGCGCGCCGGCCGGGATGGCCTCGCCCTCGTGCGGCGCGATGACCACGACTTCCTTGGCGCCCTTGCGCCGCGCGGTGCGCGCGACGTCGAGCGCCGTGATGCCGTCGCCGATCACGACCACCCGGGTGTTGAAGCGCACGACACGGCCCTCGCGGACGCGCTTGAGCACGTCGAGGCCGCGCAGGGCGGCGTCGTCGCCGGGGAGGAGGTGCTTGGGCTCCTCCCACGTGCCGACGCCGATCACGACGGCGTCGAACCCGGCGTCGAAGAGGCCTTCGGGGTCGACCTCCCAGCCGAGCTCGGACTCGCCGACGAAGCGGACGCCCGCCTCCCACAGGGGCTCGAGCTCCTTGTCCACGACCTTGGCCGGGAGGCGGAACTCGGGGATCGCGTAGCGTAGGGAACCGCCGGCGAGCGGGTTGGCGTCGTAGATCGTCACCTGATGGCCGCGCGACGTGAGGAACCACGCCGCCGCGAGGCCGGCCGGGCCGGCGCCCACGACGGCGACGCGCTTGCCGGTGGGGATGCCGGCGATGAGCCGCGTCTCGCCGTGGTCGGCGGCCGCCCGGTGCAGGGCGCAGATGGCGATGGGGTCGTCCACGTCGCCGCGGCGGCACACCGGCTCGCAGTAGCGCGGGCAGACGCGCCCGAGGATGCCGGGGAACGGCAGCTCCTCGCGCACGATCTCGGCGGCGGTGGCGGCGTCGCCGGAGGCGAGCGCCGCCATATAGGCCGGGATGTCGATGTGCGTCGGGCAGGCGTGCGAGCAAGGCGCCTCGCAGTATGCGTTGTGGTCCGAGAGGTACATCTTGAGGTAGCTCTCGCGCCGGGCGCGCACGCGCGGGGTGTCGGTCTGGACCTGGAGGCCGTCGGCGACCCAGGTGGTGCAGGCCGCCTGCAGCTTGTCGAGGCCTTCGACCTCGACCATGCACAGGCGGCAGGCGCCCCAGGCCGCTGTGCCCTCTTCGTGGCACAGCGCTGGGATGTCGATGCCCTCCCGGCGCGCCACGTCGAGCACGGTCTCGCCCTCACGGGCGCCGAACTTGTTGCCGTCGATGGTGAGCATCACGGCAGCTTTGGTACGCGGGCTCACTGCTGCCTCCCTTGGGCCAGCTCGAAGATGCCGGTCTCGACGGGCACCGCATCGAACTTGCACACCTGCCGGCAGGTGTCGCACTTGATGCAGAGCTTCTGGTCGATGACGTGGAGCTTCTTGCGCTCGCCGCTGATGGCGTCCGTGGGGCAGGCGTCGAAGCACGCGTGGCAGCCGTTGCAGGCGTCCTTGTCGATGGTGTAACGGATGAGCGGGCGGCACACCTTGGCCGGGCAGCAGCGCTCGACCACGTGGGCCATGACCTCGTCGCGGAAGTACCGCAGCGTGGTCAGAACGGGGTTCGGGGCGCTGCCGCCGAGCTGGCAGAGCGAGCCCTCGATGATGTCGGCACTCAGTTGCTCGAGCAGGTCGACGTCCTCGATGGTGCCCATGCCGGCGGTGATGCGCTCGAGGATCTCGAGCATCCGCTGGGTGCCGACCCGGCAGGGCACGCACTTGCCGCAGCTCTCCTCGGCGGTGAACTGGAGGAAGAACTTGGCGAAGTCGACCATGCAGGTGGTCTCGTCGACGACGACCATGCCGCCGGAGCCCATCATCGAGCCGTACTTGGTGAGGTTCTCGAAGTCGATGGGCGTGTCG
>Ga0075520_1001103_pt1 | contig 12714 bp, 19 predicted proteins | sample NGEPerB_FD_75100 | JGI IMG/M metagenome (GOLD analysis project Ga0075520, IMG submission 75100) | Arctic peat soil microbial communities from the Barrow Environmental Observatory site, Barrow, Alaska, USA - NGEE PermafrostAB12-B | ecosystem: Environmental > Terrestrial > Soil > Wetlands > Peat ... | reverse complement strand
GACCGGTACCGGTCGGTGTCGTAGAGGCCGGTGGTGGCGATCCGCAGGTAATCCGCGGCCGGCTCCCGGGGACCGGATGCGCGGGGCAGGTGCGGTGTCCCGTCCACGTCGCCGTCGAGGACGGCGGTGGGATCGGCATGCCCGGTGCGGGGTGGCGGTGACGGCGGCCAGCTCGCTCGCGAGCAGGGTCCGGAGCCGCTCGAGCACCGCCGGCGGGTTGCCCGTCGTGGCGAGCGGGCCGTGCAGGACCTGGTGGCCGCCGGAGGGGTGTACCGACCCGGGGGGGCGGATCAGCCCGTCGGTCAGGTTCTGGTTCGGGGACGGGTCCATCGACGGGGTCCGCACCGCCACCGCCAACGCCAGGTCCCGGGCGTCGTGGAACCCCGCCGGCACCGCGAGCGGGACGTACAGGTGCCGCCCGCCGCTAGGTCTCTCATCACGATCACCCGCCCGCCGGCCACCCGGACGAGATCGGTGACCGCCGCGGCGTCCCGCCGCACCGCCTCCGTGCCGGCACGGGAGGCGTCCAGATCGATGACCAGCACCCGGGTGTCACCCGCGGCGGAGTAGATCGGCACCGCCGCCGGCGCCGCCGGCAACCGCGCCGTCAGCGGTCGTTCCCACCGCCGCAGATACGTGTGACCGCCGGTGCGGGACTCCCGCACCCGGGGACGCCCCGCCAACAACGGCGCCAGGACCGATCACCGGCATGCCGTCGCCGGCCAGCCGGAAGACCGCATTGAGGTCGGCATAACCCACCTTGGGTCCGGCGCCCCCGAGCAGCACCACCTCGGCGCGGTCCGCCCGGTCCACTCCGACGATCGGAACCCCGGGAAGGTCCTCACTCAGGTCACCGTCATTGACCACCAGGCATGGACGGTCGGCGAATTCCTCGGTGAGGCGTCGGGCAGCGCTGCTCACGGCGGTCACGATGCGGTCGGCGTCCACCGGCATCTCGGCGTCGTCGAGCAGCGCCGAGATCTGCCGCCTCGACTTGGACGAGGTGTTGGTGACCAACCGGAAATCGAGGGCCCGCTCGCGCAGCCACCCGATGGTCTCCACCGCGCCGGGCAGTGCGCGCCAGGAGACCGTCAGCACACCGTCGACGTCCAGCAGCACCCCACCGACCATCCGGACAAACTACTGCTCGGAGGCGGTGCGGCAGTAGGCGGCGGTCGATCCGCGTCATGGCGGCGATTGCAGATGACGCTGCTTGCCGACGCTGTAGGCCTCGATCAGCCAGGAGGCGAACTCGTCGTCAACCTGCTCGGGAGAATCCAACCGGAACGCGTGCAGGACATTTCGCGGCGAGTACACCTCGACCTTGGCGAACCGCGGGCTGTCGATCCGGCGGGCGAGGACGAGGTGACCGTTCAGCCACGACCTTCGCGGCATGAACGCGGCGAAACTCATCCTGACATGCAGGGCGATCCTGGTCCTCTCCGAGAGCACCGCAACGGGGCCGACATCGGCCAACACCGCGAGAACCCGATCGAAGGTTGCGCGCACTGCAGGGATTGACCTCGCGAAATGTCGGTCGAGATCACCCAGCGGATGGTCACGGCACTGATCAGGGCCGCGATGGCGGCGAAGAGGGCGACCCGCAGCAGTCCGTTGCCGGTGGTGGTGCCGGCGACAAGGGTGGCTGCGAGGAGCGGGGCGAACCCGCTGCCGGGGGTGGACGACAATTGGTAGCCCAGAGACGCTCCGGTGTAACGGTTTCCGGTGGCGAAGATCTCGGTGGTGAAGGCCCGCGAGCGGCCCGTACATGGCGGCCTGCACCAGCGGCATGGCGATCAGGAATCCGAGAAGGACGCCAAAGCGCCGACAGGTGCTTGCGCCCAGGCGTTTCCGTCGCGACTCCGGTGATGACTTCCAGTTCGAACAACGGTGATTCGGTGACCCTGAGCCGGACGTGGAGGCCGATCCCGACCAGGACCGCGGACAGCAGGAACGGGATCCGCCGCCTGCGGGGCCAGCACATCACCGGCGAGTCGCCAGAGTCCGCCGATGTCACCGTGATCGGCGATTCGACCGGCCGGCTCAAGCAATGGTTCGACACCCATCCGGTCGGGTTCGTCGTCATCAGACCCGACCGCTACGTTGCGGCCGCCGCGCTTGCCCAGCACGCCCCGTCCGTCGCCGCCGCACTGGCCGCAGCCCTTCACCTCACCTCACCTCACCTCACCTCACCTCACCGCAGGAGATCACCATGACGCTCGCACTCTGCTCGATGTCGCACAGCCCGCTGCTGGAGCTCTCGCAGCCGCCGGCTGAACTGGCCGCGGACGTCGAGATCGCGTTCGGCGCCGCCCGGAAGTTCATCACCGAGTACGACCCCGAGTTGGTCGTGGTGTTCGGTCCGACCACTACAACGGGTTCTTCTACGAGCTGATGCCGCAGTTCTGCATCGGCCTGGCGGCCACCTCGATCGGCGACTTCGGTTCCACCCCAGGACCTCTCGACGTCCCGCGGGGCATCGCCGAAGGGCTGGCCCAGGCGGCCCTGGACGCCGGCATCGATCTGGCCGTGTCGCTGCGGATGGAGGTCGACCACGGCACGGTGCAACCACTGGAGATCCTCTTCGGTGGGCTCACGAAGGTGCCGGTGGTGCCGTTCTTCATCAACTCCGTTGCCCTGCCGTTCACTCCGGTGCACCGGGTCCGGGCCCTCGGCGAGGCTCCCGGCCGGTACCTGTCCGGCCTGGACAAGCGGGTCCTGCTCATCGGGTCCGGCGGACTGTCCCACAAGCCGCCGGTGCCGATCCTGGACACCGCACCCCCGCATTTCGTCGAGGGGCTGATCGCCGGTCGTCACCCGTCGGCGGAGGCCGCCGCCAAACGCCGGGCCAACGTGCTGGACGCCGCCAAGCGGTTCGCGGCAGGCGAGGGCAATCTCAAGGCGCTGAACCCGAACTGGGACAACACCTTTTCTGGATCAGCTGGCCGCGAACGACCTGGACGCCATCGATGAGTACACCAACGATTCGATCAAGGAACTCGGTGGTCAGTCCGGACAGGAGATCCGCAATTGGATCGCCGCCTACGCGGCGCTGTCCACCGTGGGCCCCTACGACATCACCTAATCGCTACTACCGGCCCATCCCCGAGTTCATCGCCGGATTCAGCGTCACGACCGCCCTCCCGCGGCCCTGACCTCGATCGCACCGGGAGCGCCGTCAGAGTCACGGTGAGTAGACCGCCATGTCGGCGCCCGACAACCCCGCGCTGATTCGGCCGCATGGGTCCATTGGCCCGCGGGCGAAGGGTCTTGGGCCTCTACATCGGGACCATCGCTGGACGTCACGATGAAGGTGTCACGTTTCGCGTGGCGCACGGCACGCCATCCCCGGATCCGCTACGAAACGGCGCCCTGCACAAGGGCTGCGGCAGTCTAGGTCGGGCGACGGGCGAGGTTCGACTCCTCGCCATGGCACTTCTCAGCGCTGTCAACGCTGTCGGCAGTCACTGCGAGCACCCCAGGCGTGACAGTGCCCAGGACCACACCGCCCGCACAGGGCACTCACAGGCGCGGGACCGGTCGCTGACAGCCTGGAATCCGACCATGCGCTGGTGAATGAATACTCACGCATCGAGGACCTCCCCCTGTGGGCGGTAGGTCGCAGTCAGTGCTGACGATATGACCGCCCGGCTCAGCGCCCCCGTGTCAACTGCCCCTGTGTCAACTGCCCCTGTGTCAACTGCCCCCGTGTCAACACTGGCGACGAGACCCGCAGCTCCGATCGATGGTGACGCTCGCATCGACCGGGTTGTCCGGCTGGGGACCCTGCTCGCGGTCTGGCTCAGCCTGCTGCTGGTGACCTACTGGTGGGACGCCGGCGGCGGCATCACCGATCTCTCCCAATGGGCAAGTGGCCTGACGTCGGTGGGCCGGTTGACCGGCCTGTGGGCGGCGAACCTGCTGCTGTTCCAGGTGCTCATGATGTCCAGGCTTCCTCCGCTGGAACACGCGTTCGGTCGCGACCGGTTGGCCCGCAGTCACCGATTGATCGGGCTGCTCTCCTTCAACCTGATGCTCGTGCACATCGTCACGATCATCATCGGGTACGCCTCCGCCCAGTGGACCGAGGTCCCCGCGCAGACCTGGGATCTGGTCACCACATATGGCGGAATGCTGCTCGCGGTCGCCGGAACCGCGTGCCTGATCATGGTGGTGGTCACCAGCGTCAAGGCCGCCCGGCGCCGCCTGCGGTACGAATCGTGGCATCTGTTGCACCTGTACTCCTATCTCGGGGTCGGGCTGGCCGTTCCCCACCAGCTGTGGACCGGCCAGGAATTCCTGAGCTCGCCGGGCGCGACCGTGTACTGGTGGACGCTGTGGGCGGTGGCCGCGGCTGCGGTCCTGGTGTGGCGGGTGGCGCTGCCGCTGTGGCGAAGCCTGCGCCACAGCCTGCGTGTCATCGCGGTGGTTCGGGAATCGTCCGACGTCGTGTCGGTGTACCTCACCGGGCGGCGGCTGGACCGACTCCCGGTGCGAGCCGGCCAGTTTCTCAACGTCCGTTTCCTGGACGGACCGGGAATGACCAGGGCCAACCCGTTCTCCCTATCCGCCGCCCCCAGCCGCGGACTGCGGATCACGGCGAAGGCGCTGGGCGACGGGAGCGCTCGCCTCGCGCATCTGCGGCCGGGCACGCGAGTGGTGTTCGAGGGGCCCTATGGTCGGCTCAGCAGCCGAGCCCGCGGCCGCCGAAAGGTCGTTCTGGTCGGTGCCGGAGTGGGCATCACGCCGCTGCGCTCGCTGGCCGAGGGATTGGACTACGCGCCCGGCGAGGCGATCCTGCTGTACCGCTACACCGATGAGCCCCTGTTCACCCGCGAGTTCGCCGAGCTCGCCGCCGACAAGGGTCTGCAGGTGGTGTACCTCCCGGGCCGGCGTTCGTCGCCGGACTCCGTCCTGGGGCCCTCCGTCCGCGCCGTCGACGAGCTCACAGCGCTGAGGTACTGGGTGCCCGACCTGGCCGACCGCGACGTCTTCGTCTGCGGTCCGACCGCCTGGACCAACGGCGTCGAGGCACTTGCCGCCGCGGCCGGCGCCTCCCGCGACCATATCCACACAGAGAGTTTCGGATGGTGAACCGATGAGAAGGATCGTCATTTGGCTGGCGTCGACGGTCACGGTCGTGGTCTTGCTCTTCGGGTACCGCACGTCGACCAACGGCACTTCGGTGTCAGCGGAGTCCAGCGTCGTGATCCCCAGTACCGCTGCCGCAGCACCCACGTCGGCGCCGTCCGGCAGCTCCAGTTCCGGGACCTCATCCGCCGGCGGCTCGACATCTTCCGGCAGTACGTCGTCGAGCAGCACGCCGTCGCGTTCCCCCGGGAGCAGCAGCTCGTCCACCGCCACGCACACCGGGTCGGTCGTGCAGACCCGCTGGGGTCCCGTCCAGGTCCAGGTCACCGTCACCGGCGGCACGATCAGCGCGGTGGACGTCCTGCAGTACCCGCAAGGTAACGGTGAGGGCCAGCAGATCAATGCCTATGCCCTGCCGATCCTGGTGCAGGAGACGCTCAGCGCGCAGAGCGCGAACATCGACATGGTCAGTGGCGCGACGGTGACCAGCGACGGGTACGTGGAGTCGCTGCAGGCCGCGCTGGACGAGGCCGGGATATGAGCGCGCTGATCGATCGGCCGACCGCCGGTCGCCTCAGCCGTCACGTCGAGCACGTGATGGGGATGCCGATCAGCATCGCGCTGCGCGGCCGCCATGCCGACACCACGACCGGACACCGGGCGTGGACGGCCGTGCTCGACCAACTGCGCGAGGTGGACCGGATCTTCAGCACGTACCGGGACGACTCGATCGTCAACCGGCTCGACCGTGGGGAACTGGACCTCGACCAATGCCCCCGCGAGGTGGCCGAGGTGCTGGATCTGGGACGGGAAGCCGAGCGGCAATCCGGCGGTGCCTTCTCGATTTGTCTGCCCACGACGCACGGGCGGCGCCGGCTCGACCCGAGCGGGGTCGTCAAGGGATGGGCGGTCGAGCGCGCATCCCATCTGCTGTCCGACCTGGACGACACCGACTTCTGCCTGTCCGCCGGTGGCGACATGGTCTGCCACACCGCTGATGTCGAACGGCCGGACTGGCGGATCGGCATCGAGAACCCGCGCAACCCGCGGATGCTGATCGCCGTGGTACCCATCCGGTCGGGAGCGGTGGCGACCTCGGGCACCGCCCATCGCGGGCAGCATCTGATGGACGCTCGGACCGGCCTTCCGGTCCACGGCGTAGCTTCCGTCACCGTCGTCGGATCGTCACTGACCTGGGCCGATATCGACGCCACCGCGGCATACGCGCACGGCGCCGCCGCCGCGTCGTGGCTCAGCGGCCGGCCGGGACGGACCGGGCTTGTCGTCTGGCCGGACACGACGACGACCATCGTCGATGGACGATCGACCCTCGCCGGGTGACGGCCATCGACCCCTTTGCCCCGCGGTGGGCGCCGAGAGGGTAGCAAGTTGTCGGTCGAGACGGGGTCATGCCGCCGAGGCGCCCTTCAGCCAGGGAAGGTCCTCGGATCCGTGCCCGGGACCGGGTGTCCACTCCGCGCGCCCCCGAGCCAGCGTGCACGCCGTCTGGAGGAATTCGTCCTCGAGGGTCGGTGAACTCATTGACGGCGTCGCCGGGTCGGCCGGCGGTGTGGGCTCGGAGATGTCGTACGGGCGGGTCGGCGTATCAGGCATCGGCGTTCCTTCCCTCCTGCTGGGTTCCCTGGTTAGCAGATTAGCCGACTTGGCTGCTAAACAGCTAATATGCCATCCTGTGGTCCCGCCCACATCACGACGACCGACGACTCGGGCGCAGCCGCATCTCACGTCCCGACCTGCCATAACCTCGACTCGTGAGCGTCCACGAGCTCTCCCGTCTCGACGCGCGCCGGATTGCCGTGCGCGCGCAGCTGCTGGATCGCCCGCGGCCGGACGGGCTGCTCGACGTGGTCCGCCGGCTGACCCTGCTGCAAATGGATCCGACCGCCAGCCTCGCGCCCACTGCCGATCTGGTGGTGTGGAGCAGGCTTGGCTCTTCGTACTCGCCGGCCGACTTGGACGCCGGGGCAGCGACCGGCTGTGGGACCTGGCAGCGCGGGTCTTCCCCGACGACCCGGTGGTCCCCAGAGAGGAGGCGCTGGACATCCGCAACGAGCGGCGACTGCGGGCGCTGGGTATCGCGCGGTCCAGGGGACCGGAGTGCCCGGTCGAGCCGGTCGACGTGGGCGATGCGGGCGAGCCGGCCGTGGTGGAGGGTGTCAGAGGCACCTGGCGGGTGGATCCTCCTCTTCTGGGACACTTCTCATCCGTAGCGAATGCCACGAACCGCCACCGCGACCAGGCCAGCACCGCGCAGAACAGGTGCAACCCGCCGCCCACGGTCGCCCAATCGATCACCAGATACTCACCCGGTGACCACAGCGCCGGCCGCCGCCCGCGGTGATGATCCCTGCGCCACAACGCTTTCTCCGCCGACACCAGACGACGGAAGTTCCGCGCCGACCCCTCGTACCCGGCCGCCCGGACGATCGGCAACAACCGCTTCGCCGACATCCGGCCCTTCGACGCCATCGCCCGTGCGGTGGCCAGTTCGGCCACCGCGTCGTAATTCCGTGGCCGCTCCTCCCGCACCCGGACGGCGGCCTCGCCGGCCTCGGCGCGCTCGATGACCCGCCTCACGGTCTTGTGGGTCGTGCCGCAGATATCCGCGGCCCCACGATAAGTGCCCACCTCTTGGTAGGCGGCGATGATCTCCATTCGTACCCTCGCAGACTTCAATGGAGGTCCCTGGGTGGTGACGTGAACGGTTGGCACCATCACGGTCACCGCCCAGGGCCAAAGCTCCGGATCGACACGACGAGCAAGGGGTGGGGACTTTCACCTGGCCACCACCGGGGACCTCTACCTGGCCACCAGTGGGGACTTTTCCATGGCCATTCGCATGGCGCCGGGGTGGTGCTGGTCGGTCCGGGCGGGCCTGCTGTTCGGGGCGAGCGACGAATCAATGCGGTGCTGACTGCAGTGCGCAGGTTCATCGTGCACGCGGTCACCAGTGGATCGGCACCGGATCAGTTGCTGCCGTTGATCTATGAGCTGGCCGACGACCGTGACCTGCCGACCGAGGCGCGTGGTGAGGACGCCCGCTTGGCCTGGCGGATGCGGGCCCGGCACCGGTTGCATGAGCCCGAGGCGGCGGTGGACCGGGCGAGCGATGAGGAGATCGTCGCGGTGTTGACCGGTTGCCGGTCGGCGCGGGATCGGCTGATCGTGTTGCTGATGGCCAGGGCGGGGCTGCGCCGGGGTGAGGCCTGCGGTCTGCGCCGGGCGGATGTGCATCTGCTGTTGGATTCGCAGCGGCTGGGCTGTGAGTTGCCGCGGGCGCACTTGCATGTGGTGCGCCGGGACAACCCGAACGGGGCGTGGGCGACGTCCGCCGGCAACGGGTGGCGCCGTTGGACTTCCTGGTGGTGCAGGCCTTCGACGACTACGAGTTCGAGCGCGGCGGGGTGCCGGGCGCCGGTGCCGGGGACTTTGTGATGGTCAACCTGTTCCGGGAGCCGGTCGGCGCGCCGATGCCACCGGATGCGGTGGGTGTGTTGGTTGCCGCCGCCGCCCGGCGGGCCGGGCTCGACCGTCGGGTGAGCCCGCGCCAGCTGCGACATGCTTTTGCCAGCAACGTGGTCGACTCTGGCGGGGCCCTCGATGAGGTCGCCGAACTGCTCGGGCGCGCCTCGATGAGTTCCTCGCAAGGTATACCTGCATCCCGATCCGGCACGGCTTCGCGACGCGGTCGATCGGGTGACCGGCCCCCGGGCGTAGGCCGGAGTGACGGGATGACACCGGCCGTGGCAACCGCGACCGCAGCGGGTGGAACGGGCTCGGCGACGGATCTGAAGCAGCTGTTACCCCCGGGTTGCAGGGTCGACGGGCAGGCGCGTCGACTGGCGTCGTTGATCGACCCGGAATTCCCGGCCGAGGCGGGATGGAACCCAGCACGGTTGGTGTTCAACCCGCCGCCGGGGCATCGGCTACTGGGCCGGCCGATCTGCCGATCTGCCGGGCAGCGGGCTGCGAAACGACAGCGACGGGTGGCACCCGGATCTGCCACTCCTGCGCGAAGCGGCTGACCGCGTCTGGGTTGGGTGAGGACCAGATCTCCTTGCTGCCAGCGCGTCCCGTTCCGGTTCGAGGGGTCGGGCCGTGCCGGGTGACCGATTGCGGTCGGGAGTCGGAGGCCTCGACGGTGGGGTTGTGCCGGTGGCATCGGAATCAGCAACACGCCCTGCGCGTGACCGTGGAGCAATTCCTGAGCGACCCGCGGGCCCGGCCGTTGCCGGCCGCTCGGGACTGCGCGGTGACCTCGTGCCCGCGGCAGCGCCGACATCCCGATGGCCAGTACTGCCAGGCGCATCAGCTTCGGGTCCGCGCTCGCCGATCCGAGCCAGGCTTCGACGAAACACGTTGGCGGTTAACGGATCCGCCGATCGGGTGCGGAGGGCAGATCAGCCTGCGAGGCCTGCTGCTGGTGGTGGTCCAGGGCGTGCTCGGGCTGCAGCGACGCTGCCGGGCCGACCGGGTCCGCACCAAGGAGGCTGACCTGCGGGCCGTGGTGGACGATCTACGCCGCGAGCAGGGTCACGTGCCTGGACGACTACACCCCTCCTGCTGGTGCGAGCCTGGCGTTCAACGCGGTGCTCCACGGGTTGGCCCGTCACGCCCGCCAGGCCCTGCTCACCCCGGAAAGCGAGATACTCGGCGACGTCTGGGACCTGACGGTGTTCGGGCACTCGGGCACCGTGTCGTTCACCGGCATCACCCAGCCCTGGCTGCGGGAGGCGGGGAAGCGTTGGGCCGCAGATGATCTGCCCCCGCCGGGTGCGGTCTGGTCGGCGGACCACGGTCGGACTGTCGGCTGCGGCATCACATCGGGGCGTTGACCCAATTATCGGAATCACTGCGGATGCGCCCCGACCGGGGACGAGCGCCGACAGCGTTGGGCCGCGCCGACATGGAGGCATTCCTGCATCGGCTGGCGTTCCTGGAATCGGCCGGGAGGATCAGCGCCGACGCCCGGGTTGGCCTGCCGTGAGGTGCGGGTGGTGCTCACCTGGACCCGGGCGTGCGGACTGACCCGGCCGGGCGCGGTCGCCGCCGGGCTCGGGGAGGACTTCACCCTCGGCGCGGCTGATATCCCGGTCAAGCCCGAAACCGCCGAGGCCGGCCGCGATCTGCCGCAGGAGATCACGCGGTCTATCTGCAGCCACCTGAACGAGCTGACCTCTCCGGTGATGCGCGCCGCGGTCGAGTTGGCCATCGATACCGGGCGCCGCCCGGAGGAGATCTGCGATCTCGCCTTCGATTGCCTCGCCCGTGACGACGACGGCCTGCCCGTGCTCGTCTACGACAACCACAAGGCCAACCGGGCGGGCCGACGGCTGCCGATCAGTGAACACACCGCCGCCATCATCACCACCGCGCAGCAGGCAGCGCGACGCAGATACCCGCACACCAGTGTCGGTGAACTCAAACTACTGCCCACGGACCGGCGAAACCCCAACGGGGACAGAGCCAGGAATCAAGATCCCGCGGCCTGAAATCACTCCCGCTGGCCTCATCCAGCTTGACAACTTCCGTTTCCCCAGTCCATGGATGGTGAGTGTGGCATATGGTCTCGCTGAGCGTGACTGCGGTATGGCATATGGCGAGTACGTTCGAAACCTGTAGCCGTTCGGACACTTAGCGCGATGTTAGGCTCTCGCAGTGCAACTTGCCGATGCAGCTACAGATTCAGGATTGCCGGCTCTCCTGCTCGTCGGCTTACCCCTAATCGGAACCATCGTCGGCGCTTTGATAGCTGGCATCGTGGCCTACTACACGACGAAGTCAAACCAAAAGCACGCAAGAGAGCTGGATGCGGCTGAGAGCAAGCGTGAAATAGACCTTGATCAGGGCGTTGAACCGGCTGCCGATGATTGGGCCGCTACCTGCGCTTGCCCCGCTGGGCCGAGCATTGGAACAGCGACCCCAAACCCTTCATCTGGAAAGCCACCGCTGACGCGATCATCGAAAAAGCCTCCCGGGACCGACAGACCCTCCACCAGATCAAATCGCAGACGGTCCACTAGCAGGATTGAGCTTCGTCTACGTGCGGGTGTTCTCTTTACTCGTCGTTCCAGGTCGGCTACCCGTAAATCACGTCACTCTGACTCAATCCTGAATATCATCAAAATAGTCAGGATATAGCTCCTTATCTATCAGGCCGTTGGCATCGAGCCATCGGACGTGACCGCTCCAGCGTGAGCTCGCCTCGTTCCAAGACGCCTCCCATGCCTCCTTCTTGTCTTCATATCCCTCGATCCACGCGTTCGTATCCGGTATTAATCCCTCTGGCGGGACGTAATTGCCAAACTCATCAAAATCGAGCTTCATGCCGTAAATATGTATCTGATCCGGCAACGCCTCCCAAGTCGGCGCAGATAGAGCGTCCCGTATTGAAAGCTTCAACTTACCGTCGGTCAGAACCGACACCACGCTGGCATATACGACATCTCCTATTGAATACACTTGGGATCCGCGCTTCTTCGCGTCGTCTTCAGCGAAGTATGTGTTGGTTACTCGACCAGCGAATTGGCCTTCGGCCAGTACGAACACTCCGTAATCTTTGCCTGGGTATCCAACAACCTTCGCCTCCACAATTGATCCAGCAGGCGGTAGTTTCGCTAGATCTACTGATTCTAGACCCCCCGTGTTTGATTCCGTTTCTACCGGAATTTCCCTGGTTTCATCACTTTCATCATCGGTCGGAACGTTAGCAGTCGGTGGGTGAAACTCGACTTCGACCTGTTTAAGCGGCTTGGCACCGCGAGAGACTCTCTTCTGCTCCTTCTTTATCGGAAACCGCTCGACCCAAGCCCATCCGAGATCGTCGACCGAATGACCTCCCAGTAGACTCCCGGAATCGAAGATCCATGGGTTTGATTCTTGCAGTGCTGCGAAGCTGTCGTTCGAGACGATGACCGCAGTTTCTCCGCCTGATCTTGAGAGATTTGCTACGGCCATTACCCAGGTATCACCTCCGCCGGCGGTGCCGGCAGGCGCCGGGTAAAGCCTTCTATCGACGCTTGCCCTTGAAAAGTCCCCTCGGTCTTCAGACTTCGGATTGTTTAGTAGGTTTGCGTCAATGCAGATAGTGACGGCTGATCCCTCGTTCCGCGTAGCAAGTGACCTCGCCGCGTCCATCAATCGGTCAAAGCTTGGTGCGCTCCCGCCATCGTGCGCCAAGTTCGAGCCATCAAGAATGTATCGAGTGAGCACGCAAACCTCCGGATACTTCGTTGTGAGCTGTTTCAAGCTCGACTGGCCGTGCCATTCGTAACCTACGGTAACAGTGAGCTTCGATCCCGACCTTCCTACCCTCGATCGGCACCGCGCTAGCGACAGGCATCGGCTGTGAGTCACGAAAATCTAGAAGAGACCATGGCGTTCCAGGAGCAGATCAGCGTTGTGGCCGCAACGACCGGGTCTGCCCCTGGTTCAGTGGTTCAGCTGACGTTGAAACCGATTATCGGGCCGCTCATGCTGACGGGGCTTCGCCCCAGCCCGACAAGGCATGCCGTCGATCGCTGCCGATTCGAGCGCAAGCTATCGCAGGGACCCGCGGTCAGGTGGGCCGACCGCCACCACTCGCTGCGCCGATGAATTGTG
>Ga0075520_1001102_pt1 | contig 12715 bp, 7 predicted proteins | sample NGEPerB_FD_75100 | JGI IMG/M metagenome (GOLD analysis project Ga0075520, IMG submission 75100) | Arctic peat soil microbial communities from the Barrow Environmental Observatory site, Barrow, Alaska, USA - NGEE PermafrostAB12-B | ecosystem: Environmental > Terrestrial > Soil > Wetlands > Peat ... | reverse complement strand
TGATGGCCCAGGAACCAGCAACAGTAATAAAATCTATTTTCGATGAGGCTTTAACGGATAGGACAGCTTATAAAAACCTTGAATATCTCTGCAAAAATACGAAGGGCAGAATAGCAGGCTCTCAGGAGGCAGAAAAAGCAGTTGAGTTTACCCGACAGGCTTTGATCAGCGCTGGAGCTGACACCGTATGGCTGCAAAAAGTTCAGGTACCTCATTGGGTCAGAGGCAAAGAAAAATGCAGTGTAACATCATCAGTGCATGGAAAAAAAGATCTGGCGATAACAGCACTGGGCCTTTCTGTCGGTACAGATGTAAAAGGTATAACATCAAAAGTGATTGAGGTCCATGATTTTGAGGAACTTAAGACAATTGGATCTGAGACTATTAAGGGTAATATCGTATTCTTTAACAGACCTTTTGACAATAAGCTTGTAAATCCTTTTTCTGCTTATGGGGGCGCGGTTAATCAGCGTGGTATGGGGCCTTCTGAAGCTTCAAAATTTGGTGCTGTGGCCGTAATTGTGAGGTCAATGACCAATGCGCTGGATAACTTTCCTCACACTGGGGTTACCCGTTATGCAGATAATGTAAATAAGATACCTGCAGTTGCAGTTTCCACTTTGGATGCAGATCTGTTAAGTCAATGGCTAAAAACTGATGCTTCTCTTAAGGTCCACCTTATTTCAACATGCACAAATTATCCCGATATATGGTCTTATAACGTTATAGGTGAAATCCATGGTTCAGTAAAACCTCATGAATTTATTACGGTCGGAGGTCATCTGGATGCCTGGGATATTGCAGAAGGAGCCAATGATGATGGTGGAGGTTGTATTCAGGCAATTGAATTGATAAGGCTCTATAAAAAGCTTGCAATTAAACCGAAACGTACAGTTCGTGCTGTAATGTTCATGAACGAAGAAATGACCACAACAGGTGGAAAGACATATGCCGCGGAAGCAAAACGAAAAGGGGAGATTCATTATGCCGCTCTTGAATCTGATAGGGGAGTAATGAGCCCAAGGGGCTTTGTATTCGATGCCGACAGTGCGAAACTAAAGACGCTGCAAACCCTTGCTTCTTGGTTTGCACCATATAATATAAGAGATTTCGAAAAGGGTGGAGGAGGATCAGATATAGGCCCTCTAAAAGCTTTAGGGGCTTTACAGATTGGATACATGCCTGATCCCCAAAAATATTTCTGGTATCATCATTCGGCAAATGACACTTTCGAACAGGTTAATATTCGTGAACTCCAGATGGGTAGCGCAGCTATAGCATCCCTTATTTATCTGATAGACTTACTTGATTTATAACTCTTTGGCTTTCTGTGTAACTTGTGTTTCAGTACCCCTCCCCCGTGGGGGAGAGCCTGGTCCTCGAAGCGGGGGATTTAGGGAGAGACAACCTGATAATCAGGAGATAAGATAACTCTCTAAACTCCAAATACTTTCCTTCTTATTTCAACTGCATTATCTGTACAGACCTCACTACAGCAGAAACATCTTATACATTTACTATCGGTGAGAAGTATATGTGTCTTTTTTGATGGCAGCGGGAAAATGGCCTGAACAGGACAAATATTAACACATTTCTGACATCCTGTACAGTTTTCATGAATAAATACCGGTCTTCTTTCAAGCTTTTTGAGGAATTTGATCCTTCTCATTACAAATTTAAGCGCAATATTATTCGTTGTTGAAATCGGAACTTTAACAAACGACTTCTTTATAATGCTGTTTATATCAGGGCCATCGTATAAAATGTCATTTTCCGACTGTAACCAGTTCTTTCTGAAAAAAGCCACCCGGGAAGTTGGTATAACCAAAGGCTCGTAACCTGCTATCCTGCTGGCTGTCATATCTAAGATCAGCGGATTTGTCGAGCCCAATAACAATCCTATTGCGACAGGGAATCCACGGCCGGGACCAGGACCTTCCATGCCCATGATCCCATCCATCAGGAAATAATCAGGAGTTACCACCTCATTCAGATCAACCAGAAACTCTCCGAATTTGGTTCTGTCCTGATGCAACGCATGCTGTTTTCCCTTGCTGAATCCCGGTACTATACCAAGTGTGTTTTTTATTGCGCCTGTAAAGTATACGAGCTCGTGATTCTTGAATTTTGGGAGGGAAATTATAAGATCAACTTCGTCGGTAATTGATGCAACCCTTATCTTCCCTTTCCTAAGGGTTTTTTCAACAGGATTTGCCATGAAATCAATCCATTTGGCACCAGTTGACTGGCAAACATCGAAGATGCCCGATTTTTCACCTCTGAATCTCTGCGTGTGTACTGCCGGAGAATCTCCTACCATTACGGTAGCTCCGTTGGATTGCAGAAAACGGATCATTGCTTCCACAACCACAGGATTAGTGCTTATACATTTTGCCGGGTCATCATCAGTTAGAATATTGGGCTTTATAAGCACTTTTTTTCCCCTGACATCCGGACCATCAGTTTTCTTATATATATCTGAGATCAGATCATAAATCTCATGCAGTTCATATTTATTGCACTTTCTGATCGCGATTTTATTGTTCATAATATTATTCCCTTAAAAAGTGTGCAAATATAGAAATTGTTTCAACAGTTACAGACTATCAGTTATTCATTATCAATTCTCTGATATTTTCTTCGATTCCGGAAATAATATTACTGGATGAGCCTGAATAGTTGTTTATTATAATGCTAAATGCCATGTTTTTACCTGATTTAGTGGTAAAATATCCTGCGAGGCTTCTCACTCTGGTCATTGAACCGCTTTTCGCTTTAAGCCGCGAATCGAACAGAGGATCCTTAAAGTAGTTTTTGAGTGTGCCATTTTTCCCTGCGTCAGGGAGAGAGGCATAATACTCATTGAAGTTCTTTCCCTTATTTTTCATATAAACCAGCAGCCGGACCACTTCCCTGGTATTAATAGCGTTAAGAGGTGACAATCCGCTGCCGTCTTCGATAAACATTCCATTTGTATCTATACCGGAGTTTTTAAGAAATTCTGTAATGACCTCTGAACCTGCCTCAGTTGATCCTATGTTCTTGAATTTTTTCCCCAATTCCTTTATAAGATGCTCAGCAAAAAGATTTACGCTCTCATGGTTCAGAACACTTATAATATCGGAAAGGGGAGGAGATGTGGTTTCTATGACAGGCACGATCTTTTCAGGTTTGAGATTTTGTTGTGATCTTACCGTGGTCGGATCTCCTGAAATTTTTATGCCGCTGGCTTTAAGTTTTTCACTCAAAACCTTTGAGAGCAAAAGAGGAGGGTCAGTAATTGAAGCTTTCAGAATAAAATCAAGCTGGTTGACCGGGATTTTACCCGCAAGCCATCCCCCCTTGCTGTATGGAGCTGCAAAAACATTACCATTATCTTCATTACCTGAGGCAATAAGAAAGTTTGATAGTTCGACCCGGCATTCAATAGGTACAATTTCTTTCATTTCCGGAGCGGAACCTTCAGAAAAAGTATTAAAATGAATATCGTAAGAATTGTCAAAAACTGATAACCCATATGCTCCTGCACCATAATAATTGCCTTCATCCTCCCATAGCCATTTCGCCGGTACAGGTAAATAATCATAGTAAGAGTCGTCTGTGATCACCTTTCCTCTTATTCTTTTAATGCCAAGTTTTTTGATTTCCGCAACCCAGTTATCAATGAAGCCTTCATAGTGGTCAGTAAAATACTTTGACCCCAACGCAGGATCACCACCTCCAAGAATCATAATATTCCCTTTCAGCCTTCCGAACGTTTTGTTAATTGATCCGGTATAACCTACTTTGGTGCTAAAAGTGTAGCCGGGGCCAAGAAGCTCCAGTGCGGCTGCGGTTGTAATAACTTTCATTACCGAAGCAGGTGTAAGGCTTATTCCGGAATTATAGTCAATCAGAATATCTCCTGTCTTAGCGTCTGCAACACACAGCGAAACAGATGCATGTACCAGGGAGGAATCAGCATGAAATGTTTCGGATGATTTTTCCTGTGAAAAAGAATAAGTTGTTAGGGATAAAAGCGAGACGATAAAAAACAGTTTCCTCATTTATGTATTGATTTGTTTAGTTCCAGAGTGGATAATAAACCGCATGCTGCCTGAATATCAACACCGCGGCTGGCTCTTATGGTTGTGAGTATTCCTTTTGCATTAAGTGCTTCTTTGAAATTGATAGTTATGCCCAGGTTGGGACTTTGGAATTCTGATCCGGGAATCGGATGAAAGCGTATGATATTGATACGGCATTTTATGCCGTTGAGAATCCTGGCGAGTTCTTTTATATGAGCAGGAGTATCATTCACACCTTTGAAAAGAATATATTCAAACGATACTCTCCTCTGGCTGTTAAAATCAAATTTCCGTAAAATATCCAGTACCTCTTTAACTGTGTTGGTTCTCTGTACCGGCATGAGCTTTCTTCGTTCATCATCGAAAGGTGAATGCAGACTTACAGCAAGATGACACCTGCTTTTTTCAAGAAACTCTTTTATCCCCGCGATTAATCCCACTGTACTAACTGTGATCCGGGTCGGACTCCATGCATAGCCCCATTCACCTGTCAGAATATCCAGGCTTTTGAGTACCTCAGTAATATTGTCAAGTGGTTCACCCATTCCCATGTAAACCATGTTTGTCAGATTTCTGAAATCAGGTAAACTTCTGAACTGGTTAAGGATTTCGTTTGCTGAAAGATTTCCCTGGAAACCCTGCTTTCCTGTCGCGCAGAATATACATCCCATTTTACAGCCGACCTGTGATGAAACACATATTGTAGCACGGTCTTCCTCTGGAATATAGGCCGTCTCTATAAATTTGTCATTGAGAACTTTGTAAAGGTATTTTTTAGTTCCGTCAGAACTTATTGATTCCTTGACTGGTGCAGACAGCCCGATTTCATAATCAACAGAAAGAAGCTCCCTTGTTTTTTTTGACAGGTTTGTCATTTCATCAACCGACTGTATCTCCTTCTTATACAGCCAGTCAGATATTTGTTTTGCAGCAAAACCCGGCAACCCGATCCGTTTAGTAACTGTAATCAGCTCATTAAGTGTCTTTCCGTATAGTTTTTCTTTCTGCATACTTTTAGGGCGTCGGGCAACAGGCTTCAGGCGCCAGGTTCTATATGATTAATTATAACTTCTTATATTTTATCTCTTTACTTTGGTCTCTTTACTTTTTTTTGCCTTTTCCTCACTTTGCACTTTGCACTTTCATGCCTGACTCCTGACGCCTGACGCCTCATACAAACTGGCAGTTTATCCGTCAATTTGTCCTGACAAAGTTGAATCAGTGGCAGATAAAGTCAGGCTTGTATCATGGTTTTTGTTAAATACTTTTATCATCAGTGTTAAAGTGTTGTTAAATCTTTGTAAATTGTTGAAGATCATTCGGGAAATGCATGATCTTTGTAAAACAAAGTTGTATTATTTCGGTTATAAAGATATTAAACTTTTGTGAAGGCTGAATATATGGACATTTACCGGTAACAAAAGGAAAGTTTAATTTAAAACAAATTGTTATGAAAGGAAAATATTTACTAGGTGCATTGTTCATGGCTCTCTTAGGAGCATCAATTGCTTTGTTTGCATATACACGGATAGTGGTAAAACCATTAGTTGCCGTTACAAAAGATAGTTCCAAAGTTGAGGTACAAAATGCACAGGCTTATCTGACTTCGCTTCAGACACAGGAAGGGCAGATAGATTTTACATACGCTGCAGAGCTGACAGTTCATGCTGTCGTTCATGTTCACACAAAAACAATGATGGGAGGAACACAACCTGATAATCCTATTCTTGAGTGGTTCTATGGAGACCGTTATTCTAATAAGCCGAGGGAGGCAAACGGTTACGGATCGGGAGTTATCATTTCTAATGATGGTTACATTATTACTAATAACCATGTTGTAGAAAATGCTGAATCTGTTGATGTTACATTAAATGATAAGAGAACTTTCACAGCCAAAGTAGTCGGGCGTGACCCAGGTAGTGATATCGCGCTGCTTAAAATAATGGCAGACAATTTACCATATATTAAATATGGTGACTCAGAACAACTGAGGCTTGGAGAATGGGTACTTGCAGTAGGAAATCCATTCAATCTGACTTCTACGGTAACAGCTGGTATCGTGAGTGCAAAAGGCAGAACTCTTAATTTAAATGAAGGTAACTACAAAATAGAATCCTTTATTCAGACAGATGCGGCTCTTAATATGGGTAACAGTGGTGGAGCCCTGGTTAATACAAAGGGATTACTTGTCGGAATAACCTCTGCCATCATGTCTCCAAACGGTGCTTACTCTGGTAACTCATTTGCAATTCCGGTGTCAATTGTAAAAAAAGTTGTTGATGATCTGAGAGAATACGGAGAAGTACAGAGAGCAATTATTGGAGTTAATATTCAGGATGTTGATGCAGATATTGCAACTAAACTACATCTTAGTGAAGTAAAAGGCGCCCAAATAACCAGGATCATTCCTGACGGATCTGCACAGGAAGCAGGTATGAAGGAAAATGATGTAATCGTTAAGTTTGACGGACAGCCGGTAACTACGGTATCTGAACTACAGGAAAGGGTTGGAAAACATCGTCCCGGAGATAAGGCATCGGTAACCTATATCAGGAACGGGGCTGAAAGTACTATTCCAATAACACTTAAAAATGTTGCAGGAAATACAAAAGTCGTCACTTCACAAATGGAAGCAGCAGAAGATGAGGTATTTGGTGCCAAACTTGAAGCTCTCAGTTCTGATGAAATGAGCTCCATGGATATTGATTACGGTGTCAAAGTAATGGAAGTAAATAACGGTAAATTCAAGGATATCGGAATAGCACGGGGATATGTTATCCTGGGTATTAATGGTAAAAAAGTAAAAACTCCCGATGATGTACGTCAGTTTTCTACCAACGGGACAAAGTTGAAATCCATTCAAGGATTACAACCTGACGGGACTGAATTTAATTATGCATTCGGGAAGTAACGGATCGACCAATTTCGTAATTCACTATAATTCAAGGGATTAATAATATTTAATCCCCTTTTCACAACAATCGTTAATAATTTTTGTTATTACATAATAAAGCAATATCTTTGCGGAAATTTTTTGGGAGGCATAATGAGACAACTAAAGATTACCAAATCCATAACAAACAGAGAGAGTGCGTCACTCGACAAATATTTGCAGGAAATTGGTAAGGAAGAGTTGATATCGGTAGAAGAAGAAGTTGAATTGGCGCAACGGATAAAGAAAGGCGACAGAGCTGCTCTGGAGAAACTTACCAAAGCAAATTTACGTTTTGTTGTTTCTGTTGCAAAACAGTATCAAAACCAGGGACTTAGTCTCCCCGATCTTATCAACGAAGGGAATTTAGGCCTTATCAAGGCTGCAGAAAAATTTGATGAAACACGCGGTTTCAAGTTTATTTCCTATGCAGTATGGTGGATAAGACAATCAATCCTTCAGGCTCTTGCTGAACAATCGCGAATAGTAAGATTACCTTTGAACCAGGTTGGTTCTCTCAATAAGATCAACAAAGCATTTTCAAAATTTGAACAGGAGAACGAAAGAACTCCTTCACCCGAAGAACTTGCTGATGTTCTTGAACTGCCTAAGGAAAAGGTGACCGATACCCTTAAGGTTTCAGGTCGTCATGTATCTGTTGATGCTCCTTTCATTGAAGGGGAGGATAACAGTTTGCTCGATGTCCTGACCAATTCTGATTCTCCTGTTGCCGATAAACTCCTAATGGACGAATCGCTTTCAAGAGAGATCTACAGGGCGCTCGCCACACTCACCGAAAGAGAAAGAGATATTATCAGATTTTTCTTCGGAATAGGTTGCCAGGAGATGACCCTTGAAGAGATAGGCGAAAAATTTGGACTTACCCGTGAAAGAGTACGCCAGATAAAAGAAAAAGCTATAAGAAGGCTGAGACATACTTCTCGCAGCAGATTATTAAAAGGATATTTAGGTTAATAAACCGAATAGTGAATTAAAGGTGCTTTTTTGGAGCACCTTTTTTATTTGTCTGCAAATGAACTCACCCCCCTTCCCCCTCTCTAATTCTTAGAAAGGGGGTGCAATACATTGAAGATTAGTATATTTCCCCCTCTTTACGAAGTAGAGAGGGGGAGAAAGGGGGTGAGTACATTCTAAATAAGGTGGAAGTGGAAGGTGACAAAGTTAATCTGTCTCAACAGGAAATTTTGTAATTTTGCACTCTTCTCAAAGAAGAACAATTTATGGACTTCAAACTTATATCCGATTTTCAACCAACCGGCGACCAGCCGGAAGCTATAAACCAACTTGTCGCCGGACTGGAAAAACGTGTTCCGTTTCAGACCCTTCTCGGAGTTACAGGCTCAGGTAAAACCTTTACGATAGCCAATGTGATTGAAAGAGTGAACCGTCCTGTTCTTGTCCTGAGCCATAATAAAACACTCGCTGCTCAGCTTTATGGTGAATTCAAACAGTTTTTTCCTGAAAACAGGGTGGAATATTTTGTTTCCTATTATGATTATTATCAACCGGAAGCATACCTGCCCTCATCAGATACATATATCGAAAAAGACCTCTCAATAAACGAGGAGATAGAAAAACTAAGGCTTAGCGCTACATCATCATTACTTTCCGGAAGGCACGATGTTATCGTTGTCTCTTCAGTATCGTGTATCTATGGAATTGGTAATCCGGATGATTTTCATTCGAATACCGTTCATATCAGAAAAGGACAAACGATTGGAAGGAACGTTCTTCTCAGAAAACTGGTAGACAGTCTATACTCAAGAAACGAACTGGAATTCAAGCATGGTACATTCAGAGTTCGCGGGGATACTATCGATATCTTTCCGGCATACGCAGATATTGCCGTACGGGTCATCTTCTTCGGTGACGAGATCGAAGAATTGAACACTTTTGATCCCCTCAGCGGCAGCAGGTTTGATATTCTGAATGAGTATATAATCTATCCCGCCAATATCTTTGTCACTACCAGGGAAAGAATAAATATGGCAGTAAGTGAAATTCAGGATGATATGGTTCGCCAGACCACTTATTTCAATGATATCGGGAAAAAAGAAGAAGCAAAAAGACTGGAACAAAGAGTGCTTTACGATCTTGAGATGATTAAGGAACTCGGCTATTGCAGCGGTATTGAAAACTATTCCCGTTACTTTGACGGAAGAAAACCCGGAACCAGGCCTTTCTGCCTTCTCGATTATTTCCCGAAAGACTTTATAACCGTAATAGACGAAAGTCATGTAAGCGTGCCTCAGATAAGAGCTATGTTCGGAGGTGATCATTCCAGAAAACAAACGCTTGTTGAATATGGATTCAGGTTACCTGCTGCACTGGACAACCGGCCAATGAGGATCGAGGAGTTCGAATCGCTTACCGGACAGACAATTTTTGTCAGTGCAACCCCGGCGGATTATGAACTCGAAAAGAGTGAAGGTGTATTTGTTGACCAGGTAATACGACCAACCGGCCTTCTTGACCCGCCGATTGAGGTACGTCCAAGCCTTAACCAGATAGATGACCTGATGGGAGAGATCCGAACGCGGGCCAGATCGGGGGAAAGAACACTGGTGACAACTATAACCAAACGGATGGCTGAGGAGCTTTCAGCTTACCTGATAAAATATGATATAAAATGCAGTTACATTCATTCTGATATAGATACCCTCGCGCGTATAGATATAATGGAGGAACTTCGTACAGGGTCTATTGATGTTCTGGTTGGAGTTAACCTTTTAAGAGAGGGCCTTGATCTGCCAGAGGTCTCTCTCGTCGCAATCCTGGATGCCGATAAAGAAGGGTTTCTCAGATCATCAAGATCACTTACCCAAACGGCGGGAAGGGCAGCCCGGAATCTAAACGGGAAGGTAATTATGTATGCCGATACCATAACCCGTAGTATGAAGCAGACTATCGACGAAACTAACAGAAGAAGGACCAAACAATTGAAATACAATGAAAAAATGGGAATTACGCCCGCACAGATTACCAGGAAAACCGGGTCGATACTCAGTGGATTGGGAAGGAAAGCCATTGCAGCCAGAGCCTATATTGAACCCAACAGACCAGATATAGCCGCTGATCCTGTCATTAAGTATATGAACAGGGAAGCCCTTGAAAAGGCAATAGAAAAGTCAAAAAAGAGTATGGAAAAAGCTGCGGCTGAGCTCGATTTTATTGAAGCAGCCAGATTCAGGGATGAAATGGCTGATCTCCAGAATCTTCTCAGAAAAAAAGTATAAGAAATCGCTCTATTTGAGTTGGAGATTCCTCGCTTCGCTCGGAATGACACGCTTGGTATAGGGGAAAAGGGAAGAAGTGGCGCTTCGCATATGAATGGCTGATTAAAATGGCTCTTTGTTTTGCGAAGCGCCACTTCTTCCCCCTTTAACCACCTAAATTTCATGTCATTCCGAGCGAAGCGAGGAATCTCCTGATATCAATTTCCTGAAGTATTGCTCTGCCGACTGGCAGATGCTGTATCTAGTTTTAAAGGCTCTTGTCAATTAACTTTTCCACATATTTTGCAATAGCTATTGACGAGGTCAATCCCGGTGATTCCATCCCAATGAGGTTAATAAACCCCGGAAATCCCCTTTTGCTCTCTTCCATAATATAGAAATCTCTTAAGGGTTCACCGGGTTTCTGGATCTTTGGACGGATCCCTGCCATTTCTGGTGCAAGATCTTCAAACTCGAGGAAGGGAAGGAATTTTTTGGCTGATAAGTAAAATGCCTCTTGTTTTGAAGCTGTTAATTTATAATCATAAATATTTGATTCAAGATATTTTACATCGGGACCAAGTTTTACTCTACCCCCCATATCAATTGTAACATGAATTCCTATACCCTCCATATTATGATGTGGCACCGGATAGATGAGTCTTTTTATCAACCTGTTTTTAGGCGGATTGATCCTGAAATACTCTCCTTTGCAAAACAATATCTTAAGATTTTCATCGGTGATACCAACCATTTCAGATATTTTATCTGAGGTAAGCCCGGCAGAATTGATAATTATCTCTGTGGTGAAACTGTAATTCTGTTTATCTGCATCAAGAAGGGTGATTTTGTAGCCACCTTTGATTTTTATGATACCGGTAACTTCACTTCCATAAACAACCTGACAACCATTATTTAAAGCATTTGTCTCATATTGCTTCATAAGGGAATGTGAATCAACAATTCCTGTCGAGGGAGAGTATAGAGCTTTTAAAGCGAAGATATTAGGTTCCAGTCCTGCTATCTCTTCTCTCCCGATAAAACTCAGATCATTGACTCCGTTCTTAATCGCTGTCTGCCTTATCCCTTCGATTACTGATATCTCATTTTCAGATGTGGCTACAATCAGTTTTCCGCAATTATTGTATGGCACATTATATTTCTTGCAATAATCATATAGCATCCATTTGCCTTCAACACACAGCCTCGATTTCAGACTATCTTTTGTATAATATATCCCTGCATGTATAACTTCACTGTTCCGGCTGCTTGTTTCCTGTCCGAACGATATATGTTTTTCTATCAGGAAAACATTTTTGTGCTCCTCTGATACCTTTTCGGCAATAGCCAGTCCGACTACTCCGGCGCCAATAATTGTAATATCTGCATCCATAATTTTTCTGTCTGGAATATCTCCCTTTTTATGAAAGTTAAAGCTGTCAAAAATAATTGACAAAAACTTATAACTTTATATGCTTTTTGAGATAAGTATTATGAACACAAAAACTATCTATCTGTTTCTCTGCCTGTTTCTCCTCTCTATTCACAGTTGCAAAAATCATTCATCTATCGATCGGTATGCCCTGGTAATCAGGCATAATATTGAGAATACAGTGATTGATAGCCTGAACAGCTTGTCGGTGGGAAATGGAGGGTTCGCTTTTACTGTCGATATTACCGGATTACAGACATTCCCTGATTCATATGTCAGGGGGATACCTCTTGGAACAATGTCGGACTGGGGTTGGCACACAGAAGAAAATCCGGAGAATTACCAGATATCAGAACTTTATAAAACATACAATGTTCGTGGCAGACCGGTTGATTATCTCAGGCAATATAGAGCAAATGAGGACGTCAGGAAAGCTGCCGCGTCAGACTGGTTAAGAGCCAACCCTCACCACTTTCACCTTGGCATGGTAGGATTGCAGATCTTAAAAGAGGATGGAAATGAAATATCAATAAAAGATGTTCAGGATCCTGTTCAAAAACTTAACCTCTGGACGGGCGAAATAGACAGCAGGTTCAGTGTCGGAGGAGTACCTGTTCACCTGAAGACCGTATGTCATCCTGACTATGACATGATCTCTGTAAAAATAGTATCGGCTTTGATCGGGCAGAAGCGTCTGAAAATAAAAATCAACTTTCCATACGGCGTTTCATCACCTGCCGGTTATGATTTCAATTCTCCCGATAAGCATGAAACTAAAATCCTTTCCGACACGAATAATTACACGATATTTGAAAGGAGTCAGGATAAAGATATATACAATGTTCTGGTATGGAGAAATAGTGCTGAATTCAGGAAGGTTAATCAGCATTTATATCTGCTTGAACCTGATCAGACAGATTCTGTCTATTCCTTCTCCTGTCAGTTCATGAAAAATCTTGAGACAGGCAGAATGCAAAATTTTGGTGAAACTGAATTTGCCAGTAAAAAGAGCTGGAAAAATTTCTGGACTACCGGAGGCGCTGTCGAC
>Ga0075520_1001101_pt1 | contig 12717 bp, 12 predicted proteins | sample NGEPerB_FD_75100 | JGI IMG/M metagenome (GOLD analysis project Ga0075520, IMG submission 75100) | Arctic peat soil microbial communities from the Barrow Environmental Observatory site, Barrow, Alaska, USA - NGEE PermafrostAB12-B | ecosystem: Environmental > Terrestrial > Soil > Wetlands > Peat ... | reverse complement strand
GCGTTTCTTCGCCTTGCCGTTCTTGTAGATGGTGATGCTCGTGTTGGCGAAGCCACAGCTCGGCTTGGGGTCGTTGACGCGGAAGGAGAACTTGGCCGTCGTCCCCGAGTAGGCCTTCACGTTGCCCTGCGTCAGGCAGGTGGGCTTGGCCAAGTCGATGTTGACGTAGCCGGTGCGCTTGGCTTCTGCGTTGCCGGCCCAGTCGAGCGACCAGTACGTGACGGCGTGCGATCTCGCCGCGGAGATCACGAACGGTGCCGAGTATGTCTGCCGCGCTCCTCCGTCGATGGTGTAGTACGTGGCGGCAGGGCCGGAGCCCGAGTCGCCGGCCTGCAGCGTGACCGTCTGGCTCGCGTGGCGCCAGCCCGTCGAGTTCTTGGCCTGCAGGCCCTTGGCCGTGGTGTGGGGCGCGATCGTGTCGATGATGCCGGCGTCGCCGGTCGTGAGGATCGTGCCGCCGGCGCCGGCGACGCAGCCGTGATGGGCGCCGGCGAAGGCGACCGCGAAGAGGTCCTTGGCGATGGTCGAGCTCTGCGCCGTCCAGGCAGCGCCTCCGTTCGCGGTGAAGAGGATCGTGCCGCCGGCGCCGATGGCCCAGCCGTGCGCGGGATCGGCGAACGTGACCGCCGCGAGGTCGCGCATGCTGTGCGACGCCTGCGCAGCCCACGTGCCGACGCCGGTGCTCGTGGTCACGATGGTGCCGCCGGCGCCGACCGCCCACCCGTGGCTGCCGTCGGCGAAGGCGACGGCGCGCAGGTCGCGGGTCGCGCCCGAGCTCTGCGCGGTCCAGGCGGTGCCGCCATTGCGCGTCGCCACGATGGTGCCGCCCGCCCCGACCGCCCAGGCTGTGCTCGCGCCGCTGCAGGCGACGCCGTAGAGGGCGAGCGCCGTGCCCGAGCTCTGCGCGGTCCACGTGACGCCGCCGTCGACGGTGCCGAGGATCGTGCCGCCGTCGCCGACCGCCCAGCCGTGCGTGGCGTCGGCGAAGACGACGCCGTAGAGGGCGACCGCCGTGCCCGAGCTCTGCGCCGTCCAGGCGCCGCCGCCGTCACTGGTGGCCACGATCGTGCCGCCGTCGCCCACGGCCCACCCGTGGGTAGCGTCGGCAAAGGCGACGGCGCGCAGGTTCTGCGTCGTGCCCGAGCTCTGCGCCGCCCAGGTCGTGCCGCCGTTCAGCGAGGTCAGGATGGTCCCGCCCGCGCCCACGGCCCAGAGACGACCGCCGCTTGAGGCGGCGAGGCCGGCGAGGTCCTGCGGCGTCCCCGACGTCTGCGCGTGCCAGCCGCCGGCGGCCAGAGCCGCGCTCGGCAGGATGAGGAGCAGAGCGAGCGCGAGGAGCGCGATCGAGGGCTTCAGAACGGCGCGCCTGATCCGGCTGCGGTGCATCACGCTGACCTCTTTCGCTGTCGTGGTCCGTGGTGGCGGGTATCACTTCCTGCCGGTGTCCATGGTACTTCGGGTATGCGAGGGAAGGGAAACCGGGGCCTCGTAGTCGACGATCGACGGCCGGTCACGGGCCGTTCCGGCCGAGCTGGGACCGTGACCGGCTCCACTCCTGTCGCCGCCGGTCGGCGGCGACGTCCTCCGGCGGCGCCGCTAGGCTTCGCGCCTCCTGCGGCGTTAGACACAGTGAGCGGTTCGGACGACCGCTCGTCCGCCAAACGTCTCTCAGGAGGATGAGATGAAGAAGCTGGTCGCCACCGCGCTTGCGCTGGCCATCGTACTGGCGATCGTCGTGCCGGCCGTGGCGCGGTCGGCGCACGCGACCGCCCCCGCCGCCGGCTTCACGGCGCACGGGACGGTCCAGAACGTGATCCGCTCGGCCGGCGCGCTGCGCATGCAGGTCGACGCCGGCTCCCAGGCAGTGAGGCCCTTCATCGGGCGTTCGCTCGCCGTCCGCGTCGGCAAGAAGGCGCGCATCCTCCTCGTCACGGACGGCATCGCCCGCCTCATCAAGCTCGCCGACATCCGCCCCGGAGACCCGGTGGCCGTCGCCGGCCGCGTCGATCGAGGTCAGCCAGGCTCTCCGGTCTTCGTCGCACAGACCATCAGGATCATCGAACGCACGCCCACGAAAGAGCTCACGGTGTTCGGCTGCGGCGGCCCCGTGACGGCGGTCGACCTGGCGGGCACGCCCACGACGCTCACGCTGACGCTGAACTCCGCCACGCGCGCCCTCTGGAACAAGCTTGGCACGAGCCTTAGCGTGGTCGTCACGCCGACGAGCGAGATCGGCCTGAAGAGCGGCACGACGGTGACGCCCATCACGTTGTCGCAGGTTGTCGTCGGCCAGAAGGCCTGGGTGCACGGTACGATCGACCGGAGCCAGGCCACGCCGGTCTTCACCGCCACGCAGATCACCGTCCAGGCGGCTACGACCCCGACCCCGGACCCGTCGCCGGGTACCTGACGCTTCGGCGCGAGGTCTCCGCTCCGGGGGCTCCCCTCACAAACGTCCCTCCGCGTGCTAGGGTCTGGCGCGGAGGGACGTTTCTCTGATGGAGTCGAGCCGGAGGCTGGAACATGCCGGAAGAGCGATCGAGGCACAGGGTGGTATGGCGGGCAGGGAGGGGCGAGGCCAGAGCCCGCCGCGAAGCGTTCGCCGCGCTACACAAGGAGCACGCCTCCGGCGTCTTCAACCTCGCGCTCCGCTTGCTCGGCAATCGTGAGGACGCACAGGACGTCTCCCAGGACGTCCTGCTGAAGGCCTACGAGAAGCTCGGCGATCCCGGTGAGCTGAACCAGCGCGCCTGGCTCTACCGCGTGACGGTCAACGCCTGCTACGACCATTTGCGGGCACGCAAGCGCAAGCCGGCTGTGCCCTGGGATCCCGAGCTCGAGCTCGCTCTGCCCCCGACGATCGACCGCTGCGAGCTCGCCGAGCTGCGCCGCCAGATCGCGGAGGCCTTCCGCTGCGTGCCTCCGGCGCAGCGCGCCGCGCTGCTCCTGCGCGAGATCCACGGCATGCACACCGACGAGGTCGCCTACGCGCTCGGCGTCAAGACGTCGTCGGCCGAGGTGACACTCGTGCGCGCCCGCACCAGCTTCCGCCACCACTTCCTCGAGATCTCCGGGCGCGGCGTGGTGGACAGCGGGACCTCCGGCGAGCGCAGTGCTCTGACGGCGCACCCGAACCTCGGCGGCCTTGCCGCGGCGGTCGGTCTGCCCGTCCTCGCTCTCAAGTCCGTGCCGCTTCCCGCCGCTCTGGGCCTGTCTGCTCTGCTCGCCTCGGCGCCCGCCTCGGCCGGCTTCGGAGGTGGCGCCGTTGCTGGAGCGCTGGCCAAGATCGGCGCGGGCCTGTCGACGAAGGCGGCTGTGGTGGCGCTCGGCGCGACCGTCGTGGCGGGGAGCGCCGGGGTCTACAGCGTCGAGCACGCGGAGCACGCCGGTCATCGCGTGTCCGCGCGGCCGGCGACGCCGTCGCCCGCCACGCCGCACGTGGCGGCCGCGGCGCAGCAGGGGCGTGTCGCGCCGGCGCCGGGGCGCGTCTCGCCCACCGGAGTCGCCGCGCCGGTAGCCTCGGTGAGCAGTCTGGCCCCGTCGCCGTCCGTGACGCAGCTGGTCGTGGGGGAGAGCGGCGGTTCCGCAAGCGGCTCGCCGTCGCCATCGCCGACGGCCACGGCCACAGCGGGCGTCACGCCGGCGCCGGCGCCCAGTTCCACGCAGAGCGCGAGTCCCTCGCCGTCGCCTTGCCCGAGCCCCATGCCGTCGGGATCACCGGAGCCCTCCGCATCCGCGTCACCCTCCGCGTCACCGTCGCCGAGCCCAAGCGACTCTCCGTCCGCCGTGCCCTGACGGGCACGACCGCCGGCATCAGTAGGCGGTCCTGCGGGCGATGCCGAGGAGGGCGCGACAGCCGTTCTCCGTGAACACTCGCGGATTCGCGGCGCTCGCCGCGGCCGCGGGATTCCACCGGTAGGCGATGCCTTTGAACGGCAGACCGATCGCTTGGAGCTCAAGCTTGGGGACCCCCGCGGCGTTCTTGCCCGGCTGCATCGTGCCCGTCGCGCAGTTGAGCGCGTGCACGAGCTCGTGATAGAAGCCGACGATCGGCGGTCTGGCCTGCCAGGGCAGCGCGCCGCTGTCGACGATCGTCTCGTACGGGTTGTAGGAGATCGCCGCCGCCGAGCCGGCGCCGTGGGCGCCGCCGGGCTTCAGAAAGGCCCCGGTGGGATCGGGAACGGTCGTCTGGTTGCCGGCGCTCGACTGCGTGACCCTCACGGCGTGCCCGGCGTCGTCGAGGGCGGTGAGCAGCGCGCGCCCGGCGGGCACCGACAGGAGCGCCGTGACGTCTGAGCTCACGCGCTGGCGGAAGGCGGCACTACCGACGATGTGCACCAGGTATGCGGGAGCGTGGCCGCTCGCGTCCCTGGAGCCGAGAGGCACGAACGTGACGCGGCCCTGCGAAGTCACTTTCTCGCCCCTCTGGGCAAAGACCCGCGACGTGGGGTCGCCCCTGGCGTAGGTGTCGGTGCCGGGGCCGCCCGCCATGATCCCGGAGGCACTGCGGAGGGCGAACTGGTCGTTGCCGGCTCCGCCGAAGAGCATCGCGAGGCCGCTCCCGACGCCGATTGTGTCGTTGCCCGGCCCGCCGTCGATGTAGACGGTGCCGGAGCCGCGACTCGAGATCGCGTCGTTACCGGCTCCGCCGAAGACCGTGAGGGGCACGGTGACGCTCGCGTCGGCCGTGATGAAGTCGTTGCCGGCGCCGCCCTCCACGACGAGCCTGGCCGCGTCGGCGGTCGCCACGAGTCGTGAACGGCCGTTGACGGTGACGGTCAAGGATCCGCCGGCGTTCTGGTGGATCACGATGACGTCGGCGCCGGCGGTCCCGGCGATGACGAGCGCGGAGCCTGACGCCGGGGCGAGGGTTTCGGGCAGGGACAGAGGCTCGGGCACCGGCGGCGGGCCGGATCGCGTCGATCGCGACTGGGCGAGCGCGACACCGGACGACACGAGCGCACCGGTGAGCAACACGACGGCGACCATCAAGGCGAAGCGTCTCACAAGAGCATCATGCCATCTCATTCCACGTCGTTCCGCCCGAGCGCCGCGACGGGCCACGAGTCACCCATAAGATAAACGGCTCAGCGCCGATTATCCTAGCGCGCCGGCATGCGCAGGCTTGTTTGCCCGCGGGAACACTTAGTTGCCGGGTCAAACGACCGCGACGGCGTGATCGGGTGAGAGCAGTCCGGCGGCGGACGCGGCCGGCCGCCGGGAGGAAGGTCCCACATGCCCACAGTCACCACTCCCAAGACGTACGACTGCGAGATCTGCAACGCGGCGCTCAAGTCGCAGCGAGACCTCGACAACCACAAGTGCCTGCACCATGACGACTGCGGTGAGGCGCGCCTCGGCACGCCGATCACGTTCCGCTGCGCCACCTGCGGGGAGGCCTTCGCGCGTCGCGGCGACCTGTTCGCGCACCAGCAGGAGCGCGACCACGGTCACCCCTCGGAATGGGGCAAGTCCCGGCAGTCGGGCGCGCAGGGGCGCCGCGGCCGTCCCCGGACCGGCGGCTGGACATAAGGCGAAGCAGCGGCCTGAGATCTGTGCGGCCCTGCGAGGTGCTACGCTGGTGACCAGTCCGCTTCGAGGGAGGCCGCGTGAGGCTTGAAGATCTGCTCGGCAGGCACGTGCGCTACAAGGGCGACGAAGGGCGCGTCGTCGAAGGACATTCCGGCGAGGACGCGTCGGTTATCCTGAGTGTGCGCGCCGCCACGGGTCAGGCGCGCCGCAACGTGGTGGTGCCCGAGTCGGAGTGGGAAGAACTCGAGCTGCTCCGCTAGCGGCTTGAGGTATCCGTGACGCACACGCCGCAGGATCCGTCTGCGCCGCACGACCCGCCTGCGCCTGACGCCGTCAACCAGCAGTGGCTCGAGGGCCTCTGCCACCGCGCCGATGAGCTCCTGTGGGGCAGCTACCGCTTCTCGCTGGGCGAGGGCGAAGTCGTGTGGCCGCGCGTCATGCTGCCGCTCAAGGGGCGCGAGCGGCGCGCCGGCGAGCAGGAGGCGCGCTTCGCCTTCGTCGCCGCGCTCTTGGCCGACCCGGCGGCGGACGACTGGGCCTTCGCCTCAGAGGTGCCCACGCGCCTCTCGTACCGATTCGCGCAGCGCGGCGGCGACGCCAAGGCGCAGCGCGGGCTGACCGATCTGGCTCTCTACCGCCGCCCGCACGACGAGCCCGCCCTGGCCGTCGACTTCAAGTCGGGCGGCCGCTCCGGCAAGTCGGAGATCGACGAGGGCATCCGCAAGGACGTCGCCAAGGTCCTCGCCGAGCAGCCCGACGTGCTCTGGTTCCAGGTGGCGCGCGATCTCAACGAGGCGACGTTGCAGGGGCTGCTGCGGACGCTCGACGCAGCGATCTCCCGGCTCAGCAACCCGTTCAAACTGCGCGACTATCTGGCGCCGGGCAAGACGGTGGAGCCGCGCGCCAAGACCATCGCCGTCCACGTCTGCATCCTCAATCCCGACGTGACGGCGTCCGTCCATCGGGTGCTCGACTACGTGCCCGGCAGGCCCGAGCGCGACTTCTTCGCGCTCGAGACGGCCTCGGCCGACGCCTCTCTTGACATCGCGGACGGGCAGGGCTGGGACGTTCACCGGGCGTGAAGGTGTGCCGCGCATGAAGCTCCATCTGATCGACGGCACGTACGAGCTCTTCCGCAGCTACTTCGGCGCGCCGCCCCGCAAGAGTCGGGACGGGCGTGAGGTGGGCGCCACCGCCGGCCTGCTGCGGAGCCTGGCCATGCTGCTCGCCGCCCCCGAAGTGACGCACGTGGCCTGCGCCTTCGACCAGGCCATCGAGTCCTTCCGCAACGACCTGTACGCCGGCTACAAGACGGGAGAGGGCGTGGAGCAGGCGCTGCTCGACCAGTTCCCGCTGGCGGAGCGGGCCGTCGCCGCGATGGGCGTCGTCGTCTGGCCCATGGTCGAGTTCGAGGCCGACGACGCGCTGGCGACGGCCGCGGCCCGGTTCTGGGATCGGCCGCGCGTCGAGCAGGTCGTGATCTGCTCGCCCGACAAGGACCTGGCGCAGGCGGTCCGTGGCGAGCGCGTCGTGAGCTGGGACCGGCGCCGCGACATCGTCCTCGACGAGGACGGCGTGTGCGCGAAGTTCGGTGTCCGGCCGCTTTCGATCCCCGACTGGCTGGCGCTGGTCGGGGACGCCGCCGACGGCTTCCCGGGGATCCCCGGCTGGGGCGCCAAGTCGGCAGCCACCGTGCTGGCGCGGTTCGAACACCTCGAGTCGATCCCGGAGGATCCCGGCGCCTTCGGCCTGCCGGCCGGGCGCGCGGCGCGCCTGGCAGAGAGCCTGGCAGCGCACCGCGAGGAGGCCCTCCTGTACCGGCGCCTGGCGCGCTTGCGCGACGACGTGCCGCTCGCCGAGGAGCTCGCCGACCTCGAATGGCGCGGCGCGCCGCCGGAGTTCGGCGAAGTGTGCACGGAGCTGGGCGACGAGGCGCTCGCGACGCGCGTCGCGGCGCTCCGAGACGACTGAGGACTACCGGCCCGGCAGCGCGGGGCAGCGAGCGACGCGGCGCCGGGCAGCGGGCGACGCGGCGCCCGGCCGCGGGCGGCGCGCCGCCGCGCTTCTATGCCTTGAGCGTGAGCGGCTCCCCGCAACAGGAGACGGGCTCCGCGCACGAGCAGGAGCCCTCCTCGTTGTCCGCACAGGACTTGAGCACCTGGAGCTCCAGTCCGCAGTCGGCGCAGACGTACACCTCGCCGGCCTTCATCTCGCTGCACGATGCCATCACGCTCACGTCCTTTCGTCCAAGAGACTGGCGCTGGTCGAACGACCCGCGTTCGAGTCATTCCCGCGCGCGCCGGCGCTGACGCGCGCCGAACGCGACCGGCGCAGATCCCGGCCGCCTTCGCCGCGCCCCGCCGCGGGCGCCTCACACGAGGATGTCCTTGCGCCGGAACACGGACCAGGCGGCGACCAGGAGCGCCACCGTATAGATCGCGAAGACGATGACGCCCTTGAGGATCGGGTTCCACTCCACAGGCTGGCTGAAGAGGCTCTGCCAGGCGTCGACGCGGCTCGTGAACAGGTACGGCTTGAGGAAGTCGAAGTAGCTGAAGGCGCCGAGGATGTTCATGACGATGACCACGACGAGGGCGCCGATGGCCGCGGTCAGGCTGGAGTTGGTGAACGTCGCGAAGAGCAGCGCCAGCGAGAGCACGCAGATCACGCCGGCGAGCACGTAGAGGTAGGAGAGCGCGGTGAGCCAGAGACCGTGAGCCACGCTCACGGTCTGACCGCTGAGCAGCGTGGGGGAGTGCAGGCCGAAGGCGAGGGCGCCGGCGACCAAGGCTCCCGCAGCCACCAGGACCAGCCCGATGGTCACGTAGATGATGGCGACGCCCCACTTCGAGACGACGACGCCGCCGCGGCTGATCGCATGCATCAGCCAGGTCTTGATCGTGCCGGTCTCGGCCTCGCCGGCGAGCTGATAACTGCCGACCATCGATGCGAGCAGAGGCAGGAGAAAGCCGGAGAGCAGCGTGATCGCCGCCACGGGCATGAGGAGACCGTTGTGGGACGCGAGCGAGATCATGCCCCCCGGCCCATTGTCGTGATGCGGGTTGTGCCGGTTCAAGTAGAGTGCCAGCGTCATCAGCAGGGGGACGACGAACAGACCTCCCCAGCCGACGTAGCTGCGCTTCTGCGCGAAGAGCTTGGTGAGTTCCAGGCGGAGGAGCCTCATCGGGACTCACCTTCCTTGTCGGCGGGGCTTGGGCCGCCGGTGGCGCTGGGGTCGCCGGCGGCGCGGCTCCGGTCGGCGTCGACGTCGGAGCTCCGCGTGAGCCCGAGGAAGTAGTCCTCGAGCCCCTGTTCGTGCGCCGGGATGACCGCGTCGACGCCGATCCCGGCCGCCACGATCTGCTTCACGAGCTCGCGCACCGTGCCGTCGCTCGACTCGACCACGAGGTACTCCTCGTCGAGGCGCACCTGCGGCGCGCCGACGAGCGCGGCGATGACCTCGCGCGCCCGGCCCTGGTCGGACGTGAGCACCTTGACCGCCTGGTGCTCCGGGCGCAGCTCGCTGACGGGGCCCTCGACGACCACGCGGCCCCTGTCGATGATCGCGGCGCGGTTGCACACCTGCTCGACCTCGTTCAGCAGGTGCGACGAGAGGAAGACCGTGGTGCCGCCGGCGCCGAGCTCGCGCACGAGCTCGCGCACGTCCTTCATGCCCTGCGGGTCGAGGCCGCTGGTGGGCTCGTCGAGGATCACCAGCTCGGGCTTGTTGATGAGCGCGTTGGCGATCCCGAGGCGCTGCTTCATGCCGTGCGAGTAGGCGCCGACCTTGGAACCTGCGCGCTCGCGCAGGCCGACGATGTCGAGCACCTCGTCGACGCGCGCTTCGTCGATCTTGCCGTTGAGGCTGCCCATGAGGCGCAGGTTGCGGCGCGCGCTCATGTTGCCGTAGAAGGCCGGCACCTCGACGAAGCCGCCGATGTGGCGCAGGGCCTCCTCCTTGTCGCGCGGCACCTGGTGGTCGAGCACCTCGGCGTAGCCGCTGGTCGGGTAGATGAGGCCGCAGATCATGCGGATGGTGGTCGTCTTGCCGGCGCCGTTGGGGCCGAGGAAGCCGAAGACGTCGCCGCGGCGCACGGAGAGGCTGAGGTGGTCGACGGCGAGCGTGTCACCGAAGCGCTTGGTGAGCTCGTGCGTGGCGAGCACGACCGGCTGTTCCTGGGCGGGTGGCGCGGCCGACCGTTCGTCTTGCGGGGCTGGAGGGGCGTTCATCGGCTGTGGGTCTCCTGACGTGGGCGTGTGATCGCGGCCAAGTATGTGGCTCAGCGCAGATGATGACTACCCGAGGCTCAAACTCCGTGCTAAGCCGCACGACCCGCGGTCCGACATCCGGCGGCCGGCCAGTCCGAAGGCGCGGTCGTCGCGCGCATCGCCGGTCCCGCCGGCACCACGGTGCGTCTGCGGCTACGGCGCCCCACGGCGCCACCGCGGCGGATCGACCTCACGCTCACGCGGCGCGCCATCTTGCTGCCGCTCACAAGCGCGCGGCTGCTGAACGACCACGGTATCAAGGTGGGCTACGTGTCGCTCAGCAGCTTCTCCCAGGGCGCCGGCGCGCGCGTGCGGCAGGCGGTCGCCGGCCTGCAGAAGCGCGGCGCGCGCTGGATCGTCTTCGACCTGCGCGACAATGGCGGCGGCCTCGTCAGCGAAGCAGCCAGCGTGGCCGGCGACTTCCTGCCCGCGGGCAAGGTGGTCGTGACCATGCAGGGCCTGCACTCCGCCAAAGAGGTCGTCGGGGCGAGCGGCGGTCCTCCGACGAAGCTGCCCGTCGTGGTCCTCGTCAACGGCAACACGGCGAGCGCCTCCGAGATCGTCACCGGCGCCCTCCAGGATTACCACCGCGCGACCGTCATCGGCACCAGGACCTTCGGCAAAGGCGTCGTGCAGACCGTGATGCCGCTTGCCGGCGGGGCCGAGCTCAAGATCACCGCCGCGTCGTACCGCACGCCGCTCGGCCGCGACATCAACCACAAGGGCCTCGAGCCGGCCATCGTCGTCGTTCCACGTGTGGGGGCGAGCGGCGATCCGGTCCTCGCCCGTGCCCTCGGGTTCATCGCCACGGGTCACTAGGGCCGCTCGCCGCAGACGCCGGGGATGCAGGGCACGCCGCGGGACTCAACGAGCGTTCCTATTCCTTAACCCGGGCAGTGGCCTGCCGCTCACCTGAGCGTGCTAACTTGTGGCACGGTCGAAGGGTCTGCGTCGCGACCCTCCGATCGCGAAGGCCACACCAGAAAGGCCTGTCCCGGATGCCTATCCGCCGACCCGAGCCCCATCGCGTCTTCGTCAATCTGGGGGAGTTGCTGCGGCCCCACCGCTGGGTGGTGCTACTCCTCACCTTCCTCGTGGAGCTCGCCGTCCTCGGAGCGCTCGGCACGGTGCACGGTGAGGACGCCGCGGTCGCGGTCGCCGTCTCGTTGATGGTCCTCGCGGCTGTCGTCGCCGGCGCGCTTGCCGGACCACTGGTCGGCGCCGCGGCTGCCTTCGTCGGCGGCGCCGTCTTCTACCCCACGGTGGCGCATTTCGGCACCGACCAGTCGCTCCCCGCCACCGCCGCTTCGACCGCGATCTGGATGCTGGCCGCCGTCCTCTCGGGGATCGTAGCCGAGTCGCTGCGCGAGCAGGCCCGCGAGCGCGAGGAAGCCACTGTCGCCCTGACACATGCCGACGCCGTGCGTCAGACGGCGGAACACCTGCTGGAGGCGACTGCCGGCTTCCACCGGGGCCTGAGCCCGCGACGCGTCTGCAACGAGGTATGCCGTGTGGCCCTCGGGTCCTTTGAGTGCGCTTCTGTGGCGCTCGCGCTCGTCGAGGAGACGGACCTGCGCGTCGTGGCCGTCGCCCCGCGCCTGCCGCTCGGCGCGGGGCAGAGGATCTCGTTGCTCACGCAGCCGATGCTGGCGCGCGTCTTAGAGCTGGGAAGGCCGGAAGCGGACGCGGCGGCGCGCTTGGTCTCGGCCCTAGGCGCGGACGCAGGGGCATTGTTCCCGGCGGGGCCCCCGAGCGGCGATGTCGCGTTCGTCCCGTTGCACTCGAGCGGCAAGCCGCTGGCCTTGCTCATCTTCGAATGGGCCGGGCGCGCGGACCGGCCCGATCACGAGCGTCCGGCTGCCCTGCAGCGGTTCGCGGACCAGGCGGCCGTCGCGCTCCTCGAAGCGCGGCGGGCGCAGGCTGCCGGTGAGGCGGAGCGACTGCACGCCACGCTGGAGGCGAGCCTCCTGCCGGTCATGCCGGTGGCGCACGACGACCTGCACATCGTGACCGCGTATCGGCCCGGTGAGGAACGGCTCCTTCTGGGCGGCGACTTCTACGACGTCATGCGTCTGCCCGACGGTCGCCTCGCCCTCATCGTCGGCGACGTCGCCGGCCACGGCCCCGACGCCGCGGCGCTCGGCACCCGTTTGCGCGCCGGCTGGCAGGCGCTCACGCTGAGCGCGGTCGCCCCGCCCGCGATCTTCGCGAGCCTGACCAGAATGGTCGCGGCGCAGCCACCGGTGGAGCTGTTCGCGACGGTGGTGCTGGCCTGGATAGACCCGGCGGCCCGCACCGCGGAGTTCCTCTCTGCCGGTCATCCGGCACCTCTGCTGCTCTCGAGCGATGTGCGGCCGGTCGAGCTACCGGTCGAGCTTCCGCTCGGCCTCGACGAAAGCGCCGTGCCCTCGCCCACGACGATCGAGCTGCCGCCCGACTGGACTCTCTTCTTCTACACGGACGGGCTCATCGAAGCGCGCGCGGCGCCGGGGTCTTGCGAGCGCTTCGGTGTCGAGCGCCTCATGCAACGCCTGCAGGACAGCGACGAGGACTTCGACGCCGCCGCGCTCGACTGCTTGCTGGCCGAGGTCGAGTCGGCCAACGGCGCCGCTTTCGGTGACGACGTGGCCGTCGTGGCCGTCTCGGGGAAGAGGCAGACGTCGCGGCCGATCGTGTCGATCGCCGAGGACGCCGGCGTCGCGTAGGGGCGCGATCGCGGCGCCCGGCCGCGCGCCGCGTCGAGGAGCGCACGGACCATCACAGAAAGGGGATGGGCCGCGACGACCGATGCTTTCAGTCGTCGCGGCCCATGTGGGGCCGGCGGCTCCCGGGCGTGGAGGGAACCACCCGGGCAGGTGGGACGCGGACTTGGGTGGGGGCGCACCGTACATCAGTCGCATCCCGGCGGCCGGGGGG
>Ga0075520_1001100_pt1 | contig 12722 bp, 7 predicted proteins | sample NGEPerB_FD_75100 | JGI IMG/M metagenome (GOLD analysis project Ga0075520, IMG submission 75100) | Arctic peat soil microbial communities from the Barrow Environmental Observatory site, Barrow, Alaska, USA - NGEE PermafrostAB12-B | ecosystem: Environmental > Terrestrial > Soil > Wetlands > Peat ... | reverse complement strand
ATGTTGATGCCGCCGAGTTCGTCCCGCCGACCGAAAAGAACCTGCTTCATTCGCTCCAACACTGGTTCTTCCCAACCCGCCGCAGCGTCGGAGGCTCGCTTGCGGCAGACGATCCAAATTGAAGAAGAAAGCGATGCCCGATTTAGGTTACGCAAGCCGCCGGCTTTCTCGGTCTGGATAGGCCAACTCGCAGTGACAACAGCCCCTCCGCGAATGAGTGAACCAACCAAAGTCTCCCATGCATCCACTTCCTTATTTGCAAAAACGATAACTAAGCGCCCATTCTTGTTGAGCTTTTCAAATCCAGCCTTGAAGGCTTTGGTCATTCCATCTTCGTAACTCTTTTTGCTCGCTTCGCGATCCCCCCCGAAACGTGACTCATCATCAATCAATTCTCCATCGTTTTCTTCGTGCTTCCATTTTGGGGAAAGCGGTTCTGCAAAAGCGGCGTCAATCTCAGGCGAAACGCCATAAAGGGTTCGCCGTAGCCAGATGTAGAAGAAATCCATCAAATCCGAATAAGGAATAGCGTCATAATAAGGAGGATCAGTAACAACGGCATCCAAATCCTGATTGCCGCTTGTTTGGAGCGCGGATTCCAACTTCACTTTGGGAGAATAACTACTGCCGGCACGCAGTCCGTGTTCAATATATTTCGCAACAAATTCAAGTTGACCATAATAACCTCCGGAAACTTCTGAAGTCGGTATGCTTTCACAGAAATCCCACTTCATAGGCAGCGCAAAGCGCGCGAAGGTCTGTTCGATTTTGTTAGCGTCTGTTGACCAAACGCACATTGTGCTTGCTCGATTTGCCAGCCTATCGAGATTCACTGCTAAATATGAACAAATCGCCTCGGCAAGATATGGGTCATACTTTTTGAGGTGGCTTGCTGCTTCCCGAGTGTGCTTGGCAAAAATCGCCAAGCTTAGAAGCTGTCTTGGTATGAAAATATCACGCCAGAGTTTGATTCCATACTTATGCAAGGAGAATGCGCGTGCGGCACCACTGCCGCCTCCTGCCGGCGATGGTTCAGATGGGATTCCGAAAGGAATACCTTGGAATGCAGCCTCCAAATCCTCAGCTTCAACATTGGCTGCCTTTGATTCTGATTCCGCTGGGAGCCGATAACGTTTTACAGTCTTGTGTCCTACGCCGACAGGTGAATCAACCACTACCGCTAAAAAATGTAAGCCGAGTAATCCTTGCTGACCTTGACGGCGTAAATCTTCCATCGTCAGAGCAATGATGCCCGGTCTGCCGCTACATGGACTCCACACCCCGGCGCGGTTCATCGTTCCCAAGTTTAGGAAATTTTCCAGTGTCTCCGCTGTCACTTCATACTGTTTGAGGAAGTCGTTCTCTTCAATTACGCGCTCGGGGTTCGCGAGATCGGCCTCGCGAAGAAGCTTGAAACTTACGCCGGAGCCATCGGCCAGAGGCAAAGGAAGAAGCGCGGTGCGCCTTCCCTTTTTCTTGCGTAGCCAAAAGGTTTTGAGCAGCGGGATGCGTCCGGTCGTTTGCGGGTCGCGCGCCGTGCGCGCCCACAGATAAGCCACCGTCGGTTCACCGTCCACCATCGGGTAGCGCACCGCCAAGTCCTGCCGCGCCCTTTCCAGAACCCAGCGTCCCCACGCCCGCACATGCCAGGCCAGATCCGCATCCTGTAACGCGAGCAATTGAATCTGCTTCGGGTCCGTGAAGTGCGGTTTTTTCTCGCCCTTGCGCTTCTTGATTTTGCCCGCGATAAAATCTTCCACGAAGTCCGGCCATTCGCGCACGAAGTCCGGCAGCGGCCATTTCTTCCCCGCGAACCGCTGCGGATAATCCAGAGTGCATTTCTGGATGAACCACGCCACCGGATTCAGGTCAGACGAAGTGACCTCGCACCCCAGCCGCATCGCCTCCAGCGGAATCGCGCCGCCGCCCGCAAACGGATCAAGCACTTTGGGTGCGTTGCCGCCGTAGAATTTTTTGATGGCCGCGCGCAGCGTGTCCATCGCGGGAGCGTTTTCATTGCCCCACACCAGCACGCCTCCTTTCACCACTTCCTTTTCCTCGGACACCGTGTTCCCGTCGTCATCCTTAGACGTGACGACCTTTTTCACCACTGTCCCACCGATGAGGTCGAGCAGTTCCTGCCGTTTCTGCGCATCGCCCGGATCAGGCAGCAACGTGCAGAGCAGCGCCGCCCGGCACGCCGCCAGCGGCCGTCGCGCCGGCCAGATGTGCAGCGTCGAAATATGCCCATGCCGCACATTCTTTTCATGCACGCTCGTCAACGACGCCTGCTTTAGCGGAAAGGCGACTTCAATCAATCTCGGTTTGTCAGTCATGGATAAATGTTTAATTTCGTGCCGTTTGCTGCCGATACCATAGGATAATGGGCCGAAATATGGACTTTTGGCCGGATTTGTGCTAACATTATGCCAGCAAAAGTGCTTGCAATGGTGCCAGCAAGTGTGTTAGTAATTGGGCTCCGATTTGTAGATTTTGCGCCGAGTGTTGGGCTTTCTTGTCCCGACCGCGGGCCGAAAGGCCACTCGGCGCATTTCTTTTTGTTCGATTCGGTTTTCACGAATTGTCCCTAAACACTTTCAGCGCGCTGACATTTCCGCCGTTTTGATCGTAAAACGGGATGCTCCGCTTGAGGCTGGCGAAAACTGGCTTGATGTCTTCATGCGAACTGAACCGTAGTCCAATGATGGTCGTCACCAAATCCGCCAGTTGTAACCCAACATTCTGCGCCTGCGAAATGGCAAACAACGGGGTTTGGACAATGGAGTCCATCGCCGCGCCCTGGCTGCTCCGTTGGAAAAAGTTGGTAATGGCTTCGGCGTTCTTCTTGTTGATGCCGTAATCGCGGTCGTCAAAAATAATCAGCGCCTTCTCGTCCGGTCGGTTGATTTTCATCCAGGTGTCAATGCGCTCAAACAGATACCGGAAAGTTTTGTCGAGTGAGGTCACATCCTCCGCCTGAAAATTTTGCATCCTTTTTTCAAAACAGACACAACCGAAGACCGGCAGTCGTCTGGCGTGGATGTATTCCACCAGTTCTTGGCCGAGTGCGAGGTTCTTGGAAACGATGCCCTTCTTCTGGAGAGCAAAGACGTAATTTTTGAAAAGCTCCTTGCCCTTGATTTCACTGTTCTTGGCGAACTCGATGCCGAAATATCTGCGCTTCAATTCGTAGATGTCGTCAGCCATGCGCCGAAGCTGGGCTTCCGGCACGCCCACGCCGCACAACGCCCCCAACGACACGCCCGGATGCGCCAACGACTCGCGAAATGATTCATCAAAAAAGAAAAGCATATTGGTTCCACCGCGTCAGGCAATGCGCGATGCTCCTTTCGCCTTGCAGGTGATAAATGCCAAAGCCGGCTCCGCAGAACCGGCTTCGCGTCCTGCCGTCGAAACGCACAGGAGGGATGTCGCCACATTAAACGCCATCGTCGCCATCGTCGTCAACCTCATGTTGGCGGCAGCGTATGCCGGGAGAATTGTTTTCATTCTGGCTCCGCCTCCTTGATGATGTCGCCGATATTCAAGGTGAAGCTCTGGCGCGTCTTGAACGCCAGCCGCACCGGGTCTTGCACCCGGAACAGGCGCGGCTCGGTCGCGCAATCCGTGACGACGTAAAGCCAATACTTGTCCCGCACATTCGCCGCCGTCGGCCATTCGTTCTCGGTCAGATGCACCACGCCGCGACCGGCACGGCCTTTGACCTCGATGACAATTTTATCGCCGTCCGCCCGATGGCTTTCCAAATCATAACCCCGCGCCAGATGCGGCGAGGACACGTCGAACACCTTTGCCTTGTGCTTGTCCACTTCGTAATTGATCGCCACGCGCATGGCGATGGCTTCGATGTTCTTGTCGTAACTTTCCAGCGCTTCCGGGCTTTGGTCGGGAATCACCAGCGCAATCGCAATGCGTTCCAGCGTGATGATGTCCAGCAGGTCGCCGCGCCGCTGCTCATAAAGCAATGTCTCCGCTTTTTCCTGCTCAATGCGGCTTTGCTCGCGCTTCACCAAATCCAATTGCGTGACGGCTTGCTCATCGCCGTCACGCACGCGGCGGGCAAAATCCACGCGCCGTTCCGCCATTTCTCCGGCGGAGAAATCAAACCCGCGCTGCAAATCATCCAGCCGCGACGATGACTCGGCGCGCACGGACGTTCGGGCTTGTTGCAAAAATGTTGTTTCCGCCATCATCCGGGCGTGAGCATCGGCGCGGTGGACTTGATCCAGCGGCGATTGCAGCAGCGCGCCCGCTTTCCACGCGAGGGAGGGCGGCGCACCGACCAGCGCAATCAGATGATTCGGGGCGCAGGAGGTAAGTTCGCCGGTGTTGTCCCAGCGCAAACCCATCAAACGGCGTTCGAACAGGCGCGGCTTCGCATCGCCGCCGCGCAACGACCGCTCGCCCAACTGGCAGACATACAACGCGGCGTAATAGGGTTGCTCCGCCGTCGGGTCGAGAAAAAATCCGCCGCGCCGTGCGTCGTTGCCAAACCGCCTGATGGTTTCATCGCAGACGGCATTGAACAACGGCTCGCCGGGACGCAGGAAGGCAATCGGCGCGGCATCGCTGCCCGCCGAACCGTCGCGCCGGACGGAAATGTAAGGCGGCAATCCGCCGCGCCAATGGCTCGCCAGCGGTTCAATCCAGTTCGAGCCGGAAGTCCGGTTCAGCCGCGCGCGGTCATTCATGTCACCATCAATTTCAAATCCCAGCCGGGGCAAAACTTTTTCGGCAAAATTCTGGACGTAGGCCGGCAGCAGTTGATTGAACCGCTCGACTTCAATCTCGGCGTTCAGTTGGCCCAGCCGCTTGGCAACGTCGCCGAAGGAGGAAGCCTGTTTCCGCTGTTCCTCGACCGTCGCCCGCAGCCGTTGCGTCGCAAACATGGACTCCAGTTGCTTCTGCGCCGAATAAGGCGCGGTTTCAAATAACGACTCGCGCAACAAATCACGGAGGGACACTTCCTGGAGTTGCTGCCCGATCACGTCAAACACTTTATCGGTGCAAAGTTCGCGCCGCGCTTCGTCCAGTTTCGCCAGCAGCGTCGCCAGCACGTCGCCTTCGCGGGTCTTGTCGGCGATGAAGTTGAAAATGCGGACTTCATCATGCCGCTGGCCGAAACGGTGCAACCGGCCCATGCGTTGTTCCAGCCGCGCCGGATTCCACGGCACGTCAAAATTCACCATCAGCCACGCGAATTGCAGATTGATGCCTTCGCCAGCGGCGTCCGTCGCCAGCATGATGCGTGCGCTCGGCGCGTCCGGGTTGGGCAGGTTTTGACGGCGGCGTTCTGCCGGGGGCATGAAGAAAATCCGCTGGCGTTCCCGTTCTTCCACGTCCATGCCGCCGTGGATCGAGGCGATTTGTCCGGTGTAGCCCAGCGCTTCAAACCGATGCTGCAAATGTTCGAGCGTGTCGCGATGCTCCGTGAAAACCAGCAGCCGTTCATGTTGAAATTCCGCCGCGTCCACCAATTCGCGCAGCTTCAAAAATTTCGTTTCGCATTGTGCGCTTAAGATGACTTCACCCTGCTTGATGATTTCGTCCAAATAACGCAGTTCCACTTCGCGCTGTTTCTCGTTCTGCGGTTTCGCAAGTGCCAACGCTTGTTCCTCGACGCGCTCCTGGCTCTCCGCACCCGTCTCGGTGGGTTCAGAATCATCGGCGGTGTTCGTGTCGAACTGTTCCAGCAGCCGTTCCGGGCTGGGCTGGGCCTCGGCGGTGTCCGCGTCCATGATGCGTTTGCGCCGTCGTTCCAATGATTGAACCATCGCATACGTCGAGCTGGCCAGCCGGCGTTGCAGCACGGCCACCACCATCGCCGCCGCGTTGCGGTTCAGCGACCGGTTGTTCTCAAAACTCCAGCGCAGGTAATCGGATGATTGGTCGTAAAAAGCGCGCTCCTGGGGCGAAAGGTCAAACTTGACCGTCTGGCAGAGGCGCGGCTTGTAAATCGGATGACCCTGGTAATCCACCATTTCCTCCTTGAGCCGGCGGATGAAAAATTTGCGGCGCTTTTCCTGCCCCATCTGGCCCAGCGCGTCCATCGTCGAGAACACATTGGCATCGAGCAGCCGCCACAGCGCGAAATAAGGGAATTGTTTCCCCATGTGCGGCGTCGCCGTGAGCAACAACAGATGCGTGAACTTGGCGAGCGTCTCCGCCAGCCGATAGCGCTTCGTCTTGGAGTCGAGGCGGCGACCGTCCGCCCACGACAATTTGTGCGCTTCGTCAAACACCACCAGATCAAATTGTGCCGCCGCCAGCCGTTCACGAATGGATTCCGTCGCCGCCGTGTCCACGCTGATGATGAATAGCCCTTGCTCGTTCGCGAGGGGATCGCCGTTTTGAAAGTCTTGGCCGCGCAGAATCCGAAACTCCAGGTCGAAGAAATTTCGCAACTCGCGTTGCCAGTTCCAAGTCAGACCGGCGGGACAGCAGATGATGACGCGACGCAGACGGCCACGGTTGAGCATTTCCCGGATATAAAGGCCCGTCATCACGGTCTTGCCCGCGCCCGCGTCGTCGGCCAGCAGAAACCGCAGCGGGTTTTGCGGCAGCATGTGTTCATAAACCGCCACGCGCTGATGCGGCAGGGGAACGACGCGGGAAAGTTCCAACCCGAACGCCTTGTTGAATTGATGCCCGTTCCGCAGCCGGTGGGCATCCACCACCAGTTTGATGGCTTCCGGGTCGCCCTCGAAATTCAGCGTGGCCGGAATGGCGTCTTGGATTTCATATCCCATGACGGTCTGCGCTTCTTTCCGCGCCGCCAACTCTTGGATGCGTTCCAGCCGGTCGTTTTGCGGCTCGGCTTTGCCGTTCTCCCAACGGTTGACCGTGGTGAAAGAGACGCCCAGCGCCCGCGCAAATTCAACCTGCGAGAACCCAAGTCCAAGTCGTATTTCTTTGATTTCGTCCGCGTTCACAGTCAGAAGTATGACACACAATGAAATAATGTCAATCCGCTATATGGCGAACGCTATATTAATCTAAATGAGGCTGTTTAGCCGTCTCCCACCATTGCCGTTCAAACATATCCCGGTCAATCCGCACCGGCTCGATGCAGCGCGGGTCATCCATCTGGTCAATCCATTCATTTCACACCGGCTCCGCCGCCGCCAGGTTTTCAAACTCCGTGCTGATTTCGGCGTGCTTTCCTTTCAGATACTTGGCGACCCGCGTGTTCTTCAACAGGGCTTTGACGTAGGTGTGCGCGGTTTGCAGCGTGAACATGTTGTCTTTGTAATTTTCCGTGATCGCTTTCATGCCACTCTCCAGCGTCTCCATTTCCTGCTCCATCTTGGCGATGGCCTCGGCGCTCATTCCCTTCTTTTTTTTCGGCAGGTTGTCGGCCAGCAACTCTTTGCGTGTGCCCAAGACCAACCCCTCGACATAACCGGCATGATAATTATTGGCTTCAATCATCATCCGCGCCATATCAATTAGCCGCTCGCCGGTCACTTTTTTCATCATCCGCAGGGCTGCCGGCGAAATGGGTTTGTCTTTCAGCAAATCCACGGCTTCATCGTTGATGCCGTTCAAAAGGTTCAGCGAGGCTTTCACCCCCTGTGGTGAGATGTTCAGCGCCGCCGCAATGCGTTCCAGGCTCGCGCCGTTTTTCACCGCCTGCGTGATCATTTTGTGTTCTTGAATCGCCGGGAGCCGGCTGATGCGGGCGTTGTAGGTGAACCCTTCGTCGTCATTGGCGACGAGGCAGTCGGCGAACGTCAATTCCAGTTCCTTCAAGGCGTAGTAGCGCATGTGCCCGTTCACCAGCGTGTATTTTCCGAGCTGCCCTTTCTGCGGAAAGACCACGAGCGGTTCGACCAGCCCCACGGCCTTGATGGAGGCCAGGATGATTTCGTATCGGTTGGCCTTTTTCTGTTCATCACTGATTGGCCGCACCGGCAGGATGTTTTCCAGCAGCAGCCGGATGATTCGCATCTGGAATCCAATTTTCGCGTCGCTCATGTCGTGGTTGTGTTTGGGGGTGTGAGTTTAGACCAAAGAAATTTGGGCATCGTCTCCAGCGCTTCCGCCCGTAGCAGCGTCAGGAAATGGGCATCGGCCAGTAGCTTGTTGAAGGCCGTGACCACGTTGAACAGGCGCGCATCACATACCCGGGATTTTTTGATCATCAGCTTCTGGCGCTGGGATTCTTGCCGGAAGGTCGCGATTATTTTTTCGGAGCTTGTCTTGCTGCTGCGCGGGCCGTCGCCTTTTTGTTTGCCCAGCAACCGCCTTTTTTGCATCAGGCGCTTGGCCTTGCGGATTTCTAAATAGTTCAGTTCTTTGCTCTCGAAGGCTTTGAGCAGGTCGTTCTGCATTTCCACCGTCTCTGCTTTGGAAATTTCCACGGCCACCCATAACGGGATTTTTCCCGACAGCGCCGCATGAAGCAACCGTTCTTCACCGGCCTTTCGCAACGCCATCATGCCGTTGACCGTCGAGCCGGAGACATCCAGTTTCTCGCCGATTTGCTGGTTGTTGTAGCCGAGGCCGCGCAGCCGCTCGATCTCGCGAATCAAATCCATTGGCGAGGGATAACGGCGCGCAATGTTTTCCACCAGACTGCGGATCAGGCGGTCCTCCTTCGAGATTTTCACCACCTTGGCCGGGATTTCTTTATGGCCGAGTGCGATATACGCTTCGATCCGCCCTTGGCCGCAGACCAGGTCATATTTCAATCCCTCCGGTTCATCCTCCGCCCGCAGGCTGACGGTGATTGGCATTTTAAGTCCGAGGTTTCGGATGCTTTGCACGATCAGCTCGAATTTTTTCCTGTCGCGGTGGCGCGGATTCAAAATGTGAATCTCCGCTATGGGAATCATTATTACTTCATCATTCATATCGCTTCCTCTAGGTTCACGCGCTCCGCCATGCCGAAAAAATAATCCAGCGTGGCGCAGCGGTAGGTGTCCAGATAAATGCCATTGACCTCGGCCACGCGCAGGTTCTCCCACGTCATGTCAATCGCCGGCAGCACATAATAATCGCGGATGCCTTCGTTGGTGGCGTCCATGCGCACAGCGATTGTGATGTCGGGGCGGGCGCTGGCATCCAGCCGGATCAGCCAGCGCGACGAACCCGCGCCGGTCTCGGTATGCCGGCAGAGCACGATGGACACGCTCATTTCGTGGTTCACGTCCAGCAATTCGGTTTCTTTGTTCCAGACCGCGTGTGCGCCCAGCGACGTGATTTGCTGGATGACTTCCGCCACCAGTGCCGGATGGCGTTTCCGCAGCCGCCGGTTTTCCTCGATAAAGCTGAAATCAATTCCCGGATTATAGCCGATCATCCGGTAGGCGTTTATCAGCGTGCCGAAGCGATGACTAAATGCCATGCTCGATGGCAGGTCTTCCGCTGCGTCAATCAGGATGCCCGAAATGCGACCGTGTTTCAGCCACACGGCGCGCAGATGTTCCAGCATCTCTTCATTGGTGTATTTTCGGCTGCGGGCCAGAATGATTTCCTGCGCCTTCAGGAATAATTCTGGTTCGATGATACCCGCGAAAGCGCCCTTCGCTCGCACCCATTCGGACGGCGGATTGTTGACATGCTTCTTTTTCAGTTTGCACGAAGTCCGGGAATAGACGTTGTTCCCGATGTATTTTTCGCTGGTCAGCACTTGATGCACTGTCCCCCGGTTCCAAGCTCGCCCGTAGTCCGTCAAGATGCTTTGCGCGTTCAATCCGGCGGCAATCTCGGACTCTAATTTCCCGTCGATGATGAATTCCTGATAAATCCGCCGCACGATGGCAACCTCCTCGTCCGGCCCGGCCACTAGCACCACGCGGTCGGTCTGGATACTCTTTTGTTCGCCCATTTTCAACCCACCCTTTTTTACGCCGTTCGCGTCCACCAATACACGGCGCAAACCGTAGCCCGCCGCGCCACCCTGCCGGAACCCGAGTTTCACCAGCCGACACGCACCTTGATAAACCTTCGTCGAAAGTTCCCGGCTGTATTCGCCGGCCATCGTCCGCTTGATGCCCTTGATGATGGTGGAGATCGGGCTGCCGTCATTTTCAAATTGTTCTGCGCAGTAGTGAACCGCCACGCCCGCCTGTCGGCAGATGTATTCGTAATAGGCGCTTTCGTCGGCGTCCTGAAATCGTCCCCATCGGCTCACGTCATAAACCAGAATGGATGTGTAATGCGCTTTGCCCTCAAGCACATCACGGATCATTTGTTCCAGCGAACCCCGGCCTTTGATGTTTAGACCACTTTTCCCGTCATCCGAATATTCTTTAACAATTTCCTGCCCGCGTTTTTTGGCATATTCGCGGATCACGTCCATCTGGTTGCTCGTGGAGTATTGCTGATGCTCCGTGGACATCCGCACATACACCGCCGCGCAGTTCAGCCACTCGTCGGGATTGGTGCCGTGCGGCCGATGAGGTTGGAACGGATTGTCGTCGGCTGGTGACGGTGCGTTGGGAACATCCTGTCTCATGGTTTCCCGCTGCCTTTCCCACCGTCCAAATAAGCCATGACGATCTCCAGACCACGCCGCTTGGCATACTTGCGGATCACAGTCATCTGCCGGGCAATTGAAAACTGCGAATGCTTTGACAACCGGCGCGCATAGGAGGCGGCGCCCTTTGGTTTTGGTGATTCATTGCTCATGGTGTGTGCTGTCAATTTTATTTCATGGTTTCGTGATTACTTCCCGGCCAAGCCAGGTGAAGCCGTTCTATGATGGCGTAAGCGGCCCGTGACAGCTATGTAGGCTTGTAACGCAACTCCCTAATCAGCACTTTGACTCAATGTTGACAGCGTAATTCCTCACAAAACATTTCTTGTGCAGACCAACTTGGAATCGGTTGAAACCCGCTGATTCACAACTCGTTTGTCTTTGGCTTGCGGCCTTCAGGATTGTTTTTGAACCAGAGCTGGGTTTTTTTGACGCGGTCAGGCCCGCTCCAATAATCCCGATTTTCTTCTCTGGCCAGCCAGCGCCTTTGACCGGCGGCTTTCCGCCACTTTTGGCAAAGAATCTTGGAACAATAATGTTGGCGTGGGTGACTGCGCGGATCAGGTTGGAACCATTGTTTGCAGCAGAGACATTTTTTGCGGCGATGCTTGGGTTGCATCCCGCATTTTTAACTGCTTCATTCCACCGCACAGCATTGATGAGAATTTGGGGCTTTCTGATTTCTTCACCCATCACCGTAATGATGCCGGACGAGGATTGACTGGCATCTATAATCTGGCGGCTGAATCAATATGGTTCAGCCGCCTTTTGCCATTCCCCTGCCGTCCAAGAGGCACAAGCAGCCGCTCGCTTTCAGCGTGGCAAGCCACCGCGCAACTTGTGCCACTTGTCCTTGCCCATTTGAGTCTGACCTTTGACCGTCCGTGTTCCGCCGTGCGCCTTTAGGCTTGCCCCATCCCCGCCAAGCCACGGCTCCCGGCTACTCACCGCCAGCCAAAAGTCAGCGCAGCCTAGATTTGAGCCTTCGGCGACTCTGCGAGGCTGGAGGATTTTTGTTTAGTGTTTTTGACATGGCGCGTTTTTTTAAGGGGGACGCCTCCGAAGTCTCACCGTAGCCCGCTTGCTGCTACGCCATCTTTTTCAAACTTCTGATTCCCGCTGTCGCGGGGCGCTTTATTTCCAGCGACGAAGGGCATGAAGCCCGCCAGCGACCCGGCTATCAGGTAACGCCGAAACTTTCGCTGTCATGCCCCATGCACGCCGGAAATAAAGCTGATTTGGTTCAAAAAATGTCTCCGCCAGTGGTGAAGCAAGCGGCATACGGCGAGACACGAGCGGCGATTATCAAAAAAAAGCTTATGAAAAACAAATTTAAGAGTGAAGCAGAAGCACCAGCAAACGCCGATCAGCTATCATCAAACCGAACGGAACGGGTTTCCGTCAAGCACAACGCCAACCGCGAATTGCCCACGCAAAAGGTTTTGGCTTTGTTGAAAAGAGAATTGCCAAGCCAATACGAGCTTGCCGAGATTGTCGGAAAGTGGATTTGGCTGGATTTTCCAGCGGCCAGCCACCGCGCCGCCGCGAACACACTTTACCGTTCGGGCTTCCATTGGAATCAACGCCGTTGCGTCTGGCAGCACCCTTGCGGCGCATTTGCGCCTTGCGCGCCGCACCCCGGCGAACCCCGCGCCAAATACGGCAGCCAGTTTGCCGCCGACGTGAAACTCGCTTGAAAGGAAAAATTGCCATGAATACCACCGCCATTTTTCCAAGCATGGAAACCCTTGTGAAACCGTTCAAGTTTGCCGCCAGCCCGTATGAATACAAAGTGACCACCTTGCGCGAATGTCCGACGCCGGACAGCTTGCAGCATTGCGAGACACCCGACAAAGCCGCCGATTATTGGCGAATGCACATTGCCAGCCATCCGCACTTTAACCGGGATTGCGAATGTTTAGCCGTGCTGCTTTTGAACACGCGCCGCAAAGTCAAAGGGCATCAAATCGTTTCCATCGGCACGATGGACACAATTTTAGTTCACCCCCGCGAAGTGTTCCGCCTTGCGATTATGACCGCCGCGAGTGCATTGATTGTCATGCACAATCACCCAAGCGGTGAAAGCACCCCGTCAGAGGCAGACATCAAAGTGACCCGCGATTTAATCCGCGCCGGCCAGCTTTTGAAAATGGAATTGCTAGACCATGTGGTAATCGGCAACGGCAATTTTTCATCACTTCGCGCGCTTGGTTATTTT
>Ga0075520_1001099_pt1 | contig 12732 bp, 11 predicted proteins | sample NGEPerB_FD_75100 | JGI IMG/M metagenome (GOLD analysis project Ga0075520, IMG submission 75100) | Arctic peat soil microbial communities from the Barrow Environmental Observatory site, Barrow, Alaska, USA - NGEE PermafrostAB12-B | ecosystem: Environmental > Terrestrial > Soil > Wetlands > Peat ... | reverse complement strand
GTGGCACTTCCCGAGCGAAGCACTGGCCGGCGCCGTCCTCGGAGCCGGCACGGTGGTCCTCCTCGACCGGCTACTCCACCTGATGGCCGGTGCCGCACGACGCGGCCGAACGCCCGTGACGGGCCCGGTCGACGCGGTGGGCGCCTGACGCCTGCGACCACGTCGACCGCCCGCCTCCACCCGGGGGCAGGCCGTCCGGGCCGCCCGGGCGGTAGTCTGGCCAGGAGCTCCCATGGACCGAACACGCAGACTGGCCGTCAGCCTCGCCCTCAACGCCGGGCTGGTCGTCGCCCTGGTGGTCTTCGGCGTCCGGGCCCACTCCTCCGGTCTCCTGGCCGATGCCGGCCATGATGCCGTGGACGTCGGCGCCCTGGCACTCTCCCTGGTCGCGGTGCGGCTCGCCCTGCAGCCCCCGAACTCGGCCCGGTCGTTCGGCAACCACCGGGCCACGATCCTGGCCGCGCTGGCCAACGCCGTCCTGGTCGCCGCGGTCACGGCGCTGATCGTGGTGGACAGCGTCCACCGCCTGGTCCATCCCCAGCCCGTCCGGGCCGGGATCGTCGTCGTGGTGGCCTCGGTGGCACTGCTGGTGAACGGGGCCGCTGCACTCGTGCTCCGCGACGGGTCCGACGACCTCAACATGCGCGGCGCACTGCTCCACATGGCGGGAGACGCCCTCGCCTCCCTGGCCGTCGTGGCCGGTGCCGCCCTCCTCCTGCTCGTCCCCTCGGCCACCTGGCTCGACCCGGCTTCGGCCCTGGTCGTCGCCGCCGTCATCGCCACCCAGGCCGTCGGGATCCTCCGCGCCAGCGTCGCGGTCCTGTTGGAGTCCACCCCACCCGATGTCGACCTCGGTGACCTGACGGCCACCATGGGCAAGGTGCCCGGGGTGAGCGAGGTCCACGACCTCCATGTGTGGAGCCTGTCGAGCGAGATGCGGGTGCTCTCCGCCCACCTCGTGCTCACCGGCCACCCGACACTCGAAGAGGCCCAGGTGGTCGGCGAGCGGGTGAGAGCGGCCATCACCGGCCCGTACGGTATCGCCCACAGCACGCTCGAGCTCGAGTGCGAGCGGTGCCTGGAGGGCGACCTGGACCCGTGCCGGATGGAGTCGGCGCAGCCGGGGCCGGCTCCGCCGACTCCATCCGGCACGGGAGCGGGCGCGACGCGGCCCCGAGTAACCGGACGGCCGAGGCCGCCCCAGCTCCTCGGGGCCACGCACCCGGTAGTCCGGCTCCGCAGGGGATCCGGCCGTGTCGGACGACCGTCTCCCGAGCACCGTACCGACACGCCCCTGACGGAGCGCCCCGGCCCGTTCCCCGGACCACCTCGTCGGTCACCTACGGCCCCTCCGATGCCCCGAATCGGACCGGTCGACCCCGCCGTACGGCTGGATCTCGGACCTCCTCCGGAGCCTCTGGGGGCTTCGGCTTCCCGAACTGGAGTCACTCTGATCCAGTGCCCGGCAGGGGTCAAGGGGCCCACGCGAAATCCTGAGCTTTTCCTCAAGATTTCCTGGTCCGTCCCCAGATCCGGCGAAGATCTCCACCGGAAGTCCCCAGCCCGGCGCGGCCACCAGCCCCTCCAGGCGACCCGCGACCGGTACCCTGTGGGCGGCAGGCCCCAGCGCGAGGCGGTGTCGGGGGGCACGGGTCGAAGGGACAGAGGGAGCGCGCGTCGATGAGCACCACCGCGAGGGACGAACCACACCGGGGCGGCGCCCGCCGTCGCGTCGCTGGCCGCCGCCCCGTTCACCGCGGTGCACTGGTCGCCGCAGTCGCCGTCATCGCCGTCGTCGCCGTTCTGGCCGGGTCGGGGGGCGCCCATGGGGCCGCCGGGACCCGCCCCACCGACCGGGCCGGCGCCACCTCCCGGTTCGTCACCGCGCAGTCGTCGGCGACCGCGCCGCAACAGGACGCCGAACCGGTGGCTCCGGGCACCGAGGTCCCGGCCGGTATCGACGAGTCCGACCCCTTCCTGACGGTGGCCGACGGCCGGTACGTGCTGATCACGAGCGGTGGGAGGGTGCCGGAACCGACGAACGTGCCACTGGTCACCAGCACGGACTTCGTCCACTGGTCCGCTCCGGTCGACGCCCTCCCGGTGCTTCCCGGCTGGGCCTCGCCGGGGTACACCTGGGCGCCCGACCTCCATCGCTTCGGATCCGGCTATGCCCTGTACTTCACCGCGTCGCTGGCCAACCGCACGCCACAGACCGAGTGCATCGGCAGCGCCTTCGCCGCCACCGCCGGCGGCCCGTTCACCGCGTCACCGTCCCCGTTGATCTGTCAGTTGGACCAGGGTGGGTCCATCGATCCTCGGGTCTTCGTGGACCGGGACGGCACGGCGTGGATGCTGTGGAAGTCCGACCAGAACATCGGCGGCGCCGTGACCCCGACCAAGATGTGGTCGCAACAGCTGTCCGCCGACGGTACCCACCTGCTCGGCGCCCCTTCGTTGCTCCTGTCGCCCGATCGGGCCTGGCAGGGCTCGGTCGTGGAGGCGCCCGACATGGTGGACGTCGACGGGACCTACTGGGTCGTCTACTCCGCCAACTGGTACAACCAGCCCGACTACGCCATCGGGGTGGCACGGTGCACCGGTCCGGCCGGCCCGTGCACCGACACCGCACCGGGCCCGCTCCTCGCCTCGAACCTCCAGGGCGCCGGTCCCGGCGAGGCGTCCGTGTTCGACGACGGTGCCGGGGTGTGGATGCTCTACAGTGCTCGGCGCTCGTTGGCGCCGTACCCCGATGTCCCCCCACGGCCCGTCTACATCACCAGGCTCGGCTTCGGGGCCGCAGGTCCCTATCTGGCGGACGGTCCACTCCCGACGGCAACCGACCTGCTGCAGGTGCCCCTCTGGTCGCCCACGCCCTGATCGGTACCGCACGGGACACGGAGGCCCCGGATCCCGGTCAGCCCCGCAGGCGCCGTAGCTCAGCGGCCACGGCCTTGCCGTTGGCCTGACCCCGGGTGGCCTTCATCACCAGGCCGGTGAAGAATCCGGCCAGCTTGTCGTCACCCTCCCGGTAGCGGTCCCACTCGTCCGGATGGTCCACGACCGCCTGGGCCACGGTGGCCACCAGCGAGTCCTCCGACATGGCCTCGAAGCCCTTGTCGCGGGCGATGGCCGCCGGGTCCCCGCCGCCGGCGGCGAACAGCTCGGCCAGCACCGCCTTGGCCTGGGTGGCCGACAGCGACCCGGACGCCTCCAGCATGAGCAGCTCCACATAGGTCTTCGGGTCCAGCGACCGGGCCGCCTCGGCATCGGTGGCCGCCTCGTTGGCCGTGCGGGCCAGGGCCAGGCCGGAGCCCACCCCGCCCGCCACGGCCTCCACCACCAGGTCATCCAGCCCGAGGTCGACCACGGTCGTCACCTGGTCCCGCTGTGCATCGGTGACGGTGCCGGTCTCCTCCAGCAGGGCGATCAGACGGGCCCGGCGCTCGGCCGGCATCATCCCGAGCGTGTCACCCACGGCCCGGATCCACTCGGGGTCGGGCACCAGTGGGACCAGGTCCGGCTCCAGGAAGTACCGGTAGTCGTAGGCGTCCTCCTTGGACCGCAGCGCCTGGGTACGTCCGGCACCCTCGTCCCAGTGCCGGGTCTGCTGGACCACCTGCTCGCCGGACTCGATGAGGGTGATCTGTCGCTCGGCCTCGAACTCGATGGCCCGGCCGAGGGAGCGTACCGAGTTCAGGTTCTTGATCTCGCACCGGGTGCCGAACGGGTCGTCCACGCTACGACGCACCGAGACGTTGGCATCGACCCGCATCGACCCCTCCTCCATCTTGCCGTCGGAGGCACCCGAGGCGACGAGGATGGCCCGCAGTTCGGTGACGTAGGCCCGGGCCTGGTCGGCGGTGCGCATGTCCGGCGCACTGACGATCTCGACCAGCGGCACGCCCGAGCGGTTGTAGTCGACCAGTGAATAGTCGGCACCGTGGATGCGGCCCGACGTGCCCGCATGGCTCGTCTTGCCGGTGTCCTCCTCCATGTGGGCACGTTCGATGCCCACCCGGAACCCGTCCGGCAGGTCCAGGTAGCCGTTCACGTTGAGCGGCTCGTCGTACTGGCTGATCTGGTAGTCCTTGGCCTGGTCCGGGTAGAAGTAGTTCTTCCGGTGGAACGTGGAGGGACGGATCTCACAGTGCAGCGCCGTGCCGATGGCCATGGCGAGCTCGACCGCCTGCTGGTTCAGGACCGGGAGCGAGCCGGGCAGGCCGAGGCAGTTCGGGCAGACGTTGGTGTTCGGCTCGTCGCCGAACATGTTGGGACAGGCACAGAACAGCTTGGTCGCCGTCCGCAGCTCACAGTGGACCTCGAGCCCGATCACCATCTGCCAGCTCATGACGTCACCCCCGCGGTGATGCGCGGTGCCTCCAGCTCGGGGGCGGCCGCCTCGACGACGGCGGCCACCTGGAACAGGGTCCCCTCGGACAGGTTCGGCCCGAGGAGCTGGACGCCGATCGGCAGGCCGTCGTCGCCGGGACCGAAGGGGACACTGATCGCCGGATGACCGGCCAGGTTGGACGGGATCGTGCACACGTCGGACAGGTACATGGTGAGCGGGTCGTCCACTTTGGCCCCGATGGCGAACGCGGTGGTCGGCGCGGTGGGTCCGAGGAGGACGTCGCAGCGGGCGTAGGCGGCGTCGAACCCCTCGATGATCCGGGTGCGGACCCGGAGGGCCTGGTTGTAGTACGCGTCCATGTACCCGGCAGACAGTACGTAGGTGCCGAGCATGATGCGGCGTTTGACCTCGTCCCCGAAGCCCTCCGACCGGGTGGCCGTGTTCATGGCCACCGTGTCCTCGGCGTCGACACGCAGGCCGTAGCGGACGCCGTCGTAGCGGGCCAAGTTGGACGAGGCTTCGCCGGGGGCGATCAGGTAGTACGCGGACAGCCCCAGTGCCACCTCGGGGACCGACACCTCCTCGATGCGGGCCCCGGCGGCGGCCAGGGCCTCGGCGGCCTGGCGCACCCGGGCGGTCACGTCAGGAGCAGCCCCCTCCAGGAACTCGGTCAGGACGCCGACGGTCATGCCGTCCACCCCCTCGTCCAACACGGAGAGCACCCGTGGCGTCGGCCGGTGGAGCGATGTCGAGTCGAGCGGGTCGTGCCCCCCGATCACGTCGAACAGCAGGGCGGCGTCGGCCACCGAGGTGGCGAACGGGCCGATCTGGTCCAGCGAGGAGGCGAAGGCCACCAGGCCGTAGCGGGACACGGTGCCGTAGGTCGGCTTCATGCCGACCACGCCGCACAGGGCGGCGGGCTGGCGGATGGACCCGCCCGTGTCGGAGCCGAGGGCGAGGGGAGCGAATCCGGCGGCCACGGACGCGGCCGACCCGCCGGAGGACCCACCCGGGACCCGGCTGTGGTCGTGCGGGTTTCGGGTGACGCCGAACGCCGAGGTCTCGGTGGAGGAGCCCATGGCGAACTCGTCCATGTTGGTCTTGCCGATGACGACGGCACCGGCGGCGGCCAGCCGGGTGACCACGGTGGCGTCATAGGGCGGCCGCCACCCGTCCAGGATCCGCGAGGAGCAGGTGGTGGGCACGCCCCGGGTGCACAGGTTGTCCTTCAGGGCCACCGGCACACCGGCCAGGAGCCCGGGATCGCCTCCGGCGGCAACGGTCTCGTCGACTGCACGGGCGCTGGCACGGGCACTGTCGGCCAGCACCAGGTTGAAGGCGTGGATCGACTCCTCGCCGGCCTCGATGACCGCCAGATGGTGCTCCAGGACGTCGACGGCACTCTCCTCACCGGCTCGAACCATGGTGGCCGTCTCCAGTGCCGGCCGCGGTGCGGTCACGGCGCCTCCCCCAGGATGCGGGGGACACGGAACCGGTGGTCCTCGACCGACGGGGCCTGCCCCAGCACCTCGTCCCGGTCGAGGCACGGTGCCGGCTCGTCGGGCCGCAGCACGTTGGTAACGGCCATGGCATGGGCGGTCGGTTCGACCCCGGCCAGGTCGAGCGAGGCGACATCGGCGGCATGGTCCAGGACCTGGGCGAGCTGCCCGGTGAACAGGTCGAGCTCCTCCTCGCTCAGGTGCAGTCGGGCAAGAGCGGCCACGTGGGCCACGTCTGCACGGGTGAGTCGCGCCGGTCCGGTCATCGGTCGGCGGCCTCGCCGGGACCGCCCAGCACCGCCGTGGCGAACTCGACCACCCGCGACTCGATCTCGGGGGCGTCGTTGTCCAACGTGGCCACGTGATAGCTGTCCTCGAGCCAGATGCGCTCGACAGGACCGCTGACCCGGGCCTGGACGACGTCACCCGAGACGGGCTCGACCACGTGGTCGTCACGGCTGGACAGCAGCAGCACCGGGCAGTGGATGTCGCCCAGGTCGGCTTCGACGGCGTCTGCTCCCTCGAACAGCGACAGGACGGCGGCCAGCGGTGTCCCGGCATAGGCGGCCTCGACGCTTCCCGCCTTCTTGATGTCCGATCCGATCCCGTCGAAGGTCTCGGTCCCGGCCTCGACGAGCGACTCGATCCCGGCACGGGACTCGGCATCAGGGGCGTGGACGAGCGGGTTGACCAGGGCGATGCCGGACAGGTGGGGATGTCGCTCCGCCAGCCAGCAGGTGAGGGTCCCGCCCATGGACAGACCCACCACGGCGACACGGTCGCATCTGGCGGCCAGGGCCTGGAACTGGGCCTCGGCCGCTCCCGACCAGTCCTCCCACCGGGTCGGCACCATGTCCTCCAGGGCGGTGCCGTGACCCGGCAGCAGTGGAAGCTCCACGGTGAACCCGGCGTCGGCCAGCGCCTCGGCCAGCGGCCGCATCGACTGGGGGTTGCCGGTGAACCCGTGGAGGACGAGGACGCCGTTGGAACCGCCCTCGGTGGACCACGGCTCGCACCCTTGCATGATCGGAGCAGTCACGACCCGGATGCTAACGGGTCGGCGCAGGCCCACCGGCTCGAACCCGGGCCGCACCACCTGCACCGACGGGTCGGACAGGGCGCCGGGTAGAGTTGCGGACCGGACCGGCGACGACGCGCAAGGAGCAGCACACCGATGGCCAGCTATCTGTTTCTGAGCGACGAGTGGCTCGACGAGGCACGGGCCATCCGCGCCGAGTACGAGGGCCGTGGCGGCGGCATCGAGCACGCCGTGCGGGTGAATCTCGTGGTGATCGAGGTCCCCTTCGGTGAAGGTGCGGTCCACGCCCATGCCGACACCAGCACGGGCGAGCTCATACTGGACCTGGGCCACCTCGATCCCGCCGACCTGAAGGTCACCATCGGGTACGACATCGCCCGGGCCCTGCTGGTGGAGGGCAACCCCCAGGCCGGCCTGCAGGCGTTCATGCAGGGCAAGATCAAGGTCGAGGGCGACATCGCCAAGCTGATGGCCCTCCAGTCGGTCTCGCCCGACCCGACGGCCGCCGAGATCGCCGCGCGCATCCAGGCCATGACCGAGTAGCACCGGCTCCGGTCGGCTCGGCCCTCAGTGCAGGGCCACGTCCTGGGGCGCGGTCGGTGACCCGCGGGGCGTGTCCTTGACGAAGAAGCCGCACACACAGGCGGCCAGGGCCACGACGGCCCCGACGGCGTAGGCCTGGTGGAACGATGTCAACGAGCCGGCGCCACCCTTGGACGACGCCTGCACCGTCACCATCACCTGGATGCCCGCCACGATCCCGATCTGGGTGATCAGGAGTTGGGCCGCGCTCATCACCCCGAGCTCGTCGGGCGCCACCTCATTGGCGGCCGATGACGCCGTCGACGGGGTGGACACCCCGTTGGCGAGGCCGGAGAGGGCCAGGGCCACGATGATCAGGACGACGGAGGGGTCGGCACCGACCTGGGTGAACACCAGCATGGACACGAAGAGGGCGCCCGCGCCGGCCACCACGGACCAGCGCTCCCCCACCTTGACGGCGGCGTAGCCGGCGATGGGGGCCGACAGCGAGAACATCAGGGGACGGGCCGTCGACAGGAGTCCCGCCCCTGTCTCGCTGTAGCCGTAGACGCGTTCCATGAGGATGGGGAAGAGGAAGAACCCACCCATGTAGGCGAAATTCACGAAGGCCCGGGCCCCGAGAGGGAAGACGAAGTTCCGCTTCTTGAAGTAGTGGAGCGGGATCAGCGGACGCGGAGCCCTGCGCTCGTGGAGGACGAAGGCGACACCGATCACCAGGCTCAGTGCGAACAGGATGACGGTCTTCGGCGAGCTGACGCCCCACGACGGTGCCACGTTGAGGGCGAGCAGGCCGATCGTCACCGAGGAGGACAGTGCGAGGGACCCGACCCAGTCGAGCTGGCGCCACGGGCTCTCGGGTACGCCGTCCGCGGGCTCGGGCGCGCCCGGGGCGGGGTCGGTCGCCACCGGCTCGGGTTCAGGCTCGGGCTCCGGCGCCACGGCACGACCGGTGCGCTCCTGGGCGGCGGTGGCGGCCGCCGCCGCCCGGTCGTGGGACGGCAGCACGATCACGGCCAGCAGCGCGGCGACGGCCATCAGCGGCAGCTCGCCCCAGAACAGGGCTCGCCACCCGTAGTACTGGATGATCGGCGCACCGATGGTCACTCCGAGCACGGGCCCCCCGGCCCCGACCAGGGCCCACCACCCCATCGCCTTGACCCGGTCCTCGTGCGAGAAGGCCTGGAGGACCAGCGCCATGGACGCCGCCCCGGTGGCCGCGCCCTGCACACCGTCGAACAGCCGGGCGGCGATGAGCACGCCGGCCGTCGGCGCCGAGGCGGTGAGGACCACACTGACGGCGGCCCCGGACAGCCCCCACAGGTAGAGGCGCTTGTAGCCGCGCAGGTCCCCGAGCTTCCCGAGGATGGGCGCGGCCACGCCGAATGCCAGGAGCGGACCGGTCGACGTCCAGGTGAGGGTGGTGACCGTGGTGTGGAGCTGACGGGCCACCTGGGGCAGGGCCACCACGAACACCGTGAAGGTGATGTTGACCGACAACAGGCCGGCCAGCACCGTCCACAGCACCCACCACTGGTACCGGTCCGAGCGCGCCACCTTGTGGTGCATGCGGTGCCGGAACAGCAGCGGCCAGGGGACGGTGATCCCCCCGTCGCCGCCCGAACCGGTCCCGCTCAGGAGGTGTTCGGCCTCGCGCAGCTCGTCGGCGTCGAAGCGCTCCTCCCCGGGAGGCGTACCGGGCCCGTCGGCCCGGGAGACCACTCAGCCCCCGAGCTTGTGCATCTCAGCCTGGAGCTCCGCCACGGTCCACCGATCGTCCTTCTCGAGGGTGTCCGTCAGCGTCCAGGGCTGGAAGAGGCGGACCTGGCCGCCGAGGATGAAGTACACCTTGCCGGTGGCCGGGCAGTCCTCGGTGGCCAGGTAGGCGACCAGCGGGGCGATGTTGGCCGGGTCCCAGGCGTCGAACGTGCCGGCGTCCTCGGGGGCGGCCACGAGGTCGGCCAGGCCCGGCGTCTCGGTGGTCATCCGAGTCCGGGCGTTCGGGGTGAGGGCGTTCACCCGGACGCCGTAGCGGGACAGCTCGGTGGCGGCGATGGTCGTGAAGGCGGCGATGCCGGCCTTGGCTGCGCCGTAGTTGGTCTGGCCCGGGTTGCCGAGCAGGCCCGACGTCGACGACGTGTTGATGACCGACGCCTTGACCTCGGTGCCCGCCTTGGTCTGCTCGCGCCAGTAGGCGGCGGCATGGCGGGTGGGCACGAAGTGGCCCTTCAGGTGGACGTGGATGACCGCGTCCCACTCGTCCTCGGACATGTTGACGAGCACCCGGTCGCGCAGGATGCCGGCATTGTTGACCAGCACGTGGAGGTCCCCGTAGGTGGAGATCGCGCTGTCGATGAGGCGCTTGCCACCCTCCCAGTCGGCGACGTCGTCGTTGTTGGCCACGGCCTCGCCGCCGGCCGCCGTGATCTCGTCGACGACCTCCTGGGCCGCGTCCCCGAGGTCGTTCACCACGACCTTGGCACCCTCTGCGGCGAACAGGAGGGCGTACTCGCGACCGATACCGCGCCCCGCGCCCGTGATGATGGCGATCCGTCCGTCCAGTGCTCCCATGTCCTCAGCTTCTCTCTGTCGGCCGCCCGCGCCGTGGCGGGTCGGCGGATGTGCACGCCGCGTGGGGCGTTTTGCGCGTACGACCACGACCGGGCGTCAACGCCTTCCAGGGGCCGTACCCGTCACACGTTCCCATCGGGTCGGCGCCCCGGTCAAGCCCGCGCGGCGCCCCGGGTCAGGCGGCGGGAACGGGCACCGGGCGGTCCACCCGGTGCCCCAGCCCGGTCGACTCGACGGCCGCGGCCATGCCGGTCACCCGGGCCCGTGGCCCGCAGAGGACCACGTATTCCGTGTTCCGGAGATGGGAGACGGTACCGACCTTGCGACCCTGGGGATCGTGGATGCCGATCCGGGCGCCGACGTAGCGGGCGGAGTCGAAGGCCAGTACGACGACGTGGCCACGGATCCGGCAGAGCTCGTGGAGCTCGTCATAGGTGAGCCACGACTCGTTGTTGTACGAGAGGACGACGACCTCGGCATCCACCCGGGTCACGACGTCGGCCAGGGCCGCCGGCATCGTGCGTCGACCGTTGAAGGCGCTGCGGGTGCTCGGATCGCGGAGCTCGGTCCGCTTGCAGGCCACGCCGTAGTGCTCCGGGGCGTCCCAGGCCACCAGCGTCTCCCACACGTGGTAGTTCGAGTCGTACCGGTGCTGGTTGTACGGGGGGTCGAGGTAGGCGAGGTCCACGGAGCCGAGCCCGGCCGTCCCGACCAGGGTGCAGGCGTCCCCGCGCACGGCACGCCCGGGACCGGCCAGCAGCTCGGGTACCCGGAGGACGAGGGGGCGGTCGGCCCGGGGAGCCCACTGTTTCAGGTAGGCCATCTGGAGCCCGGTGGTCGAGTCGACCCGGTCCGCCGCCTCGAGAAGGCTGGTGAGGAGCACGGGCCACAGCGGGCTCCCGGCGTACTCGGCCTCGATGGCGTCGCGCACGGCATCGATGCGCGCCCCGTTGGCCGGTCGGAAGAACCGGGAGTCCGTGCAGAACGTCTCGGTCACATAGCCCGGCACCCCGGGTACAGCGTTGAGCCGGGCCACGGCTGCGGCCACCTCGGCACGGAACCCGGGGCGGGCCTCGGGGTCGGTGGCCACGTAGCAGCGGGCGAGCACGTGGGCGCACCGGGCGCTGTCCACCGCGGTCATCACCACGCCCATCGACTTGAAGGCCTGGGAGACCCGGGTGGTGCCGCAGAACAGGTCGAGGCCCGTCCGGGCGCCGGAGGCGCCCGCCAGCACGGTCAGCGCCGGCACCAGGCGCCGTTTCGACCCCAGGTACTTGATCATCGCTGCCCGCTCACGCAGGCGCGTCCGTCAACGGGGTCACGACCGCCCGAAGCGCCGGAACCACCAGTTCGGGTCGCGGGCGTGTGCATGGAAGTGGTCCGGGATCTGGCGCATTACCCGGTCGTAGGACCACGATCCCTCACCGAGTACCCGGTCGGCCACCGCACCGAGCTGGGCCAGCATGTGCGCCACGTCGGTGTCCGGGGGCTCGTTGCCGTGCTCCTTCCACACCACCATCGGTACGCCGCAGACTTCGCAGTCGGCCACCCAGCAGGTGTCGTCCTCGTAGTGCCATTCGGTGATCCGGGCCGCCTCGCACAGCTCGCACGACGGTGCCGGGCCGGTCACAGCGAGTAGACGTCCACCGTCGAACCAACGGGCACCGTGGCACCCGCAGCCGGCGACGTGGACAACACGGTGGTGGCCCCCGACGGCCCGTAGGGGCCGCCGACGACCAGTCCGAGCGCCTGGAGCGCGGCCACGGCCGCCGCCGGCGACTGACTGGTGAGCGGCGGCACCGTCACCGGCTTCGGCCCGAGCGATACCTGGACGGTCACCGGCGACCCGAACGGCACGACCGCGCCCGCAGCCGGCACGGTGGCGATGACCTGGTCGGTCGGCACCGACGAGTTGTAGACCTTGGACTCCTGGGGCGCGAACCCGGCGGCGGTCAGTGCGTTGGCGGCGGACGTGTACGTGGTGCCCGTGCCGGCGACGGTGGGCACGGCGACCGGCGCATGCCCCTTCGACGTGACGATGGTGACCGTCGATCCGTAGGGTGCACGGCCGGCGGGCGTCGTGGCGATGACGGCGCCGGACGCCACCGTGTCGGAGTACTGCGCTGCCGCGGGCGGGCACACCCCGACCAGGTGGGCGGTGGCCAGGGCGGCGATGGCGTCGTGGCAGTCGGTGAACGACGCCAGGTCGGGCACGGCCACGGACGGGAGGCCCGTGGAGACGACCACGGAGATCGTCGAACCCTGCTTGAGCGTCGCCCGGGTCCCCCCCGAGCGCGACGAGGGCCGCTGGCTGATCACCACGCCGGCGGGCACGGTGATCGACGTGCTGCGTCCCGAGACACGGAGGTCGAGGTGGGCGGCGGACGCCGCCGAGGTGGCCGCCGGCAGGCTGCGGCCGACCAGCACCGGCACGGGGCTGGACGGCGTGAACACCTGGGACCGGGCGGCGATGGCGATCCCGGTGCCCACCAGGGCGGCCACCAGCACGCACAGGGTCACGATCCAGGGCCACCGCCGCCGGGTCCGATCGGCCGGGGGGTCGGCCGGGGGGTCGATGCCCAGGGCGGCGGCGCCCGGGCTTCCGGGAGGCAGGCCGAGCTCGGTCAGGTCGCGCGGGCCGTCGGGTCCACCACGGGTCCCCCGCCGGATGCCGGGTCGCTCGGTCACCGGGGTGAGGCCGACGGCCGCCGCCAGCAGGAAGGGGTCCT
>Ga0075520_1001098_pt1 | contig 12740 bp, 11 predicted proteins | sample NGEPerB_FD_75100 | JGI IMG/M metagenome (GOLD analysis project Ga0075520, IMG submission 75100) | Arctic peat soil microbial communities from the Barrow Environmental Observatory site, Barrow, Alaska, USA - NGEE PermafrostAB12-B | ecosystem: Environmental > Terrestrial > Soil > Wetlands > Peat ... | reverse complement strand
CCGGCTGGCGGTGTCCGGGCGCGGGGGCGTGCGCTGGGGAGTTGCCGTTGAGCGAGCTCACGCGATGTCGCCGCCTCAGCCCGTTTCGATCGGCTGAGCGCCGAGCGCGTTGATTTCTTCCTGGTGCTGCTTGCCGGTCGTCTTCGTCAGTTTCTTCAATTTCGTCGGCGTGACCGTCACCGGCTTCGGGGGCGGCGCCTTTTCGGCCTTGGTTTCCTTGACCGCTTCCTTGGATTCTTCGGCTTCTGCCTTGGCGCTGGTCTTGCTAGCCGCCGAGGCTTCGCTCGCTGGCGGCGTCGCGCTCGTCGTGCTCGCTGCCGCCGCGGCGGCGGGGATGCCGGCCAGCCCCTTGATTTCCACGACCTGCCTGCCGGGGGTCCTGTTGCCCTGCGTCACCCAGTGCCCGACCAGGAGACCGACGAGCAGGCACATCAGCAGCACCGCGAACAGCCCGAGCAGCCCGGAGTAGCGGCGCAGCCAGCCGCCCGTGCCCTGCTCGAACACGGGCACGTAGCCGGCAGGGCTCATCTCGATCGTGCTCGGGGACGCCCAGCCCTGCTGGCCGCGTCCCGGCTGATCCTGGAGCACGTCGAGGAAGGCCAGGCGCACCGGCGAGCACGGCTGCCCGCAGGCCAGGCAGTAGCGCTGGTCGGCGACGAGCGCCGCCCCGCAATTGGCGCACGTGGCCTCGGCCTGCTCGGATGGGACTGGCATCAGGCTCACGTTCCTCACGACTGGCTCATCAGGCACTCGGCACGGCCGTCAGCTCGAGCGTGGCCCCAGCCGGGTTGCCGACGAGCACCATCTGGAAGGGGACCGACGCACCCTGGTGCGCAGGCAGCGCTCCGACGACGGCGCGCCCGGCCGCCACGACCCGTCCCGCGCGCACCGCCACGCCGAAGACGGGCACCTTGCCGTCTCCGCGGCTCGAGTGGTTGACGAGGCTTGCGCTGAGAGTGCTGACGCCGGACTGCTGGGCGATCCGCGTCGCCGTGGTGCCGATCGCCGGGAAGGCGCTCGAGCGCGGCTTTGACCCTGTGCCGACACGCAGCTCGACGGCCAGTGCTCTCCCCGAGGTGAGCACCTGGTCGTCGACCCACCACGCGCTCTGGTGGGGGCGCAGCAGCGCGATCCGCTGCAGCGAGGCTTCCACGCCGCCCGTCTCATTGCTGTAGAGGATCTTGCCGTCCTTGCCGGTCACGCTCACGAGCAGAGGCACATCGGTCTGGGGACGCGCGGAGGTGTTGGTGAGCCTCGCCGCCACCGCCAGCCGCCCGCCGCTGCTCAGCAGCGTGACGTCAGAGACGCGCACGCTGTGGCTGGCCGCGCCGAGCTTCAGCGCGCCCGGGCCGGCCGCCTGATGCTGGCTCTCGCGGCCGATCTTCGCGCTTTCCTGCTCGGTGCTCTGGCACGCGGATGAGGTCATGCTCAGAAGTCCGCAGCCGGCCACCACTAGCGTCCGCCTCACAGCCCCGCGCCACACGAGGGCGCAGGGGCGTTGCACATCGTCATCCGAACGCTCCGCTGACGTAGTCGCGGGTGCGGGTCGCGCGCGGTTCGTCGAAGACCTGGGAGGTGCTTCCATACTCGACCAGGTCGCCCAGGTACATGAATGCGACCTTGTCGGCCACGCGGTGCGCCTGGGCGAGGTTGTGTGTGACGACGACCACCGCCAGCTCGCGGCGCAGCTCGCCGATCAGCTTCTCGATCGTGTTCGTCGAGATCGGGTCGAGGGCGCTGCAGGGCTCGTCCATCAACAGCACCTCGGGTCGCGGCGCGATCGCGCGGGCGATGCACAGGCGCTGCTGCTGGCCGCCGGAGAGACGCAGCGCGGGGCGGTCGAGATCGTCGCGGACCTCCTCGTAGAGGCCGGCGCGCTTCAGCGCGTCGATGACCAGTGGCTCCAGCTCGTGCTTGCGCGGGCGCTTGCGCGACTGTTCACGCAGGGCGAAGGCGACGTTGTCGAAGATCGACATCGGGAACGGATTGGGCTGCTGGAAGACCATCGCCACCCTCGCTCGCAGCGTCGTGTCGGCGAGCTCGTGGATGTCCTCGCCGTCGAGCATGATGCGCCCCGCGCGCGACGCGCTCGGCGTCAGCTCTGTCAAGCGGTTGAGCGTCCGCAGCAGAGTAGTCTTGCCGCACCCCGATGGTCCGATCAGGGCGAGCACCTCCCCCTGGTGGATCGACAGGGAGACAGACTTGACGGCCTGCTTGACGCCGTAGGCGATGCTCACTTCCTCCAGGCGCAGGCGCTCGGCCCCCGTCGAGCTGGAGGCCCTGAGCGCTTCGCGCTCCTGGGGCGGCGCGACCGGCACCGGCGCGCGGTCGAGCACGATCGTGCGCACGGGCGGAACGAACGGCGCGGACGGAAGGGGCGGCGACAGCGCCGGCGCCGCGTTCGGCTCGCGCCGTGGAAGGTCGTCGTGCGTTCCCATGACCAGGCTCAGGGGATCGAGCAGCATCTCGTCAGGGCTCACCGGGCATATTCCCCATCGGGCTTGTCGGCCACATTCTCCATCGGACCGATGAGGTTAGCGACATTTCCCTCGCTTGTAAAGTCGGGGGCCCGCGGCGCCGATCCGCGGCGGCGATCCGCGGCGGCGAGCTCAAACGATTGCCCCGGCGGCGGTCAGCCCGATCGAGTCCGCCTGGGAGCGCCCGATCCTGTCGACGAGCAGGTTGAGGCCGAGCACGAGCACGAGCAGCACGAACGCCGCCGCATAGGCCTTCTGCGGCGCAGCCCCTTCGCCCGCCGGCGAGTTGTCGTACACGTAGCTGGTGAGCGTCGAGCCGGTCCCGCGCAACATGCCCACGACCGGCGCCGACCCCTGGGATTCGAGGCGCAGCGACTCCCCGAGCAGCAGCACGACGATCGCGGTGTCGCCGATGATGCGGCTGACGCCGAGCGTGACGCCGGTGGCGATGTTCGAGCGCACGCTCGGCAGCAGCACGCGGCGGATGGTCGCGATGCGCGTCTTGCCGAGCGCAAAGGCCGCCTCGCGCATGTGCGCGGGGACCGACTGCAGACCGTCCCTGGTGGCGGTGAACAGAGGCGGCAGCGCGATCAGAGACATCATCGCCCCGGCCGCGATGAACGACCTCCCGAACACCCCCCCGCCCGAGGCCGTGAACGAGAACGGCGCGAACAGGTGGAGTTGGAAGATCGCAAGCCCGAACAGCGCGATCACGATGTCGGGGGTCCCGGCGACGATCTCAATGCTCGACTCGACCACCCGGGCCACCCAGGTCGGGCGCCCGTACTCGGAGATCCACACGGCGCTGGACACCGCCAGCGGGACCGCCAGCGCGATGCCGATCACCGTCAGCAGCGCGGTGCCGAGCAGCGGGTCGAGGAAGCCGCCCGTGTCACTCTGGCTGGTGCCGACAGCGGGCCGCGAGAACAGCAGCTTCGGGCGCAGGTACTCAATGCCGCGATAGCCCATGTAGAGAACGATCGCGGCGGCGATCACACATAGCCCGATCCCCGCGATCCAGGCGAAGGCGAGCGCGAGCCGATCGCCCCAGCGCCAGCTCATCGGCGAGGAGCGCCGCCCGGGCCCCGGCTTGGCCGGCCGCTGCGGCTGCGCACGCCGCGACGCGAGCGCGCTCATCCGGACACCTGGTACCTGCGCAGGGGGAGCTTGATCAGATAGCCCGCGATCGACAGCACGAAGGCCGAGAACAGCAGCAGCAGCGCGAGCGCATACAGCGTCGCTGCCAGCGGCGGCGCCCCGACGCCTTCGTGGTAGTCGACGATCGCCGAGGCCAGCGTGCGCAGCGGCTCGAAGAGGAAGATCAGGCCGTCGATGGGCTTCGGCACGAACGAGCGCGAGCCGGAGACCATCGAGATCATGACCGCCTCGCCGAGCGCGCGGGCGGTGGCCAGCACGACCGCGGCCACGATCGCGGGGCGAGCGGCGCGCACGGTGACGGCGAGCATGGCGCGCACCGGATTGACGCCGAGCGCGATCGCCCCCTCACGCCAGGAGTTGGGCACCGAGACGAACGCCTCGCAGATCAGCGCGACCATGATCGGGGTGATCATCACCGTGAGGATCACCACGGTCACGATCAGGCCGGCTCCCGTCAGCTCGACGACGTTCTGCACCGAGGCCTTCTCCGAGCCGGTGATCAGGTGGTTGCCCACGAACGGGACGAGCACGAGCACTCCGATCAGGCCGTAGATCACCGAGGGCACCGAGGCGAGCACGCGAATCACGGGGATCGCGACCCGCCGCAGCCGCGCTGGGGCGAGCTCGACGATGAAGATCGAAGACAGCACGGCGACCCCGAGCGCGAGCGCGACGGCCACCGCCGTGCTCAGCAGCGTGCCGTAGACGAACGGCCAGGCGCCCAAGCGATAGGCCGAGGCGGGCGGGCGCTGCCCCGTCGCCTGCATGTTGGCGATCTGGGTTTCCAGGTTGCCCTTCGGCCCGAGCCAGCTGAGGCCGTTGTGCTGGAAGGTCGGCCACGCGTGGACGCCGACGAACACCAGCATCGCGACCACCAGTACGCCGAGCAGCAACGACACCGCGCCGAGCGTACGCTCGGCGCGGCGGTCGGGCCATGGGTTGCGCAGGCGGCTCAGCACCCGTCGCTCAGCTAATCGAGATCCACTGGGTGTTGATGATCTTGCGGGCCGCGGCTGATCTCCCGATCCAGCCGATGAATGCCGAGGCCGCGCCGGTCGCCTTGCCTTTGGTCACCTCGTAGAAGCGTGCCACCCCGGCGTACTGCCCTGAGACCGCATTGGCCTTGTTGCAGCCGATGCCGTTCACGCCGACGGGGTTCACGCCGCCTTTGTCCGACTGGTAGTTGGACGCGAACCCGATCGAGTTGGGGTCGTTTTCGACCTGCTGGCGGAGCAGGCCCTCGGAGGGCTCTTCGGCCGCGATGCTCGAGACCTTCTTGTTTTCCAGCAGCAGCGTCTGGAAGTTGGTGAGCACGCCGGCGACCGAGGTGCGGCTGATCAGATCGATCGTGCCGCTGGCGGTCGCTCCCGCGACGCCGCTCCACGCGCGCGTCTTACCGGTGAAGATCGATATCACCTGCGCCTGGGTGAGGTTGGCGAGCGGGTTCGCCTTGTTGGTGATCACGCAGATCGCGTACTTGGCGATCGGGTAGAAGACGAGGCCCTTCGGGTCGCTTTCGACCGGGTCGCGTGACACGTCGCCGATCGTGGATGCGCCCGATGCCACGTTGTTGATGCCGATCTGCGCCCCGCCCTGGGTGATCTTGAACCTGACCTTGTGGGGGTGCGTCTTCACATACTTCTGGGCCAGCAGCTGCACGAGCGGATAGGACGCGGTGGCTCCGCTGATCGTGACCGTGGTCAGTGCGGTGGCGGCCGCAGGCGCCGCGACCCCAAGTACGCCAGCCACCGCGAGGGCGACGGAGAGACGGCGGATGCGAGTCATTTACTGGAGCTCCCTTTCTGGTGCGTTTGCGGGTTGTTTGACAACATCGAGCCCCGAACTTATCATAATGTCGATAGATTCGATCCGGATAGGGTAGTTTATGCGGAATTCGGCCGCGCCCGCCTCCTCCAAACACGCGGCCAGCACAAGTGCCAACGACACCCGACACCGAGACCTCCGAGAGCAGCTCCTCGCCGCCGCAGCGGCCGCTGCGCCTGCCCTCGGCACGCGCGAGCGCCGTGCTGGCGACGGTCATGCTCGGCGTCGGCGTGGCCGTGGGCGCGGCGATCGGTCCCGCTCCGGACGCCTCCTACGCGGGCGGCGCCGCCGGCCTCGCGCAGCGCATGCCGCAGCTGATCGCCTCGCTGGCGAGCCGTGCGCTGACGGCTAGCTCGCCGGCGAGCACCACACCGGTGCAGCCACCCGCGGTCACCCCGCTCCCGACGCCGCAAGCGGCTCCGGCGAGCACACCCACCGCCGCGGCCACGACAACAGCCGCGAGCCCGAGCGCCACGACGCCGGCCTCCGCCGAAGAAGGACCCTCGACGCCCACCAAATCAGGGCCCACCCGCAGGTCAAAGCTCCCGGCGATCACGAACGTGTGGCTGATCGAGCTCGCCGGCGGCACCCTCGCCGAAGCCGTCGCCCAGCCGACCGCCGCCCCCTACATCACCGGGCAGCTGCTCCCCGCGGGCACGCTGCTGAGCACTTGGTCGGCTCTCAGCGCGAGCGCCTTCGCGAGCGACGCGGCGCTGGCCGAGCCCCCCGCCGCGGGCGCCGCGCCGCCGCTGCTGCACTCGATCGTCCAGCCGCCCTGCCCCGAAGGCGCCGCCGGCGCGGCCTGTGCGCCCGGCGTCGCGGGGCAGCTCACCGCCGCCGATGAATTCCTGAAGGCCACGCTGGCGACGATCACAACGACCCCGACCTACCGCGAACGCGGCCTCGTCGTGGTCACCTTCGCGACCGTCGCGATCGCCTCGCAGGCAGGGCTGCCCGCGAACGCCTCGAGCGCGACGCTCACCTACCAGCCCCCATCGGGCGTGGTGCTGCTCTCGCCCTTCGCGCGCGCCGGCGCCAAGACCACGACCGCCTTCGACCCGACTTCACCCAGGCAGAGCCTCGAAAAGCTCCTGCGCTGAGGAAGACCCATCAACAACACGAACGGAGACTCCCGTTGCACGCATCTCAAATCGCCCACCGTAAAGCCACGCTGTGGCTCACCGCGATGGTGGGCTGCTTCGCCCTGCTGCTCGCGACGCCGGCTTTGAGCCACGCCGAAGAAGCCAACCCGAACAACTACAACTGCCTCGGCAGCCTGTCCGCCGGATCGCCGGAAGAGGGCAGCGAAGAACAGCAGGTCAGGTACGCCTTCTACTGCAACGGACCGATCACCGGCTACCAGCTCCAGGCACAGGTCCCGCTGACCGGGGTCCAGAGCCCGCCGCTCGTGACAGACCTCGCGACGCCGCCGAACCCGCTCAAGGACACGTTCTCCTGCTCGGGAGACGTCCCCGGATATGCGCTCAACTGCGTCGGGTCGGCCAAGGCCGGCTACGAGACGATCACCGGCCAGTTCGCGATCGGGAGCAAGCTGTGCGTCGAGCCCCGCGTCGACACGCTGCTGACCGTCACCTACGCCTACCTCGAAAAAGGCGTGATCACGCAGGCGATCGCCGGACCGATCGACCTCGGGCGTCCCAGTGGCTGCCCGCCGGACGCCCACTCGGGCAGCACGCGCCTTGACCCGAGGCCCCTGATCAAGACCCACAAGAAGAAGTCCAGCAAGAAGAAGGGCCACAAACAGGCCTGCGGAAAGAAGGCCGGCAGGTGACGCACGAGCAAGTAGGGCTACACCATGCTGCTGGTCATGCGCTCGACCTCTGCGATCGAGGTGAGGCCGTCGCGGACCTTCTGCAGGCCGTCGTCGCGCAGCCGGCGCATGCCTTCCTTCTCGGCCACGGCAACCATCTCGTCGATTGACGCGCGCTCGAGTATCAGGGCGCGGATCGGCTCGCTCACGCCCATCACCTCATACAGGCCCACGCGGCCGCGATAGCCCGAGCCCGAGCAGCGCGAGCAGCCGACCGGCTCGTAGGGCTCCACGCCCGCCAGCCCGTGTTCGGCGAGCACCGACTCGGGCACGCTCTGCGGCCGCTTGCAGTGCTGGCAGAGCATCCGCACGAGCCGCTGCGCGACGATGCAGTCAACGGCGGAGGACACCAGGAACGGCTCGATGCCCATGTCGATCAGGCGTCCCAGCGCGCTCGGAGCGTCGCGGGTGTGCAGCGTGGAGAGCACCAGGTGTCCGGTCAGCGCCGCCTCGACCGCGATGTGGGCGGTCTGGCGGTCGCGGATCTCTCCGACCATGATCACGTCGGGGTCCGCGCGCAGCATCGAGCGCAGCCCGACGTCGAAGGTGACGCCGGCCTTGGGGGCGATCTGCATCTGCTTGATGCCCGCGATCCGCTGCTCGACGGGGTCCTCGATCGTGAGGATGCTGCGTTCGCCGTCGTTGAGCTCGTTCAGCGCCGTGTACAGCGTGGTGGACTTGCCCGAGCCCGTCGGGCCCGTCACCAGCACGGCGCCGTTGGGCCGGTGGATGGCGCGGGTGAAGCGCTGCTGCTCGTCGGCCTGCATGCCCAGCGACTCGAGGTCCTCGACCACCACGCCCTTGTCCAGGATGCGCATGACCACGGCCTCGCCGTAGACCAGCGGCAGCGTTACCACGCGGATGTCCACGCGGCGCCCGTCCACCGTCAGCGCGAAGCGCCCGTCCTGCGGCACGCGCTTCTCTGAGATGTCCAGCTCGGCCATGATCTTGATGCGCGAGACGACCGCCGAGGCCATCTTGCGCTTGATCGTGGCAGCCGGCGTGAGCACGCCGTCCACGCGGAACATCACGTGTGTGTCGCCCTCCTCGGGGTTCACGTGGATGTCGGAGGCGCCCTGCTGCACCGCCTGCGCAACGATCGAATGGACCAGCTTGATGATCGGCGCGCCGTCGTCGGTGTCGTCGAGCAGCAGGTCGCGCTCGGCGTTCGGATCCTCCTCCTCCTCGACGATGTCCTCGATCGACTCGTCCATCCGGACCAGCCGCGTCAGCAGCAGGTTCAGGTCCTCGACCGACGCCGCCGCGGGCCTGATCCGACGGCCGGTCATCATGCCGATGTCGTCGATCGTCAGGACGTTGGTCGGGTTCGCCATCGCCAGCAGCAGCGCGCCGTCGTCGGTGAAGCCGACGGGCAGCGCCTGGTAGCGCTTGGCGGTCTCAGCGCTGATGAGGTTGGTCGCGCCCATGTCCAGGTCGTAGACGGCGAGGTCCACGAAGTCCAGGCCGAAGCGCTCGGCCACCACGCGGGCGAGCTGATCGTGGCGCAGGACTCCCCGCTCGACCAGCACCAGGCCCGTGGGCCGGCCCTGGGCGCGGGCGGCGTCCACGGCCTCCTCGACGACCTCGCGCTCGGCGAAGCCGAGGTCCACGACCACTTCGCCGATCATCCGCATCGAGCGCCCAGAGCTCCTCGGCTGGTACAGCCCGCCGTGCCCCTCGCCCGGCTGCCTGGGGCTCTGCCTGCGCTCGTCGGCGTGCTCCCGAGCGGCTGCGGGCGTGTCGGATCGAACGGTTGGCGCGGAGGTCTCGACCATCTCCAGTCTGTATCGGCATCGTGGCGACGCGTCTTGACAGGACCTCGTGAGCCCCCTCAGGGGCCGAATCCGGGCACGCCATGCTCCAGCGCGCCCTTCACCTGGGCGTCCAGCGCGTTCAACCGATACAGCGCCAGGGCCTCGGGCGAGGCAAAGCGCTGCCCCGAGGCGGCGTCGGGGCCGTGATGCACGATCACGCAGTGCTCCAGCGCGAGACGGCGCTCGCCCTCCAGGGCGGCGGGGGCATGGGCGGCGATCAGGCGCAGGCCCAGCTCCACGTGGCCGAGCAGCCTGCCCTCGGGGCTGCGCTCGATCTCGGCACCGTATGTGAACTCGCGGGTCTTGCCCAGGTCGTGGACGATCGCCGCGCTCAGGAGCAGGTCGCGGTCCAGGCGCGGATGCAGGATGCAGAGCTCGAGCGCCATGGTGCTCACCGCGACCGTGTGCTCCAGCAGGCCGCCGAGATAGGCGTGGTGGGCCGACGGCGAGCGGCCCCCGCCGGACGGGCGCGCGCTCGATCTCGGGATCGGCGGCGAGCACGGCGCCAGGCGGATCTGGGCGCGCAGGGAAGCGTCGCCGAGCAGCGCCCCGAGCAGTCCCTTCAGCGCCGGGTCATACACCTCGCGCGCGAGGTGCTCGAGGAAGCCTTCCAGCTCGTCCAGGTCCCGGTAGGCGGTGGGCAGGAACTGCGTGGGGTCTGCCTCCGCCTCCTCCGCTCGGACGATCGAGCGCAGCTCGATCTGGAGCTCCTCGCGGAAGCGTGCCACGCGCCCGCGCACGCGCACCAGGTCTCCGCGCTCGAAGCGCCCGGCCAGCACGTCCGCGTCGCGGAAGGCGCGCGCGAGGATCGTTCCGGTTCTGTCGCGCAGCTCGACCGTCAGATACGCGGTGCCCGCGCGGGATATCTGGCGCTCCTTGCGCGTGCATGCGAACAGCCCGTCCACGGCCTCGTCGACGCGCAGGGTGGCGACCGTCTGGTGCTCCTCGGGCGCGGAATGCGTGGCTGAGGCCATCGGCGCATGATGTACGGTGGTTCGGATGCAGCCCCTCATCTGGGATCGCCGTCCTGATGGCCTCAGGGCCCCGGCCTTGGTGTGCGCATTCCAGGGCTGGAACGACGCGGGAGACGCCGCCTCCAGCGCCGTCTCCTTCCTGGCCTCCTCCCTGAGCGCGCGCCGCTTCGCCCGGATCGACTCGGAGGAGTTCTACGACTTCCAGGCCAACCGTCCGAGCATTCGCTTCGGGGAGAACGGCAGGCGTGAGATCTCCTGGCCGACGGTCGAGATCTTCGAAGCGAGCGCGCCGCGGGCGCCGCGCGATCTGGTGCTCGTCCAGGGGGTGGAGCCCTCGATGCGCTGGCGGGCGTTCAGCGCGCACATCATCGACCTCGCCGAGGCGCTGGGAGTGCAGGTGGTCGTCTCCCTTGGGGCGCTGCTCGGGGACGTGCCCCACACGCGCCCGGTCGCCATGAGCGGCCACGCCTCCGACGTGGGGATGCTGGAGCGGCTCGGCCTCCAGCCATCGGCTTATGAGGGCCCGACCGGGATCGTGGGCGTGCTGCACACCGCCTGCGCGGACGCGGGGATCCCGTCGGCCAGCCTGTGGGCGGCGGTTCCGCATTATGTGGCCGCGGCGGCCAACCCGAAGGCGGCGCTGGCGCTGCTGCGCAAGGTTGAAGTCCTGATCGGCGTGTCGGTGGACGTCTCCGAGCTCGAATCGGCGGCCGCGGACTACGAACGGCAGGTCGGCGTGGCCGTCCAGAGCGACCCCGACATCCAGGCGTTCGTCGAACGCCTGGAGCAGGCCGCGGACAGCGAGGGGCAGAGCTCGCCCGAGGACGTCCCCTCGGGCGAGCTCCTGGCCCGCGAATTCCAGCGCTTCCTGCGCCAGCGCGGGGCCGAGGGGAAGTAGGGCGGGCACGCGGCGCCCCGCCCCCGGCCCCTTCCCGCCGCGCCGCGGGAAGGGGCCGGCGCTAGCCCTCGGCGGCGGGGCAGACGATGCGGTAGTCGCAGATCGAGCAGGCCGCGCGCGATGGGGTCGGCTCGAACTGCTGGGCGAGGATGCCCTCGCCGACCTCCGCCACGACCTCGGTCACGGCTTCCGCGTCGCGCTCGCTGCGGGGCACGGGGACCTTCAGATCGTCGAGCACGTAGTAGTAGGCCTGGCGCGAGGACTGCAGCTGCCAGGCCTCGCGGGCGGCCAGCGCGTAGAGCGAGAGCTGGACGTCGTCGGCCAGCTGCTCGGCGGTCTTGGGGCGGGAGGTCTTGTAGTCGATCAGCTCGTACTCCGCGTCGGACCCCGGAGCGAGGCGATCGACGCGATCGACGCGTCCGCGCAGGTGGTGGGGTCCCAGCCGGAAGGCAAAGGCGCGCTCGAACCACACGGGCTCGCTGTCCTGGTCGCCGAGGCGCGCGTGATAGCGCGTGAGCGCCGCCCGCGCCTTGTCCATCAGCTCGCGCTCGGACTCGCTTTCGCCGAGCGCGCTGCGGCGCCACACGGCGTCGAGCAGCTCGATCATCTGCGCGAGCGAGCCGCCGCCCTCCGAGTGGTAGCGCTCCAGCACCTGGTGGACGACGATGCCGAAGCGCTGGTGAACGGTCTGCTCGGTGGGGATCCGCAGGACGCGCGCGAACTTGTAGCGCAGCGGGCAGCTGCGGTAGGTCTGGATGTCCGAGGCGGACAGCGCCAGGCCGACGCCCTTGCGCGGCAGGAACGGCCCGAGCGAGTGCTCCTCGCGGGGGAGGAGCGCCTGAGCGCGCGAGCGGTCGTCGCCGTCGGCGTCCAGCAGCGTCTCATCGAGCGTGGAGGTCTGGAAGATCTCGCGCTGCAGCGGCGTGGTGGCGGCGAGCAGGCGGGCGTTGATGTCAGACAGCGCGTCCGCGAGGCTCTGCCCGTCGGGACGCTGCAGCAGCGCTGAGAGCTTGAGCAGCTCCAGGTAGCGAACCACGCCGTGGGAGATGTCCAGCTCGGTGTCCAGCCTCAGCTCGCCGAGGCGCCCGCCGATGCGCGCGACGCTGCCGAGCACCTCCTCGCGCAGCAGCCTCAGCGTGGTCTGCAGACGACTCGCCGCGGGCTCCTCCTGCGCCTGGGCCAAGCGCCCCTCGGCGTGGGTCTCGGGGACGACCGTGGCCAGGTGGCGGGCGAGGTCGCGCGTGCTCGCCTGCGGGTTGCAGCGCACGAACTCCACGGCCAGCGCGCGCAGGCGCTCCAGGCTGGCGCGCTGCTCGGCCGCGTCCTCGGGAGCGAGCAACGGGCGCCCGCGCATGCCCAGGCGGTCGATCAGGCGTCCCAGGAACAGATCCGGTCCGACCGTGTCCAATTCGGCGGCGGCGCTGCGATGCAGCTCGACGAAGCGCTGGATGCGTTCGCGCGCCTCGGGCGGGACCTGGGGGGACTCGGTGGCGGCGGTGAGGCCGAGCACCAGGTCGAGCTTGCGCCGCCGTGCGACCTGGATGACGCGGGCCAGGTCCACCTGGCGCAGCTCGATCGGGGGCCTGGCCAGCGCGCGGACGACCGCGGCCGCGTCCGCGGGATCGATCAGCAGGCGCATCCAGGCGAGCACGTCGCGGACCTCCGCCCGTTTGAGGAAGCTCCCGGCGTGCTCCTCGCGCGGCGGGCCTTGCGGCGGCGCGGACGCGATCTTGGAGCTGCTCACAACCCAAGGATACGCGGGGG
>Ga0075520_1001097_pt1 | contig 12743 bp, 14 predicted proteins | sample NGEPerB_FD_75100 | JGI IMG/M metagenome (GOLD analysis project Ga0075520, IMG submission 75100) | Arctic peat soil microbial communities from the Barrow Environmental Observatory site, Barrow, Alaska, USA - NGEE PermafrostAB12-B | ecosystem: Environmental > Terrestrial > Soil > Wetlands > Peat ... | reverse complement strand
GCACCGCCTGGCTGCCCGCCTTCCTGGCCTTCTACAACGCCAGACGACCTCACTCGGCCCTCGGCTACAGGCCTCCTGCTTCCCGCCTCGGCGGGAACAACCTATTGCAACTCAACAGCTAGGCCGGCGTCTTGATGGTCTTCTCGATCCATTGTTCGAAGGCGGCGAGAAACTTCTCGAGGAACTGTTTCGTCTCCGGCTTCTTCAACGCACCGCTTTCGTCGAACAGGTCCGCGGCATGGCCGACGTAGGCTTCGGGCTGCGCCAGTGTCGGCACGTTGAGAAAGACGAGCGACTGGCGCAGGTGGTGGTTGGCGCCGAAGGCGCCTATCGCGCCGGGCGAGTTGCTCACCACGGCGCCGGGCTTGCCTTCCCACGCGCTCTTGCCGTACGGGCGCGACGCGATGTCGATGGCGTTCTTGAGAACGCCGGGTACCGAGCGGTTGTATTCCGGGGTCACGAACAGCACGGCGTCGGCGCCGGCGATCGTCTTCTTGAAGGCGGCCGAAGGCGCCGGCGGATTCGCATCGTCGTCCTGGTTGTAGAGCGGGAGCTGGCCGATCTCGGCGATCTCGAGCACGAGCGATGCTGGCGCGATGGCCTTCAGCGCCAGCGCGAGCTTGCGGCTGTAAGACTCCTTGCGCAGGCTGCCGACAATGACGGCGACGTGGCGGGTGGGCATGGCGGTGTCCTTTCGAAGTGGGGGAATGGCCGATCCGGCGATCATCATGCCTTTGCCGTCAGGCCCACGTCCCACTGCATCCGATGAACAAGGCCTTCACCCGCGAAAACGACAACGCCGACGACGACGAGGAAGGCGAGCTCGCCGCTGCGCCGCTTCCCGAGGGCGCCAAGAACTACCTCACGCCGCAGGGCTGGCGGCGCTTGCGCGCCGAGCTGATGAGCTTGCTCGACGACGAGCGGCCGAAGATCGTCGACATCGTCTCCTGGGCGGCGAAGAACGGCGACCGCTCCGAGAACGGCGACTATCTCTACGGCAAGAAACGGCTGCGCGAGATCGATCGCCGCATCCGCTTTCTCACCAAGCGGCTCGATATCGCCGAGGTCGTCGATCCGACGCTGCACCACGGCAACACGCAGATCTTCTTCGGTGCGACCGTGCGCTATGCCAACGACCGGGGCGAGGAGCGCGCCGTGCGCATCATGGGCGTCGATGAGGCCGAGAGCGCGCAGGGCGATGTCAGCTGGATCTCGCCCGTCGCCCGGGCGCTGCTCAAGGCGCGCGTCGGCGACGAGGTACGCCTGATGACGCCGGGCGGCCCGGAGGCGCTCGAAATTCTCGAGGTGAGCTACCCGGCGCCGTAGCCGCCGCCGCGCCGCTCAGGGTTTGACGCGCGCGACCCGCAGCACCGCCGGCGAGCGCTTCAGCGTGCGCATCACTTCGGCGAGATGGAGCCGGTCGCGCACGCTCAGGAGCAGTGTCAGTTCGGTCGTCTCGGCGGCCGGCTCGTTGCCCATGTCGATGTGGGTGATGTCGGCCTCGGCATGGCTCACGGCCGACGCCACCTGCGCCAGCACGCCCTTGCCGTTCTTCACGAGCAGCGAGATGGCGGTCTCGAACGCCCGGGTCGGTTGCTCGGCCCACTCGACGCCCATCCAGCGCTCGCTGTCGCGCTCGAGCAGGCGCTTGCCGACGCTGCAGTCGGCGGTGTGGACGATGAGGCCTTCGCCGCGGCCGAGATTGCCGACGATCGCGTCGCCGGGGATCGGCCGGCAGCACGGCGCGAGCTGCACCGACGCGCCTTCGCTGCCGTCGATCAGCACGAGGCCCTGCGATGGCGCCGCGTCGTCGACGGCGTAGCGGCCCATCGTCAGCGTCAGCGCGTCGGGGCGCACGCCGTCTTCGGCCAGGAACCGCACTAGGCGGGTCGCGACGATGGTGGCGATCTTCCTGCCGAGGCCGATGTCGACGAAGAGGTCGTCGCGCGTCTTGTTGCCGCTCCAGCGAATGAGCTGCTGCCACGCCGTGGCCGATGGCGAGTCGTCGCCCGGCAGCGCCAGGCCTTCGGCGCGCATCGCCTGGGCCAGCATCTTGGCGCCGAGGTCGCGCGACTCCTCCTGCTCCATGTTCTTCAGGTAGTGCCTGATCTTCGAGCGCGCCCGCCCGGTGGTGACGAAGTTCAGCCAGGCCGGATTCGGCCGCGCGTTCGGCGCGCCGACGATCTCGACCACGTCGCCGCTCTTGAGCTCGGTGCGCAGCGGCACCGGCTCGCCGTTGACGCTGGCGGCGACGCAGTGGTCGCCGACGTCGGAGTGGATCGCGTAGGCGAAGTCGACCGGCGTTGCGCCGCGCGGCAGCGCCAGGATCTTCGACATCGGCGTGAACACGTAGACCGCGTCGGGGAAGAGATCGATCTTGACGTGCTCGAGAAACTCGCTGGCGTCGCGCGTCTCGTCCTGGATGTCGAGCAGCGATTGCAGCCACAACGAGCCGAGGCGTTGCGCTTCCTGGCCCTGGCTCGGCCCGTCGTCGTGCTCCTTGTAGAGCCAGTGCGCGGCGATGCCTTTTTCGGCGACGGCGTGCATGGGCTCGGTCCGGATCTGGAACTCGACGGCCGTGCCGAGCGGGCTCACCAGCGTGGTGTGCAGCGACTGGTAGCCATTGGCCTTGGGGATCGCGATGTAGTCCTTGAAGCGGCCGGGCAGCGGCTTGTAGAGCTGGTGCAGCACGCCCATCGCCATGTAGCACTCCGGCAAGGTCTGGACGACGATGCGAAAGCCGAAGATGTCGTTGACCTGCGCGAAGCTCAGGTGCTTCTCGCGCATCTTCGCGTAGATCGAATAGAGCGTCTTCTCGCGGCCGAAGATCTGCGCCGGCAGCTTGGCCTGTGCGAACGACTTCTCCACGTCCTTCCTGATCCGGTCGACGACGTCGCGCCGGTAGCCGCGCGCCTTCTGCACCGCCTTCGACAGCGCCGCCTGGCGCCACGGCTTGAGATGCTTGAACGAGAGCTCCTGCAGCTCGCGGTAGGTCTGGTTGAGGCCGAGCCGGTGCGCGATCGGCGCGTAGATGTCGAGCGTCTCGGCGGCGACGCGCAGACGTTTTTCCGCAGCGACCGCATCCATCGTGCGCATGTTGTGCAGGCGGTCGGCGAGCTTGACGAGGATGACGCGGACGTCGCGCGTCATCGCCAGCAGCATCTTGCGGAACGACTCGGCCTGCGATTCCTCGCGCGTCGAGAAGCGCAGGCGATCGAGCTTGGTGAGCCCGTCGACGAGATCGGCGGTCGGCGCGCCGAAGCGCTCGATCAGCTCGGCCTTGGTGACGCCGCAGTCTTCCATCGCGTCGTGCATCAGCGCGGCCATGATGGCCTGCGCATCGAGCTTCCACTCGGCGCACAGGCCGGCGACGGCGATCGGGTGCGTGATGTAGGGCTCGCCGCTGGCGCGGAACTGGCCGAGATGCGCTTCGTCGGCGAAGCGGTAGGCGTCGCGAACGCGGCGGATGTCGTTCGCGTCGAGATAGTCGAGCTTGACGGTGAGTGCCGCGAATGACGCGGCGGCCGCGTCGCTGGCGACGGGCGAGGGAGCGGCTGGCGGGCGCTTGCGCGCCGCCGGCTTGGCATCGGTCAGGGTGTTGGAAGGGCGCGCGGCCATGCCGCGAATTTAGCGCGGAACCGGTCGGATGACCGGGGCGCGACGGGAAGACCCGGGCAGGCTGCGGGCTCGCAGCCGGTCGTCAGACCGGGACCTTGCGCAGCATCTCGATGCCGATCTCGCCGGCGGCGATCTCGCGCAGCGCGGTCACGCCGGGCTTGTTCTTCGTCTCGACCTTCGGCGCGTGGCCCTGGCTCAGCATGCGGGCGCGATAGGTCGCGGCGAGCACGAGTTGGAAGCGGTTGGGGATCTTGACGAGACAGTCTTCGACGGTGATGCGGGCCATGCGTGCTTTCGGTGTCGCCGGGGCGATGAGCGCCGGCGTGGGAACGGATCAGAGCAGGTCGAGTGCCGCGAAGACCGCGGGTCGGGCCCGCTGGAGCGATGCGTACTTGAGGCGCTGTGAATGAACGATCGCCTTGAGATCGAACAGCGCTGTCTCGAACAGGGCATTGATTATAACGAAGTCGAAGTTCCTGGCCTTCGACACCTCGATGCGGGCGTTGGCCATGCGCCGGGCGATCACCGCCGGGTCGTCTTCGCCGCGGCGCTCGAGCCGCGACTGCAACTCGTCCCAGCTGGGCGGCAGGACGAAGATCAGCACGGCGTTGGGGAACAGCGTCTTGATCTGCAGGGCGCCCTGCCAGTCGATCTCGAGCAGCACGTCGTGGCCGCGCACGATCCGCTCCTCGATCGCCGCGCGCGAGGTGCCGTACAGGTTGCCGTGCACCTCCGCCCATTCGACGAAGTGGCCGTCCCGGACCATCGTGCGAAAGGTCGGCTCGTCGACGAAGTGGTACTCGCGGCCGTTCTGCTCCTGGCCGCGCGGCTTTCTGGTCGTGTGCGAGATCCCGACGACGAGGTGCGAGTCGAGCTCGAGCAGCGCCTTGACGAGGCTCGATTTGCCGGTGCCGCTGGGCGCGGCGACGGCGAAGAGGTTGCCGGGATAGTCCATGGCGCGGATCGTTTGGCGCGCAGTTTACGTGCGCCGGTCCGGCCGCCGCCTACTCGACGTTCTGCACCTGTTCGCGCAACTGCTCGATCGCCACCTTCATGTCGACCGAGATCGTCGTCATCTCGAGTGATGGCGATTTCGAGCCGAGCGTGTTCGCCTCGCGCAGCAGCTCCTGGATCAGGAACTCGAGGCGCTTGCCGATCTCGCCGCCCTTGTCGAGCAAGCGGGCGATCTCGTCGAGATGCGAACGCAGCCGCGCCAGCTCCTCGGCGACGTCGATGCGGATCGCGTAGGCGGCCGCTTCGTTGAGCGCCCGCTCGGTGATGGCTTCCTTGGTCACGGAGCCGGCGGCGCCGGCCTTCTCGAGCGCTTCGTTCCAGCGATCGAGAAAGCGCTGCTGCAGCCGGGCGACGGCAGCAGGCACGAGCGGCTCGGCGGCGTCGGCCAGCGTTCGCAAATGCGCCACCCGCTCGCCCAGAACCGCCGCGAGGCGCTCGCCTTCGCGTGCCCGCGCCTGCGCCAGGCCGACGATGCACAGCCTGGCGGCATCGAGCACGTGGCTGCTCGTGTCGACCTCGCGCGCGCCGCTTCGGCAAAGCTGCAGCGCTTCGTGCACCGACAGCGCCCGGGCATCGGGCAGCATGTTCCGGACCCGCCGCTCGATGTGCGCGATGCGGGCCAGCTGCTCCTCGTCGGGCTCGACCACCGCGGCGGCCGACTCGGCCGCGCTGGTCACGCGAAGCTCGACCTTGCCGCGCTTGAAGCGGGCCGTGACGAGCTCGCGCAGGGCCGGCTCGAGCGATCGATAGTCGTCGGGAAGACGCAGCGACAGGTCGAGAAAGCGGTTGTTGACCGAACGCATCTCGACACTGATGGCCGGGCCGGCGACGGGTATCGTGGCGGCCGGTTCGTGCGGTTCGTGCAATGCTGCCGCACCGGGCGAAACGGGGCTCGCGGAGGCATTCGCGTAGCCGGTCATGCTGTAAACTGCCACGCGCTTTTGCCCCCTATTTCTCCATTATGTCAAAGCCCAAACCAGCACCCTTGCCTTCAGGCACGGTGGTGGGCGGCTATCAGGTCATCAAGAAACTGGCGGCGGGCGGTTTCGGCGTCGTCTACCTCTGCGAAGACGCCGACCGCAAGCTCGTCGCGCTGAAGGAATATCTCCCTTCCTCGCTCGCCGAGCGTTCCCCGGGAGAGCTGACGCCGCGCGTCAAGCCGGAAAAGCAGCCGCTATATCGGCTCGGCCTGAAGAGCTTCTTCGAAGAAGGCCGCTCGCTCGCGCAGATATCGCACACGAGCGTGGTGTCGGTTCTCAATTTCTTCCGCGAGAACGAAACCGTCTACATGGTCATGAATTACCTGCAGGGCGATACCCTGCAGGATTTCATCGTCACGGCGCGCGACCTGAAACGTGACAAAGTATTTCGGGAATCGACGATTCGTTCGTTGTTCGACGAGATTCTTCGCGGCTTGCGGATCGTCCATCAGCACAAGATGCTGCACTTGGACATCAAGCCGGCCAACATCTTCATCACCAACGAGAACAAGGCGGTCCTGCTCGACTTCGGCGCAGCGCGCGAAGTGCTGAGCAAGGAAGGCAACTTCATCCGGCCGATGTACACGCCGGGCTTCGCCGCGCCCGAGATGTACCGCCGCGACGGCACGCTCGGCCCCTGGACCGACATCTACGCGATCGGCGCCTGCATCTATGCCTGCATGCAGGGCTACCCGCCGAACGACGCACCGCAGCGCATCGAGAAGGACCGTCTCGCGCTCTCGCTCTCGCGCCTGCGCAATGTCTACAGCGACAACCTGATCGAGGTGACCGAGTGGTGCATGTCGCTCGACCCGCTGTCCCGGCCGCAGAGCGTGTTCGCGCTGCAAAAGGAGCTGTCGCGCGAGACCGAACGGCAGTACACCAAGCTTAGCTTCAGCGAACGCCTGAAGCTCCAGCTCGAAAACCTGACGACCAGCAAAGCATGAGCTTGCTCGTCGCTTTCTCGCAGGCGTGACGAGCCGCCCAATGCGCTTTTCCGTCTATCAGGTGAGCCGCAAGGGCGGCCGCGAAAAGAACGAAGACCGGATGGGCTATTGCTATACGCGAGACGCCGGCCTCTTCGCGCTCGCCGATGGCATGGGCGGCCACCCCGAAGGCGAGGTCGCCTCGCAGCTCGCGCTGCAAACGCTCGCCGCGATGTTCCAGCGCGATTGCAAGCCGACCCTGGCCGACCCGCTGCGCTTCCTGCACGAGTCGATCGTCGCCGGCCACCACCAGCTGCTGCGCTATGCGACCCAGAAGGCCCTGATCGACACGCCGCGCACGACCGTCGTCGCCTGCCTGCTGCAGGGCAATGCGGCCTACTGGGCCCATTGCGGCGATTCGCGCCTCTATCTCGTGCGCGGCGACAAGCTGATCGCCCGCACCCGCGACCATTCCTACTCGGAGCTGCAGCAGACCATGAGCCAGGTCGTGCCGATGGGCGACCGTTTCAACCGCAACGTCCTCTTCACCTGCCTGGGCAGCCCTGGCAAGCCGGTGATCGACACGGTCGGGCCTTTGCTGATGCAGGCCGGCGACCGCTTGCTGCTCTGCTCCGATGGCCTCTGGGGAACGGTGAGCGACGGCGAGATCACCGACCAGCTCTCGTCGTTGCCACTGTCCGATTCCGTGCCCGAGCTGGTCGAGCAGGCGCTGCGCAACGGCGGTCTGAAGTGCGACAACGTCTCGATCCTGGCGATGGAGTGGGAAGGCATCGAGAACCACGACAGCGCCCAGGACATCCAGACCACGGCGCTCGGCGAGGCGGTCTTCGCCTCGACCATCCAGGCCAGTGTCCTCGGCACCGATGTCTCGCCCGACGAGCTCGACGATGCCGAGATCGAGCGCTCGATCAAGGAGATCAACGAGGCGATCCAGAGGTCATCGAAGAAGAAGGGCTGAACTCTTCTTCTTCGCGGCGAGAATGTCGGCATGACATTTCAACGCTCGAACGGCCGCGCCCATGATGCGCTGCGGCCCGTCACCATCACCCGCTCGTTCACGCGCCACGCAGAAGGCTCGGTGCTGGTCGCCTTCGGCGACACCAAGGTGCTGTGCACCGCCTCCGTCGAGGAAAAGGTGCCGCCGCACAAGCGCGGCAGCGGCCAAGGCTGGCTGACCGCCGAGTACGGCATGCTGCCGCGCGCCACGCACACCCGCAGCGACCGCGAGGCGGCGCGCGGCAAGCAGAGCGGCCGGACGCAGGAGATCCAGCGCCTGATCGGCAGGTCGCTGCGCTGCGTCTTCGATCTGTCGGCGCTCGGCGAACGCACCATCTCGCTCGACTGCGACGTGCTGCAGGCCGACGGCGGCACGCGCACGGCGGCCATCACCGGCGCCTTCGTCGCTGCCCACGACGCGGTGGCGTGGCTCATCGCCAAGGGCCGCATCGAGCATTCGCCGATCCGCGATTTCGTCGCCGCCGTCTCGGTCGGCATCGTCGAGTCGACGCCCCTGCTCGACCTCGAATACATCGAGGACGCGGCCTGCGACACCGACATGAACGTCGTCATGACGGCATCGGGTGGCTTCGTCGAGTTGCAGGGCACGGCCGAGGGCGCGACGTTCTCGCGCCTGGAAATGGATGCGCTGCTCGCGCTGGCGGGCAAGGGCATCGGCGAGCTCGTCGAGGCGCAGCAGCGCGCCCTCGGGCTGCGTTGACCGCGCCCGGCGCCCGCTGGCGATGAGGCTGGTTCTCGCCTCGAACAATCCGAGCAAGCTCGCCGAGCTGCAGGCCCTGCTGTCGCCGCTCGGCATCGAGCTCGTGGCGCAAGGGCAGCTCGGCATCGGCGAGGCCGAGGAGCCGCACGCGACCTTCCTCGAGAACGCGCTGGCCAAGGCGCGGCACGCCGCACGCCACGCCGACGGTGCGGCCATCGCCGACGACTCCGGGCTCGTCGTCGATGCACTCGGCGGCGCTCCGGGAGTCGCTTCGGCGCATTTCGCCGCGCTCGAGCACGTTGCCGGCGATCGCGAAATGCATCGCCGCGCCCAGGACGCCGCCAACAACGCGCTGCTGCTCGAGCGCCTGCGCGGCCGTGCCGATCGTGGCGCGCGCTTCGTCTCGACCCTCGTCGCCGTGCGCCACGCCGACGATCCCGAGCCGCTCGTCGCGGTCGGTCGCTGGCCGGCCGAGGTGCTCGAGGCGCCACGCGGCACGCACGGCTTCGGCTACGACCCGCTCGTCTTCATCGCCGGCCTCGGCCGCAGCGTCGCCGAGCTCGACGCCGCGACCAAGAACGCCGACAGCCACCGCGCCCGCGCCGCGCGGCAGATGCTCGCCCTGATGCGCGAGACGTGGTTCTGCCGATGAGGCCCGGCCCGGGTCGCGACGCGTCGTGATGCCGCCGGTCGTCGCCAGCAAGGCACGCGACGCCGGCGCGTCGGGCGCTGCGGTCGCCGTCACGGCCAGCGCCGCCGAGCGGCTGCTGCATTTCATGCGTGCCGGCTCGTTGACGCTCGAGGCGCTGCCGCCGCTCTCGCTCTACGTGCACATTCCGTGGTGCCTGAAGAAGTGCCCCTATTGCGACTTCAACTCGCACGCCGTGCGCGGGCCACTCGGCGAGCTGCCGCAGCGGCGCTATGTCGATGCGCTGATCGCCGATCTCGAAGCTTCGCTGCCGCTGGTCTGGGGCAGGCGCATCCACACCATCTTCATCGGCGGCGGCACGCCGAGCCTGTTCGAGCCGGCAGAGATCGAGCGGTTGATCGCGGCGATCCGGGCCCGGCTGCCGCTCGAGCCTGGCTGCGAGATCACGCTCGAGGCCAACCCGGGCAGCTTCGAGCGTGACCGCTTCCGGGCCTTTCGCGCAGCCGGCGTCACGCGCCTGTCGATCGGCGTGCAGAGCTTCGACGACGCCAGCCTCGTCGCGCTCGGCCGCGTCCACGACAGCGCCCAGGCCCGCGCCGCGATCGAGGAAGCGGCGCTGGCCTTCGAGACCTTCAACGTCGATCTCATGTACGCCTTGCCCGGGCAGACGCTGGCCGGCTGCGCGGCCGATCTCGCCACCGCCCTGTCGTTCGAGCCGCCGCATCTCTCCGTCTACCAGCTGACGCTCGAGCCGAACACCTTTTTCGCGACCCATCCGCCGCCGGCCTTGCCCGACGACGATCTCGCATCGTCGATGCTCGATCTCATCACCGAGCGCACGACCGGGCGCGGCCTCGAGCGCTACGAGGTCTCGGCCTATGCGCTGCCGGCGCACCGCGCCAGGCACAACCTCAACTACTGGGAGTTCGGCGACTATCTCGGCATCGGCGCCGGCGCGCACGGCAAGCTGAGCTTCGCGCACCGCGTCGTTCGCCAGGTGCGCCTGCGCGACCCGGCCGCCTACCTCGCCGGCGCCGAAGCCGGCGCGGCGCTGGCATCGGAGAGCGAAGTCGCGCGCGCCGACCTCGCGTTCGAGTTCATGCTCAATGCCCTGCGCCTGCGGGGCGGCTTCGAGATCGCCCGCTTCGGTGAGCGCACCGGGTTGCCGCTGTCGGCGATCGACAAGCCGCTGGACGAAGCCGAGCGGCGCGGTCTGCTCGCACGCGATCTGCAACGCGTGGTTCCGACCGAGCTCGGCTTCGACTTCCTCAACGACCTGCTCGAGCTGTTCCTGCCAGCGCCGCCGGTCGGGTGACAGCCGCGACGCGGCAACGTGCATTCGCCTCGAAATGAGGCGGCGAATGTCGCGTCCACGCGTCTTGCCGGGACACGGCCGCTGCTAGACTGGTCCGAAGCTTTTCATCGCTTCGTGCACCCCCAGTCCGATCCCGCTCCCACCGAATCGAACGCGCTCAGCCTCGACGGCGCGTTGCAGTTGCTGGAGCAATCGGGCCACCCGCTGCCCGATCTCGCCACCACCCACAAGGCGCTCTGGCTGCAGGCGGTGATCGACGGGCTCTGCGAGCTGTCGAGCCGGGACCCGCTGACCGGCCTGCCCAACCGCCGCCACTTCGAGCTCACGCTTGCCAGCGAGGTCGATCGCGTCGCCCGGGCCGGCGAGCCGGCGCTGGTTCTCATGATCGACATCGATCACTTCAAGAAGGTCAACGACGCGCACGGCCATCCAGCCGGCGACGTGGTGCTCAAGGCCGTCGCCCAGGTGCTGCAGGAATGCATCCGGCCGATGGACACCGTGGCGCGGTTCGGCGGCGAAGAGTTCTCGATGATCCTGCCCAACTGTGCGCCGTCGTTCGCGCAGGCGGTCGCCGAGCGCATCCGCATCCGTGTGCAGAGCATGACGATCGCGATCGCGCCGGGCAGCGACGTGCGGGCCACCGTGTCGATCGGCGGCGCGTTCGCGCCGCAATGGGTGCGCTCCTCGCCGCTGCTGTGGGTCGAGCGCGCCGACCAGCAGCTCTATCGCGCCAAGCAGCAGGGCCGCAACCGCGCCTGCCTCGAGCAGCCGGCCGTCTCGCTGGTCAGCCCCGAGGAGAAGGGCTTGCTCTTCGGCACGTCGCAGTTCTCGGATTTCGCATGAATGGAAAGATCCTCGCGGTCACGAGCGGCAAAGGCGGCGTCGGCAAGACCTTCGTCGCCGCCAATCTGGCTGCCGCGCTGGCGGCGCGCGGCGAGAACGTGCTGGTCCTCGACGCCGATCTCGGCCTGGCCAATCTCGACGTGGTGCTGAACCTGCATCCGAAGATCACGCTGCACGACGTCTTCACCGAAAAGGCAACGCTCGAGCAAGCGATCCTGCCGGCGCCGGGCGGCTTTTCGGTGCTGCTCGCGGGTTCTGGACTGGTCGAGTACTCGCGCCTGACACCGCAGGTTCGCGAGCAGCTCGTCGACATCATCGAGAAGGTGAGGCCGCGCTTCGACCGCATCCTGCTCGACACCGGCGCCGGCATCTCCGACGTCGTGCTGCACGCGGTCTCGCTCGCCGACGACGTGCTCGTCATCGTCACGCCCGAGCCGACTTCGATGACGGACGCCTACGCGACGATCAAGGTGCTCGCGATGCTGCAGGGCCGCCGCCACATCCGCCTGGTCGTCAACCAGGTCAGCTCGCCGGGCGAAGGGCGGACGATCCGCAACCAGCTTCAACTCGTCGTCGACCGGTTCGTCCGGCCGCAGCTGATGAGCCAGGGCGTGACCGAGGCGTTGACGCTCGAGTTGCTGGGCGAGATCGCGATCGACGTCGCCGTTCGCGAAGCGGTGCAGAAGCGCAAGCTCCTGCTCGTCAACATGCCGGGCTGCCCGGCGGCCGTGGCCGTCAGCGCGATCGCGACGAAGATGACGGGCTGAGCGGCTCGGCGCGCAGCAGCACGATCACGGCGCCGTGGCCGCCATCGGCGGGGCGCGCATGGGTGAAGGCGAGCACGGCCCGGTGCTGCACCAGCCAGGTTTTCACTTTTCCCTTCAGCACCGGTTCGCGGCCGGGCGAGCCGAGGCCCTTGCCGTGAACGACGCGCACGCAGCGGTGCTCCAGGCGCGCTGACTCGCGCAGGAAGGACGCGCGGCGCTCGCGCGCCGCGTCGCTGCGCAGGCCGTGCAGATCGAGCTCGCCTTGCAGCGCCCAGACGCCGCGCCGGAGCTTGCGCACCACGTCCATGCCGATCCCGCGACGCCGGAACGAGAGCGCGTCGTCGGTGTCGAGCAGGGTCTCGACGTCGAATGCGTCGGAGATGGCTTCGACGAGCACCGCCTTGTCGTCGCGCTCGCGCTGGCGCGCCGCAGGCGGCGGACGGGGCAGCACGGGAGGCGCATGGGCGGGCTTACGCAACGGCAGGACCGTTCCGACCTCGGTCGCGAAGAGGAAGCGTTCCCGGCGCTCGGCTTTCGCATGCGCGCGCTCTGCGTCGACGCGCTCGCGCTCGGCAGCCTGCGCCGCCGCGACCTCTCGCTGCTGCGCCGCCCAGGCCGCACGGATCGACGCGAGTCCCTGCAACGGGTCGGCCTTGACGGGGCGGCTGGTCACGGCAAAGCGTCCGCTTTGCTCACAGCAGCCCACGCTCGGCGAACGAGACGACGGCGCCGTGACCGACGACGAGGTGATCGAGAACGCGGACGTCGATCAGCGCCAGCGCGCTTTTCAGCGTCTGGGTGAGGTACTCGTCGGCGCGCGACGGTTCGGCCGCGCCCGACGGATGGTTGTGCGCCAGGATCACCGCCGCGGCGTGCAGATCGAGCGACCGCTT
>Ga0075520_1001096_pt1 | contig 12747 bp, 11 predicted proteins | sample NGEPerB_FD_75100 | JGI IMG/M metagenome (GOLD analysis project Ga0075520, IMG submission 75100) | Arctic peat soil microbial communities from the Barrow Environmental Observatory site, Barrow, Alaska, USA - NGEE PermafrostAB12-B | ecosystem: Environmental > Terrestrial > Soil > Wetlands > Peat ... | reverse complement strand
GTCCGCTCCATGACCGATTTCTGGAACTCCCGCCGCGTGATGGTTACGGGCGGCAGCGGATTCCTGGGCAGCTCGGTCGTCAACCGGTTGCGGCGAGCCGGAGCAACCGAGATCTTCGTTCCTCGAAGCTCTGAGTACGACCTGCGCACTCGGGACGGCATCGATCGCGCTCTCAGCGGGGGCAAGCCGGACCTGATCATCCACCTGGCGGCAGTCGTCGGCGGCATTGGCGCCAATCGAGAAAACCCCGGTCGGTTCTTCTACGAGAACGCGATCATGGGCATCGAGCTGATGGAGCAGGCGCGCCGCGCCGGAGTCGACAAGTTCGTGGGAGTCGGCACCGTCTGCTCCTATCCCAAGTTCACCCCGGTCCCCTTCCACGCGGACGGCCTGCGGAACACCATCGAGTGGTACGAGGCCAACAGGGCCGTCAGCGGTCGATGACCCACTTGGAGACCAAACCCGACAGCTACTATCAGGGCACGCGTAGTGAAATGCTGCGGTTCATCCCAGAGGGAGTCGACACCGTTCTGGAGGTCGGTTGCGCAGCCGGCGGTTTCGGCTGCCAATTGAAGGAGCGAGGCGTCCGCGAAGTCTGGGGCGTTGAGGTCGTCGAATCCGCGGCGCAACAGGCCCAGAAAGTCCTCGACAAGGTCCTGATCGGCGACATTGCAGATCTGATCGACCAGCTGCCGATCGGCTACTTCGATGTGGTCGTCTTCAACGATGTGCTCGAGCACATGGTCGATCCGTTCACCGTGCTGGCCCGAATCAGGAGCAAGATCAGCGGGCGCGGCATGGTGGTCAGCTCCATTCCCAACATCCGCTACTACCACACCCTCCGCGACCTGGTCCTTCACAAGAACTGGGAGTACGAGGAGTCAGGCATCCTTGACCGGACTCATCTCCGCTTCTTCACGACCCGGAGCATCCGCAACATGTACGAACGGCTGGGCTACAGGGTGCTGCGCCACGAGGGCAACAACCCGATGCCGAAGCGACCGATGAGCTACCGCCTGGCCAACCTGCTTGTGCGAGGCAAGATCAGCGACATGCAGTACCAGCAATTCGTCACCTGGGCCCGCCCAATCGCGGCCCCACCGGCCACGCAGGCTGGAGACTCCGCGTAGCCGCCTGACGGCTCAGGAATTGCGGTCCCTGTCGACGCTCGAATCGGATCGCCAGAACGAGTACGGCGTCTTGTCCGCAACTGCCACCGGCCATGCGGCATTGACCCGCAGCTGGAAGTCCCGATCCGAGAAGGGCACGACCCGCCGCTTCTTGTCGACCTGGTATCCGCCCACCGCTTCCCATGCGACCTTGAGGAAGGTGGAGCCCGAGTGGGTCATGTTCAAGTCGGTGTAGTTCCTGTAGGCGGCGACATCTTCGGGCCGATGGACGACCAGGGGCAGCCCGGGCTCGGCGTAGGCAGTGCTCACTTTCTGCGCGGCGGCCCAAGCCTCGTTGCCCTCAAAGTGGATCGAATGGGCGCCGATCAGGGCCACGTCGCGATACCGGCCGAAGAGCGCGAGCATCGACTCCACGGCGTCGTGCATCAGATAGTCGTCGTCGTTCAGGATCATGATCAGGTCGCTCGACGCGGCCGAGATTGCTCGGTTGAGGCTGGCTGCTTGACCCAGGTTCCGGCCATTGACGAGCAACGAATAGCGCCCGCCACGCGGCGACGGGTGCGCGGCGAACAGCCTTCTGATGACCTCACCCGAGTCATCCGGCGAGCCGTCGTCGACGAAGATCGCCTCGTCGGGTGGCCGAGTCTGAGCGACGAGACTCTCGAAGGTCTGCGGCAGGTAGGACGCATGCTCGAAGCACGGCACGACCACGGCCAGGGATCGGGGAGGTTCGAGCGGCAGACTCATTCGCGGCCGTCGGTCCGTCTCGCTTAGCAACCGCTTCAGCTTCGCCTGCGAAATCACCGGCGGCCTGACCAGGCGGCGGCCGTTCTGGATCCAGCGAGCGGTTGCCTGTCGAGCACGGTAGAAGGGCGCCATCGCGGGAGATGGTAGCAGCCAAGGCCACCCCGGCAACCGGCACCGGCGGCTCCTCGGACTGGCGAGCCTTCGGCGCCGACCGCAAAGCGTCCGATACAATGTCGGCCACAAAAGGCTGTGGCTTGCCAGGCCTGACGAAATACCTGGAGACCACACGAACGCGCATGACAGCCCTGGGCACCCGTTGACCGACCTGGCTCCAGTCACTCCCTTGGGACTGGGAGCTTCGTCGCTGATGGGGCGCCTCGCCCGATGGCGCCGCTTTCTCCGTCTCCGGCCGTTTGACACTGCGACCCCCGAGGGTCGGTCGGATGAACGCTACCGTCGGATAGCCTGGTCAACCCTGCTGTCAGCGGTCGCGCGCCTCGTGGGTCTGGCAACGGGGTTCATCTCCGTGCCACTAGTTGGCGGATACCTCGGCGACGATCGGTTCGGCATGTGGCTGCTGGTGAGTTCATTCGTCGCAGCCCTCGGACCCCTGGACCTCGGCATCGGGCTGGGACTGCTGACAGTCGTCGCGGACGCATACGGCCGTGACGACAGAGAAGCCGCCCGTCGAGCCATCTCGACGGCCGCGGCGATGCTAAGCCTGATCGGCGCTCTGATAGTCGTCGTCCTCGGCCTTGCCTATTTCGTGGTCCCTTGGGCGGGTGTCTTCAGCGTTCACACGCAGCCCGCGGCTTCCGAAGCCGGGCCGGTGGCAGCGGTTCTGATCGGTGCTTTCGCCCTCGGACTTCCCCTTGGGATCGTCGGGACCGTGCAATTGGCCCACCAGGCCGGCTACATTTCCAGCGCCTGGGCGATAGTCGGCAACCTGGGCTCGTTCGTTGCGCTGGTCGCGATCGTCTTCCTCCACGGGAGCCTGCCGCTTCTCGTGCTGGCCATGACGTGTGCGGGCCTACCGGTCGCCGTCGTCAACGGCTGGTTCCTCTTCCGGCGACAGCGCCCCTGGTTGATGCCACGGCTCCGGGACGTCGACTTCCGGGCCGGGCGAGGACTGCTGAGGATAGGGTTGTTCTTCGTCGTGCTGCAGGTCGCCGGCCTGGTCGCCTACTCGCTGGACAACGTCGTGATCGACCAAATCATGGGTGCCCCTGCGGTCAAGGAGTACGCGGTCCCAACCAAGCTGTTCGTGCTCGCGCCAACGCTCATGTCATTCGTCCTTGTCCCACTGTGGCCCGCCTATCGTGAGTCCATGTTACGTGGGGATGCCGCATGGGTGAAGCGCACCCTTCGTCGCTCAATCATCCTGGCCGCCCTCGTCAACATCCCCAGCACCCTGTTGCTGGTCATCGCCGGACCCTCGATCATCCAGGTCTGGGCTCCGCAGCTTCACCTCCAGCCGACCATGCTTCTGATGCTGGGGCTCGGGACTTGGACCATCATGAACACCCTCAACGGACCGTTCTCCATGCTTCTGAACGGCGCCAACGTCATCGGCTTCCAGGCAACCTGCGCCATTCTGATGGCCATTGCCAACGTGACGATCTCAATCCTCCTCGTACAGAGGATCGGGGTCTCGGGCGCCATTTGGGGCAGCGTGATCGCCCAGCTCGTCTTCGTCCTGATCCCGCAGCTCTGGTATGTGCGACGCCTCCTGCGGCGGCTGACGCCCAGCCCGTTGCAAACCGGTCCGGCACCGTGACCGCCACCACGCGCGTACACCTGGTGTTCCCCCACGCCGACCGCACCTCCGCACCCGATGCAATCGGACGGCAGCTAGGGAAACGCCTGGAGGCCAGGTACGAGGTCATCTACTACAACTGGTCCGACCTCGGCGTCATCACGCCTGAGCCCGGCGACGTGCTCCTGGGCCATCCCCACCCCCACCCGGGATCCGTCTTCCGCAATTCGCTCCGACAGGATGGCTGGCACCGCCGGCTCATGATGGCGCCGTTCAGCCATCGAGACCTCAGGCAGATCGCCTTTGAGGACCCGTTGGTTCCCTACTGCGACCTCATCCTCGCCATCACAGGACCTTACTGGTTCGGGAGCCTTGCGGATTCACGCTGTTCGCACTGGCAGCCGAAGATGATCCAGCTCGACATGGCCGTCGATCGGGGTGACTTCCCGCCGCTGAAGAAGTCGTTTGGTGCCCCGGGCCAACGCCGCGTGGCGTACATGGGACACTCGGGCCGAGGCAAGAACACGCCTTACCTCTCCAAGATCGCGGCTCTGCTTCCCGGTACCGACATCGCCTGGATAGGCAGGGGCGCCCGACCCATCGACGGCTTGACGGCTCTGGGCTTCATCGACTACGACTCCCAGTCCGGCCGAGACGTGCTGGCCCAGTTCGATTTCCTCCTGACGGTCGGCGACGCGGACGCCAATCCAACGACAATCCTCGAAGCCATGGCCTGGGGTCTGGTCCCGATCTGCACGCCGACCAGCGGATACGCGGGCATCCCGAGCATCCCCAACGTGCCGGATGGGGACGCCGCGGCCGCCGCCGCGATCGTGCGCCAGCTCCTCGCCACCAACGAGTCCGATCTGATCGGCATGCAATCGTCGAATTGGCGGCTACTCGAAGAGCACTACACGTGGGATCGCTTCGCAGCCCAGGTCGTCGACGCGATCGAATCCACTGAGTCGCCGCCCCTGGGGCCGGAGTCCCTGATGCGGCGGCTGATATTCACGTTCTACGACATCACCTCGCCGTACGGGCGAGTAGCATACGGGCGGCCAGGGCGGATGGCGTCCCGACTACGCCGGCGGTGGGAGAGGCTACGGGCTCGCCTGGCGGCGCGGCGGCGGAACAGCGTGAGAGCATGAGAGACAATGTGCAACGTATGGCCGGTCCACTAGTCGATGCCTGACAAGCTGCCCTCGGTTGCGGTCGGTGCAAGCGACCGCGCTGCTCTCAGGGAAGAGATCCTGCGTCTTTCTCGCGAGTACGCGCGTTCGCTCGAGGCGCCGGTGTTCGAACCCGGGGTCTCGTACATTCCCGTCAGCGGCAAGGTTCTCGACGGGGATGATCTGGCCAGCCTCGTCGACGCGTCCCTGGACCTGTGGCTGACGACGGGTCGCTTCAACCATGACTTCGAACTCAAGCTGTCCGAGCGGTTCGCAGGACTCAAATCGAGCACTACCGTGTCCGGGTCTGCTGCCAACCTGCTGGCCTTCACAGCTCTCACCTCACCGTCTCTCGGCGATCGTGCGCTTGGTCCTGGGAGCGAGGTCATCACCGTTGCAGCGGGGTTCCCGACCACCGTTGCGCCCATCATCCAGAACCGCTGCATTCCGGTTTTCGTTGACGTCGATCTCCCAACCTACAACGTCGATGTGTCGCAGCTTGATGCCGCCCTCAGCTCGAAGACGCGAGCGATCATGCTCGCCCACACGCTGGGAAACCCGTTCAATCTCGATACCGTCACGGCCTTCGCCAAGCAGCACGATCTGTTTCTCATCGAGGATTGCTGTGATGCGTTCGGGGCCACGTATCGCGGTCGGCCGGTTGGTACGTTCGGTGATCTGGCGACGCTCAGCTTCTACCCCGCTCACCACATCACAACAGGCGAAGGCGGGGCCGTTTTCGGACGTCCGGCACTGATCAAGATCGTCGACTCGTTTCGCGATTGGGGGCGCGATTGCTGGTGTGAGCCGGGCGCCGACAACACCTGTGGCAAGCGCTTCGACTGGCAGCACGGCGATCTACCGCCCGGCTACGACCACAAATACGTCTACTCGCACATCGGGTACAACCTCAAGATGACCGACATGCAGGCTGCGGTCGGCCTGAGTCAGCTGAACAAGCTCGACGTCTTCGTGCAGCGCAGACGCGAGAACCACGCGTACCTCCTGAATGCCCTTCGGTCAAACGGACTCGAGGAGTTCTTCGTTCTTCCAGAGCCGACTGTTGGCTCCGATCCCAGCTGGTTCGGGTTCGTCCTGACCGTGCGCGAGGGCGCCCCTTGGACGCGCAACTTCATTACGCGGAGTCTCGAAGGGCAACGGGTCGGAACGCGCCTGCTCTTCGGCGGCAACCTGACACGTCAACCCGCATTTCAGGGTGTTGAGTATCGCGCCGTGGGTGATCTGAAGCAGACCGACGTAGTGATGGAGCGGAGCTTCTGGCTGGGAACGTGGCCCGGCCTCGCACAACATCATCTCGACTACGTCGTCGCAACCCTCAAGTCGCTACCGAGAGGACGCGCATGAAGGCGGTCATCCTAGCCGGCGGACTTGGCTCGCGGCTGAGCGAGGAAACCGACGTAAAGCCGAAGCCCATGGTGACAATTGGCGGGCGCCCTATGCTCTGGCACCTCATGAAACTGTACAGCCACTATGGAATCACGGATTTCGTAATTGCGCTCGGCTACAAGGGCTATGTCATCAAAGAGTACTTTGCGAACTACTTCCTCCACATGTCGGACGTCACCTTTGACCTGAGAACGAACGCCATTGAGGTGCACGAGAACTCTTCCGAGCCGTGGCGCGTGACGCTCGTGGATACGGGCGCGGAGACGATGACGGGCGGTCGGATTCGCCGCGTCGCCAAGTACCTCGACAACTCCACGTTCCTCGCTACATACGGAGACGGCGTCGGCGACGTCGATATCGAGGCCCTCATCCGGTTGCACCGGGAGCACGGCCGGCTGGCAACTTTGACGGCGACCCAGCCACCGGGCAGGTTCGGGCGGATTCGCTTAGAGGACGATTGTCGCGTGACGAGCTTCGATGAGCATGCCGACAACCGAGACGCCTGGATCAATGGCGGATTCTTCGTTCTGGAGCCGGGCGTCCTCGACTACATCGAAGGCGACGACACGATGTTCGAGCAGGGGCCGTTGGCGCGCCTGGCGGCGGACGACCAGCTGCGCGCATACAAGCACGATGGCTTCTGGCTGCCGATGGATACCCTTCGCGACCGCCGCCGGCTGGAGGCGCTGTGGGAGTCCGGCGAGGCTCCCTGGAAGGTTTGGCAATGAGCCAACCGGGCGTTTCCCCGAACCCTTCGGTATGGCGCGACCGGCGAGTGCTCATCACGGGCCATACGGGCTTCAAGGGATCGTGGTTGGCCACGTGGGTTTCGCACCTGGGGGCAGTAGCCCACGGGGTGGCGCTCACACCTCCCACGCAACCGAACGCATTCGAGGTACTCGGGCTGGAACGCCACATGACGCACCAGATCGGGGACATCCGCGACCCGTCCGTTCTCGAGGAAGCGATGGCGCGTTCGCAGCCGGAGGTCGTATTTCATCTCGCAGCCCAACCACTCGTCCGACTCTCGTACCGGGATCCGGTCGCGACATTCCAGACAAACGTGATGGGGACCGTGAATCTGCTCGACGCGGTGAGGCGGGCACCAAGCGTCAAGGTCGTGGTGGTCGTGACGTCGGACAAGTGCTACGAGAACCGCGAGTGGCCGTGGGGCTACCGTGAAAACGACCCGCTGGGTGGGCGCGACCCGTACAGCGCCAGCAAGGCATGCGCCGAGATCGTGACGTCAGCCTACCGAAGCTCCTTCCTCGCGCCGTCGGATGACGCTGTGCCGCGCATCATTGTCGCGTCGGCGCGGGCCGGGAACGTTGTTGGCGGCGGCGACTGGGGTGATGATCGTATCGTCCCGGACGCCATCCGGGCATTTGAGGCCGGTGTCCCGCTCCTCGTCCGCAACCCAAACGCCATCCGCCCCTGGCAACACGTGCTCGATCCCCTGCGCGGCTACCTGATCCTCGCCGAACGAGGTATTGCCGGCGACTCGTCGGTTGCCGAGGCCTGGAACTTCGGACCCGACGAAGGCGACGACGTGACTGTTGGCGCCCTCGCCGACGCCCTTGTCGATCGCTGGGGCGACGGCGCCAGCTGGAGCGCGGACGCCGCACCCGGGAATCCTCACGAAGCGCACTCGCTGACCATCTCGGCAGCGAAGGCGCGAGCGCGCCTCGGATGGCGGCCTCGCGTGCCCTTCCGAACATCTCTCGACCTTGCGGTTGAGTGGTACCGCGCGCACCATCAGGGGACAGGCCCAGACGACATGTACGCGCTCACGACACGCCAGCTGACGCAGTTTGGAGACGAACGTTGAGGGTCCTGGTCACGGGCGCGGGCGGCTTCATTGCTCGCCACGTGATCGCGGCGCTCGGGAACCAGGGGCACACGCCGATCCCGGCCTACCACCATGCTCCGTCGAACCCGACGGATGGCTTCGTGTCATTCTCGATAGAGGACCCGGCCGCTGCGCGAGCGGCAATCCGGCAAACACAGCCGGACGCGATCGTGAACTGCGCAGCCTACGGCGTCGACCACGGGCAGCAGGACCTGGCGCTGGCTGTGACCGTGAACGTCCTCGGGCCGGCCCAGCTATTCATGGCCTCCCGTGAAGCCGGAGTCGGCCGTTTTATTCAGGTTGGGACCGGCTACGAGTACGGCAGCCACGAACTGGGAATTACCGAAGAAACGGATTGTGTTCCGGTCGGGACTTACGGTGCGTCCAAGGCAGCCGGCAGCCTCATTCTCATGGAGCTTGGCCGGCGCCTCGGACAGGCGCCTGTGCTCGTCCGACCGTTCTCGATGTACGGTCCCGGCGAGTCACCGTCCAAGCTCGTGCCCCAAGTCGTCGACGCGGTACTAGCCGACGCGGAGCTCGATCTCACGGAAGGTCGAGAACTCAGGGGCTACATGCCTGTCATCGATGTCGCGCGAGCAATAGCCGCCTTGACTACGATCGCCGAGCCTCTTTTCCCGCACGGCGATGTCTTCAACATCTGCTCTGGGCGTTCAACGACAATACGGGAGTTTGCTGAGGCGGTCGCAGCGGCTGCCGGAGGAACGGGCAGGCTAAGATTCGGCACTTTACCATCCCGAAGTGACGCACTTCTCCGTGTCGTGGGAGACCCTGCTCGATGGAGAGCATTCTGCGGTGACAATGGGATCGCCGAAGTCCTGGGCGAGACGCCAATGGCGGTGGTCATCACGCGAATGATCGACGAGATGCGACGGTGAGAATACTCATCACTGGGGGCTGTGGCTTCCTCGGTTCAAACCTTGCGCGCGGGATGGCGGATCGCGGCCACGAAGTCCTGGCATTCGACAACCTCTCGCGGACCGGCTCTGGAGCGAACCTGGCGTGGCTCCAGGACGCCGGACTCGTCCGGTACGTGCATGGCGACATCCGAAACCCCGGCGACGTCGAGCGTGTGGTGCGGCTCTTTGAGCCAGAGGCGGTGTTTCACCTCGCCGGCCAGGTCGCGATGACGACGTCGATCGCCGATCCGAAGCTGGACTTCGAGACCAACGCTTTAGGATCGTTCCTCGTGCTGGACACGCTAAGGCGTCTCCGACCCGAATGCATAGTTCTCTACTCGTCCACCAACAAGGTATACGGCGACCTTGAGTGGGTTCAGTTCGAGGAGAACGATCTTCGATACGTGGCCCCTGCCTTCCCAATGGGATTTCCGGAGACCATTCCCTTTGACCCGGTGACCCCTTATGGGGTGTCCAAGGGAGCGGCAGATACCTACATGCGGGACTTCTATCGGATGTATGGCCTTCGGACGGTCGTCTTTCGCCACTCCTCGATGTACGGCGGGCGCCAGTACGCAACATTTGATCAAGGTTGGATAGGCTGGTTTGCACAGAAAGCTCTCGAGGCCACGAAGGGCAGCGCAGAGACGGTCACAGTCTCGGGGACGGGGAAGCAAGTGAGGGACGTGCTGCACTCAGACGACATCGTGAAGCTGTATGCAAGCGCTCTTGAGCATGCCGATAAGCTCGCGGGACAGGCATACAACGTTGGTGGCGGCATGGAGAACAGCCTGTCGCTTCTCGAACTGTTCCAGCTCCTCCGCGAGCAGACCGGAGCGGCACTCAACGTACGTCGGATCGAACCGCGCCTCAGCGACCAGCGAGTGTTCGTCGCAGACAACCGGAAGCTTCAGGCCGCTACAGGTTGGCGGCCCGCCGTGTCGAAGGACGATGGGATAGCGCGGACGCTCGCCTGGCTCGCCGAAACCAACTGATCGCGATGGAAAGGCGAAGCCCGCAGGTTAGCGTCCTGGTTCCGGTCTTCAATCGCGAGGACTTGGTGGTGCCGTGCATCGAGTCGGCGCTGGCTCAGACGTTCGACGACCTGGAGATCATCGTCGTCGACAATCGAAGCACAGACGGAACCTGGGAGGCTATTCAACGCTTCGAGCGGCTGGATTCGCGAGTGCGCGTCTTTCGCAACGACACGAACGTCGGCCCCGTCCGCAACTGGCGCCGCTGCCTGGATGAGGCGCGGGCGCCGCTGGCCAAATTCCTGTTCTCCGATGACCTGATCGCGCCCACGTTCCTCGAGGCGTCAGTACCCTTTTTCGAGGACGACGAGATCGGCTTCGTCTATACGGCTGCGGAGATTGGCGAGGAGCCCGGCCGAGGGTCGGTCAACTACCGCCATCCTGGTGGAACAGGCACGATCTCAAGCCGTGAGTTTCGCCGAGCCGCCGTCTTGGGTCTACTGAACGTGCCCTATTCCCCTGGCTGTGGGCTGTTCCGACTTACCGATCTCAAGGCCAACCTCGTCGGAGAGCTTCCGCTACGGTGCCGCCCAGACCTGTCATCGCACGGGGCTGGGTCGGACCTTCTCTTGTTCCTCCTGACCGCCGCCAGATATCCGCGGCTCGGGCACGTGGACGAGCCGCTGGCGTTCTTTCGGAGCCACGGCGGTTCCTTGTCGATCGACGGACTGGGCGGTGAGGTCATGCAGGTGTACTTGCTCACACGGTACTGGTTCGCGAAAGCGTACGGCGACGTGCCATCGTGGCGAGTCCTGGGTCCTGAGTGGGTCACCTCCTCGAAACGACTGGGGCGTCCCGCCAGCAGGAGCGATCTGCTTGGACGATATGCCGCCTGCGTCTCGTGGAGCGAGATGTGGATCTCGGGACTCCGAGCCCTCTTGCTGAAGACACGCTCGTGGCTTTCATATAGGTTGGGAATACGACGGGTTTAGGCGGTCCGGTACCATTTGCGCAATGACTAAGCCCGGCCTCACACCGCACCAGCCGTTGGTCACGATCGTCACGCCCTCGTTCAACCAGGGGGATTTCATTGCGGATGCGATCGACTCTGTGCTTGCCCAGGACTACCCCCGGATCGAGTACCTGGTAGTCGACGGCGGCAGCACGGACGCCACTCTGGAAGTGCTGCGCAGATACGGCGACCGTGTCCGTTGGACGTCGGGACCGGACGCAGGTCAGGTCGACGCCATTCATCGGGGGTTTCTGGCCGGGTCGGGCGAATACCTCGCCTGGCTGAATTCGGACGACCGGTATGTGCCGGGCGCCATCCGCGCTGCGATCGACGAGCTGACAGTCGATCCTTCCGCGGCGCTCCTGTACGGCGGGGCGGAGTTCATCGACCGCCAGGGGGCGGTGCTCGGGCCATGCGGGCAGATCGAGCCCTGGAGTCTCGAGCGGCTGGTAGACGTGACGGACTTCGTGGTCCAGCCGGCGACGGTATTCCGGCGGGACGCCTACCTGGCCGTCGGGGGGCTCGATCCCGCGCTTCGCTACTGCATGGACTACGACCTGTGGATTCGCCTGGGTCAGCGCTACCGGGTTCTGTACCTGACGAGACTGCTCGCGGAGGTGCGCATCTACGGTCAGACCAAGACGGCAACCGGCGGGCTCGCCCGCCTGGACGAGATAGAGCGGATGATCCGCGGCAACGGCGGCCCAGGTCTGCCGGCGGACTTCCGACGCGAGATGTGGCTGGAGTTGCGACACGCGCTGACGGCGGCGGCGCGGAAGCGGCAGTTAGTGCGCACGGCGCGGCTGGCAATTCGGACGACGCCGTACGGCGCTCGGGCCGCGTTCAGGAAGCTGCGACGACTCCGGTCCACGTCCGGGAAATAGCGCCGGCCGGCCGGCCGACCTGGTGCCGCGGAGACTCCGTATACTCACAGCCATGATCCAGACCGTACCGATCGCTGCCGCGGAGGCCTGTATATGAGCGACTTCTGGGCAAATCGCCGGGTAATGGTCACAGGCGGGGCGGGCTTTCTGGGCACCGCCCTGGTTCGGCAACTGCGTGAGTCCGGAGCAACCGAGATCTTCATCCCCAAGGTCGAGGACTACGACCTGCGCAAGCTCGCCGACATAGACCGCGCCCTCGCCGACGGTCGGCCGGAGCTCGTGATCCATCTCGCGGCCGTGGTGGGCGGCATCGGCGCCAATCGTGAGAATCCGGGCCGCTTCTTCTACGACAACGCCATCATGGGCATCCAGCTGATCGAGCAGTCTCGCCTCGCGGGCGTGGCCAAGTTCATTGCCCTAGGTACCGTCTGCGCCTACCCCAAGTTCACGCCTGTGCCATTTCACGAGGATGACCTCTGGAACGGCTATCCCGAGGAGACCAACGCGCCCTATGGCCTGGCCAAGAAGATGCTCCTGGTGCAGTGCCAGGCGTATCGGGATCAGTACGGCTTCAACGGCATCTATCTGCTACCGGTCAACCTCTACGGCCCAGGCGACAACTTCAACCCGGAAAGCTCGCATGTCATCCCGGCCCTCATCAAGAAGTGTGTCGATGCCCGTGAGCGGGGCGACGCCTTCATCGAGGCCTGGGGCACGGGCGCTGCCTCGCGAGAGTTCCTCTACGTGGATGACGCGGCCCGGGGCATCGTCCTCGCCGCCGAGCGCTACGACGGGCGCGATCCCGTGAACCTGGGGGTCGGCAGCGAGATCACGATCCGCGACCTCACCGAGCTCATAGCCCGCCTTACCGGTTTCGGCGGTGAGATCCGCTGGGACCCCTC
>Ga0075520_1001094_pt1 | contig 12751 bp, 9 predicted proteins | sample NGEPerB_FD_75100 | JGI IMG/M metagenome (GOLD analysis project Ga0075520, IMG submission 75100) | Arctic peat soil microbial communities from the Barrow Environmental Observatory site, Barrow, Alaska, USA - NGEE PermafrostAB12-B | ecosystem: Environmental > Terrestrial > Soil > Wetlands > Peat ... | reverse complement strand
GTCTTACAGCGGCGGCGCCATGCCAGGCGAGAATGTGGTGCGCGCCTCTGATTTCCTGTTGCTTCACGGAAACAGTATTTCCGATCCAAAACGCATCGCCGACATGGTCCAACGGACGCGCAGGATGCCGGGATACACGCCGAAGCCCATCCTTTTCAACGAAGACGACCATTACGAATTCGACCAGCCGGAAAACAATTTCACCGCAGCCATAGCGGAGCATGCGTCGTGGGGATACTACGACCAGGGCACAAACAACTATGCGGATGGTTTCCAATCACCGCCTGCAAGCTGGGGTATTCAGACCCATCGCAAGGAAGGCTTTTTTCGATTGGCGGGTGAAATATCCGGCACGACAGGAAATCGGGCCAGGTAGTGCCTTTGCTCGATCATTATCAACCAAAACTCAACCCGGATTCATGGCCCACCTTAAACACGTGGTCGCGTGCGGCTGAATAACCGCTTCTCCGGCAAGATCAAGTCCATCACCAGCTATCCCCATTTTCACGTCATCCAATTTGAACCGCAGGGATTCGTTGTCACGGCGGCGCACGACGACGCCAGGTATTTTCGTTTGAGCCGCTCAATCGGCCCGGCGTACGACCGTCCCGGTCGCAGCAACGTTCGTCCTTCCACGCTCCGGACTCAGCCTAACGCCGGCGCAAATCTCACCTCTGGTAGCGACATCGCTGCTGCGATGTCCAGCCCGCGTTCAGCGGGCGGAACGGAATTATCCACCCGCACAATTCACGCCCCCACGTTGCGCCGCTGCTTCGCGGCGCAGGACGGCGCGGCAGCGCCATCCCTACCAAAAATCTCGCTTCTCTGCGCCGGGGGCGGGCGCATCCCGCTTTTCCGCCTCGGACATTGGATGTTGGTTGTTGGATGTTCAGCTCTGCAGGATAGTCAGAGACTCCTCACGTCGTCTGCCACGGTGATGGACGATTTCACAATTCTTTTACAATTTTTTTGCCCGGGCCTGACACGGGAGCGGCGCTGTCAGGGCAGTTTGGGGGCATGAAAAAAACACTGTTCACTCTTGGTCTGGCGACGGGGCTCTCAACCCAACTGTTCGCCGGAGAAACCCTGCACTTGAAACTTGAACCCGACCGCACCGTCCTGCTGCGCGGATCACCACAGGAGGTTGTTGTCAAAATTGACCTCGAAGCCATCGCGCACAAGAAAACCTCCCACCGCGCCCCGCTGAACATCGCCGTCGTGATCGACCGCTCCGGTTCCATGACGGGGGCAAAAATTGAAAAAGCCAGGCAGGCGGCGATGGAGCTCGTGGATCACCTTGCGCCTGACGACATTTTCTCGCTGGTCGCGTATAGCGACGAGGCACAGGTGCTCGTCCCCGCGCAGCGCGTCGAGGACAAAGCCGAATTGAAACGGCGGATCGCCTGCATCCAGGCCAATGGCAGCACGGCCCTGTATTCCGGCGTCAAAACCGGCGCGCGCCAAATCGAGGAATATATTTCCCAAAAACGCATCAACCGCGTCCTGCTGCTCTCGGACGGGCTCGCCAACGTCGGCCCGAGCTCGCCGCGCGAGTTGCGCCATCTCGGCCATCTGCTCTCCAACCAGGGAATCTCGGTGACGACGATTGGCGTCGGCGACGATTACAACGAGGATCTCATGTCGGGATTGGCCGAGGCGAGCGACGCCAATTATTACTACGTGAAGGACACGGAAATGTTGCCGCAGATATTTGCCAGGGAACTGGGCGAGCTTCTCACGGTCGCGGCGCGCGAAATTCGGATTGAAATTGTGTGTCCGGACGGCGTCAGGCCGATCGGGTTTATCGGGCGCGGCGAGCAATTTCAGGATCAGAAAGCGACGGTGAAGCTGAGCCAGTTCGTTCTTGGCCAGGACCGGTACTTGTTTCTGCGCTGCCAGGTGCTGAAAGATCAGCCGGAGATCGCGCGCGTGAAGGTCAGCTATATGGACGAGCTCGACGGTGGCAGCGAGCGGTCGGCGAGCGGGGTTGTGAGCCTTCGCTTCACCGAAGACAAGGACATGGCGGCCGGTTCGGTGAATGCGGCTGTGACCGCGGAGAAAGAGCTTATTGTGACGGCGGTCACGAAGGATGAAGCGCTGGCGGATGCGGATGCGGGCCGGCTGACAGTCGCAGCGGAGAAGCTCGCGAAGCAAGCCACGGCGCTGGACGGGCAGTACGCGAATGCCCCGGCGGCGGTGCAGCAGCAAATCCGCCAGGAAAGCAAGGCGCTTCGCGATTACTCGGACCAGCTCCAGAACAACCAGTATGACTCCCGAACCCGCAAATCGATGCAATGGGAATCCTACAACGCGCGTAATTCCAACAATTCAAAATGAGCTTGGTTGCGGGCCGCAACCTGAGATAGTGCCGTAACATGAAAAAGGTCGCCCTGGTGTTTGTGCTGGCGGTGCTTGTGCCCAGCATGGTCCTTGCCTGGCTGGCCGTCCGCTCGCTTCGCGACCAGAAATTTCTTCTGGAAAGACAGCAGTCGCTGCTCTTCCAGGGCGCCACAGATTCGCTGGCCAGGCAGGTCCAGGCTCTGCTTGGCCAGCAGCAGCTCCAGTTTGGCATCGAAGTCGAAAAGCTGCTCGCCAACCAATCGCCCGCCGAAATCGCGCCTTCTTTTGATGAAACTCTGCGCGCGCATTGGCCGTTGGCGCAGGTCGGATTTGTTGTCACCACCGGCGGGCGGATGCTTTCGCCCAAGGAGTCAGCGCGGTCGGAAGCGCGCAAATTTTTGAGCGAAAACAGCGGGTTCCTGTCCAGCCGCGAAAGCGCCGAGGTGTATTGGAATGCCGCAAACAACGCCCCAGCCGCGAGCACACCCACTTCCTCAGCCGGGGCTCCGCCCGCTGCCGCCAGCCGATGGGAAAGCGAGGGGTTGAAAGGAGCCCAGGACGGCGCCGATGTGGCGCTCTCCAGATTGGGAGCTCCCGCAAGGAAGATGCAGCAGAATTCCTCGCTGGAAGAACCCAGCACGCAACAAAGCCGGGCAGCGCTAAAAAGTCCGCAGCAACGAAAGGTCTTTCCCCAATCACCCCAGTATTCCATGTCGCTTTCCGACAAGAACGCGCGCGACCAGGCGCTCCAGCCGCAATTGTCCAAAGTCACCCCCTCTGAAGCCGAATTTCAGCAACTCATAGGCGAAGCCCAGGACGGCACGCTCGCCCGGTTCGTCGATAATAAGCTCAGGGTCCTCTTCTGGCACCGGACACAACAGGATTCGCGTTACGTCTTCGGAGCGCAACTGGCCATGCCCCGCCTCATCGACGCGCTGAACGAAATCGTCACCAACGTGGACACCACCTTGCGCGGCGACATTTGCGTCTCGGTGCTCGACGACACAGCCAAACCCGTCGCCGTCTCACACCCCGGATTCCAATCGAATTGGAAACATCCCTTCGTCGCAACGGAAATCGGGGAGTCTTTGCCGCACTGGGAGATCGCCGCTTATTTGCTGAACCCGACAAAACTGACTCAATCGGCCCAGACCTTGAAGTGGACCCTGGGATTGATTATCGCCCTGCTGGTGCTGGCCATTGGCATTGGAGGCTGGTTGATCGTCAGCGATCTCAACCGCCAACTGACCCTGGCGCGCCAGAAAACCGACTTCGTCAGCAACGTCTCTCACGAGCTCAAGACGCCGCTGACTTCCATCCGCATGTTCTCCGAAATGCTGGCGGGCCAACACATCACCGATGAGGCCAAGCGGCGCTCGTATTTGAACATCATCACCGCCGAGACCGCGCGGCTGACCCGGCTGATCAATAACGTGCTGGATTTCTCGCGCATGGAACGCGGCGAAAAGAAATACAATTTCCAGGAGTGCGACCTGGTTAAAATCGCGCGCGAGACAGTCGAATCCTACCGCCCGCACCTGGAAAACCACGGGTTCAAACTCGACTGCGTGTTTCCGGAAGCCGGGCTGCCAATCCGGGGCGATTGCGATGCGCTGGCCCAGGTGCTGGTGAATTTGCTGTCGAACGCGGAGAAATATTCCGGCGATGCCAGGGAGATCCAGGTTCAAGCCGCCCGGCGCGACGGTCCCCTGCCCTGCGCGGAAGTGGCGATTCTGGATCGAGGACTTGGTGTTCCTCGGGGCAGCGAGGAAAAGATTTTTGAAAAATTTTACCGCGCTCACGATTCGTTAAGCGCGGGCATCCAGGGATCGGGTTTGGGGCTGACGCTGGCGCGGCAGATTGCGCGCGCGCACGGTGGCGACGTGGTTTGCGAACGACGCGAAGGCGGCGGGACCTGTTTCAGCCTGCGCCTGCCGATCACCGGGGATTAAAGCATGAAAACGAAAGTGCTGATCGTTGAAGATGACCCTCACATCCTGTTGGGATTGGAGGAGCTGTTGAAGAGCGAAGATTTCCAGGTAATTTCGTGCAATCGGGGCGACGCGGCGGTGGAAGCGGCGACGCGGCACAAGCCAGGACTGATTTTGCTGGACGTGATGCTGCCGGGGCTAAGCGGCTACGACATCTGCAGGCAGCTTCGCTCGAAGAAAATGACGACCCCGATTCTGATGCTGACGGCCAAGGGGCAGGAGATCGACAAGGTGGTGGGGCTGGAGCTTGGGGCGGATGATTACGTGACCAAGCCATTTGGGGTTCGGGAGCTGGTGGCTCGCATTCATGCGTTGCTGCGGCGCGGCTCCATCGGAGCCCCGGCCTCCGAGCAGAACGTTGAACCCTTTACTATTGGGCAGGCTGCGATTGATCCGAAGACGTTTCAGGTGAGGCGCGGCGGCGCGACGGAGGAACTCACCGCGAAAGAACTGAAGTTGCTGCAACTGTTCCATAGTCATCCCGGCGAGGTCTTGTCACGCGACCGTTTGTTGAGCGAAGTATGGGGTTATAACTATTACGGTACCACGCGGACGCTCGACCAGGTGATTGTGCAGCTCCGGAAAAAACTAGGCGATAACGGCGGCGAACCCAGGCACCTGCTCACGGTGCACGGGGTTGGATATAAGATGGTCGTGTGATGAAAATGAGTGGCTGCATCTCGTAAGAGTGCAGCCATTCCCAAAGACTCCTGACTAGATGGCTGCACTCTTACGAGATGCAGCCACGGCAGCCTGCTGCCTTCGCAGGGTTCTCAGGTAGCGGTAGCCAACCAGCCTGCGCCGTTGCTCGTCCCAGAGACGGAACGTGAACGATTTGAAGCTGGAGAACAGCGTCACGGGTTTTACCGTCTGAAACAGCGGCTCGGCGTTGTGACATTTTTCCAGGTGATAATTCGGAATCCGCGGGCTCAGGTGGTGGATGTGATGGAAGCCGATGTTTCCTGAAAACCATTGGAGCACTTTCGGCAGTTTATAGAACGAACTGCCTTGCAGGGCCGCCAGGGCGTAATCCCATTCGCCCTTTCGCTCCCAGTAAACGCCTTCAAATTGATGTTGCACATAGAAAAGCCAAACCCCTGCCGACCCGGCCACCATCACCACAATGGACTGAATAATCAGGTAAGCCTTGAGGCCGAATACCCAAATCAACCCGGCCGCCATGGCTCCGACCGCGAGATTGGTCCAATAAACGGAATAGCGCTCGCGCGCGGGCGACTTGAGCGACGGAAACCGATGTTTGATGAGAAACAGGAACAGCGGCGCGAACACGAACAGCACCGCCGGGTTACGCGCCAGGCGATACGCGAAACGCCTCCAACGCGACGACTCCAGATATTCCTGCACGGTGAGCGTCCACACGTCACCCGTGCCGCGCCGGTCCAGGTCGCCCGAGCTCGAGTGGTGGATGGCATGCTCCCATCGCCAATAGTAAAAGGGTGTGAACGTCAGCACGCCGGTAATGGCGCCCAGGATGTGGTTGGCGGTGGCGGATTTGAAAAACGAGCCGTGTCCGCAATCGTGAAAGATGATGAAGGCGCGGACCATGAACGCTCCCGCGAAGACAGCCAGCGGCACGGTGAGCAACCAGGAAACGGACAGGCTGAGATACATCAGGTACCACAGGAGGGCGTAAGGGACGAGGGTGTTGACGATTTGCCAGGCGCCCCGGCCCACGGACGGGTTCTGGTATTGCTTCACTACTTGCCTCCAGCCCGAAGCGTCTGGCTGCACTTCACTCGGGGTGAGGTCGGGATCATTGGTCATCACGGTACGGACTTTCTTACTAATATATTGCCAAAAAATGGGAGAGCCACGTCTTGGAGGATTGTCCCTGAACATACGTCCGATTTTCGAAACGGCAACGGTCAAAGAAAGTATTTTTGGAGGTTGTGGTTGGACGGGGTGAGGATATACTAACCGCCGATTGACCAGGCGACTCTGGAGTTGTTCCGGGCGTCTTGGTTCGGCTGAATTCGATATTTGCCATGTCTGAAATAAAACTTAGAAGAGGAGAGCCGGTTGAAAAGGCCCTGCGCCGGCTCAAGAAGAAGTTGGACCGCGAACAAACGTTGCAGCAGGTCCGGCTGCACCGGCGCTTTGAAAAGCCCAGTGCCAAGAAACGCAGGAAGCAGAAAGCAGCACGCTTCTCGGCGATGCTGAAGGCGCGCTACGCCGACGTTTAGGCCGGCCGCTGTTCTTCCGCGCTGGCCGGCGGCTCCGACGGAGTCTCCGGGTCCACATCCTGGTTTGGATTTTTCGCCCGCTTGTTCCGCGGCAGCGGGCTGATCAGGACATTCAGGTCACGATCCCCTAACATCTTCGGGGGCGAATCCGCATGGCCGTAAGCGGCCACATCCTTGACGAATTGGTTCATCAGCTCGAACCCGAGTTCCTTGTGCGCCTTCTGCCGCCCCCGGAAACGCAGTTTCAGGCGGACCTTCATGTCGTCACAAAGAAAGCCAATCGCATGCTCCCGCTTCACGGCCAGATCGTGCGGGTCAATGGCCGGAGAAATCTGGAGCTCCTTCATTTTGCCGCCGGCCTGCCGCGAATCTTTGCTGCGCTTGGATTCCTCGTATAGAAACTTGCCGTAATCCACAATCCGGCAGACCGGCGGTGTGGCGTTGGCCGCGATCTCAATCAGGTCAAGCCCTTTGGTACGCGCCAACTGCAAGGCGTCACCCAGGGACATGACGCCCAGTTGCTTCTTGAGATCATCGATAACACGCACCTCGCGAGCACGGATCTTGCCGTTTCGGCGATGCAACGGTTCTCGGGAGTGGAACGAACGAGGGAAAAACGGGCGGCTCAATGGCGCCCCATGGGTAGAAGGTTCTTCATGCGGATTGGAAACGGAACTGGACTGGCGATCGAAATCTAATAGACGTCTACTTTCGCACGTTGGGCGCCAGGAGGCAAGACTTCATATCCGATCGCTTTTGCACATTGCTTTCCCCGGTAGGGCTGCGCTGCGCGCAGCCGGGCGCACACAGTGTGCCCCTGCTAACGACGCACGCATCAAACGGTTCTCCCTCTCCCATCGGATGGGAGAGGGCCGGGGTGAGGGTTTTGTTGACCGAAACATCCAACAACCAACATCCAATGTTCAGGACAGAACGGTCCAAGCCTGAATTATGAATGAAGGAAAGACAACCGCGAGCCTTACTCACTCAATATCCCATTGGGCTCCGTCGGCGTCACAATCGTTGGGCTTGATTCCCAGAAAAGATTTTGCCTCCCGGACCGCGTGTTCGTAAGTCACCGCATCGAGCCGCATCGTGTTTTTCTTCCCCAGCGTGTTGTCGTACTCAAGTTGAAACCCGCCATTCTCCTGATCCAGAATTCGCGCGATTTTCATGATGGGAGGGCGTGGCGCCGGCTGCCCCCCATGTTCGGGCAGCGGCATTGGGGCGTGATCGATTGAGCGATCCTGCAGCGGTTGATCCATGATGACACCTTACGCTCTTCGAGCCCGCGCACAAGCTTCAGAACAAAAAACAAACTGGAATCATGCTTTGACATTCCCGCCAAACGGCTGTTCACTTGCAATTGTCAGACTGCAATCGCTCGACCGCGCCGCCTTTGAGCCGCAGAGCAACGATTCCACCTGGCCCATGACGGTATTTTAAACCCGTGAAAAAAAAGATCCTACTGACTAGTGTTTGCAGGCCCATTGGCCCTGAATATGGCGATGCGCCTTCCGTTGGCTATGAGCTCCTGTACCGCCAGGTCACCCGCGCCCAGGGACTCTTCAGCCCGCGCACGGTCAATGTCCATTTCTCCCTGGATTACATAGCCGAGAACCTCGACTCACCCACGGTCGTCCTGCAGTACCCCTCGCGCAGTGAGTTCATCCGCGAACTCAAAAAGGGATACGATTACGTCGGCATTTCGTTCATCATGGCCGTCATCCACAAAATGAAGGACATGGTCGCCCTCATCCGCGAGCACGCGCCCCAAAGCAAAATCGTCCTCGGCGGTTATGGCACGGTCCTCAAGGACGATGTGCTCAAGCCGTATGCCGATTTCATCTGCCGCGAAGAAGGCGTTGCCTATTTCCGCCGGCTGCTGGGCGAACCCGAAATTCCCATGCCCTACAAGCACCCGCTCATCGTGAGCTGGCTCAAAGTCTTCGGCTGGAAAGTGTCGGGCACGGGGAAAATCTTCGCCGGGCTCGGCTGCCCCAATGGCTGCGACTTTTGCTGCACGTCCCATTTCTTCTCACGCAAACACATCAAGCTGCTTCCCGAAGGCAAGGACATCTTCGCCGTCATCGAGCGCTACCTGGAAATGGATTCCAGCCTCGTCTTCCTCATTCTGGACGAGGATTTCCTGCTCAATAAAAAGCGGGCCATGGAGTTTCGCGATTGCGTGATCAAGAGCGGAAAGACCCTTTCCATCTTTGCGTTCTCAAGCATCAAGGCCATCAGCCAGTACAAGGTCGAGGAAATCCTGGAGATGGGCATCGATGGATTTTGGATCGGCTACGAAGGCGAGCGTTCCAATTACGCCAAACAGCAAGGCAGGCCGGTCCAGGAGATTCTGACCGAGTTTCGGGAGCATGGCATCACCGTGCTGGCGTCGATGATTGTGGGCTTTGATTATCAGAACCGGGAGATTGTGGCGAAGGAGCTTGACGGGCTGATGCGGCTCAAGCCGGCGCTGGGGCAATACCTGATTTACGGGCCGGTGCCGGGCACGCCTTTTTACGAACGGATCATCAAGGAGAACCTGCTCCAGGACGTTTACACCTCCGACAAGGATTTGTTTTATCGCAGGGCCGATGGGTTTCGAACGATGATCAAGCATCCGACGCTTTCGCCCAAAGAGATTGAAGACATTCAGACGTGGTGTTTCGAGCAGGATTTCCAGCGGCTCGGTCCGAGCATTTACCGTGTCCTGGAAGGGCGGTTCCTGGGATATCTGAAGCTCAAGGATTCACCCAACCCGCTGTTGCGGCGGAAGGCGGATTATTTCGCGAGAGAATTAAAGTACGCGTATCCCGTGTTTCTTACGGGAATGCTGCTGGGACCCAATGCGCGGGTGCGGCGCTGGATCGGGGAGTTGCAGCGGCGGATTCACTCGGAGCTGAGAGCGCCAACGCTTGTGGAGCGATGGAAGTCCGTGCTGGCGGTGGGCGCGGCGCTGTGGACGGGCCTGACATTGAAGCTGAACCTTTTCCAGCATCCAAAATTGAGCCGGACGACTTACCGGATGCCGCTCGAGCGCTGGGGAACGTTTCATCTTTGGGAACAATTTTACCAGAAAAGCTCCACCCCTCAGCTTTCCGTGCAGGTGGAGATGCAGCACGCGAAAAACCAGGTTTGGATGCGGTTGGAAGGCGCGCTTTCAAGGGCGGATGCCGAAGGGTTGGGGCAGCGAATCCGCGATTCACTGGTCCGAAGCAAAAGCAAGCTCGTTCTGGACCTGAAAAAACTGCATTGGGACCGCGTTGATGACCTGCGGCCGCTTCGGGATAAACTGGCGGCGCATCGGTCTCGCATCCGCCTGATTCTTCCTCAAATGGCCGCGGCCCATCCCGGGCTCATCCTGCTGGCCGGCACGTTCCACCTTTACAAAGGCTGAGCGAACCCGCGCTCCTGTCTCTGCTCCGCAGTCGCGCATGGCGGCGCAAAATGGTGCTTGCTATCCCGGTTCGATAGTGACTTTACTTGGGCTCAGGACAGCATGCCGCCCTTAAGACTTGGTAAATCTTCAGTTGAACACGCTTCAATGATGATTTGAAACCCGATCATCGGGAACATTGGGGGAGAGCAGTCGGTCTGAGACATACACCTCATGAGCACAAAATTATACGTGGGAAATCTTTCCTTCGACATTACCGAAAAGGACCTTCGAGAAATGCTTTCGAAACACGGCCCGGTCAATGAGATCAATGTCATCATGGACAAAATGACCGGGCGCCCCCGCGGGTTTGCGTTTGCCACCATGGAGACCGAGGCAGCCGCCAAAGCTGCGATCGCGGCGTTGAATGGCGCGGATTGGAAAGGCCGGCCGCTGACGGTCAACGAAGCTCGTCCCCGCGAAGAGCGACCGGGTGGAAGAGGCTGAGGCGGCACGCTGAAGCGTGACCATGGCCTTCTGTGCGACGGGCGCAGCTCATATTCTTTCTTGAGCTGCCGGCCGGGTTGCGTGACAACTATTGGCGCCGGAGTTTTTTCAATAATTGTCTTTGAACAGATCGCAACCCTTGGAAGAACACAACATGAAGAAACGACTGGTTCCCCTGCTCCTCGGCATCTCGGCCCTGACACTGCTCTCCGGGTGTTTGAATCTTGAGCTCGGGGGCGGCTCTACAACAAGGTCCCAATCTCTCACGGTCGGACAACAATTGATCGACTTGCAGAAGGCCAAGGATGCGGGAGTTATTAGTGAGCCGGAGTTTCAGGCCCAAAGGTCAAGGTTGCTCCAAAATTCAGCTCCGAAAAGCTAAAGCGGACTCAGGCATCCCGCCAACTGCATCCAGTCAACCACCGATGGACACGGATTTGAAAGGTAGGGACGCACTGTGTGCGTCCGGCTGCGCGCAGCGCAGCCCTACCAGGGCTTAAAGCCCCTGCGCCGTTCCTTGTTTCGCTGTGCGGCGCAATGAGTCGGCTTTCGTCAGCAATTCCTTTTCCTCGGCGCGGAGCCGGCTTGCCATTTCGGGGCTGTTCAGAATGCCCGCGACGCGGTCGAGCAGGGAATTGCGGCGGGCGCTTTCGTCCGCTTTTGCTGGATCCAGCATGCCGGCGAGCAGCACCAGGCACTGGGAATAATCCGTTTTAAGCTCCAGGCTTTCAGGGTGCTTGGCGAGCTGCGATTCAATTTCGGTAATCAGGCCTTCCGCCAGGCTTCTGGCGCGCTCGAGGCTGCCGGTCTTCAGTAGCGATTCAGCCAGGGCGAACTCCGTATACCCGGCATACAGCTCCTGGTTATCCGTGAACGTGAACACGGGCGGGGTGTCGCGAAAGCCCTTCAGCGCCTGTTCCAGGGTCGACACCGATTCCGCGGCGTTGCCCTGGGGAAGCAAAGCCTTTCCCAAGTAGTATTGCGCCACCGCGCGGCGCAACAGCAGTTCGCTGTCGCCCGGGCGTTGCGCCAATCCATCGTCGATGAGCCTGAGCGTTTCGCGCGCGAGCCGCTCCAGTTCAACCCATTCCTGCATCAACGAGTACACCCCTGTTTCAAGATTCAACCAGCGGATGCGGGCCTGAATTCGATCGAACGACCCGGCCGGAAATGACTCGTAGAACGTCTGGAACCGGGACTCGGCGGTCGCTATCTGGGCGCGGGCATCCGCCTTGTCGCCCGCCAGCGCCGCCAGTCGCGCCAAATCCATGCTGTTTTGCGGCAGCTTTTGCGCGTCCCAGGGCTTCAGGTCCCCGCGCTGAACCAAATCCTGCAGAAGAGCATCGAATTTCCTGATAGCCTGACGCGCGGATTCGACCTCGCCGGTGCCTTCGAAATAGTAACACTCCATCATGTGGCTCATCACAAATCTGTAGCGCCAGCTTGTGTTGGAGGGATCCAGCATGGTCAACGTGCGAAGGCGTTCGCGAGCCACCAACTCGGCATCGCGTGATCGTCTTTGTGAAACGTAGGCGACGCGGTAACTGAGATTCTGGGCCGCTTCTGCCGCCTGGCTCAGCAATGCCAGATTGCCGGGGTCGTCCTTCAGCGCCTTATCGAAATAACCCAGCGCTTCCTCGCTCGCTTGCACTGCTTTGTCCTGGTCCCCGGCCGCCTGGTAGGCAATTGCCAGCACGACCAGGGCGTTTGCGTAAGCGGCGCGCATCAACTTATTGTCCGGCTCACGTGCCATGCCGCCCTGCACTTGTTTCTGCAATTCCAAAGCTGTCGTGACGGCTTCCCTGGGTTTGTTGAATCGCTGTGCGTCGAATGAGGCGCGCTCCCACAACGCGGAGCCCAAACCCGTCATCACCTTGCGATTGCCCGGAAATTTCGCAGCGAGTTCACGCCAGCGCCGGAGATTTTCCTGCTGAAACAAATCCAGTTCGGCTGAAGGATGCGACGCCCCATATAAAAACAATCTCCACTCAATCGTCAGTGCGCCTGCCGACGCTTCCGGAATTTCCGGATGCGTTCGCGCCAGCTCCTGATACAAAGCCAGCGCCTCCTGCGCATTCGCACGGATGCCTTTATCATCACCCAATTCGTAGAGGATTCCACTGAGCGCACCCACCGCGTCAGCCCGGGCAAGCTCGGATCTCACGTTTCGCAACTGCGGCGGCAGCCCCTGATAATAAGCCACTGTCTTTTCATCCACCTGCTTGAGGAGAGACAGCCGGCCATAATCCTTCAATGCCGGATGCAAATCCTGGATCATGAAAGACACCAAACCTTCAGCCTCGCTGCGCGCCAGTTCGGCCTGACTC
>Ga0075520_1001093_pt1 | contig 12751 bp, 14 predicted proteins | sample NGEPerB_FD_75100 | JGI IMG/M metagenome (GOLD analysis project Ga0075520, IMG submission 75100) | Arctic peat soil microbial communities from the Barrow Environmental Observatory site, Barrow, Alaska, USA - NGEE PermafrostAB12-B | ecosystem: Environmental > Terrestrial > Soil > Wetlands > Peat ... | reverse complement strand
GGCGTCACTATGTCCTTCGAGGCCCAGGCATCCGAGCCGCGGTTGGAGATCACCTGTGTGCCTTCCGGACTGTGGCTGCCTTCGGGTTCGCGTTCGACCGGCGCGTCCGCCACGTAGGTGATCGCGTTGCCGTCTTCGGATGCCTCCATCACCCCGCCGGCCGGGCCGCCCGATCCACCAATCGCTTCGATCCCGGCGCCTCCCTTTTCCGGCGGGGAGACCAGCTCCCACGCGCGGCCGTCGGGAAGCAGGCCGACGGGGTTGGGCAGCGTGGTGAAGGTGTTGAGCGTCTGGGCGCCTTCCGCATGTTCGCCTTTTTCGTTTTCCGCGATGACGCGGTAGAAGTAGCTGACGCCCGACTGCAAATTCTGAAGCACCCCGCTTACGCCGTGGTCGCCGAAGCCCGAGCCGATGTCTTCGCCGGGGGGCCCCACCGGCACGTCGGTGCAGGACGAGGGGCTGGTGGCGCAGTCGACGGTGCCGTACTGGAAGTAGTAATGGGTGTCGAATCCATTGGCGTCGATCTGCGCTTTCAATTCCGTCGAGGCCGGGTTGATGTTCTGCGAGGAGACGCTGTCCACCATCGGCGGGCCGGGAGGCGCCGGTGCGAAGACATCGACCCTGCTGTTGCCGGCGTCGGCGACGAAGACCTCGCCGGTCTGGGGGTCGACGGCGACACCGCGGCCTTTGGTCAATCCCGCTTCAGAGCCGAAGCGCTGGATCAGCGACCCTGTGGAGGTGAACGCGGCGACGGTGGTCACGTTGTCGATGTAGACGTCGCCGCTGGCCTGTTCGCCGCTGGAGAGGTCGACCGCGACCGCGGTCGTGTTTTCGCCGTCCAGCGCTTGGATCAGCGGCACCGCCACCGGCGGTTCCCCCGAGCTGGCGAGCTTCGCGATCACGGCGGGAGCATTCGCGGAGGGCGAGCCGATGGGACATTCTTCTTCGAAGTCTTCCCGCTGGTGGTTGACGTAGAAGGCTTCGCCGTTGGCGTCGACCGCGAACCCGCGTGCCCCGCAACCTTCTTCCACGCTTATGCTCGAGCGCAGTTCGTTTACTAACGCGTTGCTGAAGCTTTCGATCACTCCCTGGTCGTGCTCCCAGGTCCATACGACTCCGCTCGAGTCCACGGCGACGCCGCCGAGACCAAACGCCTTTTCGGTGTTCAGCCTGCCCAGCGATATCCCGGTGGAACTGAGCTTCTCGATGACGTTGTGTTCCGCCACCGTGTCGCTGAGAACGTACACATCCCCACGGGACGGGTCCGATACGCTCGTCGAGTTGTCAACCGCGATCGCTTCCGGGGAGTTGAACTGCGCTGCGCCCGAGCCCGCGAGCCCGGGTTTGCAACTGCTCGTGCACACCTCGTATCCTTCTTTGCCGTCGCTGACTCCCCAACCCCACGCCGCGATGAATTCGCCTTTGGGGCCGAACCGCTCGACGCGGCTCTTGCCGGAGTCCACCACGTACACCTCGCCGGTCGAGTTATCTACGGCGACAGCGGACGGTTTTGAGAGTTTCTCGGTTTTTTCGCCTTCGATTGAGAACGAGAAGGCATGCCCCCTGTGGATCAGCGCCAGCGCCGGAGCGCTGCTCCACAGCGCCAGCCCTCCGACCAGCAGGCACAGCACGGCGACGGAGCGGCGGGCGGCGATCCTCCGCCCCGTGAAGCGGCGGGCGACGAGAGCATCCCGCGGATGCACACAGACCGAGCCCGACTCGCCGTCCCGGTCACGCGCTGCGCTATGAGGATCCCTGCCCCGCATGCATCCCTCTCTCCTTGACGCTTCAACTCCCTCTGACCTCAGTTTACTCTTCCTGCGCCGTGGCTGTCAAGCGGCAACTGAGGGGCGGAATTGTGGGCTCGAGCGGCCGCTCCCGGGGCACGTCGCGGGGACGCCCCTCAGGCGTGCCTCCCCCACCCTGCACCTGACGCTTCGCTGCGCTCTGATGCAAAGCGGGGCGGGGGCCACTGTGGCCCCCGCCCCGCTCCGTTTGCCTCACCAGTCCGTGTCAGGACGACATCGCCGGTAGAGGCTCGGCGCTCTTAGCTAGAGCGAGCGTATCTCGACCTTTTCTTCGTTGGTCTGGATCGTCGTGGCCGTCTGTTGAGACTGTTCGAACGGCGCCGTCGAGCCGAATTTGCTTTCGAGGTAGGTATTAGGCCCGCCTTCGAACTTTAGTGGTTTCTGTATACCTTTCGCTCCTGTGAATTTGACCGTGGCCGCCAGCTTCATCGAGTTCGACGTGACGGGGGAGATCACCGAATTCCTCACTTTGACCACGAGGGTCGCGCATTGCCATTCCGCCACTTGCGATCCGCTGGTCGGGCTGCCGCCTTGCGGGAAGAGCACATTCCCGATTTTGTCTTTGGTTGACGGGCTGACTTTCGTGATGAGTCCGAGTTCACCCGAGAGCGGTGCAATTTCTATCTTTCCTGTAGGGGACCCCGTGGTGTTGCATTTGATGCCGCCCGATTCGCATCCAGTGAATGTTGTTTTGGTGATGAGCACGGCTTTGTTGCCGGTGTATTCGCCTGCGCCTTCCAACCCGGTGCAGATTACTTTCGTGCCGGCATGTGTTTCAAGCGTGGCTTTCGTGACCGCCGCGGGTTTAAGTTTCGTTGTGAATTTCTTTAGTACGAGCGGTTTAGCCGAACCGAACGCGGCGTACCATTCGTATTTTTCTGTTTTGACTTCTTTGGCTAGAACCGTACATGTGGCGGACGAGTATTTACCTTTAACGCCTGTAGCGGTTTTTATGCAGCGCCCGTATTCGGGGTTGGCCGCCGACGCGCCTGTCGCGGCGATCGCGCTCATCGCGAAAGCTGCGACGAGGCAAAGTCCGATGATCCTGATGCGTTTCATCTATCCACTGCTCCTTTTCCCTCTTGATAGTTGCCGGCAGCCGAACCTCGCCTGATGGGCGGAATCGCCCGACGCCAGTCCCTGTCTCTGTCCCGTACCCCAGCCAATGGCCCTTCAACCTTGAACTTGGCAGAAGATACATCTGCGTCAAGACCAAGTCAAACGATGTTCAGATCATGCGCGTCCCTGCCGATGCGCTCCCGACCTCCCTGTCATTGCGCGCGTCACTGCGCGTCCGAGCCGAGCCTACGGGCTTCCTGCGAGACACCCGGGTCCGGCTGAAGATCATCACCCCACCCTATGATGATGCTTCACATGGTACCAATCCCAAGTGTACCACGGCCTTGACGTAATGTCAAGTGTTAGCGCCGACTACGATCCCTGAGACGTACAGGCCGGTCGAGCATCGCGGCGCACGCTCGGGACACGCGGCGCGCGGCGGCGGTTCGATCGGCCTCCGCGGCGATCTCCCAGCCGTGTAGGCCGCGATCGGCGCGCAGGCTCGCGACGGCCGCGGTGGGCCCGGGCAGGTTGCGGCCGCCCTCGCGATCGGCCCTCGCGTGGTGGAACACCACATCGCCACCCGCCGTGCGCCCTGCGCCGCGTCCAGCAGGACGCGCGCATCCTCGCTGGAGTGCATCGTGCGCGGCGGGATCGGGCCGAGCCAGACGGCGAGCGCGCGCAGGCGCGCGGCATCGCGCCGGCGCTGCGGCGTGAGACCGCGCAACGGCTGGGGAACGATTGCTCAGCGCCAGCCTACGCACACGCAGCCGCCGGTGACGGCGGTGGCATGCCAGCGTCGCGCGCATTCGTGTAGGAGAGCCATAGGCGATAGGTCGGATAGACGTGTGACAGGTCGGCGCTGATGAGGCCGACCGGGAACGCCGGATCCTCGCGGAAGGTGTACTGAAGGACAGCGTCGACGCGCGGATCGCCATACCAGTTGACTAGCTGTTCGGCCAGTGCCGCACACTGATCGCGTTCGTCGACCGCGCCCGCTGGCCTCGGCCGGCCGGTGTGCGGCGCCCCGGCGCCGGCCTCGGTGACCCATATGCGGGCGTGGCGCGCGCAGCCGCCGCGCCCATCCAGCGCCTGCTCGAGCGCGGAGACGGCGTCCACGGGCGTCGTCGTGCCGTGACGGGCGGCATAGGCGTGGATCGACCAGACGCCGGCCGAGCAGATCACATCCGCGGGGAGCGCCGCCACGAAACTCGAGATGCTCGTCGTGTGGGGCGATTGCAGCTGCAGGTCGTTGAGCTCACCCAGGATGAGATGGTGCCCGCCGCCGGCGGCCCGCAGCTCGACGGCCATCGCCCGGGCGAGCTGCGCGTAGACACCGGGCGAGACCGACGGCGCGCCCGGCGCGCACGAGGAGTGCTGCGGGCTGATGAAGCGGGGATCGTTGGGCTCGTTCCAGGGGCTCCACCAGTCAAGCGAGACGCCCTCTGAAGCGGCGAGCGCGAGCAGCGATCTGATCAGCGCCCGGTAGCCGGCGATCGCGCCGACGCGCAGCGGCCGCGAGAAGGCCGCGGTGCCGGCGAGCTCACAGCCGAAGGGAGCGTGCGCCGCCCACGCGGGCGTGCCGAGGATGTCGATCACGACCTGAAAGCCCCTCTGATCGCCGCTGCCGGCGGCCCGCTGCTGAGAGGCGATCGCGGCGAGCTCGTCGCGGATGCCGGCGTAGGGACCGCACGGGCCGACATCGCGCGCGCACCCGCTGACCGCGGCTTCGAGCGCCGGCGCTCTGCCCGGACGCGGCTGCAGGGCCGCCCAGTCGATCAGCAGGCGCACGTAGGTGGGATGCAGCGCGGTGAGCCTCAGGCGCGCCGCCTGAAACGCCTCCCCCCCGGTCCCAGCTGCGCTCGGGTTCCACAGCAGGTCGGCGTCGTCCTCTGTCAGGCCGAGCGCGGGGCCGCGCGGCGCGGGCCGCGGCGATGCGGCCGACCGCGCGGGGTTGGAGTGGCTCGTGCCACCGCAACCGCAGATGCCCACCAGCGCCACAAGCGCTGCGAGCGAGGAGCGCCGAGGCCTCACCCGGGCTCTCCGCGAGATCCGCGGAGGGACCAGCAGCCTCAGACCGCTGAGACCTGCTCCTCCTCGGCCACCCGGAAGGAGGAGCCGCAGCCACAGGCGGCCACGACGTTGGGGTTGTTGACCTTGAAGCCCGCACCCTGCAGGCTCTCCTCGTAGTCGATGGTGGAGCCGCTGACGAACTGCAGGCTCTCGCCATCGACCAGGAGCTTCAGGCCGTGGCTCTCGAACACGATGTCCTTCTCGCGCTGCTCGTCGAAGGCCAGCTGGTACTGGAAGCCCGAGCAGCCCCCGCCGCGAACACCCACGCGCAGCCCGGCCACGTTGACGTCGGCCTGCTGGGAGGCGAGGAACTCGTGCACCTTCTCCGCGCCCTTGTCGGTGATTGCGATCATCGCTGTGCTCCTGTCGGACGACTCCAAGACTTTCCAAAGTATAGCGGCCGCGCAGCCTGGCGTGGGTGGGCCCTAGAACTACCCCGCGATCCTCTACGCTAGGAGCACGGTGCCCTCTCCCGAGGACATAAGACAGCGTATCGAGGCCGCGATCGCGGGCGCGCACGCCGAGGTCGAGGACTACACCGGCGGCGGCGACCACTTCAGCGCGACGGTCACAGCGACGGCGTTCGAGGGCCTCAGCCGCATCCAGCAGCACCGCCTCGTCTACGACGTCTTCGGAGCGGAGATCGGCGGAGCGATCCACGCGCTCGCGCTGAAGACACAGACCCCGACGAAGATCCAGACCCACTGAGCCAGGAGCCTGCCATGTCCAGCAGCCAGTTTGAGCCGATCCCGATGTTGAGCAGCGAGCCGCCCGCCGCGCCCGAGCCCAGCGGCGAGTCCAATCCGATCCGCGACGCGATCGCCGAGGCGATCGCGGAGCACAAGGTGATCCTGTTCATGAAGGGAACGCCCGAGGCGCCCGCCTGCGGCTTCTCCGCCCGGACCGTGGCGATGCTGCAGGCGCTGGACGCGCCGTTCGCAGCCGTGGACATCCTGCCGGACCCGCGCATCCGCCAGGAGCTGTCCGCGATCTCCAACTGGCCGACCGTTCCCCAGCTGTTCGCCGGCGGAGAGCTGATCGGCGGCTGCGACATCGTCACCGAGATGTACGAGTCCGGGGAGCTCGCGCAGGCGTTGCTGTAGCTTCTGCCGGCGCATGGCTCCCGTCGCGGTCGCAACCGACAGCACCCACTACATTCCCCGAGCGCTCGCCGAGGAGCAGGGCATCCACCAGGTCAGCCTCTACGTCGGCTGGCAGGGCCGGCCCGAGAAGGAGCTGGCGATGGACGGCTTCGACGCCTTCTATGAGCGCCTGGGCAGGGACCCGGAACTGCCGATCACCTCCCAGCCCTCGATCGGGGACTTCCTCGAGGCGTGGGAGCCGCTGATCGACGCCGGCAATGACGTCGTCTCGATCCACCTGGCCGGCGGGATCTCCGGAACCTGCGAGGCCGCCCGCCAGGCGCACGGGCTGCTCAGCGAGCGTGGCCTGGGCGAGCGCGTCGAGGTCATCGACGGCGAAACTGCCTGCGGCGGGACCGGCCTGCTGCTGCTCGCGGCCTGTGCGGCCGCCCGCGCGGGCGCGGACAAGGACGCCGTGGCAGCGCGTGTGCGCGAGGCGCGCAAGGCGCTGCGCATCTGGTTCTGCCTGGACACGCTTGAGTACCTCAGGCGCGGCGGGCGCGTCGGCAAGGCGCAGGCCTGGCTGGGCGGCACCTTGAAGATCAAGCCGATCCTCTCGCTGGAGTATGAGATCGTGCCGGTCGAGCGGGTGCGCACCGCCGGACGGGCGTTCGAGCGCATGGTCGCCTACGCGCAGGAGCTGCACGACGCGGGCGCCGACGGCTGGGTGGTGCAGCACATCCAGGCCAGCGAGCAATCCCAGCGCCTGATCGAGCGCTGCCGCGAGATCTTCGACTCCGAGCCCGTGTTCACCTCCGAGGTCGGACCGGTGATCGGCACCTACACCGGACCGGGGCTGATCGGAGTGGGCGCGCTTCCGCGCTCGTTGCTGTCCTGATCAGCGCCGGCGTCGGCGGCGCAGCAGGCGAGCGCCGACGAACAGGCCCACGACGGCCGCGCCAACCACGATTTCGCTGCGGTGGCGCTCGACATGGCCACGCCAGTCGGTCAGGCGCGTAACCTCGCCGCGCAGGCGCTCGACCGATACGGCGAGCTCCATGCGGTTGCTCTCGATCGAGCTGCGGATCTCGGCGGGCGAGCGCTGGGGCATCAGAGCTCACCTCCGGGGCTGGACGCCGGCTGCGGCGCGGCGGCTGGGTGCTGAACGCCGTCCGCGCCCGCAGACGGGCTCACCGCCTCGCGGATCTTGCGCGCCTCCTCGATCGCCATGCTCGGCACGGGCGGAGATCCCCGTTTGACGGCCTTGGCGGCGATCAGGCCGGCGAGCACCCCGAGCGCCACGAGGATCACGGCCATCGCGAAGAAGCCCCAGAAATAGGTGAAGTCGCTGCCGGGCAGGTAGTAGTAGAGCAGCCACGCGCACCCGACCAGCGCGAACACCAACGCCATCAGGAAGAAGACCCCGGCGGCCACGCCCACCACGGCGCCCTTGAGCAGCTTGGTCGCCTTCTCGCTGACCTCCGCCTTGGCAAGCTCGATCTCCTCGCGCACCAGCAGCGTGGCCCGCTCGGAGACTTCGGTGATCGCGGTGGCGATGTTCTGCGGCGGACCCTCGCGCTGGCCGACGCTTGATTGGTCCCCCGGCGGCGGCGGAGATGAGGCGCTCACTCCGGCGGCTCCTCGTCGAACAGCCGCCTCCAGACGATTGCCGCCACCCGTGTCGCGGCGATGCTCGCCAATGCGCTCGCGCCCGCGAGCAGACCGGACCACATCAGTCGCTTGACCATCTCGTTCTGCATCATCGTGGCAGTCTATTGCCCGCAGGGGTCGCGACTACTCGCCAACCGGCGCGCAGCGCCCGCGGCGGCTCCCCGGCGCGAGCTCAAGCGGCGCTTCCCTTCTCCGACGCGCGCGTCTCCAGGCCGCCGCACACCGTCTCCACCACCAGCCACTTGGCCCGCTCGAAGTGCTCCTCGCCGTGTGGCAGCAGACCGAAGATCCATCCGGTGAGCAGCTGCTCGATCGCGCCGTAGAAGGCCATGGCGGCGAAGCGCGCTTCGATCTCCGCCTTGAACACGCCCTCCTGCTGTGCCTTGGCCACGATCTCCCCGATCAGCTCGTATGCCGCTCGGATCTCGCCGAGGTGGGTCTGCCCGAACGAGTTGGCCGCGCGGGTGACCTCGACGATGATCACCTTCATCAGGTCCGGGTCGTGCTGATAGCTGTCCACTATGAACGAGGCAATCGCCATCAGCTTCTCCCTCACGGGGATCGGCTCGGCGTCCACGTCGCGGATCAGCTCCAGCATCACGTTCCAGCGCTCCAGGAACAGCGTGTCGAGGACCTCGTCCTTGGAGGCGAAGTAGTGGTAGACGAGGCCGTAGGCCACGCCCGCCTCGTCGGCGATGTCCGAGACGCGGCACGCGTGGAAGCCCTGGCGGGCGAACACGCGCACGGCCGCGTCCAGTATCAGGCGGCGCTTGTCCGGCGCTGACTTGGCGGCGCGCGGGGTCGAGGATCGCTCCGCGCTCACGCAGCCTCCCGTCCGGGCCAGCTGTAGGCGGAGGGCCGGCGGTTGGCCAGCGAGGGAAGCCGCGCGCGGATCTCCAGCTGCTGGCGAAGATCCAGGTCCGCCACGATGTGGCCCTCGCTGTCGGGCGCCTGCGTGAGCACCACGCCCCACGGGTCCACGATCATGGAGCGCCCGCCCGACTGCTGGACGATCTCCGATCGGTCAGCTGGATGGCAGCCGACCTGGTTGGCCGCGATCACGAACGCCTGGTTCTCGATCGCTCGTGCGCGCACGAGCGTCTCCCAATGATCGCGGGTCGTCTGCAACGTGAACGCGGCCGGGACGGCGATGATGCGAGCGCCCAGCACCGCGAGTATCCGATACAGCTCCGGGAAGCGCAGGTCGTAGCAGATCGAAAGCCCCAGCTCCTCTCCGCCGGCGGTCCGCGACAGGACGATCTCCTCGCCCGCCTGCTCCAGCGCGGACTCCCTGTAGGCGTGCCCGCCGACCTCCACATCGAACATGTGGATCTTGCGGTACACCGCTCGGATCTCGCCCCGCGGGTCCACGTGCACGGAGGTATTCGCCAGCTTCTCCTGGCCGGGCACCAGCTCCAAGATGGATCCGGCCACCAGATCCACGCGAAGCTCGCGGGCGAGCTCGCGGGCCCACCCGATCGCCGGACCGTCGAGCGGCTCGGCCGCCGCGCGCAGCTCCTGCTCGGAACCCATCGCAGTCCACTTCTCGGGGAGTACGATCAGGCCTGCGCCGTCCGCCGCCGCCGCGCGCGTGAGGCGGTCGGCGACAGCCAGGTTCGCGGCCTGATCGGCGGTGGAGTTGAGCTGGACTGCCGCGACCCTCAAAGCGCATTCCCTCCCGCGGGCATCGCGCCCGCCGCCTCCGTGGGCGCTGGGCCCCCAGAAGAATAGATTGACTGGTCAGTCAACACCGCCAAGCATAACGCCCGTGAATGCGGGGACGGTCGGCGACCGGCATGACCCGGACGAGCGCATGAGGCTCTTCGACGGCTCGCGCCCGCTGAAGCGCTGGCGCTACGTGGGCGTCTTCTGCGAGGAGCTGATGGCGTGCGCGGCGCTGGTGCGGATCGGCCCGGCCAGGCAGTCCTTCTGGGCGCTGCAGCTGCGCGGCGAGGCGGGGCTGCGCGAACGCACCCGGCTGCTGCCCCGCCGCGGCGAGGTCGAGCTCGTGCACGGCCGGGCGCCCGGCGAGGACGGCAGCTCCGGCGCGCCCGGACGGCTGCGGGTGCGCGACCGCGGCGTGGCGCTGGAGCTGGAGCTGGTCGAGGACGCGGGCTTCCAGGCGCTCTGCCCGAACGGGCGCTCGTGGGTGTGGACGCGCAAGCAGGCGGGCATCGCCGCCCGCGGCACGCTGGCGCTCGACGGCGAGCGCCCGCGCACGATCGAGGCGCTGGCGGTGATCGACGACACCGCCGGCTACCACGCGCGCGAGACCGAGTGGTGGTGGACCGCGGGGGTCGGCCTGGGGCCCGACGGCGGCGCCCTGGCATGGAACCTGGTGAGCGGCGTCAACGACCCGCCCAGCGGCAGCGAGCGTGCGGTGTGGATCGCAGGGCGCCCGGCGGAGGCGGCGGCGGTGGCCGTCGCCTCGGATCTGTCGGCCGTCCGCTGTGAGGACGGCTCCGAGCTGCGCTTCAGCGCCGAGTCCGAGCGCAGCCGCCGGGACAACCTGCTGATCCTCTCCAGCGACTACCGCGCCCCCTTCGGCACCTTCTCGGGCACCCTGCCCGGCGCGATCCCGCTGGCGCACGGCCTCGGCGTGGTCGAGCACCACCGCGCGCGGTGGTAGCGGACGGCGGCCCCGTTCACGTCTCGCCGCGCGCGCGTTGGCGGCGCAGCTCGGCGATCAGCAGCTTGGAGTGCATCGAGCCGATCAGCTCGCGCAGCGGCTCGACGCCGGCGCCGACGATCTCCATCGCGCGCTCGACCTCGACCTCGCCGGCGAGGCGGCCGAGCAGCGCCCGCACCTCCTCCTCGACGAGCGGCTCGAGCGCCTTGCGGTAGCGCAGGGTGTCGTAGACGGTGAAGCCGAGCGTCTCGTCGTAGCCGCCCGCCCGGAAGCTCGCGATCGCCTCGATGATCTTCACGTCGTCCTTGTCGTAGCCGCGCTGGTTGGGCGTGAGCACGCCGATCTCGGCCAGGCGGTCGAGGACGTTGCGCGGCAGGCCGTAGCGCTCCTGGACGACCCGGCGCGAGACCCGGCTCTGGTCCTCGGCGCTCGCGAGCGCCCGCTCGAGGATGCGGTCCTCCAGCTCGATCAGCGCGCGCACGCGGTCGGGGTCCTCCTCGAGCGCGCCCTTGATCACCCGCAGCGGCATGAAGCGCTCCTCCTGCAGCCGCTTGATCAGCTCGATGCGCTCGACGTACTCGGGCGGGTAGTAGGCCATGTTGCGGCTGGTTCGGACGACGTCGCCGCCGCCGCCGAGCAGCCCCTCGCGCAGGTAGTAGCGGATCGTGCCCGGGCTCACGCCCGAGCGCTCGGCGAGCTCGCTCATCTTCAGCAGCGGACGCTCGCCGGCTTCTCCCCGCGCGCTCGCGGCAGTGGTCTTGGTGGAGGCCGCGGTAGCCACCGTCAACGCCGACTCATGCCCGCAGCGTCGTGTCCTGCTGGGTCTCGGCTGGGCCCGCCGCCGCGCCCGACTCGAGCAGCTCCGAGACCTCGGCCTCGGAGTAGCCGGCGGCCAGCAGCGCCGCCTCGGTGTGCTCGCCGAGCGTCGGACCGGCGAGGCGATCGTGCTCGCCGGGGGTGCGGGTGAGCTTGATCGGAACGCCGACCTGGCGCACGGGCGCGGCGACGCCCGGCTGGTGGAGCTCGACCACCATCTCCCGCGCGCGCACGAGCTCGGAGGAGAGCGCCTCGTCGAGCTCGAGGACCGGCTCCAGGCAGCAGTCGTGCTCCTGCGCGAAGGCCTCCCATTCGGCCCGGCTGCGGCCCTTGAAGATCTCCTGCACCTGCGCGTGGGCCTCGGAGCCCGGGCGCTCGAACTGCCTGACGACGAGGTCCTCGCGCCCGACGCCCCGGCACCACGCCTGCCAGAACTTGGGCTCGAGCGCCCCGAGCGTGACCCACCCGTCGGAGCACTCGTACGGCCGGTAGCAGACCAGCGACCCGGCCAGCGGCAGCTCGCCGCGGCGGGGGACGTTGCCGTCTGCGAAGTAGGCGCCGGCGACCATCGCCAGCCACGACAGCGCGCCGTCGGCCATCGAGACATCGACGATCTGGCCCTCGCCGGAACCGGGACGCCCGCCCCCGCCGTCGCGCTCGCGCAGGGCGGCCATGATCCCGAATGCGGCCATCAGCGCGCCACCGCCGAGATCGGCGATCTGCCCGGCCGCCTGGACCGGCTCGCCGCCGCTCTCGCCGGTGAGGCCCAGTAGGCCGATCAGGCCGAGGTAGTTCACGTCGTGCCCGGAGGCGTCGCGCTTGGGGCCGCCCTGGCCGTAGCCGGAGATCGCGCAGTACACGATCCCGGGGTTCTCCTCGCGCATCCGCTCGTAGCCGACGCCGAGGCGGTCGAGCACGCCCGGGCGGAAGGACTCGAGCACGACGTCGTATTCGCGCACGAGGCGCAGCAGCGCCTCGCGACCGCGCTCATGCTTGAGGTCGAGCCGGATCGAGCGCTTGTTGCGGTTCAGCGACAGGAACAGCGCCGACTTCGCGCTCGCGTGGGCGCCCTCGTAGAACGGCGGCGACCATCGGATGTAATCGCCCATGCCCGTGTCCTCCACCTTCAGCACGTCCGCGCCGAAGTCGGCCAGCAGCAGCGAGCAGAAGCCGCCGGGCAGCAGGCGCGACAGGTCGAGGACGCGCACGCCCTCCAGCGGCAGGCTCACCGCGTGATACCCAGCATCGCCCGCGCCTCCTTCACCGTCGCGGGACGCCGGCCGACGTCTTCGGTCATCTGGCGCGCCTTCGCGATCAGCTCGCCGTTGGAGCGAGCCATCTCGCCGCCGGGCAGATACAGGTTGTCCTCCAGGCCCACCCTGATCGAGCCGCCGAGGGTGAGCGCGGCGGCCACCAGCATCCACTGGTCGCGCGAGATGCCGATCACGCCCCAGTGCGAGCCCTCCGGGATGTTCTCGACCATCGCCGCGAGATTGCGGGCCGTCGGGGGGATGCCGCCGACGACGCCCATCACGCAGTCCACGTGCAGCGGCGTTTGCAGCACGCCCATGTCGATCAGCGGCGCCAGGCTGCCCACGTGGCCGATGTCGAAG
>Ga0075520_1001092_pt1 | contig 12764 bp, 10 predicted proteins | sample NGEPerB_FD_75100 | JGI IMG/M metagenome (GOLD analysis project Ga0075520, IMG submission 75100) | Arctic peat soil microbial communities from the Barrow Environmental Observatory site, Barrow, Alaska, USA - NGEE PermafrostAB12-B | ecosystem: Environmental > Terrestrial > Soil > Wetlands > Peat ... | reverse complement strand
TACGGCGAAATCGAATCCGATGGCACAAGCCCAGAACTGCGCGGGTACCGAACCGGCAAACGAAGGCGATCCGTTGGCGTATTCATCGGCGTTATTACGTTAGTTCTAATCAGTGTGGGTGGAGGAGTGGCCGCTACCGTATATGTACTCAAGCCTTCATCCAAGAGCGATACTCCCGTCCCGTCCGCGTCTGTAGCTGCGGTTGCGGCGGTTCCTCCCAATGCCGTCGTACCAACTACCCCATCCGCCAACGCCGCAGAGTCGGCCAACAGCGAGGCCATGATTGACGGCGATCAACTGGCGCTAGCGTCCCCGGGAGCAGCCATGAAGGGATTCGGCAAGCAGCGGGGGTTGCGGGCGCCGCCCACCAACTCCACAACACCGATGAATGCGCACATGAATGCGCAAGAGACACCTAAACCAGGGCCAAAGGCGGCGGCACCGCCGGGAGCTCAAGATTCGACACTTCCCAGTTGGCTGGAAGCAGCTGCAGAATCCAAGAATAAGAACGCCCAGCCCGACAAGACTGCGGCGCCACCCAAAGCTCCTCCTGCTCCGGTGGGTAAGCCGTTTAACCGTGACGCGGCCATGGCAGTCCTTGGCATAGCAGCGTCGCGGGCACCGTCCTGCAAGCAGCCGGGTGGGCCGACAGGAAACGGCAAAGTGCTCGTCACTTTCGACTCGGACGGGGGCGTGGTTATTGCCAATGTCGTGGGGGAAAATATTGCAGGCACGCCGGTGGCTCGTTGTGTGGCCGGGATCTTTCAGCGTATCAAGGTCGCACCTTTCTCGGGCGATCGAGCCACAGTGTCCAAAGCATTTTCGATTCCGCCGTAACGGCAGATTCAGGCAAAGGGCGATATCGTCTTCCGTCGTGGCCGGGGGCCAGCGCCGAGCAGACCGTGGGAATAGAGCTGGGAGCGGGCTTTTCTTTCAGAACCCCAATACGTAGCCCAACGAGGGTTCAATCACCAGACCCGACGAGGGCAACATATACATGGCGTTGACGTGAAGCTGTACGCCATGGTGTTTGGCAAAGTTAAATAAGACGCCAAAACCAGGCGCCACAAATTCTTTGCCCGTCTTGCGCCAAACATCTAGTTTCCTAGGCGTTAACTTGTTGTTGTTGGCGGTGTCGCGATAATAGGCGGTTACCGTAGCCTTGGCGTCCACTTCAGCCATACCGAAGCCAAGCTGAATATACGGGTGAAACCCGGGCAAAGTTAAGGGCCTGAACCAATACGCGCCTCGCAATTCGAAGTGTACCGGAAAAAAGCTCTTGTTTGGGGTGGGCTTGCCATTGTCGTAGTGAATGCTTTGCGGGCCACCATTGAAGGCTATTCCAAGCCGGGTGCCGACGGTCACCTCGGGGATCAATGCGTAGTCCGCGGAAAGCAACACTCGAATCGTAGCTGGAACAAGCGTGGACTTGATATTCCCCCCATTAGCGGCATCGGCCATGGGAATATTGTTTGTCGTCGCCAGGGCGGTACCTTGGTCTACTCGTGTCTTGCCCGCATTGTAACAGCTGTAGTCTCCCGATGCGGCATTGTTCCCTCCGCAAACATTCTTAGCCGTTGGTGAAAGCCAAGTATCGAAAGCAAAGTGAACGCCCAGCATCAACCGATTGTAAGTTTCACGGGTCGCAAATTCCTCGTGCATCTCGCAGAGGCCCGAACTGCAATGATTGGTATCGCAGTCAGCGTTTGATTCACAAGAAGGCGTCTTTCGGCAAACTCCAGATTTGCAATACAGGCCCCTTCGACACGGCTCGTCGGAGGTGCAGACTTGCCCAGCGGCAACACCCGTTTCCGAGGCAGCGAGAACGTCGGTACAGCGCTTCGGAGTACGTTCACCGGGATAGGTTGGTGCAGCCTGTTTGGTTTTCTCCACAATGGTGAACTGGGCCGGCGATAGCGCATTGCCAAAAGAGTCGACCAATTCCTTGTTCTCATCCTGCGCTACAATGTAGACGTTAAGCGTCCCCGGTTTTGCCAGGGCGTCACAGGGGACTTGGGCGCGCAAGGTGCCGGTAGCCGAATCGAACTTCATCAGGATAGCGGAAAAATCTTCTGCATCCACCGGCTTGTAATAGAGTTCACCCCGAACCACTCCCTCCATGGGTTCACAATTAAATGGAATCGGTTGCGCAGTTCGGATTTCGTACCCCGACGCGGGGGAACACCTCAGATCGCCCACGGGAGCGACGCGCGGACGCCCACCTGCTTTTGATTTGGGTTTTTCGGTATCGTCTTCGATTGCAGCGGGCTTTTCTTCGGGCTTTGCGCCATCGCCAGCCTTTTCTTTGCCCATGACCTTATTGAATTCGGCAAGAACTGCCGGGGTGACCAAGGTCGCGTCTAGCGTGACATTCGGATCAGCAGCCTGTGCATTCTCGAATGCCTGGCGGGCGCCCGGCAAATTTCCCTTTCCGTTGCCCCGCACCACGCCAACGTAAATGTAGACCTTGGCCACAACTTCGCCGCTGCAACCTTTGGCGCCACAGGCTTTAATAGCGTCTATCAGTACGCTTTCAGCTTTGTCGAATTGCGCCGCAATATAGTGGACGTTAATGGCCTCATCAATCTTCTTCAACGTGGCCGCGTCCTTATTGGGTGCGGCAAACGCAGAGAAAGCAATAGTAGCTGCCAGCAGTGTGAAAGTGATGCAAAGTCTTTGTTTGGGCGTCACGGTAGATCCTCCGACGAACAACAAAAGGAGATCCTCGTCGAATGCAGAAAAACAACGGCAACCGCTAACGATGATTCAATTACGCAGGACAATTCCGATGGCAAGGAAACCCAATCGGTGTGGAGCCGTCAAGAAGTAGTTGAGTTCTCCGCTCAGTCCCACGAAATTGCGGCGATTTTGAGTCGTTGGGCCTGACGAAGCACCGCATTCCGGCGCGCAAGGGCATCCCCAGGCAGTCTGGAAGAAGGAGGTCCCGCTGCCCGCAAGGACCGGACCTCGCCCGAAGTTTCGACTCCGCTCGTCTCTTTGTGGGTGCGACACGCGACGATAGTGTGCGCTGGTTGAACGACAAGCCGCGTCCAAGTGCCGGCACGACAAAAAAACACGCGGCATCCTCCCACCCGGTACGTCGGCATTCGGAACGAGGGGTATCCTCAAAAAGTGACCGTGCTGATATTCAAGGATCGGACCTTGTCCTTCCAGGTATTGCTAGCAATTAGTCCGTGGAGGCACTTTTCCATGTTCTTGTTGACGGGTTGGGTCGTGATGTCAATACCAACAGCTTTGCCGTCCCAGACGGCAAATTTTATCGCAAAATGTTGTGCGGGAGATAGCTTGCAAGACTTGTAAAAATCCGTGTCCATCAGCGGCCTGTTAAGATCTTCCTGATCAATATTCACGCGCTCCAGCCCCTGAGGGATGGCGTTGATGGCGTCGTTGACACTCATGCCTTCTTTGAACGAAGGCTCCGCTGCAGAGCCCTTTGTTTCCTTGTTTCGCTTCTTCTTATCTGGTGACTTCTCCGAGGATGACCCCGAGTCATACCAATCCGGATCGTCATGACTCTTCTTGGCCCCACCGCCTTCATCGGACTGGCCTTCATCATCCGCCGAGCGAGCCGACGGAGTACCCTCGGCGCAGGCAAAAGTGACCAGCAGCAAGCCAAACCCAAAAACCTTGTAGAGTCCCCACATCATGACAATTTGTACAATACGCCCCAAGCGATGGCCCGTCAAAGCGCAAATTATTCATACCGGAGGGCATCAATGGGATCGAGCTTGGAAGCCTTGCGCGCCGGGAACAGCCCGAACACAATTCCTACCAGCCCGCTGAAACCGACGCTCAAGGTGATAACATCGACTTGAATTTGAATCGGCCATTGGAACTTACTGGCAAGCCAAGTGGCAATGCCGACGCCCAGTACCACACCGATAATGCCACCAACGACGGATAACACCAGGGCTTCAATTAGGAATTGAAGCATAATGCTTCTGGGTTTGGCCCCAATCGCCATCCGTACGCCAATTTCACGGGTTCGTTCGGTCACGCTAACGAGCATAATGTTCATGATTCCGATCCCGCCAACTAGAAGTGATACTGCCGCGACGCTGGCAAGCAAAGTAGTAATCGTGTCGGTGCCCTGTTGCTGAGCACCCGCGACTTCGTTCAGGTTTCGAATCGAGAAGTCGTCGTCTTGACCGTCGACTAGTTTATGGCGGTCGCGCAACAGCCGAGTGATATCCGCGAGGGCGCGAGAGGTTTGTTCCGTGCTGACAGCCTGAATAAAGACCGTGCCAGACAGGTATTTGCTCAGCCCGCCCTGAATGCGACGTGCAAAGGTAGTGTAGGGAATAAAAGCCGCGTCGTCGTAATCTTGGCCGGTTGAAGATTGTCCCTTAGCCGCCGCCACTCCGACGATGGAAAAGGGAGTGTTGCCAATGCGAATTGATTGACCCACCGGATCAACCCGCTGACCAAAAAGTCGCTCCACGACCGTCCGCCCAAGCACAACGACTTTGGCCCCAGCAACGACGTCTCCCTGGCTAAACCCAATACCGTTTTCGAAAGGCCAATTGCGAATTTGGAAGTACTCCGGCGAAGTACCGGTGACACTGGTGGTCCAGTTGTTCTCATCGCTAATCAGTGATTGACTAGAACGCAAGGTTGGCGCAGCCGCTTTGACGCTTGGGAGTTCTGCACGGATTGCGGTTAGATCATCCCAGGTGAGTGTTGGCAACGATCCAAAGCCGCCGTGTGAGCCCCCCGCGGTCGTTGAACCCGGCAGTAAGATGAGTAGGTTCGTGCCCATGGCGGCAAATGCCGCCTGAACCTGGGCGCGCGCCCCGGCACCTATCGCCATCATCGCAATAACAGCCGCCACACCAATGATGATGCCGAGGGTCGTGAGGAAAGACCGCAGCGTATTGCGGAGCAATGCGCGTAATGCGATTCTCAGGGTTACGAATGGATTCACGGGGTCCCCTCTGCTTCCTTGGTTGCTTGCAATTCGGCGAGCACCGGACGAGCGTCGCGCGGAGCCTGACGCTCGTCCGAGCGAATCAAGCCGTCCCGGACAAGGATGACCCGCGACGCGAATTCAGCAATATCGGGTTCATGGGTAACAAGCGCGACGGTAATGCCAGCTCGCTGCAGCTCCTGAAATAGCACCATGACTTCAATGCTGGTCACTGAGTCCAAATTTCCGGTGGGCTCATCCGCCAACACGACCTTCGGCTCGCCCACCAACGCCCTTGCAATGGCGACGCGTTGCTGTTGCCCCCCCGACAATTGATTCGGCGTGTGATCGAAACGTCCAGTCAGTCCCACTCTTTCAAGTGCCGCCGAAGCGCGCCGGTGTCGCTCTTTTCCCGAGATGCCGCGGTATATAAGGGGAAGCTCGACATTTTCCAAGGCACTGGTACGCGAAAGCAAATTGAAGTTCTGGAATACGAAACCCAAAACGTGGTTTCGTACGTCGGCAAGATCATCGCGATTCAGCCCCGACACCTCGCGACCCGCCAATCGATACACACCTGCCGTCGGCCGATCGAGACAGCCGATAATATTCATTAGCGTTGATTTTCCTGAGCCCGAAGCTCCCATGATGGCAACGAATTCACCTTCGTCGATCGCTACGGATACTCCCCTGAGCGCATGCACTTCGACGTCACCCGCGTGGTAGGTCTTTGCAACATCCGTGATATCGATTATCGCCATAAATGAGTTCGATTGGGCATACAGCCGACACGCCTAGTCTTAGAACATTCTACCCATGCGAGGAGCGCTACCACTGGTTCCCGATGATGCGGCTGTTAAGGCGCCTGAGCTTCCTAGAATTGATGCATCAACTATCACGGGGTCGCCTTCATGCACATTACCTCCAGTAATTTCTGTATCTGTTCCGTCGCTTAGACCCACTTGAACAGCGACTGATGTTGGCTTGTTGCCCCGTAGAATCCATACCGTGCGATTCGGCGAAGATCCGGCATCCGAGCGACCACTGCCCCCAGGCCGTTGCCCAGATTGCCCAGGTTGCCCGGAACGCCCCGAGCCGCGCTCGCTACTTGGCGTCGGCGCAACGGAGCCAAATGGCCCCGGCTGCCCCGGAGAGTTCATCAACTCCTTTGGAGGCCGGAACCGTACGGCGGCATTTGACATCGTGAGTGCGTCATCACGCTCGGCGTACGTAATATTGACGGTCGCCGTCATGCCGGGCCTAAGTTTAAGATTCGGATTATCCGCATCGATTACGGCATTATAGGTGACCACGTTCTGAACAGTTTGAGCGGCATTGCGAATCTGCCCCACTTTGCCTTTGAAGCGTTGGCCCGGAAAGGCATCCACGGTGAAGGTACTTGGCATACCCGCTTCGAGACGGCCAACGTCACCTTCGGACACACTGGTGTAGACCTGCATCGTCCTCAAATCTTCGGCAATTGTGAACAGAACTGGCGCCTGCAAGGATGCCGCCACCGTCTGTCCAACATCGACAGCACGCGATATAACGGTGCCATCAATTGGCGAGTAGATGTTTGTATAGGAAAGATTGACATTTGCTTGATTGAGCCCGGCACTCGCCTGCTGCAAAGATGCGCGAGCGACATCCGTTGAGGCTCGCGCCACCGCGGCAGTGGTCTCGGCTGTTTGAAGGTCCGCCGCAGTCGCTAGGGTTTGCTCCGCAAGAGCCCGAGTGCGTTGCAGCACGAGCTCCGCGTCACGTTGCTGGGCTTCCGCCTTAGCCACATTGGCTTTGGCAGATACGTAGTTGGCCTGGGATTGTTGAACGGCCGCCGAATAGAGCTGTGGGTCGAGCTGGGCGATGAGTTCCCCTTTCTTCACGGTCGAGTTGAAATCGGCCATTATCTTAATGAGGCGACCACTCACTTGCGCTCCGACTTGAACGGTCACTTTTGCCTGCAAAGTACCGCTTGCGGTCACGCGCCCTACAACTCGTTTCCGCTTGATCGCTTCCGTCTTGTAGTCAACTTTTACGACCTTGCTCGCCTTTTGCCAGCGCCAGATCCCAAACCCAAGGCCTGCCAGCAGTAGGATCGTAATTGACCAGCCTATCGTCTTTTTCATGTTCAATCCGTGCAGCGTGCCATTGTCAATAACGCTGTAAGTCGTGAGCCAACCACGCCAAATTCCTGAACTGCCAGTTGAATTTGAGCCTGCTGAAGCGCTACCGCGGCGGCCACTAGCTCAAAACTCGTGGTACCTTGACCCAAGCGATAAGAAATTCGCGTTAATTCGTCATTGCGCGCAGCCAAAGCAGCGGCGTTTCTGGCTACCGCCACGGACTGCTCGGCCACTTGTACGGCGCGACGTGCTTGTTCCACTTCTATCGTAACGGACCGTTGCGTCGATTCAATGGAATATGCGGCTTCGTCACGCACAGCTCTCGCCGAGCGCAGCGAGCCGTAACGAGCCCCGCCATCCCAGATCGGTATTGTCAAGACAGCTTGAATGTTCCAAGTGGCTTTGGGCGCGGCGCCTGGGTCGAGTGTCGACGAAGACACGGCACTTTGTGCCTTAAGAGTTGGAAGAAAGGAGAGTTCGACACTACGAATTCCGCGTTCTGCGACTACCAATTGCTGGCGACCCGCGGCAAGCTCGGGACGGTCAGTACTATTGTTCAAGCGGCGACAGGTTTGTCCCACACCGTCGAGTACGCCATCAAGTTTCAGTGCAGTGGCTACGGCCACTTGTTGGGGCTCGCCAAGCGCCATTCCAAGTGCTTCCCTCGACTGGCGCAGTGATTCATCCCCGGAGACAATCGCCGCGCGAGCTGACGCCACGTTCTGCTCGGCTCGCACGGTATCCAAGCCCGTGGCCGCGCCAAGCGACCTTTTTCGATTGGTAAGGTCCGAGAGTTCGAGAGCCGACCGTAATCCAATCCGATTAATCTCGGCGACGCGTTCGGCGGTGACCACGGCCACAATGGAAGTGGCCAAGCTCAATGTCATCGTTCGTTTTACGCTCTCGACACCCAACCGTTGAACAACTTCAGCGGCGCGAGCTGTTCCGAGGTCGTGCCAGGCCTTGGCGTCAACCAGGGATTGAGCCAATGTGATGTTTCCACTTATGAAGTCTGATGATGGCGTCGTAAGTGTCTTGATGTTCTGCGTGCCGTTGGTAATGTTCTGAATGGTTGTGACTTTGTTGGTGATGAACTGGTGAGTGCCCGTTGCGCTGGCATTGATCGACGGCAGCAGAGTCGCCAGTGCAATCCTTGACTGGGCCTCGGCTTTAGACACTTCGGCGTAAGCGGTTGCCAAGTTCGTGGACCGCGCACGCAGCTCAGTGGCTGCCTCGTTCCAGTTGGCCAGCTCGCGCTGCGGTCGAGCTGGTGGAGCGAGCATCGGATCATCTACGCTGGGCTCCTTCGGAATCATGGGAGTGTTGTTCGAAGGTGACGCAGCATTTGCTGGAGGGCCTTCTGGTGGTGGCGTGACGGGAGTGGCAAGCGTTTGGAGCTGTGCAAATGAGCTCACCGCATAAGAAGAACCCAATAGCAGTGCCAACCAACCGACCCACACGCGTCCTTGCTCAGAGACGCTCCGAACCCGTGGACATTTGGCTGTTGTACGTGACAACACGATATTGCGTCGCTTCATGGCCAATCCAGCGTAGCATTGTGATAATTCAAGAGTCGCCAACGGTTCAACGCGGCCGTTCGCCCCAGACAGGGCCGGCCGACTCCCTTGACGTCTGCAACCCTGTCGTCCCTATGTTCCAAGCCCCAATTCCCACTTGATTTGCTTGCAGTCGCGACTTTGAGGGCATACCGTCGGCGGGCCGAAATTGGCGTCGAAAGGCTCGCGCCGAAAGTAAGCCCGCGATAGATTCGCAGCCGCGTGCAGGACAATTCGCCCCTCGACGTGTCGCCGATGCAATCACTACCCAATCTGGCTCGTGAAAGTGTCCGTCGTCGACGAGCGGAGCGTCGTCGCATCGGCATGCTAACGAAAAAGATCGTGCACTTTGCTCAACGTCAATCGACTCGCCTCGCCTCCTATTTCGCCAACGAGGATCCGGTGTTTGCGGCCGCCCTGCTACCGGCATTGGTGCTGGCAGCAGCAATCTTTGTGCGCAGCCCGCTAACGAATTACATATTCGATGAGCAAGAGGCATTGCTCGCCAACCCCTACGTTAATGGGAAATCACTCCACTGGTGGCAGGCATTTCAACGCGATTTCTGGGGCTTGCCATCCGATCACAGTATCGGAAGTTACCGGCCGTTGCCCAACGTGGTGTGGCGTGCTTTGTGGCCGCTTGGGCAGTCGCCCTGGATGCTGCATTGGGTCAATGTGCTGGTACATGCGAGCGTTGCATCGCTCCTTGCTTCGCTGGCATTTTCTGTCACGAAACAGCGGCGTCAGGCGTGGCTGACAGTAGCCGTATATCTTTGTTTTGCCGTGCTCACCGAAGCGGTTACAGGCGTCGTCGGCCTTGCGGATATGCTGGCTGTGTTGTTCGTCTTGGTGGCGATTCACGCCTTGCGAAAGTCAATTTGGCTCGTCTTGCCGGGCGTATTTGGGTCAGTACTACTTGGCCTATTTTCGAAGGAAAGCGCTATTGTCGCCGTCGGCCTCGTGCCCCTTGCCGCACTTGTTACCTCTTGTACGCTGAAATCGCCGCAACCCCGAACGCTTACCCGAGCATTGCTTGCCACGCTCGCTGCAGCCGCAGCCCTGGTGCTCTACACGGAAGCCCGTCGGCGCTGGTTTCCCTTCGAAGTGTCGCTTGATGCAGAAATGCCGCTTGGTGTTCACGCGCCCAAGCTGGTGCGTGTATTTCACTCATTCTTGCACTGGTTTCATCAGCCGCGACTTCCTGCTGATCCGATGAACAATCCGCTAGTATCGGCAAGTTTTCCGTATCGCTTAGCCGGAGCGTTGCGAGTCTACGTTTCAGGATTCACTCAGCTGATATTTCCGCTTCGCTTAAGCGGCGATTATTCGTTCCCGGCCGAGCCTATCCCGTCGCGGCTGCTGTTTGCGAAAAGCATTCTGGGGGCAATGTTGCTGGTGTTCCCTCCCCTTCTAGGGTTGGGTTTATGGCTAGCTGCGGTCATCAAAGATCGTCGATTTGTACGAACCCAAGCGCCTCTTGTCGGGTCGATAAGCGGCAATTTGCGCTTGTGTGCCCTCGGCTTACTTTGGTTTCCATTGGCGTATTTTCCGATGTCCAATATTCCTGTCGTGCTACCTACAGTACGCGCTGAACGATTTTGGGTCTTACCGGCCATTGGCTGCGCATTTTTCTTTGGAAGCGTGCTCAATCGCGCACTCTGTGTCGCGCACGCTCGCTTGAAGCAAGTCGGCGTAGCTATGGTTGCCGGCTGGTTGACATTTCAGGCCCTGCAGGCAAGGTTGCACGCTTGCGACTACGCAGACGATTTGGCTTTTTGGCAGTCTGCCGCGCGAGCGGTACCCAGAAGTGCGAAGGCTCATCTTAATTATGCCGTGATGCTCGGAACCCGCAATCGAATGACGGAGCGACTGCAAGAAGGGGCCATAGCCCAGCAATTGGCTCCGAAATGGCCAATGGCTCACGTGTACCAAGGGGACACATTGTGCCGAATGAAGCGCTACGATGAAGCCTTCCCCGAGTATGCACGGGGATTCAAACTGGGACCCAATGAACCCAATCTGATTGCGCTTGGACTTCAGTGCCTTTGGGATGGCAAGCAAATAAAGAAACACGAAGATGAATTGCTCAAGCTTGCCGCCGAGTCCAATGACAGAAGTTGGCTAAATTTCTTGGTTGTGGACATCGTCAATGACGGCGAAAAGTACAACGGCGTGCAACCCAAGTACCGGCCGCGGGGGTACAATGAGGGGCCGAAGAAGTGAGCCCTGCGTTTACCAATAACTTACTTGCCGCCTAGCATCCACAGAAGTCCTAACAAGCTAGCGGCCAGCACGACCAACGCCAAAACCACTACGCTCATGTCCGCCGAAGTGACGCGGCCGGAGCGCGACTGACTTAATTTGGCTTTGCGTGCCGGTCGAGTTCGATTTGCGGGCAATGAGTGGTCACCGGCGCTGACCGGTGAATTCAAGTTGGAATCGGTTGAGGGCGGCGCGGGAGAAGCTGAAGCCAGCTCACTCTGTTCCAACTCGGATAGATGGTCATCTGCAGCCTCACTCATCTCAGCCAAGGCTGCGCGAGTTGGGTCGTCTAGGGCAATGCGTTCCAAACCTATCCCGAGTACGGCTCCCTCGGGCCACACAATTTCTTTGTCCGGTAAGAGATAAGTGGAATCGAGCTTGGAACCGTTTTTTGATCCCAAGTCCCGCAGCATGACCTGAGCACCCTGGCGCCTGACCTCCACATGTCGCCGTGACGCGTTGGTATCGAGGAGAACCAAGTCAGCCGTAGCGGAACGTCCCAATACGTAGCGGTGGTCCAGCTCGTCGAGAATCAATTCCGTGCCTGCGTTCTGTCCCTCAATGACTGTCAATTGCGGTATCGCGATTTCGCCGCCGGCGGCCAAGGACTTCGCGACCATTTGGAGGGCCAAGTCCCTTGTGGCATGTTGGTGGTTGGTCGTCACAACTGCGGACTCGAGGCGCACTTCGATCCAGATACGTCCCACTCGAATCCGATCCCCCGATCGCAGCACGCGGGGGGCCTGTGGCGCGAGACGTACTGGCCCTACAAAAGTGCCGTTGGTGCTTCCTTCGTCGACTATGATGTAATCACTGCCTCGTTGTCGGAGTGATGCGTGATGTTGGCTGACGCTGGGATCGGGCAGGCGCAGATCACAACCCTCTCCGCGGCCTATAATGAGGCGGGGCAAGTCAAAGGTGATCACGGGCAACTCGCCCGCGTCAGCACAGCGGACCGCCAAGGTCAGCGCCATCGAGCCGGAAGGATGGTCGGAAGGCCCCGGAATGTCGAGGAGTTCCGCCACCATTTCGGCCCTTGAATTCAGCCTGGTCGCAACCGGCAGCCAAAACCGGGTTCAAAGGGCCCAATCAGACTGGCGAACTGCGCCGGCTAATGTCAAATGCGGCCCATGGCAACTAAGAAGAGCGACGGCCCGCTTCGCGGGGTGGCGCTAATCAAGAAGGCGATAGAAGCTGCAAAGGCGTCTCGCGAGATCGAGAGCCCGGAGCCGGTTCCCTCGGCGGTTCTGAAAAAGCTTCGGCTTCCCAATGACGAAAAGCTCTCGCCCGGGCTTAAGGAGCTTCTGGCATTTGACGCTAGTTGGCTTGGCTGGGTCATCGACGATGAGGAACCCGAGCTTGAGCCGTTGGCGATTGACGAGCTCATCGAGCAGGAATTCGGCGAGGACTTTGTCGCTCCTTTCGGCGAAGCCATTGAGATGCTTTCGGAAGATTGCATTCTGATTGACCACGGCAGTGAGTCACGACGCTTCTTGTACGTGGGCAATCCCGACGAGAAAGGTGAGTACGCGGTTATCACCGTCGACCCCGACGGGTCATGGGTGGGCGGCTTCGTCCCCTTCGACGTTTGGGTAGCCCAGCACCTAGGTGCGCTCGAAGCCGAGAAGCACAACGGCTATGTCCCGCCGGAGTACGAAGTATTCTGCAAGGAACTTGCAGAAGCTAACAGCGACGGCCGCGTCCACTTCAACTCCGAGAACCGCGCGGGGGATCACGCTGCAGGCGGAGACGACGACGAAGAAGACGAGGACGAGGACGAAGACGAAGACGAAGACGAAGAGAAGAGTTCAGAGAAGAAGTAGTCCCGACGTTCAAGTTTGCCCGCATATCGACGCCATCGCAGCGCAGTCAGCCCCTATGACCCGGCACCGTGGT
>Ga0075520_1001090_pt1 | contig 12779 bp, 9 predicted proteins | sample NGEPerB_FD_75100 | JGI IMG/M metagenome (GOLD analysis project Ga0075520, IMG submission 75100) | Arctic peat soil microbial communities from the Barrow Environmental Observatory site, Barrow, Alaska, USA - NGEE PermafrostAB12-B | ecosystem: Environmental > Terrestrial > Soil > Wetlands > Peat ... | reverse complement strand
TCGCTAACCTTGGGAGGCACCAGCTTGATCTCGACAATCTCGTCGCCGCGTGCGCCCTCCTTGACCGCCGAAGGAACGCCCTTTTCCCGCAGCCGCAGCTTTTGTCCGGATTGCGTGCCCGGCGGAATCTTCAGCAGCGCCCGGCCATCGATGGTCGGCACCTCAATCTTGGCGCCCAGCGCAGCCTCGCTGACGGTCGCGGGCACAGTGAGATAAATATCGTCGCCCTCGCGCTTGAACACCGGATGCTCTCCGACCCGCACGATGATGTAGAGATCGCCCGCGGGTGCGCCCATGGTCCCGGCATTGCCGCGGCCCGGCAGGCGGATGCGCTGGCCGTCCCGCGTTCCCGCTTTGATGCGGACCTTCAGCGCGTCACTGTGCTCGATGCGGCCGTCACCGTGGCAAACCGGGCACACCGTGCGGTCCTTGCCGCTGCCGCCGCAGCGCGGGCATACCACGTTGAACTTCATGCTGCCGCTCTTCTGCGTGATCTGTCCCTTACCGTGGCACTCGGGACACTGGCCGGGGCGCTCAAGGAAGCCTTGGCCATGGCAGTTGGTGCACAGGTCGCGGCGGGGAATCGTGAACTGCATCTCCGTGGCCTTGATCGCCTGCCAGAAGCCGACGTTCACCTGGTATTCCAGATCTTCGCCCGCTTCGGGCCGCGTCATCGGCGCTTCGCGGCCGCCGCCGAACATGCCAGAGAAGATGTCGCGGAATCCTCCACCGCCGCCTTTGCGGCCGGCTGCACCGGCGCCCTCGGCGTAGTCATTGAAGTCGAAGCCGCCGAAGTCGAACGGAACTTCCTGGGTATAGGTGCGCGTTCCGCCTCCGCCTGCGCTGCCACCGAAGGGGCTCGCTGCCTGGCCACCGCCGCGCGCGTAAGCTTCCGCCGTCGCCGGGTCGATGTTGTCGGAGTAGAACCCGACCTGGTCGTAGATCTTGCGTTTCTTGGGATCGCTGAGGACGTCGTTGGCCTCGGAGAGCGTCTTGAACTTCTCCTCGGCAGACTTGTCGCCCGGATTTACGTCGGGATGATACTTGCGCGCCAACTTGCGAAACGCCTTGCGAATGTCGTCCGCCGAGGCAGTCTTCTTCACCCCGAGGATGCCGTAGTAGTCTTTGTCTTTGTTGGGCGTGGTTGGCATGGTTGGGCTATCAGCCGTCAGCTTTCAGCGCTTTTCGCTGCTCGCCTTTAGCTCTTCGCTACATCCTATTTTCGTATTGTCATCCTGAGCGGAGCGAGGCGAGAGCCGAGCGAAGTCGAAGGATCTGCGGTCCTCCGCTTCAGCGATACCGCAGATCCTTCGACTCCGGCGGCCAACTTCAGGCCGCCTCCGCTCAGGATGACAACTCATGGGGCTTCTGCTCCTCGAGTCAGTTAATGCTGGCCTGGCCGCCGTCGCCCATCGGAATGACGTCGCGCGGGACGAAACCAAATTCATCGCTAATCACCGGAATGGCTTTCATCCGGCCGTCGACGCCGGCGGTGATCAAGTACCACCGTCCGTCGTCGTTGTTGAAACTTAACATGTAGGACTGACCGTTCACTTCGAATCTCAATTCACTACCTTGTACCTTTCGTTTCGCAAGCCGTCAGCTATCAGCCGTCAGCCTTCAGCTAAACCCTTTTCGTTCCCGCGTTCCCTATTGCCTAATGCGAAGGGGCGTTCATCACGCCCCCGCATTAGCTGACAGCCGAAAGCTGAGAGCTTATTTCTTCTCGTCCACATCCACGTATTCGGCGTCGATTACGCCTTCGTCCTTCTTCTTCTGCTCGCCGCCTGCGGCGTGTCCGTCTCCGCCCGGCGGCGGGCCGCCCGTTGGAGGCGTTTGCGCCGAGCTCGCCTTGTACATTGCCTCCGCCAGCTTGTGCGAAGCGGAAGTCAGGTTCTCGCGGGCCTTGTTCATTGCCGCCGCGTCGGTGCCCTCCAGCGCCTTCTTGGCATCGGCCAGCGCGTTCTCGACGTCGCTGCGCTCCTGCCCGGAGATCTTGTCTCCGTGCTCGCGCAGCATCTTCTCAATGCTGTACACCATACCGTCGAGCTGGTTGCGCGCTTCCACTTCTTCGCGTTTGCCTTTGTCTTCGGCCGCGTGGGCATCGGCGTCCTTCGCCATGCGCTCGACCTCTTCCTTGCTCAGACCCGAAGACGACGTGATGGTGATCTTCTGGTCCTTGCCAGTTGCCATGTCTTTCGCGTTGACGTTGAGGATGCCGTTGGCGTCAATGTCGAATGTCACCTCAATCTGCGGCACGCCACGCGGAGCCGGAGGCAGACCGGTCAGGTGGAACTTGCCGAGAGTGCGATTGTCGCGCGCCATCGGTCGCTCGCCCTGCATCACGTGTACCTCGACCGACGTCTGGTTGTCGGCAGCGGTCGAAAACATCTCCGACTTCTTGGTCGGGATGGTGGTGTTGCGCGGGATCATCTGCGTGGCCACGCCGCCCATGGTTTCGATCGACAGGGTCAGCGGAGTCACGTCGAGCAGCAACAGGTCCTTGACCTCGCCGCCCAGCACGCCGCCCTGAATGGCAGCGCCCACCGCGACCACTTCGTCAGGATTCACGCCCTTGTGCGGCTCCTTGCCGAAGATCTCCTTCACCAGCGCCTGAATGCGGGGCATGCGGGTCTGGCCGCCGACCAGCACCACCTCGTCGATCTTGTCCGGCGTGATGCCGGCGTCCTTCAGCGCAGCCTTGCAGGGGCCGATGGAGCGGTCGATGATGTCCTTCACCATCTCTTCCAGCTTGCTGCGGGTCAGCGTCTTCACCAGGTGCTTGGGACCGCTGGCATCCGCCGTGATGAACGGCAGGTTGATCTCGGTCTGCATCGTGGTCGAAAGCTCAATCTTGGCGCGCTCGGCCCCGTCGCGCAGACGCTGCAGCGCCATCTCGTTGCCTTTGTCGCGCAGGTTCAGGCCTTCGTCTTTCTTGAACTGGTCAATCAACCAGTCCACAATGCGCTGGTCGATGTTGTCGCCGCCAAGGTGCGTGTCACCGTTGGTGGACTTCACCTCGATGACGCCTTCGCCGACTTCGAGGATCGAAATGTCGAAGGTGCCGCCGCCGAAGTCGTACACCGCGATGGTTTCATCCTTCTTCTTGTCGAGCCCGTAAGCCAGCGCGGCTGCCGTCGGCTCGTTGATGATGCGCTTGACTTCGAGGCCGGCAATCTTGCCTGCGTCTTTGGTCGCCTGGCGCTGCGCGTCGTTGAAGTAAGCCGGAACCGTGATCACGGCGTCCGTCACCGTCTCGCCGAGGTAGTCTTCCGCGGCCTTCTTCAGCTTCTGCAGAATCATGGCCGAGACTTGCGGCGGGGTGTATTCCTTCCCCTGTGCCACGATGGCCACGTGATCACCCGACTGCACCACCTTGTACGGCACCATCTTCATCTCTTCATTGACTTCGTCGAAACGACGGCCCATGAAGCGCTTGATGGAGTAAACAGTGTTCTCCGGATTGGTGATGGCCTGGCGCTTGGCGACCTGCCCGACCAGCCGCTCTCCGTTCTTAGTGAATCCCACGACCGATGGCGTGGTTCGCCCACCCTCTTCGTTGGGGATGACTTTGGGCTCGCCGCCTTCCATGACGGCCACCACTGAGTTGGTGGTTCCCAAGTCAATTCCGATAATCTTTCCCATTGCAGCCATCCTCCTAGCTTAATTAGCTTGTAAGTTACTGATAATAAATGCTATTGACTGCTATCTCAAGTCTTACAACAAGCTGACTATAGAACTTGAGTGAATCGTTGTCAAGGTTTAGATGTGCCAATGGCCGTGCTCGTTGCAGGGAATTTTCGAAGAAGGGAAGATCTCAAAACGGGTTTTTCGCGACTATGGAATGCGTCCAATAACAATCAAGGTCGCTGTGCAACGAAGGGAGCGACGCAATGGCAACGGACGGCTGACGGCTGAAGGCCCTAGCTGACGCCTGATGGCTTTACTGCTACACTGCGCTTACCTTCCGGCGAGTCGAGAGCTCACGTGCTACTGGAACTGCGGGTCGAAAACTACGCGGTCATTGATAACGTTGCCGTGGAGTTCGCGCCCGGTCTGAATCTGCTGACCGGCGAAACCGGTGCCGGAAAATCCATCCTGATTGACGCGCTGGCGTTGCTTCTCGGCGACAAAGCCTCCACCGACACGATTCGTCACGGCACCGACAAGGCCGTGGTTTCGGCGGTCTTCGAGGCCGAGTCCAAAGCCCTGGACGCGGTTCTGGAAGCCAACGGTCTGGATTCCAATTCCGATTCTCATTCCGATGACGGCCAACTGATTCTTCGCCGCGAGATTTCGACCGGCGGCAAGGGTCGCGTCTTCGTGAATAACCAGCCGGCGACGGTGACTGTCCTGAAGCAACTGGCGCCGCATCTGGCGGTGATCCATGCGCAGAATGCGGCGGTGCTGGCGTTCGATGCGGCATCGCGCCTGGCGCTTCTGGATACTTTCGCCGGAGTGGACACATCGGCTGCCGCGGCGGCGTTCGAAAGTTGGAACCAGGTCCGTCATCGCATTGCCGATCTGGAGCGCGACGAGCATGACCGGCTGCGCCTGCTGGACCTGTGGAGCTTTCAGCGCAAAGAGATCGCCGACGCGCGCGTGCAGCCGGAAGAAGACACCAGGCTCGAAGCTGAAAAGCGCGTGCTGGCCAACTCCGAGAAGGTCTTCACGGCTGCAATGGCGGCCTACGAAGCGCTGTATGAGAGCAATACTTCAGCGGCCGCTTCGATTCGTGCGGCAACGCGGCAAGTCGAAGAGTTGTCGCGCTTCGATGAGAAATTCCGGCAATCTCTGCCCGAGCTTGAGTCGGCGCGCATCACCCTGGAAGACATTGGTCAGGCGCTCCGCGATTATGCCGAAGGCATCGAAGCTTCGCCCGCTCGTCTCGCCGAAGTTGAAGACCGGCTCGCCCTGCTCGATCGCTTGAAGCGCAAATACGGACCGACGCTTGACGATGTGATCGCGCTCGGCGACGAACTCGAACGCAAGCTCAACGAGATGGAGAACAAGGACGAAGTTCTGCGCGCCCTGAAGATCGAACTGGCGAATGCCGGCGCGAAATACTTGGAGGCGGCGCGCGGTCTGTCCCGCCATCGCTACGAAGCGGCGCGCAAGCTGGAGAAGATGGTCGAGGGCGAGATCAACGAGCTGGCCATGAAGGCGCGCTTCAAGACCGAGGTCGGCGGCTCGGACGAAGAAGGGAACTGGAGCGCCCGTGGCTTCGACCAGGTGCAGTATTTGATTTCCGCCAATCCCGGAGAGCCGCTGGGCCCGGTCGAGGAAATTGCGTCGGGCGGTGAACTGTCGCGGGTGATGCTGGCGCTGAAGACCAGCGTTGAGGCGGGCAGCGCCAGTCGGGGCCGTCACAATGGCGCGCACACAGGATCGGCGCAGCGGACGTTGGTTTTCGATGAGATTGATAACGGCATTGGCGGTCGGGCCGCCGAAGCGGTGGGCAGGAAGCTGAAGCAGCTCGCGCGGACCAAGCAGGTGCTGTGCATCACTCACCTGCCGCAGATCGCGTCCTTCGCCGACCAGCATTACCTCATCGAGAAGCGGGAGTCGGGCGGGAGAACGAAGACGTCGGTCCGGCCGTTGAATCCCGAAGAACGCACGCGCGAGATTGCGCGCATGATGAGCGGCGCAAAACTGACGGATACCTCTCTGAAGCACGCCGAGCAGATGCTGAAGGCGAATCAGTAGTCAGTAGTCAGTAGCCAGTTGTCAGTTTTGGCGATCAGCATTCCGGCCTGGCATCAGCTTCTCCGGCGATGGCGATTTCTCTCGCGCTGATCAGGGCGGTTGCCGCTCCGCGGTTTTATGAGGAATTGACGATGAGTCCTAACTTGCTGACGGGGATCGCGGCTGGTGCAGTGTGTTGCTATTACGTTGTGATGTGGTCAATAGAAGGACGCGATCCGCAGCGAGGCACCATCGTCATCCAGTATGAACCACCCGCAAATCTGTCCCCTTCGATGCTCAGGTACGTGTGGAAAGAGACCTTTGATGACCGTACCTTCTGGGCTGGGGTGCTCAGTCTCGTTGCAAAGGGACTGGCAACTCTGGAGATGCAAGGTGATGCCCCGCGAGTGCGTGCGATTCCGGGTACCAACCACAAACCCGAGCTTCCCAAAGAAGAACGTTTTCTCTTGGATAAGATACTGCAGCGCTGCGGGCCAAAGGGCATGTCCACCAAGCTGTTTGACGAGGAAACGGGATATCAAGCATGGGGAATGGCGACGGTGTTACGACAGGGTGCGGTTGGCCGATGGTTCGTTGAGAATCGCGAAAGCGTCATCGGGGGAGCTGTGCTGTCATTGCTGCCAGTGTATTTTTCAGCACAGGCGCATCATCTCGACCAAATGCTCGTTCTCGCTTGGGCTCTGGCTCTAATGGCTCCCGGCGGCTTCTACCTAATCGCCCTTCTACCCCACTTCGGGGATCTGATTCGTGCAAGCCGCAAAGGCCCAAGACCTGCGGTCCTTTGGCGAGCCCTCCGACTCCTCGCCCTCGTCGTGCCGTGTGTCGCAGGATTGGGTGCCGGAGCCCTGGTACTGGGCGTTAATTTCGGGTTGCAGGTCCTGCTCGTAGCCGCATTGATGGTGGGTCTGGATATAGCGTTCCTCCATTTGATGAGAGCGCCCACAGCAGAGGGAGGGAAGCTGCTGGACGAAATCGAAGGCTTCCGCCAGTTCCTTTCCTCCGTTGAGAAGTCACCCATGGACCGACTCGATGTGCCCGAGGGAACTCCGAGTCTTTACGAGAGATACCTGCCATGTGCCGTAGCTCTCGAAGTCGAACAGGCCTGGAGTGACAAGTTTCTAGCCATGGCCGAGAGCCTGCCCGAGTGGGAGTTCTGGGAGGGCAATTTCTGCTTGGGGACGTGGAACGGCGAACCGGTGGGTATTAGTTTGCACCGCAAGCCACGGCATCTAGAACGAGTGCAGTAGGGGTCCCTACTTGATCGCCCCTTCTTTGCCCGCCAGCCTGCGCAACAGTCCCATCTGTCCGTTGTGATAGCCCTCGTGATAATGAAGACGAATCAGCGCATCCGCGACTGAACCTGTGAGCGGCGGGCGCCGCATCTGCTCCGGCACCGGAAGAGCCAATGCCTCGTCCGAGAGCGCCGCAAGAGCAGGAACCAATCGCTGCTGCGTATCGCTCAGCAGGCCGCGGAGCGTAGCGAGGTCAGGCACCTTGTCGCCGGGCTGGAGCGGGTTGGATCCGCGACGATAGTGCGCGGCCACCTCGTCCCCAACCACGGGAGTGCTACCGGCAAGGCTCAGGACCATGTTGCGGGCCACCACGATGTGTCCCAGGACCCAGTTCAGGCAATTGCCCGCGCCCGGCGGCTGGACGAGACTCTCTTCGTTGCTGACGTCGTCAAGGTTGCGTTTTATGGCGCCGTAGCTGAATTCGTACATCTGCGCAATTTCGTTGCCGGTCATGATCGAGTTCTCCTGCGAAAGGATTGTACCGCGTTACGCCCATGGCAAGTTGTCGCCAGGAACGGTCGAACGGGGTGGCTTGTATAGGGGTCCTTCGACTCCTCGCTCCAACACCCCAGCAAGCACAAACCCGGTGCTTGCTGGGGACCCCGTTTGCGCTCGTCGCTCAGGATGACCGGCAATAAACGCATCCCCGTTCCCTGCGAAATTTGCGCCTTAGGCTGCTAAATTGCCCCGCTTCAGGTCGTTACCTTGGTGATTCCAGCACTGCTGCATACAATAGAGTAACCGTGGGGAAAAGCGGGTTTCTACCCGTATACTGGACAGACAACAGAATGACTCAAAGCAACGCCAAAACCTTACTTTTATTGAAGCCGCGGGGCTTTTGCGCCGGGGTGGTTCGCGCCATTGACATCGTTCGCATAGCCTTGGAGAACTTTGGAGCGCCGATTTACGTGCGCAAAGAGATCGTCCACAACCGTTATGTGGTGGACGAGTTGAGCGCCAAGGGCGCCATCTTTGTGGACAGCGTCCAGGAAGTCCCGGCCGGCGAGCGCATCATCTACAGCGCTCACGGGGTCGCACCCGAGGTGCGGGACGCCAGCAAGCTGCGTGAGTTGCGGGTGATTGATGCCACCTGCCCGCTGGTCACCAAGGTCCACGTCGAAGCCGTCAAGTTTGCGCGGGAAGGCTATTCGCTCATCCTCATCGGCCACCGCGACCACGATGAAGTGATTGGCACGCTAGGCGAAGCGCCCAACGTTACCCAGGTGGTGGACTCGCCCGAGGAGGTGGAAGACCTTCAGGTTCCCGATCCCAACCGCGTCGCTTATCTGACGCAGACCACGCTGAGCCTGGACGAAACCAGCCACGTCATCGCGGCGCTCAGGAAGAGGTTCCCCAATATCCAAGGGCCGCACGCGCAAGACATTTGCTATGCCACGGAGAACCGGCAAACCGCGGTAAAGGATGTCGCTGGCGAGTGTGACCTTCTCCTGATTGTCGGCTCCGACAACAGCTCCAACTCCAACCGCCTGGTCGAAGTCGCCCGCAATCTGGGCGCACAGTCCCATCTCATCGAGAACTATCGCTCGATCAAGCCGGAGTGGTTGGAAAACGTCAATACGGTGGGTTTGACGGCGGGCGCTTCGGCGCCCGAGATACTGGTGCAACAGGCCGTGACTTTCCTGGAAGAGCAGGGTTTCACCAACATGCGTGAAATCGAAGTCATGCCCGAGCACGTGCGTTTCGGACTGCCCTCCGAGATCGTCGAGGCCATTGGCGCTGCGCCAGCCATGGCGGAGTAGATAGGGAATGGAAGGTCCTTCCGATCGTGCCGAAGTACGCTTCGGCAAAATCGATGACATCAAGAGCCTAGTGGCCGCCGCCATCGATGCCTCGCGGCGATACCTGTTCTCCATCCAGGACCGCGAAGAGGGCTACTGGTGTGGTGAGTTGGGCGCCGACACAACTCTGGTTTCCGATTACATTCTGCTGCATCGTTTGCTGGGCACCGAAGACCCGGTGCGGACGCAGAAGTGCGCCACCGAGATCCTGAATCGGCAGAATCCTGACGGCGGCTGGCCGATTTACAACGATGGCCCGTCCAACATCAGCGCCTGCGTTAAAGCTTATTTCGCGCTGAAAATGGCAGGCTACAGTGCCGATCATCCGCAGCTCCAGAAGGCCCGCGAGCGCATTCTCGCCTTGGGCGGCGTCACTGCGGTCAATACCTTTACCAAAATTTATCTGTGCTTCCTCGGGCAGTACGATTACGACGCGGTCCCGGCAATTCCGCCCGAGATCGTTCTGTTCCCCAAGTGGTTCTGGTTCAATATCTACGAAATCTCGTCGTGGTCGCGCGCCATTCTGGTGCCACTCTCCATCGCCTATGCCAAGAAGCCATTTAAGAAGATCCCCGCGGAGCAGGGAATTGACGAGCTCTTTGTGGGTGGGCGTACCCGGACGCAGCTACGCTTGCACTGGGCGGACAAGCTGGTGAGTTGGCGCAATTTCTTTCTGGTGCTCGATCGCATTGTCCACTTGTTGGAGCAGATTCATGTTCGTCCGCTGCGTTCGCGCGCCTTGAAGGTCGCGGAGAAGTGGATGCTGGAACGCATGGAGATGAGCGATGGTCTGGGCGCAATCTATCCCGGCATCATGAATTCCATTATCGCTCTGCGCTGCCTGGGTTACTCGCTGGACGATCCGCAAGTGATCCGCGCAATGGATGAATTTGAAAAGCTGGGCATCGAGGAAGAGACCACGTTTCGCATGCAGCCCTGCATGTCGCCGATATGGGACACCGCCTATGCCGTGTTTGCCCTGGCGGAAAGCGGCGTGGCGGCCAACGATCCTCGCCTGGTGGGGCCCTGCGAGTGGATGCTGCGCAAGCAAGTTACTCGCAAAGGCGACTGGTGCGTGAAGAACCGCAAGGCAGCGCCGGCGGGCTGGTACTTCGAGTTCAACAACGAGTTCTATCCCGACGTGGACGACAGCGCGCAGGTCATGCTGGCGCTGAGCCGGGTGAAGACCGGTAACGAGAGCTATCACACCAAGTCGGTGCAACGCGCACTGGACTGGATATTGTCGATGCAGTGCAAGAACGGCGGCTGGGCGTCATTCGACAAGAACAACACCCGCATGGTCTTCCAGAACATTCCCTTCGCCGACCACAACGCCATGCTCGATCCGCCGACGGTCGATATCACCGGCCGCGTGCTGGAATGCCTGGCAAGCTATGGCTATTCGTTGAAAGACGAGCCGGTGCGGCGCGCGGTCAAGTTCATCAAGCGCGAGCAGGCAGTTGACGGCTCCTGGTTCGGACGCTGGGGCGTGAACTACATCTACGGCACCATGCAGGTGCTGCGCGGGCTGGAGGCGGTCGGCGTGGATTATTACGAGACCTTTGTGCTGCAAGCCGTCGAATGGCTGCGCATGATGCAGAATCCCGATGGCGGTTGGGGCGAGACTTGCGACTCCTACGACGATGCCAACACCAAGGGAGTTGGTCCGAGCACGCCTTCGCAAACCGCGTGGGCGGTGATGGGCTTGCTTGCCGCCAATGACACACGCAACGATTCGTTGCAGCACGGTATCGCCTATCTGCTGAAGACGCAGCGCCGCGATGGGTCGTGGGATGAGTCGCTCTACACTGGCACGGGATTCCCGCGAGTGTTTTACCTGATGTACTACATGTACCGGCAGTATTTCCCGTTGCTGGCGCTGACCACGTACGCCAAGGTCAGTAGCCAGTAGCCAGTTGTCGGTCGGCAGCAGGCACACAGTTGAGCACCGCAATGGCGGCTGTCATCCTGAGCGACGAGTCGGGTCGCCGTGGCGACCGGACGAGGAGTCGAAGGACCCCTATAGCGGAAAGAAATCAAAATTCGGAAGCCTGGCACAGCAACAAGTCCGAGATGGCTCGTCGATCAAAGGGTTCCTTCGACTCCTCGCTGCGCTCGTCGCTCAGGATGACACCCAAGAAACACTGACTACTGGCAACTGGCTACTGACAACTGAAACATGAAATGTTTCCTCACAGGCGCGACCGGATTTCTGGGAAGCCACGTTGCCCGTCAACTGCTTTCCCGAGGCGCGGAGTTGCGGCTGCTGGTGCGTCCTACCAGCCGTCTCGACAACATCGCCGACCTTCCGGCGGAGCGCGTTGTGGGCGACCTACGCGATCTCCAGTCGCTGAAGACCGGCATGTCGGGCTGCGAGTTTGTCTTCCACGTAGCCGCGGATTACCGGCTCTGGACGCGCAACAGTCAGGAACTTTACGACTCCAATGTTGAGGGCACCCGCAACGTCCTGGCCGCGGCGAGAGATTCCGGCGTGCGGCGGGTTGTTTATACCAGCAGCGTTGCCACTATGGGGTTCGGCAACAACGGCCGCCTTACCGACGAGAAGACGCCGGTCACGCTATCCAACATGATTGGCGATTACAAGCGCAGCAAATTCCTGGCGGAACAGCTGGCGATTGAGGCGTCGCGCAGCGGGCAAAACGTCGTGGTGGTGAATCCGACGACTCCCATCGGCGAGCGCGATATCAAGCCGACCCCCACAGGCAGGGTCGTGGTTGATTTCCTCCGCCGTAAGTTCCCGGCCTATGTGGAAACGGGACTGAACTTGGTGGATGTCGCCGATTGCGCTCAAGGACACCTGCTCGCCATGGAAAAAGCGGTGCCGGGTGAGCGCTACATTCTTGGCGGTGAGAACCTGACGTTGAAGCAGATCCTCGATAAATTGGCCGCGATCACAGGTCTGCCTTCGCCAAAGTTGAAGTTGCCCTACGCAGTGGCCTACGCCACCGGCGTGGTGGACACGCTGGTCAGCGGTACGATAATGAGGCGTGAGCCGCGGGTCACCCTGGACTCGGTACGCATGGGACGCAAGAAGATGTTCATCACCAGCGCGAAGGCGGAGCGCGAACTGGGCTGGAATCCAGGGCCGGTCGATGGCGCTTTGCGCCGCGCCGTGGAGTGGTTCCAGGCAAACGGCTATGCCCCATAAGCGCATCGCGATTGTGGTGGCGATGCGGGTGGAACTGGCGCCGCTTCTTGCCAAAATGAAGATGCGGTCGCAGCACGTGGACGGCGTTGAGCTGTTCGAGTTGCCCGAGGCGATGGTTGCGGTTGGCGGTATCGGAGAAAAACACGCCCGTCACGCCGCCGAGGTGGTGATTGAGCACGCGCAGCCGAAGCTGCTGGTTTCTGCGGGCGTGGCGGGCGCAATCTCGCCGCAGTTAAAAGTGGGCGATGTTGGCCGGATTCGCGAGGTGGTCGATGTCGCAACCGGCGACCGCTACCCGACGCGTGGAGGCGAGTGGTTGCTGGCGAGCTCGCCAGACGTAAGTGATGTCGCCGAGAAACGGGCCTTGCTAACGAAATACGGAGCCGACGTGGTGGATATGGAAGGCGCGGCGGTGGCGCGAGTCGCCAAAGAGCGAGGGCTAGAGTTCGCGGCTGTCAAGGCCATTTCCGATGACGCTGCCTTCCCAATGCCGCCCCTGACGCGGTTTATTGAAGGTAACGGAAGGTTCGAGACGCGGCAGTTCCTGGTGTATGTAGCGCTTCACCCGCAGTGGTGGGCCACGCTGGGAAAGATGAGGAAGAACAGCAAGATTGCTTCTGCGAACCTATGCCGGGCGTTGGAACATCTAATTGAAAGCAGTAGCCAGTAGTCTGGCAACCGGCTACTGGCTACTGGCAACTGATTTCTGACATGTCGAGCGCAACCCAACTCGGTAGTTCCATCGGCCAGCAACCTCTCCCCGCAACCATGCAGGCGGCGGTTTATCGCGGCGTGAACGACGTCCGCATGGAG
>Ga0075520_1001089_pt1 | contig 12786 bp, 12 predicted proteins | sample NGEPerB_FD_75100 | JGI IMG/M metagenome (GOLD analysis project Ga0075520, IMG submission 75100) | Arctic peat soil microbial communities from the Barrow Environmental Observatory site, Barrow, Alaska, USA - NGEE PermafrostAB12-B | ecosystem: Environmental > Terrestrial > Soil > Wetlands > Peat ... | reverse complement strand
CCCTCGGCCAGGGAACCCGTGTCGATCGTGCCCGCTTCCGGGTCCCAGCTGACATCGGACACCCCGTCCCGCGGCGTGGAGTCCGGTGACGTGGTGCGGACGAGACGGGTGACCTGGTGGCCGCCCGTGACCAGGCAGTCGACGAGGGCGGTGCCGATGAGTCCCGATGAGCCGGTGACGAGGACGTGCATGCCAGGGGTTCTACCCGCTGGGCGGTCCGCTACGTGCAGGCCCTCCTACCACCCGGGCCACGATGTGGCGCACGAACCCGGCGAAGGAGTCGGGCTGGGTGAGATGGGCGCCGTGGGCGGCGCCGGCGAACTCGATCAGTTCCGAGCCTGCCACGTGGTCGACCAGCCATGCCACCGCGTCGCGCTGATGGAGGAGCGAGTTCGAGCCCCGGCCGAACACGGCAGGGACGGTGAGCGTGGAGGCGTCGAACGGCGCGTCGTCGACCCGGATGGACGCCAGTTCGGCGGCCAGGGCGGCGCCGTCGGCCCGTCGCGCTGCCCTGGTCTCGTCGGACAGGCGGTCCCACGCGGTGTCGCCGACCACCCGGCGGAAGAATTGCTCGGCCACGTCACCCGGGTCCCGCTCGCCCTCGGGCTGCGGCGCACGGCCGCCCCGGGTGCCGCTGCGGGTGGCCCACGAGCCGAGCCAGGGGAGGGGCGGCTCGTAGGCGGCCAGCCCCAGGATCGGGCCCGGTCCACCCGGCCGGGTGGCGGCGGCGAGCGCGATGGTGCCACCGAGACTGTGTCCGACCACCACCGCCGGCCGGCCGTCGACGACCGACAGCAGGTCCTCCACGTGCCCGTCGAGGGAGTCGTGGACCGGCAGAAGGTGACCGGACCGGTGATACCCCCGTCGGTCGTAGGCGACCGTGTGGAGTTCCGGAAGGCGTCGGGTCACCCGGGCGAAGCTGCCGGCCCGGTCGAGTGAGCCGTGGACGAAGACGACGAGCGGTCCGTCGGCCGAGCCGTCGGCGGCCGGCCGCTCGGTCAACGCGAGCTGGTGGTCGTCGGCCATGGCGACCCAGCCTCCCAGGGAGGTCGCCGCCAGGCCAGTCGCCTCCGCGGCCGGCAGGTGCGACCCGGTGATTTTCGAGCTGCTGTGGGTCGTGAACCGCCCAGTTCAGGGGTCCAGCCCGCCAAATGCACACATTGGCCCGCCAGATCGTGCATTGTTAGGGCTTCCATTTGACCAAGGAGAAACAGTGCCCCTTACCAAGACAGATCTCATCGCCGCCGTCGCCGCCCACACCGGATCGACGGCCAAGGATGTCGCCACCGTGCTGGGCGGGCTCGAGGACGTCATCACCGCCAACGTGGCGAAGGGCGAGAAGGTTGTCATCACCGGCTTCCTCACCTTCGACCGCGCCCAGCGTGCCGCCCGCACCGGTCGCAACCCGCAGACCGGCGAGACCATCAAGATCAAGGCCTCGAAGAGCCCCAAGGTGTCGGCCGGCGCCTCGTTCAAGAAGGTCGTGAACGGTCAGGCCCCCGCACCGAAGATCACCAAGGCCAAGTAGCCCCGACAGGACGGGGCGGTCCGGGGCAGGTACCCAGGCCGCCCCTTCGTCGCGTCCGGACCCGCCCTGCCCCGCCGACGGCGCGGGCGGGTGCGGCGCCCTACAGCTGCCCGATCGCCTTGTGGGTCTGGGGGACGACACGGACCCGGGGGTGGAGCCGCAGGGCCCGGTCCTGCAGGGCCAGCACCTGGTCAGGTGTGGGTGCGACGGTGGCTCCCCCGAACGGCGTGAGGGGTTGGAGGAACACCTCCACCTGCCGGCCGGCCGCGGCGGCGGCTGCCGCCACCTGCGCGATGGCCGCGTCGAACTCGTCGAGGGCGGTGTCGGGGCCGATGACGACCTTGACCCAGGTGGTGGCGCCGGTGGCCAGGGCGGCACCCAGGAAGGTGGCCTGGGTCGACGGTGCCACCGTCTCCCCGTCGACGCTGCGCAGCTTCAGGTCCATGCTGATGTAGTCGACGGTGTCGCCCATCCGCCGCAGCGGAGGCACCAGGGTGCCGTTCGTCTCGAGCATCACCGGCCACCCCCGGTCGGCGAGTGCCGACACCAGCTTCTCCACCCGGGCACCCTGCAACAGAGGCTCGCCACCGGTCAGGCTGATCGAGTGGTGGGGGAGCTGTGCCCACAGTCTCCCCACCGCGTCGACCACCCGCCCGATCGGCAGCGGGCTCGTCCCCTCCTCCCAGTCACGGCGGCCGGCCGTGGACTCGACGCGGCAGGGTCCCGGCCTGCGCTCGAGCGCCTCGGGCTGGTCGCAGTAGCCGCAGCGGATGTTGCATCCGGTGAGCCGCACGAACACCTGCCGTTCGCCGACCAGCGCGGCTTCGCCCTGGATGGCGGAGAAGATCTCTGTCACCAGGATGTCCTTCGGGCCCGAGCCCGGGGTGGCCACAGGGGTGGGCCCGGGTGTGTTCACACCAGGGCCGGGTCTGTCACGCCGGCAGTCTCGAATCCGGCGGCACGGAGTACACAGGCGTCGCACGAGCCGCACGGGTCGGCGCCGCCCCGGTAACAGGACCAGGTCAGGTGCAGGGGGGCGCCATGGTCGATGCCGAGCTGCACGATCTCGGCCTTGGTCCGCTCGATCAGTGGGGTCCGGATGGCGATCGGGTCCCCCTCGACGCCCCGTCGCTGTCCGGTGGCGGCCACGCCGCGGAAGGCCTCGATGAACTCGGGCCGGCAGTCGGGGTAGCCGGAGTAGTCGATGGCGTTCACCCCGATCCACACCGCATCGAGGCCCCGCGCCTCGGCCACCCCGAGGGCGACGGCGAGGAAGATGCTGTTGCGCGCCGGCACGTAGGTGTCCGGGATCCCGTCGGTCGAGCCGGCGATCGGCACCTCGATGGTCGGGTCGGTGAGGGCCGATCCGCCCCAGGCCGACGTGTCGAGCTGTACCACCAGGTGTTCGGAGCGGTAGTGCCCGGCGATGCCCGCGGCCCGGTCGAGTTCGGTGCGGTGCCGTTGTCCGTAGTCGAAGGTCAGGGCGAGGGGTGCGTCCCCGCCCTCGGCCGCGACCAGGGCCATGCACACGGTCGAGTCGAGGCCTCCGGAGAGCACGACGAGGTGGCCCGCCACGTTCAGCCCTCCGCCTTGAGGGTGTCGTCCCGGGTCAGGTCGACCCAGGAGTCGGTGGTCTCCCAGAGGCGCAGGGCGGCCAGGTCGAGACCGGCCTCGACCAGGAGCTCCCAGGCCTTGTGGGCCAGTAGCTCGGCGGTCGGGTTCTCGAGCACCTCGTTGAGGTCCCGGTGGTCCCACTGGTCGACGACCTGGGACCGCACCACCTCGTGGAGGGTGTCGAAGTCGAGGACGACGCCGTTGTCGTCCAGTGGGCCGTCGACGGAGACATCGAGCCGGTAGGAGTGACCGTGCAGATTGCGGCACTTTCCGGGGTGCCACGCCAGGTGGTGGGCGGCCTCGAAGCCGAAGGTGCACGTGACCCGGGTGTGCGGCGGAGACATGATCCGAACGCTAATCGACGGCCTGCACGGCTCCCCCCGGGGACATCGGCGACGCAGGCTCCCGGTAGGCTGGAGGCCAATGGACAGCCCCGGAGTTGGAGACGCGACAGCGAAGGCAGCGGACGATCGGGGGAGGGGCGCTCCCGGCACCGGCGCCTTCGGGCCCAACGCATGGCTGGTCGAGGACATGTACGAGCGGTACCTCGCCGAACCGGCGTCGGTGTCGGCGTCCTGGCAGGAGTTCTTCGCCGACTACCGCCCCCAGGCGGGCGCCACCGTGACCAACCCGGGCCAGGCTCCGGCGGCTCCCGTGCCGGCCGTGGCCGTGCCTACGGCGCCGCCAACGACCCCGGCCGCGGTGGCGTCGAGAGCACCGACACCCGGCGTCGAGGGAGCCACGCCACTGCGGGGCGCCGCCGCGCGCATCGTGTCGAACATGGAGGCGTCGCTGGGCGTGCCCACGGCCACCAGCGTCCGGGTCGTCCCGGCCAAGCTGTTGGAGGTCAACCGGACCATCGTCAACAACCAGCTGCGTCGGACGACGGGCGGCAAGGTCAGCTTCACCCATCTGATCGGCTACGCGGTGGTCAAGGCCCTGGCTGCGGTACCCGCCATGAACGCAGCGTTCGTGGCCGACGCCGACGGCAAGGGCACCCCGGGCGTCCTGCGGCACGAGCACGTCGGTCTCGGTCTGGCCGTCGACGTGGAGAAGTCCGGCGGCCGCACCCTCATGGTCCCCTGCATCGCCGACGCCGACACCCGGGACTTCAAGGGGTTCGTGGCCGCCTATGAGGAGCTGGTCCGCAAGATCCACACCAACAAGATCGCCCCGGACGACTTCGCCGGCACCACGGTGACGTTGACCAACCCCGGCACCATCGGCACCGTGCAGTCGGTCCCGCGCCTGATGCCGGGTCAGGGCCTGATCGTGGGGTTCGGTGCCCTCGGGGTACCCCCGGGGTTCGAGGCGGCCGACCCCCGGATGCTGGCCGAACTCGGAGTCGGCAAGACGGTCACCATCACGTCGACCTACGACCACCGGATCATCCAGGGCGCGGAGTCGGGGCTCTTCCTGGCCCACGTGTCGGAGTGCCTCATCGGCGGTCACGGCTTCTACAACGAGGTGTTCGACGCACTCGAGGTGCCCTACGAGCCCGTCACCTGGCAACAGGACGACAACTCGGCGGTCGAGGACTCCGACGGTGGCCACGAGCGCCTCATCAAGCAGAACCACGTCCAGACGCTGGTCAACATGTACCGGGTGCGCGGCCACCTGATCGCCCACCTCGATCCCCTCGATGCGGAGCCCGTGGAACTGCATCCCGAGCTCGACCCGCTCCACTACGGGCTCACCATCTGGGACCTGCCCCGCCAGTTCGTGGCCGATGGACTGGCGGGCAAGCAGCTGGCCACGCTCGACGAGATCCTCTCCGTGCTGCGGGACGCCTATTGCCGTACCCTCGGTGTGGAGTACATGCACATCCAGGACCCCGAGCAGAAGCAATGGATCCAACAGCACGTCGAGGGCGTGTCGTCCACCACCGGGCCCGACGAGCAGCGGCACATCCTCGACAGGCTCAACGCGGCGGAGGTGTTCGAGCGCTTCCTCCACACCCGCTACGTCGGCCAGAAGCGCTTCGGGTTGGAGGGCGCCGAGTCGGCCATCGTGATCCTCGACGCACTGTTGGACGAGGCCGTCCGGGCCGGGCTCCACGAGTCGGTGATGGGCATGTCCCACCGGGGGCGGTTGAACGTGCTGGCCAACATCGTGGGCAAGTCCTACGGCGAGATCTTCGAGGAGTTCGAGGGCAACCTCGACCCCGAGTCGGTCCAGGGCTCCGGTGACGTCAAGTACCACAAGGGGGCGAAGGGGACGTTCGTTGCCCGCGACGGCAGGTCGATCCCGCTGACCATGGCGTCGAATCCCTCCCACCTCGAGGCGGTCGATCCGGTGGTGGTCGGGATGGCCCGGGCCCGCCAGGACGCGCTGGGGGGCGAGCGGGGCACTGGACGGAGCCTCGTCGACGGCACCGGCGACCCGTTCCCGGTCCTGCCCATCCTGCTGCACGGGGACGCCGCCTTCGCCGGACAGGGTGTCGTGGCCGAGACGCTCAACCTGTCGGGCCTGGCGGGCTACCGCACCGGCGGCACCGTCCATGTGGTCATCAACAACCAGCTCGGCTTCACCACGGCCCCCGAGGCGGCCCGCAGCTCGGTGTACCCGACCGACGTGGCCAAGATGGTCCAGGCCCCGATCTTCCACGTCAACGGGGACGATCCGGAGGCCTGCGCCCGGGCGGCGCAGCTCGCCTTCGGGTTCCGTCAGGCATTCCACAAGGACGTCGTGATCGACATGGTCTGCTACCGGCGCCACGGACACAACGAGGGCGACGACCCGAGCTACACCCAACCGTTGATGTATGCGCTGATCGATGCCAAGCGCTCGGTCCGCAAGCTGTACACCGAGACGTTGGTCCGCCGAGGGGACATCTCGCTGGAGGAGGCCGAGCAGGCGCTCGACGACTTCTCGGCACGTCTGCAGGCCGCGCTCGACGAGACCCGGGCCGAGGCCGAGGGCGCACCGCCAGCCCCGCTCGCCCTCCCCGAGTACATCCAGCCGGACCTCTTCCTGCCCCGCCTGGACACCGGCATCGACCCCGAGACCGTCACCCGGCTGGCCACGGTGGTCCGCTCGGTGCCCGAAGGGTTCGTGATGCACCCGAAGCTGACCCGCCAGTTCGAGCAGCGTGACAAGGTGGTGGCCGACGGCGAGATCGACTGGGCACTGGGCGAGGCACTGGCCTTCGGCTCGCTCCTCCTCGAGGGGACCAACGTGCGGGTGACCGGGCAGGACACCCGCAGGGGCACGTTCTCCCACCGCCATGCCGTGCTGGTCGATCACCAGACCGGCACCGAGCACGTGCCGCTGGGCGGTCTGGAGGGCGGCCGGTTCACCATCCGCGACTCCCTGCTCTCGGAGTACGCGTGCGTCGGCTTCGAGTACGGGTACTCGGTCGAGGCCCCGAACGACCTGGTGGCCTGGGAGGCCCAGTTCGGGGACTTCTGGAACGGCGCGGAGATCATCGTCGACAACTTCCTGGTGGCTGCCGAGGACAAGTGGGGCCAGAGGTCGGGTCTCGTACTCCTGCTGCCCCACGGCTACGAGGGGCAGGGCCCCGAGCACTCCTCGGCCCGCATCGAGCGCTTCCTCACCCTGTGTGCCCGCGGGAACCTGCGAGTCAGCCAGCCGACCACGTCGGCCCAGTACTTCCACCTGCTCCGTGCCCAGGTGCGTCTGCCCGACCCCAAGCCGCTGATCGTGTTCACCCCCAAGTCGTTGCTCCGGGCCCGACAGGCCCGGTCGCCGATCGCCGCCTTCACCTCCGGGTCCTTCGCCGAGGTGCTCGACGACCCGGCCGCCGGCGGCAGGCTGGACCCCGCAGCGGTCAGCCGGGTGGTGCTGTGCTCGGGCAAGGTGGCCTTCGACGCCATCGGGCGTCGCGACGAACTCGGCGAGGCCGGTGCACACGTGGCCGTGGTGCGGATGGAGCAGCTCTACCCGTGGCCCAAGGACGGACTGACCGAGGTCCTCGGTCGCTACCCGCAGGCCGAGGAGGTGGTCTGGCTGCAGGAGGAGCCCGAGAACATGGGCGCGTGGAACTTCGTCCACAGCCGACTGCACCGCCTGCTCCGCAGCTCCCACATCCTGCGCCACGTCAGCCGGGCCGAATCGGCCAGCCCGGCGTCGGGCAGTGCCGCACTCCACCGGCTGGAGCTCGAGGACCTGTTGGTCCGGGCGGTGGGCTGAGCCGGACGGTCCACCTGCGCGACGCGACCTCGGGGCGGTCTCAGTCGAGGAAGTCGCGGGCCAGCCCCATCCACATCTCGGTGGAGAGCCGGAGCGACTCCACGTCGACCCGTTCGTCGATGCCGTGGAACATGGCGCCGTACTGCTCGAAGCCGATGGCCGTGCTGTGCAGTCCGAATCCGTACGAGACGGATCCGAGCGCCCGGGTGTAGCGGGCGTCCGTCGCCCCCACGGTCAGGAACGGCACCGTGGTGGCCCCCGGGTAGAAGACCTGGCTGACCCGCTGGAGGGCGTCCCACAGCGGGGTGTCGATGGGCGAGGTCGACGCCGGTTCCTCCGCCCGGAAGTCGATCTCCACGGAGTCGGCCAGGTCGCCGAGGACGTCGAGCAGCATGGTCCGGACGTCGTCGGTTCCCCACCCGGGCAGGGCCCGGATGTCCACGTCGAGGTCCACCCGGTCCGGGATCACATTGGTCTTGGTCCCGGCCCGCATCACCGTCGGCGCCATCGTGGTGTGGGTGCACGCGTGCGCCTGTCGGGCCAGTCCCAGGAGCGGGAGTTCCTCGCAGAAGGCGTCGATCCGATCGGGGTCGAGGAAGGGCTCGGTCAGGTCCGGAGGGAAGCCGAGGCCGTGGATGAAGCGGGTCCACGCCTCGTGCAGCTCCGCCTGGGGCCGGTACTCGTCGATCCGCCGCACGACCTCGGCCGCCTTGACCAGGGCGTTGTCCGTCCGAAGTGGTTGGGAGGCGTGGCCGGGGGTGCCCTTGACGGTGAGGACGCACCAGAACACGCCCTTCTCGCCCACGATGACCGGCAGCCGGGGCAGCCCGTCACTGCCGTTCATGGGGAAGCCGCCCGATTCGGTGATGACGTAGTCGGTGCGGATGTCGTCGGCCGCATTGGCACACAGCCACCGTGCCCCGAACGTCGACAGCGCCTCCTCGTCGGCCACGGCGATGTAGGTGAGGTCGCCCTTGGGCCGGAACCCGCTCATGGCCAGGTGCCGCATGCCCGTGGCCATGGTCGTCGTCAGATTGAGCATGTCGATGGCCCCGCGGCCCCACACCACGCCGTCGATGAGCTCCCCCCCGTACGGGTCGTGGGTCCAGTCGTCGGGATTGGCGGGCACCACGTCGGTGTGCCCGAGGAGGGTGAGCGACGGGGCGCCCGGGTCGGACCCGGTGATGCGGGCGACCAGGGAGGTCCGTCCCGGAGCGGGCTCGTAGGTCTCCATGTCGACACCGGATCCCTCGAGGTACCCCTGCAGCAGATCGGCGCTGCGCACCTCCTGGCCCGATCCCGGGGTGCCGTCGTTCACACAGGCGTTCCGGATCAGGTGCTGGAGGAGGTCGGTGGCCTCGTCGGCCCGGTCGGTGTCGGTGGTCACGCGACGATCCTAGGACTCGCTCGTCCATCGGGCGGGGTCGGATCGCCGCGCCGTGTGGCGCATTACGGCGTTCACCCCGATGGTCTGCACGCAGCCGGGCAGGCCCGACGACCGGAGGGGTGTGCTCCAGGTGATTGACTGGTGATACCTATGGACTCCCAACCAGCTGACCGGCGGCGCATCGTCGTCGACGGCTCCAACCTCGCAACCGAGGGTCGCACGCTTCCGAGCCTCGCCCAGCTCAACGAGGCGATCGAGACATTCCTCGAGGAGTACAGGGGGTTCACCGCAGAAGACGTGACCGTCGTCGTCGATGCGTCGTTCGGCCACAGGATCGACCCGTCGGAGGTGCCCGACTTCGAAGCGGCGATCGAGCACGGCGAGATGGTGACCCCGCCGGCCGGTGCCGTGGGCCGCGGGGACGGCTTCATCCTGCGCGTCGCCGAGAAGTCCGGGGCCCTCGTCCTCTCCAACGACTCGTTCCAGGAGTTCCACGCCGAACGCCCGTGGCTGTTCGAGCCGGGTCGTCTCGTCGGAGGCAAGCCGGTTCCCGGGGTCGGATGGGTGTTCACCCCCCGCACCCCGGTGCGTGGTCCCCGCAGCCGGTCGGTGACGGCGCAGTCCAAGCGCGACGCCAGGGCGGCCGATGGACCGCCGGAGACGACGGACGAGCTGGACGGCGAGGTCGTCGACACCGAGATGGAGGTGTCGCCTTCGGCCCCGAAGCCGAGCCGCCGTCGCCGTTCGGCCAAACCCGCAGCAGGGGAGACCCCCGCACAGGCCGTGTCGGACACCGTCGACACCGATGACGCCTACGAGGGCGTCGGGGGCAGGGCCCCGCGTGCCCGCAAGGCGACCGCGGCCACCAAGGCGACCAAGACGACTGCGTCGACCAAGTCGACGACGGCCACCAAGGCGACCAAGGCGACGAAGGCGACCAGGGCGACGAAGAAGGCCGGCGTCACAGCCGACGGTCCCGATGCTGCCGATGGCCGATCGGTCAAGGCGGCACGGGTCACCAAGGTCGCGAAGGCGGCAGCGACCACGAAGGCCGCTGGCGCCACCAAGGCCGCCAAGGCGACCAAGGCCACGAAGGCCACGAAGGCCACGAAGGCAACGAAGACCACCAAGACCGCCAAGGCGGCCGCCGCGGTGGAGGCCGATGGTCGGGAAGCCGGGGCTGACCGGTCCCGTGGCCAGGACGTCCCCGTCGCCGAGGCCCTGAACGACGCGATGACCTTCATCACGTTCGTGGCCGGGCACCCGGTGGGCAGCACATTCGAGGGCGAGGTGGTGTCGTTCACGTCGCACGGTGCCCACGTCGACGTCGGGGGCATGCTGTGCCACGTACCGCTCCGCGGCCTGGGCGACCCGGCCCCCCAGAAGGCACGCCTCGTCCTGGCCAAGGGGGAGACGCGGGAGTTCGAACTGGTCTCCCTCGACGCGCCGCGGCGGCGCGCCGAGCTGTCCCTTCCCGGCCTCGCCGGCTGAAGCCGCCCACCGAACGGGCCGCCGGTCCGAACGGACCGTCCGACCGGTGTCCCTGCGACCGTGGACCGGTAACCTCGCGCCTCATGCGAGCCGATGACTACCTGCCCCACCGGGACCCCTTCCTCTTCGTGACCGAGCTGCGGACCGTCGAGCCGGGCAAGTCGGCGACAGGCGCCTGGCAGCTCACCGGGGACGAGGCGTTCTTCGCCGGGCACTTCCCCGGACGGCCCACGCTTCCGGGAGTGCTCATGGTCGAGTCGCTCGCCCAGCTGGGCGGGGTCGCCGTGCTGGCCGATCCGGCGTTCGCCGGCAAGCTCCCCCTCTTCGGTGGTATCGAGCGGGCACGGTTCCGGCGCCAGGTCGTCCCGGGTGAACTCCTCGAACTCGAGGTCACGCTCGGGCGGATGTCGGCCCGGGCGGGCAAGGGATCGGGTCGCGCCACGGTCGACGGCCAGCTGGCCTGCGAGGCCGACCTGCTCTTCGTGCTGGTAGATGCCCAGCCGACGGACGAAGGCTGAGCGTCCGGTGCGGATCGCCACCTGGAACGTCAACTCGCTGACCGCCCGGCTGCCCCGGGTGGAGGAGTGGATCCGCTACGCCCAGCCCGACGTGCTCTGCCTCCAGGAGACCAAGCAGGCTGACGCCGCCTTTCCGCACGGGGCGTTCGCCGCGCTCGGCTACGAGACCGCGCATCACGGCGACGGCCGGTGGAACGGCGTGGCCATCGTGAGCCGGGTCGGGATCGACAACGTGGCCACCGGTCTCGACTGGACCGATGACGATCAGGGAACCCGGGTGATCGCCGCCGACTGCGGCGGCGTTCGGGTGCTGTCGGTCTACGTGCCCAATGGACGGGCCCTCGACGACCCCCACTATCCGGCCAAGCTGGCGTGGCTGGCCCGGCTGCGGGCGCTGCTCGACGAGACCTGCGACCCGGCAGACCCGGTGGCGGTCTGTGGGGACTTCAACGTGGCGCCCGACGACCGTGACGTGTGGGACCCGTCCCAGTTCGACGGGATGACCCACGTCAGCCCGCCCGAGCGGGCGGCCCTGGCCGAGCTCGAGTCCTGGGGCCTGGTCGATGCCTTCCGGCGCCTCTACCCCGACGACAAGCTGTTCAGCTGGTGGGACTACCGGGGCGGGTCGTTCCACCGGCACCGGGGCATGCGGATCGATCTGGTGCTCGTCACCGAGGTACTGGCCCGCAACACGACCTGGGGTCTGATCGACCGGCAGGCCCGCAAGGGTGAGAAGCCGTCGGACCACACCCCGGTCTTCCTCGACACCTCCATCGACTGACTGGCCGGCGTGCGGGGCGGTGCCGCCGGTCACTTCCCTGCGATCCCGACCTCCTCGAGTGCCGATTCGAGTCGCAGGAGGCGTTCCGCCACGGGAAGGCCGGGAACGTGAACGATCCTGGGAGTGACCGCAGGATCGGGCGGAACGCTGTTCCACTCGTTGGACAGGAATCGGGTGTGGCGGAAGAGCCGGGTCGGATGGGCCAGTCGGACCTCCGGGTCCAACTCGAAGCCCAGCTGGTCCATGACCGCTGCATTCTCCCACCACTTGTGCTCGATGTACTGGGTCTGCTCCCAAGCTCCTGCGAGCAGCTGCCTCGTCATCCGATGGGACCGGACCACCCAGACGCCGCTGTTGGGGAGCGGATCCCGGCTCTCCGGCGTCCGATGGGCCACCATCCACCACCTCGCGTCTTCCGGGCTAGTCGGCAATATCGAGGGACGGATCGACGATCGCCGCATCCGCGTCGATCCACAACACGAGGTCGAATCGCTCCATCAGCGACTGGATGCGTGGGATCCGGGCCCAGGATGCGGGCCGTTCCGGTGGGACGTCATCCGTATGGATACTCAGCTCGTAGTCGTGACGGACGGCGTAGGCACGGAACGACTTCGCCGACACCGCGAGTAGTTCCGCGTGTGGTCCGGAGCCGATCGAGCACAGCACCTTCCGAGATGTCCCCACCGGCCAGGGGTAGTCCCGCGCCCGTGCTGCCACGCACCGTGCCCCATCGACTCGACGGAGATCAGCGACAGTCGGATGAGGCGATGCCGGAAGGGTTGCCCTGTCCGAGTGCACGCCCAGACGCCGCCTAATCTCGGGCCATGGGCACCCTCGGTCAGAACCGCAGCATCGAGCCCGACGACCGGATGACGGTCACCTCGTCGACGGGGGCTCTCGTCCACAAGGCCTCGCTCGCTCAGAGCTCGCGCCTCGGTCGTCATCTCCACGAGGTGGTCCCTGGCACGGTGTGGAGCCTGGTCGGCAACGGGCTGTCGAACCAGAGCTTCGTCCTCGGCCCGGAAGGGTTGATCTGCATCGACACCGGTGAGTCGAGCGAAGAGATGTCCTCGGCCCTCGTCGAGCTGCGTCACGTGTGCGATGCACCGATCGTCGCGATCATGCTGACCCACTTCCACTATGTGGGCGGCACCGCCGCGGTCCTCGCAGACTCGGGCCAGGAGCTCCCCGTCTACGGCCACAGCGGTATCGACGCGAACCTGCAGCGCGCCGGTGGTCTCATCGCACCCACCTATCTCCGTGGCCTCGTCGAGCAGTTCGCCATCCTCCTCCCGGACGAGGGTCCTGATTCGGT
>Ga0075520_1001086_pt1 | contig 12804 bp, 13 predicted proteins | sample NGEPerB_FD_75100 | JGI IMG/M metagenome (GOLD analysis project Ga0075520, IMG submission 75100) | Arctic peat soil microbial communities from the Barrow Environmental Observatory site, Barrow, Alaska, USA - NGEE PermafrostAB12-B | ecosystem: Environmental > Terrestrial > Soil > Wetlands > Peat ... | reverse complement strand
GGGACATGCCGAAGCTGTTCGTGGTGATGGGGAAGCTAACGCGGGCCAGCTACCACGAGCCCTCGGCGCAAGACGCCCGCCGTCGCATCGTCTCCTTCTTCAGCGCACACCTGAAGTCCTAGATGACGTGCCTACAGACGTTGTGAACGGTTGAGGAGGCATCCGCTGACCTACCGGCGCGCCGCACGAGCTCCACTCATCAACGGCGTCGGCGTCGACATTCCCAGGATCACTCTCGAACCGTGCCACACGCGCCCACATACGCAGCTCCTTTCGACCTCAGATTGGCGAGTCGGACTTCGCTCACAAGCCGGCCACAGTGATGCTTCGACTCCATTGCGAGCGTGCGGGGGACCCTATCCGACGCTTTCGCTCCGGGATCAGCAGGAGCATGCCGCCGCCGCCGCGCGTGTTCGCTTTCGTGTGAAAAGGAGCCATCATGGGGCCCGGATGGTCGCGCCCTCTAGCGAGCGGCGATGTTCGGCCTGGGTCCAGTTCTCGTGCGGATCTCAACGGGGTGCCAAACGAGGCCTCGACCCCACGAGAGACCGCGACCAGTATCGGCGGGCGATCTGGACGACAAGACTCGAACCCGCGACCCGCGAAATCGTACCTGGGCTATCCGTGTATATACTGCCCTCATGAAGGTCGTCAAGGTACGTCGTGTCGGCAACAGCAACGTGATCTCGATCCCAAGAGAGTTTGAGGCGCGTGGGTACGCCCCTGGCTCTTCGGTGCTGGTCGAGGAGCTTCCGGGTGGCGAGTTGCGGATCATCTCCACCGAGAAGGTCAGCGAGCGCATCCACGAGATAGGGGAGCGCGTTGTGGCGGAGCACGGCGAGGCGCTTCAGATCCTCGCCGATCACGACCCCGGCTCGACTCCGCGCTAGAACATGGTCGAGGATCGGCTCGGCGATAGCGAGCCGGTCTACCTCACGCTCGAGGACGTCTTGAGTCTGCATGGACTCATCATTGGCGCGAGTTCGACTGAGGCAGCGGATCAGCCTGGATACCCGTCCCGGGGTTGAATCACGCGGAGCTGCTCGGCGAGCTGGTGCTGCGTCATGAAGTCCGGGGCAATCTCCTGCCCGACGCCCAGCTGGCGGCGCTCGCGCTCGAGCACGGATTGACCGTCTGCTCCGCCGACACCGACTTCGCGCGCTTCACGGAGGTCCGCTGGGAGAACCCGCTGGCCTGAAACGCCCGCCCGGCCGGCGGCCAGGACTTGGCCCGGGTACACAGCCTTCGGCTCAGCCGCTGTCCGCCTCCGCGCCCCGCTGCTCCGCGAAGTGCTTGCTGAGCATGGTCAGCTGGCCCTGGTAGTTGGAGCCGATGTCCTTGCCGTAGAGCACGTCCGGCTCCTCCGCCATCCGCTCGAACGCCAGCTTGCACACGGGCTGGCGGTGCTCGACCATGAAGGACACGTCGCGGGCGCGCACCTCCAGGGCGGCGCGGCTGCCCGGGGCGGTCTGGTCGCGGTGGTAGCCGAAGCCGGGGTCGAAGAAGCCCGCGTAATGGGTGCGCAGCTCTCCCGCGGTGGGGTCGTAGGCGAGCATCTCCGCCGCGTAGGAGGGCGGGATGCTGACGCCCTCTGCCGAGAGCAGCAGGTAGAAGACCTCCGGCTCGAGCACTATCCGCCCGCCCTTCTCCGGGTGCACGGGCTCCCAGTAGTCCCGCCATTTCAGCGCTCCCGCGCGGGTGAGGTCGATCGGCAGGCTGTTCTTCTTGGCGCGGTAGCCGACGATGCTCTCCGCCGAGCCGGACACGTCGAGGCTCAGGAACAGGCCGTCCGAGAGCGAGAGCTCCGACTCGGCAACCGGCTGGGAGTCGCGGTAGAGCAGCGGCGACTGCGCGTGCAGCGCGAACAGCTCCGCGTCGCTCAGGCGCGCGTCCGCGGACATCAGGCGCACCTGGTTGAGCGCCAGCCCCGTCTTCACCCTGATGGCGAAAGTGCGCGGCACCACCTCCAGGTAGAGCTTGCCGCGGTAGCCGCCGGCGATCTCGTCGAAGCGGTGGTTGCGGTCGGTGAGCACGCGCGTGAACACGTCCAGGCGCCCCGTCGAGCTCTTGGGATTGGCCTTCGCGCGGATCTCCTCGGGCAGGCGCAGCTCCTCGATCAGCGGCACCAGGTAGGGGCGGTCGCGCTCCAGCGTGGCGCCGTCGCGCAGATCGATTCGTTCGAAGGCGATGTCCTCGATCTTCTCCTCCACCGTCGAGTTGCTGTCCGGCAGGAAGCTGCACCGCAGCGCCCACGCGTGCTCTCCCAGGCGCAGATCCACGCTCGCCGGCTGCACGGACTCGCCGGGGATCCGCCAGGGCCCCGCCACCATCCATTCGCGCGCGATCGCCTCGCGCAACCGCTGCGAGGGCAGCACCCCCGTCGAGTGCTCCAATGGCTCGTCGGCGTCGCGCAGCTCGGTGCCCGACGCCGGCGCGGAGGTCACGTCAATGCTCGCTTTCCCATCTGCCGAGAAGTGTATGGGCCGCTCGCGCGGCAGGGCGAAGTGGCCAGCTCGCGGCGGGTCCTGGGAGCGGGCCAGGGTCGTGCAAGTGAGAAACGCCGCTAGGCCTCCGCGCATATGTGGAACTCATGTCCGCCGTGGAACGAGCGAGCTTCTGCTCCAGCTGCGGTCGGGCCTGATGGTGTGGTCGGGGCGGCGGGCTTGAGCATCGTCCACCCTCTCCGACGGTGCTCGGGGAGAGATCGAGGTGTCCCCCAGATGCCCGGTCTCCGCGGGCGCCGCGCCCTAACCGGCAGCGGCGTCCGTGAAGGCTGCCCGCCGCGAGGCGACCGCGCGAGGCGACCACGCGAGCCCGGCTCCCCCCGTCGCGGACGGACGCGCCGCCGCCCGGCGGTCCCGTCCGCAACCACCTCTACCTTCAAGTCATGCTCTTGAACGAGCTCACAGACGGCATGGAGATCGACCAGGCTCTCCTGGTCCGTGACTGCGAGCGCAGGCAGCGGCGCGACGGCGGGGAGTACCTGCGCCTGCAGCTCGGCGACCGCACCGGCGCGGTGGCGTGCATGGTCTGGGAGGAGCTCGCCGAGATCGAGGAGCTGGCGCGCGCCGGCGCCGCCGTCCAGGTTCGCGGCCGCTACACCGTGCACCCGCGCTTCGGGCCGCAGATCAACCTGCGTGGGCTCGAGGCGGCGGCGCCCGGGAGCTATGATCCCGGCGATCTGCTGGACGGGCCCGCGCACGGGGTCGAGCAGATGGAAGGCGAGGTGCGCGATCTACTTGCCACGATCCAGGAGCCGCACCTGCGGATCCTGCTCGAGCGGGTGTTCGGAGAGGGCTCGGAGCTGTGGGCCGGCTACCGCGTGGCCCCGGCGGCCAAGTACTACCACCAGGCCTACCGCCACGGGCTGCTCGAGCACTGTCTCGGGGTCGCCCAGGCGGTGAGTGCCATCAGCGCCACCTTCCCGGGGATCGACCGCGACGTGGCGGTCACGGGCGCGCTGCTGCACGACATCGGCAAGATCGAGGCGTACACGGACGATCCGCGCAACATCGACATGACCGACGCCGGCCGGCTGCACGGGGAGATCGCGCTGGGCTACTACCGGATCCGTCGCGCGATCGAGGAGATCGAGGGCTTCCCGCCGGAGCTCGCCCAGGCGGTCGGGCACATCATCCTCTCCCACCATGGCAGCCTGGAGCACGGCAGCCCGGTCGTGCCCTGCACGCGCGAGGCGACGCTGGTGCACATGATCGACAACCTCGGCGGGCGCCTCGGGAGCTTCGACCGCGTGGAGAAGGAGCTCGCCCCCGGGCGGCGCTGGTCGGGCTTCGACCGCGCGATCGGGGCGGGGGCGTTCTTCGCCGAGCGTGGCGGCGAGGACGCGGCGGAGATCGGCCGGCCGCCCTCCGAGCCGCAGGCTCCGGCGCGCGAAGCCGCCTGAACTTCCGCAAATAGCGGGGCGGCGTTTGCGTCGGGCGGCATCCGTGTCGCCGTCGGCTTCTATCTTTGGAAGCCGATGGCAAAGGACACCGAGAAGCTGATCCGCCAGCTCTCGCTGATCTCCTACCTGATGGCCGAGCGGCGGCCCGTGACGGCCCTGGAGATACGGCGCGACGTTGAGGGCTACAGCGGCATGAACGAGGACGCGTTCGCGCGGCGCTTCTACGCGGACCGCTCAGAGCTGGAATCGCTGCGCATCCAGCTGACCGTGGAGCGCCCAGCGGACGGGGCGGCCGAGCAGGAGAACTACTCCCTGCGCCCGGAGAACTTCCACCTGCCCGCAATCGCCTTCACGGACAAGGAGCTGGCCGCGCTGCAGACCGCGCTGAGCCTGCTGGACGGGGAATTCGCCTACGCCGAGCCGTTGCGCCTGGCGCTCCAGCAGATCACCTGGGGCCGTCCCAGCCCGCTGCGGGCGCCCGAGCAGCGCTCGGTGGCGCTCGGGATCACCGCCTCCGCCGGCGGTCACGAGCTCTCCGCGCGCCTGGCCAAGGTGGAGACGGCGATCTTCCGCAACAAGACCATCCTGTTCGACTACTACACGATGGAGCGCGACGAGGTGGGCTCGCGCCGCGTGGATCCCTACCACCTGCTGTTCCAGGGTGGCCAGTTCTACCTGCTCGGCTACTCGCACGAGCGCAAGGGGATCCGCGTATTCCGCCTCACCCGCATCCGCGGCAAGGTCTCCTATGCGACCAAGGCCGAGCACGACTTCCGCCGTCCCGCCGACTTCGACCCGCGCGCCTACGCCAACCGCGCCGACTGGCAGCTGGGCGAGGAGCGCGGCGTGGCCGAGATCAGCGTCGGCGAGCGGATCGCCTGGCAGGTGGAACGCCACTTCGGGCGCTACGGGGAGATACGCAACCGGGTTGACGGCGTCGAGGAGCAGGGCGGCGAGACGACCTTCCTGACCGGCTACTCCAGCCCGCGCGGAATCATCTCCTGGGTGATGGGCCTGGGCGCCAACGCGCGGCTGCTCGGTCCGGACGAGCTGGCGGGCGAGCTCCAGCGCCGCCTGGAGCTGCTCGAGGAGCGCCACGGCGACACCCCCCCCCTCGCCCCGAGGGGGCCGCGCGCGGCCGCGGCCTCCCTCGCCCCGGGAGGGCGGATCGCCACGCCGTCGCGCTCGCGCGCGGCACGCAGGGGGGAGACGGCGGGCGAGGGCGAGGGCGCCTCCGCCCGGTCGGACACCGCCATCCGACCCGAGCGCTTCGCGCGGCTGGTCACCCTCGCCAGCATCCTGATCAAGGCCGGCCGCGAAGGCGTGAGGGTCTCCATGCCGGAGGTCTGCGAGCGGTTGCAGCTCAGCGAGGAGGAGCTGCGCGAGGACATCAACGTCCTGAACGTCGTCAACTTCGGCGGCGGCTCCTACGTGCTGTATGCGGAGATCAAGGAGGAGACGAGCGAGATCGAGGTGGACCCGGAGCCATACAGCGACAACTTCGACCGTCCCGCCCGGCTGCTGCCCGTGGAGGCGAAGGCGCTGGTGGCGGCCATCGACCTGATCGGCGAGCACATCCCCGAGGGCTCGCTCACCTCAGCGCGAACCAAGATCGTGGCGGCGCTGGGCGAGGACCCGATGGAGCAGGGCCTGCAGGTGGCGCCCACCTCCGGCGATGACTCCGACGTGGCGCGCTTGGTCTCCAAGGCGATCGTCGAGCGGCGGATGATCGAGCTGGAGTACTACAAGGAGAACGAGGACGAGCTCTCGCCGCGCACCGTGGAGCCCTACGCGCTGACCAACGGCCGCGAGGGCTGGTACGTCGCATCCTTCGACCCCGAGCGCGACGGCGTGCGCCACTTCCGCCTGGACCGCATCAAGCACGTGAACGTGACCAACGAGAAGTTCGAGCCCCGCCCCGAGGTCGACCCGGCAGCGGAGGTCGACGGCTGGCTGCGCACCGGCGAGGTGCCCGCGTCGCGCAGCGCGCGCGTGTGGGTCTCCCCCGAGCGGGCGCGCTGGGCGCGCGAGGCCCGCCGCGTGGTGGAGGAGTGGAGCGACGGGTCTGTGATCGTCGAGCTGAGCTTCGCCGGCGTCGACTGGCTCGTGCGCGAGATCCTCAAGGAAGCGGGGGATGCCGCCGTGCTCGAGCCCGAGGACGCGCGGGAGGCGGTGCGGGTGGCCGTGGCCAGGCTGCGCGAGGCCAACGCGGCGGCCGTGGGCGTCTCCTGAGATCCACGAGCGGCGGGACGAGATACTCGCCGGCAGCCCGGGCGCCCGGTGCCTCGCGACTGCCTAAGGCGTGTCGTCTGCTGGATTGTCGGCCAAGCAGAGTCCGTTGAGTTGGAGCCAGTGGCGCTCGCGGTCGTCGCTCGGCGCTTGGTAGGCGCGTGCGAGCCCGAGCATGAGGAACGCATCGACACCTCGGCGCAGTCGTCGGCTCACGTCCTCGACGACGCTCGTCTTGATCGTCTTCTGATCCTCTTCGTAGAACCGGACATCGGTCACCGCGAGGTAGGTCGGCGGATCGACGTCGCTGAACCGAAGCTGGAGTCTGCCGAACCGGTCGTCCACCTCGAGGTCGAGTTGCCTGTGCGCGCGGATCACCGCGAGCGAGCACTCGCCGCACCCGGTCTCCATCGCGTACTTCCATCCGACGCGCTCGAGTGCTGGACCAAACGCGCTTGCGAGATCCGGGGCGCGCACGGCGTCGAGTAGCTCGAGAAACTCGTCGTCCTCCATGTCCTCGACGTGACGCGCGTCGGCAGTCCTGAACTGATGGTCCTCAGCCTCCGGAGACGTGGGCTCCGGAATGACCGCGCCAAGGTCGACGACCGCTCCCATGCCGAATGGGCCGCCCTCCTCACGGAGAAGGCTCCGTGTAATCAGATCGGTCGGCGGCGTCGTCGGCCGGACGTGCTCGATTGTCTCAGGGTCGATGCCAGCGACGCAGATCCGCGGCGAGGACATGCGCGTAACGTGGTTGACGACGATTCGCATTGGCTCACAGGTGAACCGCCCTCACGTTCGGCCACCGACGCGCAAGGTACTCGCAGACCAAGCGTCGATGGCAGTTCTCCGCCGTTGCCTCGCTGCACAGCAAGGCGGTGGGCGTCTGGAAGTCTGAGATCGCGAGAATTGTCTCTATCTGGCGGCTCTCCATGAGCTCGAGAAAGCGTGCTTCGTAGGTTGACCAGTCTCCTTTGTGCTTCTTGTACTCGTCGAGCAGCTCTTGAGTGGGAGCTAGAAGCGGCTCATGCTCGTAGGTGGCTCCGACCAGCGCGCGGAGGAAGTACGGAAGGTCCTTCGCCTTGGCGAAGCCGGCGAGCTGTGATGAGTTGTTCAGGCGAACGTCGAGCAGCCGTCCGACGCCAGCATCGGCTAGGCGCTTGAAGAAACGCTCAGCCGCAGTCTGTGTGAAACCGATTGTGTAGATCTCCACGGCGTCTGCTCATCCTCCAAGAACGAGCACTGCTCGTCATCGTCGGACAGCGCCACAGAGAGCTCGGTCCGGATCGTCCCATCCGGAAGGACATGGCGAAGTTCGACTCCTCGATCGGACAGGACCTTGCCGACGAGGAGCCGACGATGGCAGTCGTGCGGATTTCCCTCGCTGCACACCAAGGCGATGCGGTGGCGATGTGCGCCATCGATGAGGCGCTCGACAGCGGTCTTGAATGGCTCCTCTTCGGACATCGGTCCGTACAGGGCGTGGCCCTCTGCGTCGTAGTGCTCCTCGCGTGTTGGCCGGCCGCCGAGCTCCTCGCCCATGAACATGTAGCGCACGCCACGCTGCGCCATGGCAGCCTCAAGCTCATCACGGTTGAAGTGCGGCGCGTAGCGCGAGTACGGAAAGGACCGCACATCGACGAGGACTTCGATCCGCTCCCGCAAGACGAGCCGCGCAAATTCCTCGAGCTCGTGGTTCGAGTGCCCTACGGTCCAAACAGCGAGGCGCGAAGACATCGTCGCCGTCATGGTAGGGATCGCCGGTGACGGCACCAGCGCCGCAGCATCGGTGCGGTCTCGCGGGCCGGGAATCGCACGCGGGCGAGTCCGGGCGAGCGCGATCGAAAGCAGGCCGCACGGAGGCCGTCGAGCAATGCTTCCACGTAGGATGGCCAGCGTGAGCCGCCGGGAGCAGATCAGGATGAGCGAGGCCGAGGCCGCCTCGTTCCTGGCCGAGGAGCGCACGGTCACCTGCGCGACCACCGGCCCACGCGGCTGGCCGCACCTGATGCCGCTCTGGTACGTGCTCCGCTGGCCGATCTCCGATCGGTCCTCCATCGGCGAGGCCGGACCGCGCCTGTGGGCGTGGACCTACGCCGTCTCGCAGAAGGTCCGCAACATGGAGCGCGACCCGCGCGCCACGCTTCAGGTGGAGGCGGGCGAGGAATACCAGCTGCTGCGCGGAGTGGCGCTGGAGTGCGACGTGGTCCTCCACCGCGACCTGGAGGTGGTCAAGGCGCTGGGTCATGAGATCTTCGCCCGCTACGCCTCCCCGCGTGGGCAGCCGCCCGCCGAGAGCCTGCCCGCCGAGGTCGCCGAGATGGTCGACAAGCAGGCCGCCAAGCGCGTCGCGCTGGAGTTCGTGGAGCTGCGCCGCGCCAGCTGGGACCACCGCAAGCTGGGCGGCGCCTACTGATAGCTCGGTAGGGTGATCGGTCGATGGAGCCACTAAAGGGACTGATCCTCTCCGGAGGCAAGGGCACGCGCCTGCGCCCCATCACCCACACGAGCGCCAAGCAGCTGGTGCCGGTGGCCAACAAGCCCGTGCTGTTCTACGGGATCGAGGCGATGGCCGAGGCGGGGATCCAGGAGGTCGGGATCATCATCGCCCCGGAGACCGGGCCGGAGATCGAAGCGGCCGCGGGCGACGGCTCGCGCTTCGGCCTGCGCATCTCCTACATCGTCCAGGACGAGCCGCTCGGCCTCGCCCACGCGGTGCTCACGGCCGAGCCGTTCCTGGGGGGGAGCCCGTTCGTCATGTACCTCGGCGACAACCTGCTGCAGGGCGGGATCTCGGACCTGGTTGCCGCCTTCCGCGAGCATGAGCCCGATGCGCTGATCCTGCTCACGCCCGTACCGGACCCTGAGAACTACGGCGTAGCCGAGCTCGCGGAGGCGGCGGCCGGCGAGGTCGGGCGGGTAGTGCGCCTCGTCGAGAAGCCGCCCGAGCCGGCCACCGACCTTGCGCTGGTCGGCGTCTACATGTTCACCGCCGCCGTCCACGACGCCGCGCGCGCGATCGAGCCATCGGCTCGCGGCGAGCTGGAGATCACCGACGCGATCCAGCATCTCCTCGACGCGGGCATGCGCGTGGAGCCGCATGTCGTGCGCGGCTGGTGGAAGGACACGGGACGCCTCGAGGACATGCTCGAGGCCAACCGCCTGATCCTCGACAACCTGATCGAGCGGGTCGAGGGGGAGCTGATCGACTCACAGGTCGATGGGCGCGTCGTGATCGAGGCAGGAGCCCGCCTCGAGCGCACGGTCGTGCGCGGCCCCGCGATCATCGGCGCGGACGCCCGCTTGAGCGACTGCTACATCGGCCCCTACACCTCCATCGGCGAGCGCTGCACCATCTCGGGAGCCGAGGTCGAGCACTCCATCCTGCTCGCCGGTTGTAGCGTCAGCGACCTCGACGGGCGCATGGAGTCCTCGCTGCTCGGGCGCAACGTGACCGTGCGCCGCGGCGATCGCCAGCCGCGCGCCTACCGCTTCATGGTCGGCGACAACTCCGACATCTCCATCCTGTGAGGCTGCTCGTCGCAGGCGCCGCCGGGATGCTCGGCCTGGACGTGCTGCGCGCGGGCGAGCGCGCGGGTCACGAGCTGGTGGGCCTGACCCGAGCGGAGCTGGACGTCACCGACGAGGCCGGCGTCCAGGAGGCCTTCGCGCGAGCTCGCCCCGACGCCGCGCTCAACTGCGCCGCGTGGACCGACGTGGACGGCGCGGAGGCGCACCGCCAGCAGGCGCACGCCGTCAACGCCGACGGCGCCGGCAACCTCGCGCGCGCGGCCGCCGAGGCGGGCGTGGGGATGGTGCACGTATCGACCGACTACGTCTTCGACGGCCAGGCTCCGCTCGATCCCGCCGGCGCGCCCCGTCCCTACCTCGAGTCCGATCCAACCGGACCGCGCTCCGTGTACGGCCAGAGCAAGCTCGCCGGCGAGCGCCAGGTGCTGGCCGCCTCCCCGCGCCACGCCGTCGTGCGCGCCTCCTGGCTGTTCGGCACCGGCGGGCGCAACTTCGCCGAGACGATGCTCAGGCTGGCGGGCGAGCGCGAGCAGGTGCAGGTCGTCAGCGACCAGGTGGGCTGTCCCACCTGGACCGGTCACCTCGCCCCGGCGCTGCTCGGCCTGATCGAGCGCCGCGTGAGGGGCCTCGCGCACCTCGCGGGCGCCGGACAGGTCTCCTGGAACGGCTTCGCCCGAGAGATCTTCCGCCAGGCCGAGCTGCCCTGCCGCGTGGAGGAGGCCAGCAGCGCCGAGATGGCGCGCCCGGCGCCCCGCCCGGCGTGGTCGGCGCTCGAGTCCGAACGCGACGACGTGCTCCCGCTGCCACCCTGGCAGGACGGGCTTGCGGGCTATCTGGCGGCGCGCGCTGGGATGATGCGCGTATGAGGCTTCTGGTCTGCGGCGGCGCCGGGTTCATCGGCTCCACCTTCGCCCGCCAGCGCCTGCGCGAGCACGGCGATCAGGTGACCGTGCTCGACAAGCTCACCTATGCGGGCCGCGAGGAGAACTTCCACGACCTCGCCGGGGATCCGTCCTTCCGCTTCCTGCGAGGCGCCATCGAGGACCGCGAGGCGGTCGCCGAGGCGATCGACGCGGCGGCGCCCGAGGCGATCGTGAACTTCGCCGCCGAGACCCACGTGGACCGCTCGATCGCCGATCCGGACGCGTTCGTCTCCACCCACGCGCTCGGCACCTACGTGCTGCTGGAAGCCGCGCGCGAGCGGGGGCTGCGCTACGTCCAGGTCTCCACCGACGAGGTGTACGGCTCGATCGATGAGGGGACCTTCACCGAGCAGAGCCCACTCGCTCCGTCCTCGCCCTACTCCGCCACCAAGGCCGGCGCGGACCTGCTCGTGCAGAGCTACTTCCACACCTACGGGCTGCCCGCGGTGATCTGCCGCGGCTCCAACAACTACGGTCCCTACCAGTACCCCGAGAAGCTGATCCCGCTGATGATCCTCAACGCCCTGCACGGCGACTCGCTGCCCGTCTACGGCGACGGCATGCAGGTGCGCAACTGGATCCACTGCACCGACTTCGCCGCCGCCATCGGCCACGTGCTCGCGCACGGCCAGCCCGGCGAGGTCTACAACGCGGGCGGCCCCGACGAGGAAGCCAACATGACCGTCGTCAGGCGCATCGTCCAGCTGACCGGAGCGGCAGAGACACAGATCGAGCACGTCGCCGACCGCCCCGGTCACGACGTCCGCTACTCGCTCTCCTCCCAGAAGGTGCGCGCGCTCGGCTGGAGCCCCAAGGTCCGCTTCAGCGACGGGCTGGAGCAGACGGTGGCGTGGTATCGGGACAACGCCTGGTGGTGGGAGCCGATCCGCTCGGGCGAGTACCGCGCCTACTACGAGCGCCAGTACGGGCGCTCACTGCACCCCTGAGACCTTCCAGGCCTTGCCCTCCTTGACCAGGGAGATCGTGCCCGCGCGGGTCTTGCCCGCATGGATGCTCTTGACGTGAGCGCTCGCCGCCGCCCCGCCGGCGGCCACCTGGATCGATTGGACGCTGACTTCGAGGCTGTCCACCTCCACCAGCTGGCTCTTGATCGCCCGTTCGCAGCCCTTGCTGCCGCCCAGGCGCGTCACGATCGTGGCGGCCACGTCGTTGGCGCACAGCTTCTTCTGTTCGCCCGCAGTGGCATCCGCCTGGAGGTTGGCGATCGTCTGGGCGACTTCGTGCTGCTGGCCCTTGAACGCCGTGGTCGAGACCGTGCTGCCGCAGGCCGCCAGCGCGAGCGCGCAGATCGCCGCGCACGGCAGCGCGAGGGTGGGCTTGGCGACGGAAGGGAGCTGCATACCGGCGCCAGAGGTTATGCCACCGGCGCTAGTTCTGCTCGTCGTCGCGCCTGTAGCCCAGGCGCGCTGAGATCCTGTCGGCGGTGGAGATGAGGTGCGGGCCGAGCGCGTCCACCAGCTCCTCCAGCGAGATCATCGAGCTGTGGGCCGCCAGATTGACCGCCGCCACCACGTCGCGGGCCTCGTTGCGCACGGGCGCAGCGATCGCGTACAGCTCCGGTGCCAGCTCCTGGTCGTCCACCGCGAAGCCCGCCGCCAGCACGTCGTCCAGCTCCTCGCGCAGCGCCTTCTTGCTGGTGATCGTGTTGGGACCGTGTTTGGTCAGCTTCATCGAGGCGATCAGCTCGCGCTGCTCGGGCTCGGGGAGGCTCGCCAGCAGCAGCTTGCCCATCGCCGTGCAGTACGCGGGCATGCGCGAGCCCGTGTGCAGGTTGAGGTCGATGCTGCTCTGGCCGCGGCGGAAGCTGCGCACGCGGTCCACGTAGAGCACGTCCGTGCCGTCCAGCACGCCGAGGCTGGTCGTGTAGGTGCTCCGCTGGCGCAGTTCCTCCAGGTAGGGGTGGGCGTGCTCGCGCAGGCCCGTCGAGTTCAGCGCCGACATCCCCAGGTCGGTCACGCGCAGCCCCAGGCGGTACTTGCGGGAGGCGCCCTGCTCGAGATAGCCGAGCGCCACCAGCGTGATCACGTAGCGGTGCGTGGTCGAGCGGCTCATGCCGAGGTCGTCAGCGATGTCCGCAATGCCCAGCACGGGACGCTTGGGCGTGAAGCAGCCCAGGATCGCAAGGCCACGCTCCAGCGACTGCGAGTAGCGCGGCTCGCGCAGGCTGGGGATCGACCAAGCGGGGTCCGTCCCGCC
>Ga0075520_1001084_pt1 | contig 12813 bp, 13 predicted proteins | sample NGEPerB_FD_75100 | JGI IMG/M metagenome (GOLD analysis project Ga0075520, IMG submission 75100) | Arctic peat soil microbial communities from the Barrow Environmental Observatory site, Barrow, Alaska, USA - NGEE PermafrostAB12-B | ecosystem: Environmental > Terrestrial > Soil > Wetlands > Peat ... | reverse complement strand
GCCATGCGCCGTCGTCGTCTTGGGCCGTCGTGCGGTCGGCAAGAAGCGAGCCTCCTGGCTGGTCGGTCGAGTGGCCGGCGTCGGAACTGGCTGAGAGCATACCGCGCCGGCGCCTCACGCCCGCGTCCGGCTATACTGGCCCGGCCCTCCGGCGCAGCCGGATAGGGGGCCGGCGATCGAGGAGGCAGTGGTGGACATTTCCGTGGATCAGCAGCGCGTCGCGGCGGTCGCGCAGGTCATCAGCGAGCGCCGGTCTGTGCGCGCATTCGCCGATGAGATGCCGACACGTGCAGCGCTCGAGCAGATCCTCGCCGCCGGCCTGGCGGCGCCCTACGCGGCGGCGATGGCACCCGGGAGCGCCCTCGACCGGCGCTTCTTCGTGCTGCCGCGGGGGAGCGAGGCGGCGGCGATCGCCAAGGCGGCCATCCAGGCTCACGCTGTGGCCGCTCTCGCCGGAGAGTCGCTGCCGGAGCCTTTGCGCGCCCGGCTCGAGCCCGTCTCCCAGGGCCGCATCCTCGGCGTGGGCACCGCGCCCTACTACGTGGTCGTCGCCGAACGCGGTGCGATGATGGCCGTCCAGCAGCAGTCCCTCGCGCACGCGCTCGAGAACATGTGGCTCATGGCGACCGCGCTCGGACTCGGCATGCATCTCGTCTCCGCCACCACGACCATGGGCGACGACCCCACCTTCTGCCGACTGCTCGGCCTGCCGGTAGGCGAGTTCGCCCTCAACGGCTGCGCTATCGGGGTGCCGGCACAGCCACTCGAGATGCGCCGGACTCCCGACGCCACCGCCGCGACGACCTGGCTGGACTGAGCCGAGGGACCAGACCGATCCGGGGAACGACCCCAGGCGCTCTCAAGCTCTCGGTGACACTACCCGGCGGAGCGGTTGGCCGGGACGGCCCGCGGGAACCGTCGTAACGCGGTCTTGAGTCGAGACATGCTGTCGCGACCCTGCGGAACCAGGGTCATAGAGCGGACACAGGAGCAGCGACATGCCGAAGTCGAATATCGACGTCCGGGCGCGTCAGGCGCCGATCCGGGAGCGCTATGGCGAGGATCCGGGCAGCGCTCCGGTGGTCCTGAGCGTGCACGGCGGCAGTGCCGATCTCACGGATCCCCTGCACTGCGTCGTCGTTTCGGAGTCGGTGCCCGAGGCCGTCCTGCGCGCGGGAGCTCACCCTGCTGTCGGCGGCGACCACGATGCGCCCTGTTCCGGAGACCTGCTGCTTGCTGCCCTGGCGGCCTGTCAGGAGACCACTGTGCGCATGGTCGCGGCGAACATGGGCATCGACCTCGAGGAGCTCGAAGTCTCCGTCGAGGGCGACTGGGACCCGCGCGGCACCCTGGCCATGGGCAAGGAGTTCCCGATCGGCATCACCGCCATCCGATCTCACACGCGCGTCGTCGTGCGCGGGGACGACAAGGCTGAGCGAGCAGAGCGGCTTCTGCGAAGCGCCGAACGCTACTGCGTCGTTCTCAGCACTCTGCGCGAGGGGGTGCCCGTCGCGTCGACCTTCGCGCTGGAGAGCGTGTAGGCGGGATCGCGGAGGCCCGCAGGCATCGCTTCCCGGCGGCGATCTCGTGGCGAACACCAGCCCCGCGATCAGCGCCGGCGCCCCCCGGGATCCTCGAGGACTGGCGCCGACCGGTATGCGGTAGAACACTCTCGCGCGCAGGCCCGCCACGGCGAGAGCGGCGCCGCGTGAGGGTTCGCGAGAAGGAAGAAGGGATCCGATGGAGGAAGCTGCATCCAGGACGTCTGCTTACGACATCATCGTCGTGGGCTCGGGGCCGGCCGGTATCTCGGCCGCCATCAACGTGGCCAACCGCCAGCGCACGGTGGCGCTGATGGGCGGGCAGGTGCCGTTCGGCCGGCTCCGCAAGGCACACGTCGTCGCCAACTACCCCGGGTTCGGCTCCGTCAGTGGTAGGGACCTTGCCGAGGCGTTCGTGCACCATCTCGGCGAGTTCCAGGTGCAGGTCATCGAGGAGAAGGCGTCGAAGATCATCCCAGCCGAGGACGGGTTCGTCGTCTTCACGGAGCGCGAGTTCTACCAGGCCCGCGCCCTGGTGCTGGCCACGGGTGTCTACCGCGAGGCCGGGATCGAGGGCGAAGAGGACCTCGTCGGTCAGGGCGTGAGCTACTGCGTGACCTGCGACGGCCGCCTGTTCCGCGGGCGCCGGGCGGCCTTCATCAGCTACGCCGCCGGGGGCGAGGAGGAGGCCTCGGTGCTCGCCGAAGACTACGGCGTCGACGTCACCTTCGTGCCCCTGTACGAGGGCGACCACCGGCTCCCGGACGGCGTCCGCGTGCTGCCCGGAGCGCGGCCCACGCACTTGGCGCGAGGCGGCGGCCACGTGCTCGTGTCGCTGCCGGACGAGGAGCTCGAGGTCGACGCGGTGTTCATCTACAAGGAGAGCGTCTCCCCGCGCGCCCTCCTCGACGGCCTGGCCTCCGACGGCCGTCACGTGACCGTGGACCGGCACATGGAAACGGGCGTCCCCGGTGTCTTCGCGGCCGGCGACTGCACCGGCGAGCCGTATCAGACGGCCAAGGCCGTGGGCGAGGGCCAGGTGGCGGCGCTGCGGGCCGTGCACTACCTGCGCGAGCAGACGAAGGCCGCGTCCGGGGACAGGGCTTGACGTGCACGTTCTCGACGGTGCTTTCACGCGCGGTGGCGACCGCTGTGCCAGGGGTGAGCGGGTGCCCCCTGAAGATGTTGCGGCGCTACTATGGATGCTGGACCAACGGTAGGGATCTGGGACTGATGGACGTGGACAAAGCGCAGCCGAGCACGTCGAGCGATCGCCGGACGTGATGGGCCGGCGTCTGCCGCATCTCTCTGACGGCGTGGTCGTTCTGCGTCCCTGGAAGATCGACGACGCACCGACCCTGATGGCCGGCTGCCGCGAGCCTGACATCGCCGGCTGGTTCAGCCTGCCGTCGCCGTACACGTTCGGGCGCGCGATCACGTGGATCGGCGACGCAGAGGCAGCCTGGAGCGACGGCCACGACGCCCACCTGGCCGTCGACGAGGCGACCACCGGACGAGTGGTCGGCGCCATCGGCCTGCGAGGCGTCGACACCGCCGAAGCGCAGGGCCACTTCACGTACTGGGTAGGCGCCGCGCACCGCCGGCGCGGCTTTGCGCGGCGCGCCCTCTCTCTTCTTGCGATGTGGGCTCGCGACGACCTCGGCCTGGAGCGTCTGGAGGCCGCCGCGGCTTTCGGCAACGCAGGCGGACGCGGCGTCGCGGAGGCCGCCGGATTCCGGCCTGAGGCCGTCTACCGCAGCTACCGTCAGGTCGGCGAGCAGCGCACCGACTACATCCTTCACGCCCTGCCCATGCCGTCCTGGAAGATGGGCTCAGACTGGGAGGATGGCGTCCGGGAGGCGGAGGTCGAGCCGCAGAACGAGCGTCCGCCGACGGCCCAAGTCGTGCTTCCGGCCGAGCCGCCGGTGCTCGAGGGCGCCGGTCTGCGCCTGCGTCCTTACCGCACCGACGACCTCGACACGCTCGTGGCGTCGATCGACGAGGAGACCGTTCGCTGGCTCGGTCATGTGCCGTGGCCCTACGGGGAAGAGGCCGGCCGCGGGTTCCTCGAGTTCGCCGCCGGCTCGTGGCTGACGCATCAGGCGCACTTCGCGATCGCCGACGCGGACGACGACGCGCTCCTCGGTGGCCTCAACATCGACATCGACCTGCCCCACGCCGTCGGTGAGGTCGGCTACCGCGTGAATCCCGCTGCCCGGGGCAGAGGCGTAGCCACGGCAGCGCTCGGTCTCGCCGTCGCGTGGGCGTTGGGCGCGCTGCGCCTCTCGCGTCTGGACCTTGGCGCCGACACGCGCAACGCCGCCTCGCTCCAGGTCGCCGCCAAGAGCGGCTTTCGGCGTGAGGGCACGCTGCACGGGCTGGTGAGGCGCGGCGACGAGCGCAGCGACGATGCGGTCTGTTCGCTGCTCCCGACCGACCCGCGCCCGCGATGACCGCCGCGGGCCCATCCAGCGCGTGCGAGCGGCCCGTTCGAGCGCCGGATCACGCCTGCGAACGGGCTCCGGTCAGTTCGTCTCCGTCATGGCTTCGGAGCAGGCCGACTCACGGCGGCGCTCACGCTTGGCCGTGTACATGCTCTGATCGGTCTGGGCCAGGAGCTCGTCGATCTCGTCGAGCTCGTCGGCGTTCGCGACGACGCTGCCGCAGCTCACTGAGAAGTCGTAGGCCTCTCCGAGCTCCTCGCGCTTGGCGCGCACCGCCTCTTCGAGGCGCACGGAGATCGCCTGGCAGTCGAGGCGCTCGTCGTCGCGCCGCCCGAGCAGGGCCAGCGCGACGAACTCATCGCCTCCGATGCGCGCCACGACGTCTTCTTCGCGAAATGCGTCGCGCAGCGCGTCGGCGGCAGCCACGAGCAGCCCGTCGCCGGCCGCATGGCCCATCTCGTCGTTCACGCGCTTGAGGCCGTCGACGTCGAGGTACATGAGCAGGACCTGCGAGTGAGCGCGCCTCGCCCGGCGCCGGATCCGTTCGACGTGAGTGAAGAAGCCGCGCCGGTTCAGCAGGCCGGTGAGCTCGTCGATGTCGGTGAGGTTGCGCAGGAAGCCCTCCAGCTCCTTGTGAGCCGCGATGGAGTGGCTGACCGTGAGGCAGAGCCTCCGCCCGCCGATCTCCACGAGCCGCGCGCTGACCTCGACAGGTCGCCGCTGCCGGTCGCTCGTGATGTGCACGGTCTCGAACACGAGGATGCCCGCCTCGCTGAGCGCCCGTGCGCGGTCCTGCACGTGGCGACGGGCCTCGGGGGCGTGGATGTCTTCGGCGGTCATCGTCAGAAGCTGCGAGCGAGAGTATCCGAGGGAGTGACACGCCGCTTCATTGACCTCCACGAGCCGGCCCTGCCGTCCGTCGTCCTCAAGGCGGTAGACGAGGATGGCGTCGCTGCAGGCGTCGAACAGTGCGCGATAGCGGCGCTCGGTCTCGAGCTGCTCGGCGTGAGCCTCGTTCAGAGAGCTCAAGGTCTGCTGCTGGGCGCTGCGCTGCGAGAAGACCGTGAGGATGACGAGGCCGAGCAGCAGCCCGCTCAGCAGGCCCTCCATGGTCGAAGGCACGAGCCACTGCGCGACGGCGACGCCCGCTGCGCAGGCCACGAGGATGATCTCCGCCCAGCGCGTCACGGCCGGAGCCTCCGGATGCCGGCTCTGTGCAGTACGCTTGGGTTCCCTTGTCTCACGTCACGCCTCAGTCGGTATGGGCCTCGCAGCATCGCCTCTCCGACAGATACATCGGCGGGCGGCCGAAGGTCTGTAGGACCTAGTAGACGGATGTACCGGGCCGGGCGACACGTCTGGCCCGCGCCGCCGGCCGAGGTAGACTGCGCGAAGATGCCTCGTCGCCTGCTCCTCATCGCCGCCTTCACGCTCGCCGGCTGGGCCTTCGGCGTCCTCGACTCGCGCATCCCCATGCCGAGCTCGTCGACGGTCTTCTGGCTCGGCAACCTGGGGAGCACGTGGCTCGTGCTGCCCTTCCTCGCAGGGTGGGTCGAGCGCTCGCGCCCGTGGGCTCTCGCCGGCGGCCTCCTGACGTCCGTGGCGAGCATGGTCGGCTTCTTTCTCCTCGGCGGGACGTGGGGGCCGGCGTCCTTCGCCTTCGTGGCGTCCTGGATCCTGGTCGGGGCCCTGGCCGGCGCCGTGTACGGCCTCTTCGGCGAGTCCTGGGTCCGCTCGCGGGCGCTGCTCGACGGCCTCGCCCTGGCGCTCCCGTTCGTCCTCGAGCCCTGGGCCTGGTCGCTCGGGCTCGGCTACTCGCAGGGCCGGCTGCCTGTCTGGTACGTGGAGACGGCCGTCGGCGTGGCGCTGGTCGTCTGGGTTGTCGTCGCGAGCCGGCGGCGGGCGAAGCAAGCGGCGGGCGCCGGTCGGTGAGCGCGGCAGGCGCGCCCGGCGGCCTCGTGGGGGGACGTCATCTCGCCGTCATCGTCGATCGGCCCGCCAGTCAATATCTCCATCGGCACGTGTCAGGTCGCCCGTAGCAGGTGCATGGCCGTCGGTAGCACACCGCAGTCTTCGGCCACAGGGACCAGAGCGGCGTCGAGTTTCGCGACGGACGCGTCCGCCGGGCGTCGGACGCAGGTGCCGAGGAAGGGCTGGGGCAATCGCCGGAGCGATCACGGATCCCCCACGCCGGCGTTGCTCAACTGTCCGGCCGGCGCTGCCGATACCTGCTGTGAAGGCCGGGCGACGGTGGGCGTCGCCCGGCCCAAGCACGACAGGTGAGAGGAGCGACCTTGGAACAGGTGCATACCTACACGCGCGACGATGTGCTGCGGCTGGGCTTCGAAGCGCTCTGCATGGGCGTCGACGGCGCCCGCTACCTCTGGCACGGCGAGTGCGGGCTCATCGAGGACCCCCAGACCGGCACGAGGCTTCTCATGGACCCCGCCGACATGCCCGACCGGCAGTGGGTCGCGACGGCGTGGGGCCAGGAGGAGCTGGCCGAGGTCCAGGCGGCCGCGACCTGAGGCGGGCCCGGGCGGCGCGGTCGCGAGAGCCCGGCGCCGCCTGTTCCGGCCGTGACGTGGGCGGCGCTCCGGCCGCTGGCTCTCGCGCCGCCGTGTCGCGCCCCCACCGGCAGGTCAACGGCCGCGCCGCGGGGCCGAACGTGCTAAAATATTCACAGGCGAGTCATACCGGCTCGCGGGACTGCGACGTGACACACCGCATTCTGGCGGTGGTCGCGCCGTTTTTCGTTTTTGCCCCGGTGGGGCGAGAGGATGAGACTGACATGGCAGACGGCAAAGTTAAGTGGTTCAGCGCGGACAAGGGTTACGGCTTCATCGAGCGTGAGAGCGGCGACGATCTGTTCGTCCACATCTCCGAGATCCAGGGCGACGGCGTGAAGAACCTCGCCGAGGGCCAGGCCGTATCCTTCACGGAGGCGACCGGCCAGAACGGCAAGAAGCAGGCCACGCAGGTCACTGCGGTCTAGCGCGGTCCCACCGGCGTCTTTCGGCCGGGCGGCCTTTCGGGGCCGCCCGGCGCTCTGGTCCTGGTCTCCCACGGGAGATTAGGGCCCGCCGTTACGTTTTGCGGGAGCCGATGGTGTGGAAGGCTCCAGGTGCCACGCGCCGCAGATCCGGGGCGCATACTCCCCTTGTCGCGAGCCAGCGGGTCGGCTGGCCGGCGGCGCAGGCGCCCAAGGTGGGCGTGATCCTCACCCACTGCCTCAGCCATCACGAATGGCGGCCATGGAACTCCTCTTGCTCTCGAATTCCACCAACTACGGCGGGAGCATGTTCTCGCACGCGGCGGAGGCTTTCGCCGAGGTGTCGGCCGGCGACCGCGTGACCTTCGTCCCCTACGCGCTGGCGGACTGGGACGACTACGCCGAGCGGGCGACGGCCGCGCTCGGCGCCTTCGGCATCGAGGTCGTGTCGGCTCACCGTTCCGGCGCGCCGGAACGCGCGATCCTCGAGGCGGACGTGCTGATGATGGGCGGCGGCAACACCTTCCGGCTCCTCGACTCTCTCTACGCCCTCGGCGTGATCGACGGGCTCAGCCTCCACGTCCGCGAGGGCGTGACCCGCTACGTCGGCGCCTCCGCCGGCACCAACGTGGCGTGCCCGACGATCCGTACGACCAACGACATGCCGATCTGCCATCCCCCGAGCTTTGCGGCACTGGGCCTGATCCCGTTCCAGATCAATCTCCACTACATCGACCCCGACCCTGCCTCGACGTTCATGGGCGAGACGCGCGAAGAGCGTATCGACGAGTTTCTCGAGGAGAACGACTGCCAGGTGCTCGGGCTGTACGAAGGTTCGTGGCTGCGGGTCAGCGGCGAGTCGGCCGTGGTAGCCGGCCGGGCCCGCCTGTTCCAGCGCGCCGGCTGCCACACGTATCACGAGGGCCTTGACGTCTCGGGGCTCCTGCACCTCACGCCGGCATTCGACGGCGGGAGACGGCCACGGCCGGGAGGAAAGTCATGAAGGGCACCACCGCAGTCGTCTACTCAGAAGGGTTCTTCGGCACCTGCGACGGCAAGACCGCCAACGGCCTCGTGCGGCATTCCGAGAGATACGAGATCCTCGCGGTGATCGACAGCACGAAGGCCGGTCGCGACGCCGGCGAGTACCTCGACGAGGTCCCCAAAGGGATACCGATCTGCGCCGACCTGGCGGACGCGATCGCCGTCGCCGGCCACGTGCCCGACTACTTCATCCTCGGTGTCGCGCCCCTGAGCGGTCTGCTCTCACCGAAGCAGCGCGGCGTCGTGCTCGACGCCATGGCGCGAGGGATGAGCGTCGTCAACGGCCTGCATGAGTTCCTCAACGACGACCCGGAGTTCGCGGCGGCCGCCACGGCGCACGGTGTGGAGATCCTCGACGTGCGCTGCCCGCGCGCCAAGAAGGACCTGCGCATGTTCACCGGGCGCATCGACGAGGTCACGTGCCCGCGCGTCGCGGTGCTCGGCACCGACGGCGCCATCGGCAAGCGCACGACCGCGAACATCCTCACCCGGGCGCTCAACGAGCGCGGCATCAAGGCCGTGATGGTCAGCACGGGGCAGACCGGTATCATCCAGGGCGCGCGCCACGGCGTGGCGCTCGACGCGATCCCGTGCCAGTTCTGCTCCGGCGAGGTGGAGGCCACCATCGTGGAAGCGTTCGAAGCCGAACAGCCCGACTTGATCGTCATCGAGGGGCAGGGCGCGCTCAGTCACCCCGCCTACCTCTCGTCGACCTTCATCCTGCGGGGCGGACGGCCGGACGCCGTCATCCTGCAGCACGCGCCGGCGCGCCGCATGCTTGGCGACTTCCCGGACGTGCCGACGCCGACGCCGCTTGCCGAGATCGCCCTCCTGCGGGCGTTCGCCGGCGTCAAGACGATCGGCCTCACGATCAACCACGAGGACATGACCGACGCCGAGGTCGGCGCCGCGATCATCCTGTACGAGCTCGAACTCGGCATCCCGGCCACGGACGCGCTGACGCGGCCGGTGGGGAGGCTCGTCGACATGGTGCTGGCCGCGTTCCCGGCGCTCCAGCCGAAACTGATCACCGGCGCCGCCTGAGGAGCCTTGCCGGGCCGCCCCTCGGCGGGGCCGGCATCGGGGAGCGCGGGGCCAGCGTCAAGGAGCGCGGGGTGCGGCGTCAAGGAGCGCGGGTGCGGCGTCAGGGAGCGGCGGCCGCCAGGGCCTCCGAGATCTCGTCCTGCGCGTCGTGCGCCTTGGTCTGCGACAGGCCGCTCCCGTTCATCAGGATCGAGAAGGCGAGCAAATGGCCGTTCGCGCTGGTGACGTAGCCGGAGAGGCAGCTCGCCGCCGCCAGCGTGCCGGTCTTTCCGTGCACGTTGCCCGCCGCCCGCGTGCCTTTCATGCGGTCGCCGAGCGTGCCGTCCTTGCCAGCGATCGAGAGCGAGCCCAGGAAGGTGGCGAAGTCCGCCCGCCGGCTCATCGCGCCCAGGAGCTTGACGATCGCGTGCGCGCTGAGCTTGTCCTGGTAGCTGAGCCCGGAGCCGTCGCGGATGCGGAAGCCGTCCGTCACCCCCAGAGCGTTCAGGCCCTGGACGGCGACGGTGGCGCCGGCGGCGGTCGTGCCGGCCCCCCCGAAGCTCGCGCCGAGGCCCTTGAGCAGCTCCTCGGCGTAGAAGTCGTCGCTCTCCTTGTTCATCCGCGCCAGGAGGTGCGCGAGCGCGGCCGAGCTCTCGGTGCCGAGCCGCGTCGCGTCCGCGAGGACGACGCCGCGCGCGGCGGCGTGCACGACCTTGATGCCCGCGGCGCGCAACAGCTTCGTGAGCTTGCCGGCCGCCCACACGGCCGGGTCGGCGACGTAGCGGCCGCCCGGGCCGAACCCCTCGTTGAGGGTGAGGGCGGAGAGCGGCCCGCAATAGGCGACCATGCCGGGCCGCCACGACGGCGCGGTCCGGAGCGCGTCGAAGTAGCCGTCGTCGGCGAGTACGCGCCCCGTGATCTTCGTGATGCCGAAGGACTGCAGCTTGGCCACGAACACGCCGAGGCCCGCGGTCTTGAGGCTGGGGTCGCCGAAGCCCTTCAGGTACAAGTCGCCGTCGAGCACGCCGGCCGCGTCCGGGCCGGCGACCGGACCGTAGAGCTCGGTGCTGAAGTGATGCGCCGCCGACCAGTCGGCGAGCGCGGCGGCCGAGGTCACCAGCTTCTCGTTGGAGGCGGGCAGGCGCAGGACGTCCCAGCGCAGGTCGTAGAGGGGCCGCTTGCCGGTGAGGTCGTACATGCCCACCGACGTCCCGGAGCCGGCGAGGCCGTGCCGCGAGAGGATGGAGGCGACCTGCGAGCCGACACTGGCGGATGCGGCCGCCGGCGCGAGCAGCAGCAAAGCCAGGAGGAGGCCGGCGATGACGGCCAGCGCACGCGACGGGAAACGCCTGTTGTTGCTGATCTCGCTACTCCTTCGCGCTGGCATCCGCCGGTGGCCTTGCGCCGCTCAGGCTACCATCCGGCGCCGGGGCGTTCATCCGGGCGGCGCTGAGAGAGGCGACTCGCCCCCTCCGGGTGGCGGTCGCCGCCGCCGCGGCCTACCATGGTCTCCCAAGACTCCGGGCGAGGCGCGTCGCGAGACCCTCCGAGCCCGGTAGTCACCGCACGCACCTGTCGGGAGGAGCCCCGTGAAGAAGGCGATCGCTGGTTGGACGATGTCGATGGCGGGGCTGCTGGCCCTGCTTCTTGCTCTGACCGTGCCGCTCAGCCTGGCGCCGTCGGCCGCGCTGGCCGCCACCGCCACGCCGCCTCCGACCACCTCGCCCACGCCGACCGTGTCGCCCACGCCGACCCCCGCTGCGCTCAAGGTCGTCTCGGTCACGCCCAGCCGCAACGCCGGCAACGTCTGGTTCGGGAGCGCCGTCAAGGTGAGCTTTTCGGCGGCGCTCGCCGCCGACACGCCGCACCCCAAGTTGTCGCCGAGCGTCCCCGGCAGTTGGAAGCTCGCCGGCGCCACCACGTTCGTCTTCAAGCCGGCGGGCCACCTGCCGCTGTGGGCGACGGTCAAGCTGACCATTCCGGCCGGCTCCGCCGGCGTGCGCGCCGCCGATGGCGCAGTGCTTGCCAAGGCGTACGCGAGCTCGTTCACGGTCGGCGGCGCCAGCTCCGTCGCGCGCCTGCAGCAGCTTCTCGCCGAGCTCGGCTACCTGCCGCTGCGCTTCCATCCCGCCGGCTCGACGCCTGGCGGCGCCTCGGCGCTGTCGCGCGAGCCGGGGAATCCCGATCTGATCTCGCCGACGCCGCTCAAGGGCTCGTTCACCTGGCGCTGGAGCGGGATCCCCAAGTACATGGTCCCGCTCTGGAAGAAGGGCCAGTACACGACGCTCGTCAGGGGCGCCGTCATGGCCTTCGAAAGCGGCCACGGCCTCAGCCCCGACGGTACGACGGGCCGCAACGTGTGGCTGGCGCTGCTCAGCACGATCGCCGCGCACAAGGCCCACAAGGGCCACTACGACTACGTCCTCGTGAACTCGAGCGGCAGGCCGCAGACGCTTTCCGTGTGGCGTGACGGCAAGGTCATCTACAGGACGCCCGCCAACACCGGTATCTACTCGCGTCCGACCGAGAAGGGGACCTTCCCAGTCTACGTGCGCTACCGCACGACGACGATGAGCGGTACGAACCCCGACGGCTCCCACTACAACGACCCCGGCATCCCCTACGTGGCGTATTTCAACGGCGGTGACGCCGTGCACGGCTTCCTGCGCGGCTCCTACGGCTCTCCGCAGAGCCTTGGCTGCGTCGAACTCTCGTACTCCTCCGCCGCGGTCGTGTACAAGTACGATCCCATCGGTACGCTGGTGACGGTGTACTGAGCGAGACGACCAAGGCACGACGCCTCAACGGGGAGGTTCGGCGATGAAGATGGCATGCGAGTGGATCGAGGTCCCGTCGGGCAGCGCGACGTTCGGCGCGTACCGCGTCGCGCCGGAGCCGGCCGGCGAAGCCCTGCCGGCCGTGGTGCTCATCCAGGAGATCTGGGGGGTCGACGAGCACATCCAGGACCTCGCAGGGCGCCTCGCCGGCGCCGGGTATCTGGTGCTGGCGCCCGACCTGTACTCGCTCGGCGGCGGCCGTCCGGCGGCGCTTGAGCCGCCGCGGGTCGCGGCCGTCAAGGCCTTCCTCGACACCGTCCCGCCGGCGTCGTGGTGGGACGAGGCCGCGAGAGCCCGAGCGCTCGCTGCGCTTCCGGCGGACCAGAGTGAGCCGCTCGCCGCCACGTTCGCGGCGCTGTTCTCCCGGCGCGACCCGGCGAGCCTCATCGTCGCGCTCCGCGACGCCGTGAGCTTCCTGCGCGCCGACGCCGGCTGCACCGGCCGCGTCGGCTCGGTGGGGTTCTGCATGGGCGGCGGGCTTTCGGCGCAGCTCGCCTGCGCGGAGCGCGAGCTCGCGGCCGCGGTCATCTTCTACGGCGCGTCGCCGGCGGCAGACGACCTCGCCGGTCTCTGCTGCCCCGTCCTCGGCTTCTACGGCGGCGAGGACCCGCGCATCACGGCCACGGTGCCCGATCTCGCCGCCGCGATGGAGGCCGCCGGCAAGAGCTACGAGTGGCACGTCTACGCCGGCGCCCCGCACGCCTTCTTCAACGACACGCGGCGCTCCTACCACGTGGGCGCCGCGCGCGACGCCTGGGCGCGCCTGCTCGGCTTCTTCGCCGAGCATCTCGCCGGCTGACCTACTGCGCGTTGTCGGCCCAGCGCAGCTGGGCGATGGTCGCCGCGATGCCGCCGGCGAACGTGAGCGCGACCACGACGAGACTGACCGGCGCGATCGTCGTCGCGGGCTTCCCGATCGCGCCGATGAACAG
>Ga0075520_1001083_pt1 | contig 12813 bp, 9 predicted proteins | sample NGEPerB_FD_75100 | JGI IMG/M metagenome (GOLD analysis project Ga0075520, IMG submission 75100) | Arctic peat soil microbial communities from the Barrow Environmental Observatory site, Barrow, Alaska, USA - NGEE PermafrostAB12-B | ecosystem: Environmental > Terrestrial > Soil > Wetlands > Peat ... | reverse complement strand
TTATGATGCAAGCGATTCAAAAAGTTGTCGCACTAACTGAAGGAACATTTTGGAGAATGACTTAATTCACTCACTCGCTGACTCATTGACTCTCTGATTAACTATGAATTCAGAGCACGAACCGCCGCCGCTCACTCCGGGCACGTTGTACCTGGTCGCAACCCCCATCGGGAACCTGGAAGATATTACCCTGCGCGCGCTTCGCGTCCTCCGCGAGTGCGACGTCATCGCCGCCGAGGACACACGTCACACGGGCCAACTGCTGCGGCGTTTTGAGATTTCAAAACCGCTCCTGAGCTATTTTCAATTTAACGAAGCCAGGCGCAGCGAGGAAATTCTGGAGCGCCTCAGGCGCGGGGAAAAGGTGGCGCTGGTCACTGACGCCGGGAGTCCGGGCATCAGCGATCCTGGCGAGAGAGTTGTTTGCGCGGTCAGGGCGGCCGGGCTGCGGGTGGAACCCGTCCCGGGCCCAAGCGCCGTGATTGCGGCCCTGACCGCCAGCGGGCTGCCGGCCGGCGAGTTTCATTTCGTGGGTTTCCTCCCCCACAAATCCGGCCAGCGCCGAAAGAAACTCGAAGCCCTCGCCCCCATCCCGGGATCGATCGTCCTTTATGAATCGCCGTACCGGGTGGAAAAACTGCTGGGAGAATTAAATGAAGTGTTTCCGGCCCGCATAGTGGTTCTCGCCAGGGAACTCACAAAAAAGTTCGAGGAATTCCTGCGAGGCACACCCGCCGAGTTGATCGCCTCAGCCAAACAACGCGCATGGAAAGGCGAGTTCGTCGTCATCCTGTCGCCCGCCGCCGAGAAATGAATTTGAATTCCAAGGTTTGTCAAACCACTGTAAAGGCAATGCGCATCTTATTGCTGATGATTTTCTTTGCCTCTTTGTTTGCGTCCGGGGCTCCGCAGCCGGTGATTTATCGCGACGGCTGGAATGACCTCAACAAGAACGGCCACAAAGATGTTTACGAAGATCCGGGGCAGCCCATTCCAGCCCGCGTCGCCGACCTGCTGGCCCGAACGACGCTCGATGAAAAGATCGGCCAGCTCTACCAGGCCCACCGGGAACGCGATGCCGAGAAACAATTCGGGGACCAGTTGCGACAGGGGAAGATCAGTTCATTTTTGGACGGGTCGGAGCTCATTGAAACTCCCGGCCCCCGGAATCGCATCCAGCGCATCGCCGTCGAGCAAAGCAGGCTCGGGATCCCGCTGATCTTCGGGCACGATTCCATCCACGGTTTCCGCACTATTTTCCCGATTCCGCTGGCGATGGCCAGCGCGTGGGAACCGGAATTATTCGAACGCGCGCAGCAAATTTCGGCGCGTGAAACGGCGGCGGTGGGGATCAATTGGACCTTTGGACCGATGGTGGATCTGGCGCGTGATCCGCGGTGGGGCAGAATTGCCGAGGGTTTTGGAGAGGATCCATGGCTGGGCTGTTTGTACGCCGCGGCCTGTGTGCGCGGATTCCAGGGCACCAATCCCGCCGATCCCGACCGGCTGGTGGCCTGCTTGAAGCATTACGTCGGTTATGGCGCCGCCGAGGGCGGGCGGGATTATAACACCACCGAAATTTCGGAGTACACGCTGCGCAACTTCTATTTGCCCCAGTTCAAAGCCGGTGTGGAGGCGGGCGCCTGGACCCTGATGAGCGCCTTCAACTGCCTTAACGGCACTCCCGCCACCGCCAATCGGCATGTCCTGACTGAAATCCTTCGCGATCAATGGAAATTCCCCGGTTACGTCGTCAGCGACTGGACTGCGGTGGAGGAACTCATTGCCCATGGCGTCGCGGCCAACGGCGCCGAAGCCGGCCGGCTGGCGATCACGGCCGGCGTGGATATGGAGATGGTTTCATCCAATTATACAATCACCCTGAAAGAACAGGTCAAGCGCGGCCTCATCCCGGAATCCGTCATCGACGAAGCCGCGCGCAGGGTGCTCACGGTGAAGTTCGTCAAGGGCTTGTTTGAGAAGCCGTATGTGGATGAGACCCTGTATTTGGGCGCGTTCATGAAGCCCGATGCGCTGGCGCTGGCGCGGGAGGCGGTGGCAAAATCGTGCGTGCTCTTGAAAAACGAAAACCATGCCCTCCCGTTGTCCCGCGAGGTCAAGAGCATCGCCCTGATCGGCCCGTTTGCCGATGCCACCGGGGACCTGTTGGGCTGCTGGGCCGCGCGCGGCCGGGCAAGCGACGTGGTGTCGCTGGCGACCGGCTTGCGCGCAAAGCTCCGCACGGGAGCCGAATTGAAAGTGGTTCGTGGCTGCGAAGCCATTGAGGGGGAAAGAACCATTCATCTGCTGAGCGGAGCGCAAATTGCCGAGCATACGCGCTCGATCAACGCGGGACAGACGAACATCAGCCAGGCCGTCGAGGCTGCCAAAGCCGCCGACGTGGTGATTCTCGCGCTGGGCGAGCCCGGGAGCTGGACAGGCGAGGATTCCAGCCGCAGCACGCTGGATGTTCCAGGGAGCCAAATGGAGTTGTTCGACGCCGTCGCTGCATTGGGAAAACCTGTCATTGTTGTGCTGATCAACGGACGCCCGCTGACGATCAATGCCATTCACGACAAGGCGGCGGCGATTCTCGAAGCCTGGGATCCCGGCGTGGAAGGCGGCGATGGAATCGCCGATATATTGTTTGGCGACGTCGATCCTGCCGGGAGATTGACGGTTTCCTTTCCGCGCAGCGTTGGCCAGGTCCCCGTGTATTATAACCATTACAACACGGGCAGACCCACGATGGGAAAGTATATCGACGGCTCCCGCGACCCTCTTTATCCATTTGGCTTTGGGCTGTCCTACACGGAATTCGAATATGGCAAAGTGGAACTCGGCTCGAAATCAATGAAGCCGGGAGGAACGCAGACTGCCCGGGCCAAAATTAAAAATGTCGGTTCCAGGCCAGGCGCCGAGGTGGTGCAGCTTTATATTCGGGATGTTGCCGCCAGCGCCGGTCCCCGTCCGGTCCGGGAGTTGAAGGGGTTCCAGAAAGTGTTCTTGAAACCAGGCGAATCCCGCGATGTCACCTTCGCGATTTCCAATCGCGAACTGGGCTATTACAACAGGCAGGGCGATTGGCTGGTGGATCCTGGCATGTTCCAGGTTTGGATCTCCAAAGATGCCGTTTCCGGCGAGCCCATGGATTTCGAGTTGACCTCGCGGTAGCCTGGAGCGCGCCCGTTTCGGGCGCAGCGAGGTAAGATTTGTGGTGGGGATGGCGCTGCTGCGCCGTCCTGCGCCGCGAAGCAGCGGCGCAACGTGGGGGCCTGGATTGTGCGGGTGGACAATTCCGTTCCGCCCGCTGAACGCGGGCGGGACATCGCAGCAGTGATGTCGCTACCACGAGGCAAGCTTTGCGATGGCGTCAGGCTCAGTACGTAGCTTGGCTTTCTTCTGATTTTACGTCACCCGCAAAAAGGCCATTGCAGGAACCGCGGACAGATGTTAGAGATACATGCATCTCATATTTTGCCCTCCAGTGACGCTGCATTTTGCGCATGAACCTTTCCACAAATCTCCGTGCCGCCGCGGCGCAGTACGCCGCCAAACCGGCGCTCATCGCCGGCGACCGTGTTTTAAACTATGGCGAACTCGACAAGGCCGCGATGGACCTGGCGCGCAAGTTTCTCGCCGAAGGCCTGGTCCAGGGCGATCGCGTCGCCGTTCATGGCCCGAACACGATCGAAGTCGTCATCGCCATCCTCGCTTGCCATCACGCCGGACTGGTTGTGGTCCCCGTCAACACGCGCTTGAAACCGGCGGAGATTCGGTACGTCCTGGATCATTCACGGCCGCGGCTCTGCTACTGTGACCCGCAGTTCGAGGCCGGCGTAAAAGCCGTCCAGCCCGAGATTCCCGGGCTCACAAGCATCTACACTGAGTTGCCCACCGGAGTGCAGGGAGCCGACCCAGCCGCCCCCTCATCCCATGCTCCCGCCCTGATTCTTTACACGTCAGGAACCACGGCGCGGCCGAAGGGCGTTACTCACAGCCAGCGGACTCTCATGGAATCGGCCCAGACGATGTTCGGCACCGGTTTTGATGAATCAACAGTGACAGTCGTGACGATGTCGATGATGCATACGGCGGGGCTTTGTGGCTCACTGTTGCCGACTCTCCTCAAAGGCGGCACCGTGGTCCTGCTGCCGAAGTTCGATGCGGGTGAACTTTTGGACCTGGTTGAACGCTGGAAATGCACATGGACGCTCATTTTGCCTTCGGTAATGCAATTCGTCGCGGCGGAGCAGGAGCGCCGGCCGCGCAACTTGAGTTCGATGCGCACATGGCTCTCCGGGGGTGACTCGGTCCCGGTGAGTTTGCAGCAGCGCTGGGCGCGGCTGTGCGGTCAATCTCTGACAGAGGGTTATGGGATGAGCGAAAGCCTCATGATTTCCTTTAACCCTGCTTCCGCCATCCGCCCGGGTTCGATCGGTGTCCCCGCTGCCAAAGTCCAGGTCCGGGTGCTTGACCTTGATGGAACTCCGGTGGCCGATGGCTCCATTGGCGAAATTGCCGTCCGCAGTCCCGAAAATTTCACCGGATACTGGAAGGACCCGGAGTCAACAGCGCGGACGCTGGCCGATGGGTGGTTATTGACAGGGGACCTGGCACGCTTCGATGCCGACGGTTATCTCTGGTTCGAGGGTCGAAAGAAGGAACTCATTATCCGGGGCGGATCGAACGTTTCGCCGCGGGAAGTTGAGGAAGTGCTGTATCAACACCCTGCGGTTATGGAAGTGGGGGTGGTGGGCATCCCGGATGAGGTCTATGGCGAGCGCGTCCTGGCTTTTGTCGTCTTAGGCGAGGGAAGGTCTGTGTCCGAGAGCGAATTATATGAATTTGCGCGCGAACGACTGGCCGACTATAAACTTCCCGAAAGGATCGCTTTTCTTGACGTCCTGCCCAAGGGGCTGACAGGCAAGGTCCAGCGGCGGGTCTTGAAAGACCTGGCGCGCGAGGTTTGCACGACTTGAATTACAGCGACGCGCGGTGCTGTTCTCCCCTGCGGGCCTTATCGTACGATACCGGCAGAACGATGTCGTAGCTCTGTTCCTCAAACTTCAGGACCAGTTGAACGCCGGAAATCTTGTTCAGGACGCAAAAATCAATTGCGGAAGTTGAACTGAGGAAGTCCAGGGCCTCGGCAGGTTCCTGTATCCACGCGCCGATATCTTTGAAGTATAATCCGGTTTGTTTTTGCTGAAGCAGAATGCGCATAATCCATTATCAGCTCATTTCAACCGTCGCGTTTCCAAAGCCCCGCCGCCATTCCTCCGGTCAGATGGTTTGCCATCCATCGGTTTGGCTGGACTGACACTACAAAGAACCGTGTTTCGGAGCAATGCTTTTTACGAAAGAACTTGGAGATGGGTTCAGGGCTGTGCGCCTGGAAGGCAAATCATGTACAAAAAAAACCGCCCTTCCTTGGTCGGCGGTTTTGAGAATCTGTTGGCGCGCTGATCTAATCAACGTCGATGGATAATCAAAATGGGGTGATCACCCCAGAAGAAGGTGAGAGAGGGAACTGAGGTGAGAGGTGGGAAGGGAGAGGTGAGAGGGGCTAATTTCGACGCTTTGGGTTGGGCGACATCGTAGGCGGGATATTGCCTCGTGCGCATTGCCAACCCAGAGCGGCGCTGAAGCGTGCGCACTCCACGTGCTGGCGCGTCTGTCAAACACCCCCGAGACAAGGTGAACGCGATAGCGCATGGAGTGCGTCCGGTTTACCGGCGCTCTGGATTGGGCGGCAGGAGATGGAACAGCACAACCGCTCTCGCCCTGAACACTGAATCTTCAACAAAAAGGCGGCTCCATTCAGAGCCGCCTGAACCTAACTAACCACCAATATAAGGAACCGCGGTAAGTTTATCCAAGGGGCAGGAACCAACAATGGGGCGATAACCCCAATCCGCCAGACGGGCTGCGATGTGCGCGGCCTGGGCCAGTTTAGAGGCTTTCCGGTTGCGCCAGCAGGTCGGCAACACGCGACAGCAGCCGCCCGGCGGCGCCGCCGTCCAGCACACGATGATCGAAGCTCAGCGTGATGTTCGCTTCCATCACCGGAACAAATTGATCCCGAGCCGCGTCCCACCGCGGAGCCTTGTGCGCCGCGCCAATTCCAAGCACCAGCGTCTGTTCCGGCAGCGGAATCGGTGTTGCCCATTCCAGACCGAACGTCCCGAAATTAGTAATCGTCGCGATCGATCCGCCGGTGGCATCCGGAGGCAATCTTCGCTGGCGAGCCAGGTCAACGAGGTGGTTATAGGGCTCAATGAGGTCTTTCAGGCGGGTTTTGTCGGCATTGCGTATGACTGGGACGAGCACGCCGTCTTCGGCTTCCACGGCGAAGCCGAGATCGATGGAGGAGGGGTGGACGATTTTAGTGCCGACCAGTCTGCCGGCGGGGGCGCTGTTTTCGGCGAGGGCGACCGCCAGCGCGCGCAATCCGCAGAGCGCCGGTCCTGGCTTGGGACTGCAAACTTTGCGATAGGCGAACAACGGCTCCAGGCAGATCGCTTTGCCCACATGGGCAATGGGGCGGGTCCAGCTTCGCCGCATCGCATCCGCAACGCTGACGCGCATGGAGGATGCCTGGGAGAGCTTGTGTTGTTCGAGGTAAGCGATGAATTTTTCGAAATCCTGGATGGTGACCCGTCCTGCGGCCCCGCTTCCGGCCACGCCCGCCAGGTCGGCAGCGTGCAACCCGAGTTCCGTGATCCGGGCTTTCATCCGCGCGGACATATAACTCGCCCCGGCCGCATTGGCGGGCACCGGCAGGCCCCGGACAGTGGGACGCACGCTTCGCTTTGAATTTTCATTATGGAGCCGCTCTGTCTCCGTAACGGTCTCGGCGCTGCCGTTTCCGTGCGGCGCATCCAGGCCAAGGCGGGCGGCTTCCTCCTCGCTCGCTTCGACATAACCCAGGGTCGCTCCCACCGGGTAACTCTCCTTGATTCGAACCACAAACTCGCCCACTTTGCCCCGGCACGGCGACGCCAGGTTCATCGTGGCCTTGTTTGTTTCGACTTCGATGAGGTCCTGGTCGGCATCGACGGAATCGCCGGGGGCGACCAGGAAATTGATGATGGTGGCCTCGGCGATGGATTCGCCGAGCTGTGGCATGATGATCGGGATTTGCGGCATAGGCCTCGTTAGTTCAAATCTCAGATTTCATTCAAAGGCGCAACAGGTTGCGGGCGGATGCGGCGATGCTCCGGCTTGTCGGCCGGTGCGCAGCCCACAAATTCGGATGGTACGGGACAGGTGTGTCTTTCGCATTGAGCCGCTGCGGCGGCGCGTCCAGCAATCCAAACCCCTCGCTGACGACGCGGGCGATGACCTCCGCGGTGACGCCTCCCCAGGGCCATGCTTCCCCAACGCACAACAACCGGCCCGTGCGCGCCACTGAGGCCATGACCGTGTCGGTGTCCAGCGGCTTTACCGACCGCAAATCCACCACTTCAATCTGGTATCCTTCCGTCGACAGTTCCTCCGCTGCGGCCAGCGCTTCGTGTACCATCGCGCTGTACGTCACAATGGTCATATCCCGCCCTTCGCGGGCGATCCGGGCTTTGCCGACCGGGAGGGCTTCCGTCGGCAATTTGTCGGCTTTCAGATGGTAGTACAGCAGCTTGTGCTCGCAAAAAATCACCGGGTCATCGATCGCCACCGCCTCAAGCAACATGCTGTAAGCGTCTTCGACCGTGGCGGGGTTCAGCACGATCAGGCCCGGGTAGGAGGCGTAGATGGCCTCCATGCTTTGGCTGTGAAATGGTCCGCCGCCGGACGTGCCGCCGCATGGCAGGCGAATCGTAATCGGGCAGGGGACATTCGTCCGCCAAAACAATGTGGCGGCCTGGTTCACAACCTGGTTGAACCCGACCGTCGCGAAGTCCGCAAATTGCATCTCAATGATCGGCCTCATTCCTTCAATGGCCGCCCCGACAGCCATGCCCACCATGGCATCCTCGCTGATCGGCGCGTCCAGCACGCGCCCGGGATATGCGTTGGCGAGGTTCTTTGTGGCCTTAAACGCGCCGCCGAAGGCTCCGACGTCCTGGCCATAGATGAAAACTCTCGGGTCCTCAGCCAGCGCCCGGGCCTGCGCCTCGCGAATTGCTTCCAGGTAAGTGATGCTCATGAAATGAAAGGCGACATGGAAATCATTCGTTGCCCTCGGTCAAATGACGTGAACTGATCGCGCACCAATCCTCCTTGAACGGATCCGGACCGGGCTCGCGCTGCACTTTGGCAACCGATTGCTCGATCGTCAGGGCCGCTTCATTCCGCCATGCGGCCAGTGTTTCGGGGTTCGCCCAGCCGCGGCTCAGCATTTCTTCTTCGGCCAGTTTCAAGCAATCCCGCCCCACCGGCGAATTCTTCAACTTGGAATCGACATACGTGGCGTCATCGTGCTCCCCATGTCCGCACAACCTGAGCAGGCTCGCGACCACCAATTGCGGCCCGTGTCCTGAACGGGCCCGTTCCACGGCGGTCCCCACCACCCGCAGGCACGATTCCAGTTCGGTTCCATCCACCGCATGGCCCTCCACCCCGTATCCTGCAGCCCGATCCAGCAGCGAGCGGCAGGCAAACTGCCGGGAGTTCGGAGTGGAATAGGCGTATTGATTGTTGGCGACGATGAGGATGAGCGGCAACCGTTCGACGGCTGCCTGGTTGAGAGCTTCGTGAAATGCTCCCGTCGAAGTGGCGCCATCTCCAATGCAGGTGGCCCCGACCGTTCCTGCAATTCCCTTCAAACGCCGGGCCATCAACGTTCCGTTCACGACCGCAATCATCGCGCCCAGGTGGCTGACCATGGCAAGCATGCCTTCCAGCGGCCGGCCCACGTGCACGTTTCCGTCCCGGGCGCGCATGGGCCCAAGCGGCGATCCAAGGTAATTGCGGATCCCGTCGAGAATGGGCTCGCCAAATGCCAGCCGTCCGGCAAGGTCGCGGATCAATGGCGCGAAGGTGTCGCCGCGCCTCAAGGAAATCCCCAGGGAAACACTAAGCGCTTCCTGCCCCCGGCCCATGAAGACTCCTCCGTGGATTTTTCCGGACCGATACAGGCTGGCGAACTTCTCGTCGAGCATACGCGCGAGAAGCATCACCCTGTAGGCCTTCAGGTATGTCTCTGAAAAAAGGGAAACTTCACTAACTGCACCTTGCTTCAGCACAGTTTGCAACATGCAGCGATTTTACCCGCGTCAGGGTTCGTTGCAACGTTTCTTTCGGGTGGGGACGGTGCGCAGAAGCTGCGCAATGCGGGGTGGCATTGTTCCGGCATCCAAGATCGGTTCCGGATTGGACGTTGGATGTTGGTTTGTTGGATGTTCAGATCTGCAGGCTAATCAGAGCCTCCTCACGTCGGCTGCTACAGGTGAATGAGACGGGCGCACCCTGCCACCGCGCGGTGCCAGCTCACAGCGGAGTCAGCTTCAGCGCCCGGATATTCAGAGGGTGCCAGCCCTGGCTGATGGCATGCACGCCGATCCTGACATTTCCCGGCGAGGCGATGTTGACTTTCCCCGCCTGGAGAGGGGCGAACTTTCCGAAATCTCCGGTTGGCGGAGCCTGTGCCTTGATTCTGTCATTGCCCACGGCGATTTCAAAAGACCCGGATTCAACCGAAGCCGTTTCAACAGTGACAGCGAAGCTGCCGGGTTTCGTCACCTGGACGTCCCACTCGGCCCAATCGGTCGGATTAAACCACCAGCCCAGGCAATCGCGTTGAGAGCCGGCTTCATACCGGAGTTGTTGTCCGTGCAGGTTCGCTTCGCTGGCGGGCAACGCAATCGACCCGTCCTTGCCCTGTAAAAGCGGCGTTGCCGGGAGTTCTTCCACATGCAGCGGTCCCTGGATTTTGAGAACGACGGTTGAGGAGATCGGGTCCGGGGCGATTGTGGGGACCGAGACGAGGAGGCCTTGCCCGGTCGATTCGCAAGCCAACGCTTCATTCTTTCGCACGAGCAAATAGGCTTGTGCCGCCGGGTTTTTCAGTCCAGCCACGAGCAGCTTGCCATTTGCTGGCCAGTTAAACACGTGCAAGTAGAGCAGGGTCTGGCCGTCGGCGGCTCGCTTGGTGCACCGGCCCCAGGGGGTCTTTGCAAACGGACTCGCCGTCGTGTCATAAATGGCCTCCCCGTTTGCCTGCATCCATTGGCCGATTTTCTCCAGGCTCCTGACCGAGGGTTCGGGGAATAATCCCTCGGCGGTGGGCCCGACGTTCAGCAGGTAATTGCCTCCCTGGCTGGCGCAGGAAATCAGGTTGCGGACCAGGCTTTCAGGTGATTTCCAGTTCTGATCGTATTTGTTGTAACCCCAATGATCGTTCATCGTCATGCACGATTCCCAATCCACCCCAGGCCCAAAGCCGGTCGCCGGGATTTCCTGCTCGGGAGTTCCGTAGTCGCCCACACGCTCGCGGCCTTTGTCCATCCCCGACATGCCCGCGCGCCCTTTGCCGACGCGATTGTTGACAATGATCTGAGGTTGGAGGCTGCGCACATATTGATACAAATCCACGCCCCTCTCGTAAGTCCATGGATCCTCCCATTCGCCGTCGAACCACAGGATGCCAATGGGCCCGTATCGCGTGAGAAGTTCCTTCAACTGGCCTTTCATGTAGCCGACGTAGCGGTCCATGTCCGGCGTGCCGGTGGCTTTGTCGTTCCACGGGCGGCGTTTGCCCCAGTCCGGGTGGTGCCAGTCCATGATCGAATGATAAAAGCACAGTTGAATACCCGCATCGCGGCATGCGACGGCCAGTTCCTGAAGGGGATCGCGCTGGAACGGAGTGGACTTGATGCACCAGTCGGTCAGCTCGGATCGGAACATTCCGAACCCGTCATGATGCTTGGAGGTGATGACGATGTATTTCATGCCCGCATTCTTCGCAAGGCGCACCCATTGGCGGGCATCGAATTTCACCGGGTTGAAGCGGGCGGCGAATTTCTCGTATTCGGAGACGGGCATTTTGGTCTGCTCGAGAATCCATTCGCCGTAATTGGTATTGCCGTTCCACTCGCCTGCGGGGACCGAATAAACTCCCCAGTGGATGAAGAGCCCGAAACGCGCCTCGCGCCACCATTTCATCCGCGCGTCATGCTGGGCGGGTGTTTCGGCCGGCAAGACCTGGGAGGAATTGGTCGTCGCAGACGCTGCTCGCGGGACAGGGCAGAGCAGGAGAGCCAGGGTCGCCGCGCTGAGAGGGAGCAATGTGGACGCGTTCATGTGTTGGCTTTACTGGAACAGAGATGTCTTGGAAAGAGAGATCTTGGGCGAGCCTCGTGGCCGCGTCTCCTAAGAGCGCGGCTGACTACGACTCGCAAAGGGCTAAAAGATGGCCGCGTTCTTACGAAACGCGGCCACGACTTGAAAATCAGCACTGCTTCAGCGCGTTATCCAGCGCGGCACAGAGCGATTTCATGCTCGATTCGGTTTCGTCACCCATGTTCGAGATGCGGAACGTGGTGCCTTTTATTTTTCCGTAACCGCCATCGATCAGAAATCCCTGGTCCTTGGTCAGTTTCTGCAGCTTGGGAACATCAACGACCCGGCCGCCCGGTTTGGCTCCGTTGTTGACGCACGTGAGGGTGACGGATTCAAAACCCTTATCCGGGAACAACGTGAACCCGTTTCGCGCAGCCCAGTCGCGGGTGATTTGGTTGGTCTGCCTGTGGCGGGCGTAACGCGCCTCCAGGCCTTCCGCAAAAAAGTCGTCGAGCTTCGATGACAGGGCAAAGATGTGCCCGACGCTGGGCGTGCTCGGGGTCATGTTGCCTTCCGCGTTCTTTTGGAATTCAACGAAGTCGATGTAATAACCCCGGTCCTTTGCCGTGGCCGCTTTGGCCAGCGCCGCGGGCGAGCAAACGAAAATCGCCGTCCCGGGCGGCAATGCGAAGGCCTTCTGCGTCCCCGCCAGGAGCACGTCGATGCCCAGCGCATCGAACTCAATTTTGGTGGCGCTCATCGAGCTGACCGCGTCGACAACGAACATGATGTCCGGGTACTTTTTCTTCAGGGACGCGATTTCCGCCAGGGGGCTCATGAGGCCTGTGGACGTCTCGTTATGGATGACCGTGACCGCGTCGAACCCGCCGCCGGCGAGTTTTTTATCGATGGTCTCGGCGCGAATGGGCGAGCCCCAGGGCACCTGGAGCGCTTCGGCGACTTTGCCGCAGCGTTTGGAAACATCGAACCACTTGTCCGAAAATGCGCCGCACATGCAGTTGAGGACCTTTTTGGAAACCAGGTTGCGAATGGCCCCTTCCATCACGCCCCATGCCGAGGAGGTGGAAAGATAAACTAATTGCCGGGTGGACAGCAGTGTTTGGAGCTGCGGTTGAATTTTGGCGTAGAGGTCTTTGAACCCCTGGCCGCGATGGCCGATCATTGGCGTGCAAAAGGCGCGGAACGTCTTTTCGCTCACTTCGACCGGCCCCGGAATGTGGAGTTTTACATGTGCCATAGCCGGGCAGGAGTCTTCCTGAGGACCAGCTCAAAGGCAAGAGCAGGGTGACAAAAGCCAATTTTGGAAAAACAATTGGCAAGATTGCGCTGACGAGGGGCCAGCGGGCGCCGATTGCGAACGCACGCATGACTCACGCTAAGCCGCTAAGCCGCGAAGGTTGGGATTGAAGTTGAGCCCGGCGGCGATGGAACTCGAGGGTCAAGGCAACCTTTCCGGCTGAGCTGCGAGGTGAGAAGTGCGAAGGACGAGCGTCCGGGGTGGGGACGGTTTTGTAAAGATATCTGTGTAAGTGGTTTTTTGTTTTGGTTTTTGGTGTGTGACTTCCCGAG
>Ga0075520_1001082_pt1 | contig 12815 bp, 11 predicted proteins | sample NGEPerB_FD_75100 | JGI IMG/M metagenome (GOLD analysis project Ga0075520, IMG submission 75100) | Arctic peat soil microbial communities from the Barrow Environmental Observatory site, Barrow, Alaska, USA - NGEE PermafrostAB12-B | ecosystem: Environmental > Terrestrial > Soil > Wetlands > Peat ... | reverse complement strand
CTTTGGCGGCCAACCCGACTTCGTCAGTGGCGCCCTGCACTCGCCGGGTGGCCAGGCGGTCATCGCCTTGCGGTCCTGGCACGACAAGAGCGACGTCTCGAACATCGTTCCTCTCCTGCACGTGCCGATCTGCACGTTCCAGCATTCGGTCGTCGTCACGGAACAGGGGGAGGCCGTGATGTTCGGGAGAAGTCAGCACGCCCAGGCGCGACTCCTGATCGAACACGCCGCGCACCCTCGCGCCCGAGAGACACTCTGGGAGGCTGCGATAGCACTCGGACTAGTCGCCGCGAACGAGCCGCACTGACGTCGCGGCGTCGCGTCCGTCTTATTCGATGCCCAAGAGCTCGCCGGCGCGACGCCCTCGCACGGAGTCGAGTTCGTCCCCGGACATAGTCGGGTCGTCAAGGTACGTCAAGTGGCGTTCGAACTCCCTCGCGTCACAGAACGGGTAGTCGGTGCCGAAAAGCAGTCGGTCGGTGCCGAAGGCGTGACGCGTGCAGTTGAGGGCGTCCAGGGACCCAGAGACCGTGTCGTAGTAGAACGACCGGAGCCCCTCGATCGTGGCGGTGCCCCCCTTTCGAGTGAGGCGGTCGATCAGGAACGGCAACGTCCCACCGAGGTGGGGGACGATCACCCTCATTCGTGGGAACCGTCGCGGTACGTCGGCGTAGACCAGGCGCAGTGCGGCAGTCGTGTCTTCGAAGGTGGCGCCCACCGACCACGCCAGATTGTGATCCTTCAAGAATGCGACGTCCGTCTGACCCACCGGGTGCAGGAAGAGGACCGCGCCAAGCGCGTCGAGCGCGTCGTAGATCGGGTCAAGCAGCCCACTGTCGACCTGGAGACCGTTGACCGAGCAGCCAATCGTGAACCCCACGACGGTCGAACGTCGTGACACTCGCTCGATCTCGGCCAGCGCCTCGTCGACGTGGGGGAGTGGCAACGCGGCGAAGACGGAGAATCGACCGGGGTGGCGCTGGCAGAGCTCGTCGTACAGGTCGTTGGCCATCCTGGCCGCCGTCGCGGCGTCGGATCGGCGCTCGAGGTAGGGCTGCGCTTGAGAAACCGAGAGAATCTGGCGGTCTATACCCAGGCTGTCCATCAGGGCAAGCCGTTCCCCAATGCCCTGTTGAGCGAGTGGCGCGGCCAGCAGCGACGGGACATCCGGTCGGCCAATGAGTTCCATGTACGCACTCGGGTAGTAGTGCGCGTGAACGTCGATAATCACTGACGACCTCCGTCCAATCTCCTGAATGCACCCTGAGAACCAAGGGAATGCTGACCTTACCCGAAGGAGCAACGCCCGGTTGACGGCGCGCATCCGTGAAAAAACTTCTCGTAAATGAGCATCACTGTCGACACCGACCAGTTACACTACATTTTCTAGTGATTTAGTAGGATATACAAAGGAGCGGTTGATGCGGTTATTTTCTTCAAGGTTTCGAGGGCTAGCAGGAGCAGCCGCGGGGGTGTCACTTACGTTGACGTCGATCGCTCTGGCTCCGGCGGGTGCCTCGCCGACCTCCAACGTCAACGTGGTGGGGTACTCGGTCGCCGGACCCGTGACCAAGTCCCTCGAATCCCTGTTTCATCAGACCGCGGCGGGACAGAACGTGACCTTCACCAACTCCTTCGGAGCGTCGGACACCGAGACGAACAACGTTGTCAACGGTCAGAGCGCGGACATCGTGAACCTGTCCTACCAACCCAATATCGCAACGCTCGTGGGCGCCGGCAAGGTCCCCGCGAACTGGGCGAAGCAGGAACTGACCATTGGCCATGTCAATCCAGCCCTGAAAGGCAAAAAGCAGCAGACGGTCTATTCGACGCCCGGCATCGTGACCGACTCGGTGGTGGTCTTCGTCGTGCGACCGAAGAATCCACTGAATATCGTCTCGTGGGGCGACCTGATCAAGCCCGGCGTGAAGGTGGTGACACCTAATCCGTTGACGTCAGGCAGCGCGAAGTGGAATCTCCTCGCGGGCTACACGTCACAGCTCTCGCTCGGAGTCAAACCAGCCCAGGCTCAGGACTTTCTGAAGTCGCTGCTGGCGAACACGGTGGCCCAGCCATCGAGTGGATCGGCCGCGCTGTCGACGTTCCTCGCTGGCACGGGGAACGTCCTGTTGGCCTACGAGGATGACGCCCTCGCCGCCAAACAAAACGGCGCCGCAATTCAGATCGTGACACCGCCCCAGTCGCTGTTGATTGAGAACCCCATCGCGCTCACTACGACCGGCGTTGCCAACCCGGCGGCAACGGCTTTCTATCGGTACGTGTTCTCGGCGCGGGGTCAGTCCGTCTACGCAAGCTACGGTTACCGCCCGGTGTTGAAGCGCATCTGGGCCAATTATCAGAATGCCTTCCCGTCGTTTACGTCGACGAGCTACTTGTGGACGATCTCGAAGATCGCCAAGGGTGGGTGGGCGAGTGTCGACCCGACCTTCTTTGGCACTTCGGTTGTCTTTCCGAGCAATGACGCCACGCACCCGTCTTCGGGCATCGTCACCTACCTGGAGCAATTTGCCGGTACGAACAGTTAAGTCCCCGATCGTCGCTGAGACGAAGTGGCCGTCGCTCGAGCGACGGCCACTTCGTCGTGTCGTGGACGAATCTCGCTACGGCGGGCTACTCGGTCGCGGCGTGGCGATGCTCTATGTCAGCTTGCTCGTGTTGATCCCACTGGCTGCGTTGCTGACCAACGCCTTTAACGACGGACTCGCTTCGTTCTGGCGAGCGATCACCCAGACCGAAGCAATCGACGCGATCCGCCTCACGTTGCTCTGTTCGCTCGGCGCCGCATTGTTGAACGCCGTCGCGGGCACGGCGACGGCGTGGATTCTGGTGCGCGACCGATTCTGGGGACAAGGGATCCTCAACGCAGTCATTGACCTGCCCTTCGCACTGCCCACGGTGGTGGCGGGCGTGACGTTCTACACCCTCTACGGACCACTGTCGCCCGTCCACGTCAACGTGACCGGTTCGTGGATAGGCATCACCATCGCGATCATGTTCGTAACGCTGCCGTTCACGGTTCGTTCGGTGCAACCGGTGCTCGAATCACTGACCTTCAGCGCCGAGGCCGCCGCCGCCACGCTCGGAGCCTCCTCCGCGCGCGTCTTTCGAACCATTACGTTGCCGACGCTGATGCCGTCAATTCTTACGGGCACCGGTCTCGCCTTCGCGCGGGCGATTGGCGAGTACGGATCGGTCGTGTTCATCTCGAACAACTTGCCGTACCGGTCCGAGGTCGCGAGCTCCTACATCTACTCGCTGTCGACGTCGGGTCAGACCAACTCAGCGGCGTCGGTCGCGGTGCTGCTCCTGATTCTGGCGCTCGTGGTACTCGGCGTCTTTAACCTCACGTCGACGCGGATGGCGAGGCGACGAGCATGAAGCGTGCTCCGCTCCTGCTGCGAATCGGCGTGCTCTGCTACGTGACAGCGTTGATCGGCGCGCCCTTGGTCTTTCTCTTCCAGCAGGCGTTCCGCCGGGGTTGGGGTGCCTTCTGGTCGGCGCTGCACGACCACGCGATGGATGAGGCGCTGCTGCTGACCGCGAAGGTCGCGTTGATCGCCGTGCCGTTGAATGTGCTGTTCGGTGTCGGGGTGTCGCTGTGGATCGTGCGCCATCCGTCGCGATTCTCACGGATCCTCGACCGGCTGGTCGACGTGCCGCTCGCCATCTCGCCGATCATCGTAGGACTGATCCTGGAACTGGTGTACGCCCAGAACGGATGGTTCGGTCCCGCGTTGGCAACGATGGGCTGGCACGTCATGTTCTCACTGCCGGGCATCGTCATGGCGTCGATCTTCGTCTCACTGCCGCTCGTGTCGCGCCAAGTCATCCCGCTGCTGCGAATTCTCGGCGATCATCAAGAGCAGACCGCCGCGACGCTCGGAGCCAGCCCCACGCGCGTCTTCTTCACGATCACGCTGCGTTCGATCGCCTGGGCAGTTATCTACGGCGTGACGCTGACGCTGGCGCGCGTTATTGGCGAGTACGGCGCGGTGCTCGTGGTGTCGGGCAACATCGCGCTCCTCACCCAAACCCTGACCCTCAACATCGGGGCCAACTTCGACAACTACGACGCCTTCCAGGGCTTCGTCGGCAGCGTCGTCTTGGCCCTGATGTCGATCGCCGTCCTTTTGATCTTAAGCATTGCCCGTCAACGTGAAAGGAGACGAAGTGAGTATCTCGCTTAATGGGATCACCAAGTATTTTGGTAGCGACCTCGTTTTGAGCGAGGTGAGTGACGAAGTGCCCCATGGATCGCTCACCGCGCTCCTGGGCCCGTCGGGTTCGGGCAAGTCGACGTTGCTGCGCATCATCGCGGGCCTGACGACGCTCGACGCCGGACACGTTGAGCTCAACGGCCGCGACGTGACCGACGTCGCGCCGCGTCATCGCAACATCGGCTTCTGCTTCCAGGACTACGCCCCGTTTCGTCACCTGAGCGTCTTTGACAACGTGGCCTACGGCCTCAAAGTGCAGCGCGTCCCTCGTGAACAGCGTCGGCGTGAGGTCGAAGAGTTGCTCGGTCTCGTTCGCCTCGAGGCGTTCGCCGATCGCTACCCCCGACAACTCTCTGGCGGTCAGCGCCAACGCATGGCACTCGCACGCGCACTCGCCATCAAGCCAGAGGTGCTCTTACTCGACGAGCCCTTCGCCGCACTGGACGCGCAAGTACGAGGGGAGTTGCGTACCTGGGTGCGAAACCTGCAACGTGAACTCGGCATCACGACGATCCTTGTGACGCACGACCAAACCGAGGCAATGGAAGTGGCCGACCGCATCGTCATCTTGAACGAGGGCAGGATCGAACAGGTCGGGCGACCAGATCACGTCTACGACAGCCCCGCGAACGAGTTCGTCCAGAGCTTCCTCGGGCCGACCACCTCACTTGACGGAATGACGTTTCGGCCCCACGAAATCGAACTGGGACTCGCCGGTGATCGGGGACTACCGGTGAGGATCACCGACGTCGTTCGACTCGGATTTGAAGTACGCGTCGTGGTTGAAGACCTTGACGGCGCCTCTTCTTGGGTCCAGTTGACCCACGACGAGGCACGCCAACTCGATCCTCAGATTGGCGACACGGCCGTCGTTCGAGCCCGAAGCGACGTACTCATCCTTCGTTAGGCCCATCTTTTTTTGAAGAGTGACAACGAAGCAGAAGATGGACCGTCAAATTGCACTTCGAGGCGTCCGCGTCTCAGTTTGGTGAAGCATTCAACCTGAGTTGAAGGTTCTGTGGCTCAGGGTTTCGTACAGATTCCAATGAGTTGAACAATCCTCGCCTAGCGGCACCATGACACGGAGTCCGTCGGATTCAGTGGGACAACTTGAAGATGAAGTTCGGTCCAAGGTCATAGTTGATCGCGGACAAGCCGTTGGCGCTAACGGTGTAAAACCAATCGGGCTCCACCATTGCGCTGGACATCGTGAGGCCACCTGGACCGTAGGCAGCCATGGCCAGTTACGTAACGGTGAGGTTGCATTCTTGTTGCGTCGGGCAAGCGACTTGACAGACATAGGAGCGTGAGGGCGCGCACCTGACCAGCCGCACCCCCGACACCGGAATGGACCGGCGACGTCAGCTTGAAAGGAACCGCTGAGTCGCCACATTTGGAATCGTGATCTCTTCGACTTCTCCGTTGCCGTGGGGAGATAATCTTTCAGGGTTTATCGGCGTCGCGCTCTTGCGTTGACCCTAGATGCAAGTCTGACGGCCTGACTATCAACCCCGGAACTGGCAACGAAATAGCCTGTGAGGTCAGGGCGTGCTACCCGAGTTGCCGGGCGAGCTTCCCGACTGGCCGGGCGCGTTACCCGAGTTGCCGGGCGCGTTACCCGAATGGCCGGGCGCGTTACCTGAGTTGCCGGGCGAGCTGCCCGACTGGCCGGGCGCGTTACCCGAGTTGCCGGGCGCGTTACCTGAGTCGCCGGGCGAGCTTCCCGACTGGCCGGGCGTGCTGCCCGAGTTACCCGGCGTGCTTCCCGAGTTACCCGGCGTGCTTCCCGAGTTACTGGGCGTGCTTCCCGAGTTACTGGGCGTGCTTCCCGACTGGCCGGGCGTGCTTCCCGAGTTACCGGGCCTGGAGTAGCCAGCTGCCTGCTGAATGCCCGCGGATCCTTGTCCGACATTGCTCACCGAGACGGAAGAGGCAGCACTCGGGTTCAATGCCACAGCGGACGAAGCTGGCTGAGCTGCAACGGCACCGCTTACCGCGATGATACCTGCAGCCGAGAGAGTTCCGGTGTTCGCAATCGCCTGTCGGGTCACCGTGACCGCCACGTTCTCAAGCTGGGGTATCCCTCCTATGAAGGGAATTTGTGCGAGCCACGAGAGTGGACCCATCACGGACGAGACTTTCCCGATCGAGACGTTGAGGAACGCTCTCACCATCCGCGGGTCGAAATGAGTTCCAGCGCAGCGCGTTAGTTCTGCTCGCGCGGCGCGGGCGCTAACTGGCCGCTTGTACGAGCGCAGAGCGGTCATCACCTCGAACGCGTCCGCCACCGCGATGATCCGGCCCGCCAGGCTGATCTCAGTTCCCGCAAGACCATTCGGATAGCCCTGCCCGTCGAAGCGCTCGTGGTGTTGTCCCACTCCGTCCACCCAGTCGCCGAGCCAAGGTCGAAGCGGAGCGACGATTCGCGCACCGATCTCGGGGTGGCGCTTGATCGCTCGCCACTCGACGTCGGTCGGCTTTCCGGGCTTGTTGAGGGTCCTAGTGTGAACGTGGAGTTTTCCGATGTCGTGAAGAAGAGCTGCCCACCTCAGCCTGTCCCTGTCTCTTTGGGACAGCCCGATCTCGGCGGCGATCAGGTCGTTGAAGGCGCTGACTCGTTCAGAGTGGCCTCGAGTACGCGAATCGTGACGCGCCAGAGCGGCGAGAAGGATGAGCACTCGGGTGAGCGCCTCCGAAGCGGTGCTTCCGGCATCTGAATCGTCCGCAGCGTCGGTAACCGCACGAGTCAGCCTCTTGACGGCTCCCGCTCGCAGAGCGAGGGAGAACCGTGTAGGCACGTGATCGGGGAAGACGAGCGACATTTGAAGGAGCATCGCGAGGGGAAGAAGGCGCCGGGTGAGCCGGGTGACTCCGAAGAGAACCCCGGTGGAGACAGCGAGCGTTACAACCAGGCGTATTACGAAGGTCCAGCCTCCCCCCGACGGAAGGACCCGACTGAGCGCTGCCGCTGTAGCTACCGAGGCGCCCAGAGGTACCACGAAAGCCGTCGCACGGAGAAGCTTTGACAAACCCGGGCGGCCCTTCCAGCCGGCGTTCGGCTCTTCGGCTTCTCCTTGGATCGAGGGCGTGGGACCGTTCGGGCGGGCTCTCCGACCTGGATCGTCGTAACCTCGGTCATTCACCGGACTATCGTCTTCGGGCAGTATGTGCTCCTCGAGCCCTGTCCCCGCCGGGAGACGCGTTGCGGCATGACCTTCGCCGGGTGGGACTGTCCAGAGGTCCTTCACGAGTTCCATACTCGTGAATCAAGAACACACTTCGAACTACGCAAACCCAAAAAGTGCACAATTTCGTCCCGATTCCGACGGTTTATGCACACCCGTTCCGATTGAAAGGGCTCGTGAGATCAGTACGCAGACACAAGACGTTGGGGGTAGTGCTCGTAGCCGCCGACTAGCCGTTAAGTCCAAAAATTCGCGTTGGTGGCCCCCGCGCTTACCACATCAGGTGGTAGTTGCGTAGTTATCTCACACCCCACAGGGCCCTCGTTACCGAGTGCCGAAAGGCAAGTTGAACTGATCGCGAATATTGAATCTGCGCAATGGGAGTACGATGACTAACTTCGTGCGGAGGGGCGTCGAGCTTCAATAGCCAACCGGGACTAGACGGCCAGCCGATCCCAGTGCAAGGCGGTATTCCTAATGATTCTGGATCGGGTCACAGCCAGTGCAGGGTAGTAGATCTGACGTATCGGGCCTGCGACCGCACTTGGTCTTGTTTGAAGTGGTGCGATTAGGTTTAGGTCGATGAACTTCGGACCTGTCTCCTACGGTCCAACCTCCTCGCGCGAGAAGAGACTCAGGCGTCTACGCTCCCGATTCCATCCGCTCATTCCGAGACAATTCAATTTCTTCCAGCGTTGCGTCTGGCGAGTCCAACGGTTGATTCTTGGCGACAACAAAGGCAGTCGTTAGGGATAGTTGGTTCAGGTGAGCCGCCAGTGAAGGGTTGCAGCCTTGTCACGTCGAGCCTCCGACATTAACAATCTACGACTCACTCTGAATCGGTCATTCACAGACTAAATCGATTCTTATTCGGATCGTGCAGTTTGAGGGTGCTGCGATACACGAATGATGGCAGGGTCCCCACCAAGGACCACTCGGTGGCCTACCTACGCGCAACAGACATGAAGTTTGGCTCGAACCTCAACTTCCAGAGGCAGTTCCCTTTGAATCCAAGAGTGACCTTAAGTAGGCCTCCATCTTGTCGGAGCTGTCTTCGAAGCCATCGGTCTTGGTCATGTGGTCACGGCCAGCCTGGTCACGGAACGCGAGCCTTATCGTCATTTTCGTCACGCCGTCAGTCTCGTGCAGATCTACCGTCTCGACGGCCTCGGCATTGGGCCAGCCCTCGAACAGCCACGTCTCGACGATCCGGGTCGGCGGCTCGACTTCCAAGTAGGTTCCACGAAACGAGCACTCGGTTCCGTTTTCTGTCACGAAGACCATGTGGTAGTTCCCTCCGACGCGTAGGTCGATCGAGCACACCGTCATCTTGTCCTCAAATGGAGCGAACCATTTGCCCACATGCTCCGGCTTCGTCAATATTTCGAAGACGAGCTCGATCGGAGCTTCGAAGTCCCGGGTGAGGAGAATCTCGAGTTCACTCGGAAATTCAATGCTGGCCGCTCCGTGCCGATTAGTTGTCACTGCTGCTCTCCTTGTTGTCGGAGCTCTTCGATGTGATCGTCACTGCGTTCTTTCCTTTCGCTGTAGGTCACTGGGGTAGTTGTCCATTCGGTCGAGTCGCCCGTTCCAGGACTGCTCGTATTTCTCCAACCAGTCGTAGAGGGGACGCAGATGCTCGTGGTCTAGTCGGTAGAGGCGTCGCCGTCCGTCTGCACGGCACTTGACGAGGCCGACGTCGCTCAGCACCCGCAGGTGTTTTGAAACCTGCGGCTGGGACATCGAGAGGTCGTTCACGATCGCCCCGACTGCCTTCTCGCCTGTGATCAGCGCGTCCAGAACCTCACGACGGTGCGCATCGGCAATTGCGTTGAAGACATCCGATGTCGTCGAAGAGCGGGCCACGGTTTCAATATATATTCCGTTATCGACATATGTCAAGCTTTCGGGTGCACCCCCGGGGGGCGGCGACCCAGGGGTCTGAAGCGCAGATCCGAAGAACGAATTCCTCTCCTGAGGGTTCTCAGACTCGCCTATTGCGGTGGGGCTTGCTTCAAAGTGAGTCGCCAGTGCTTGGTGGCAGATCTGTTGCTTCGGGCCTCGGACGTGAACCACACGGATTTAAGAAGCCGCCGGTGACTGGTAGCAAGATTGCGGCGGCGGGCCTAAGACATCTGGCAATCCTGAAGGAAACTGAATATTGGCGTTTGGAAGTATCCCTTGTGTAACGATTACGGCGTGAGCGAAAATGAAGAGAGTCTCGCTGGGGGCTGGGCAACAATGGTGACCCGCGTGGGGAACACGGTGTTTCGTTCCCCTAAGCCTCAAAGTCGCACTGTGATTCCATTTCTTTCATACCTAGAAAGCGTGGGCTTTCCGGCCGCTCCCAAACCGATTGGAACCGGATTCGCACCGGACGGACGAGAAATGTTTGAGTTCATCGAGGGTACGAGCCCCCATCCATTCGCGTGGTCGGACGAAGCGGCATTTGAAATCGGCGCACTGCTTCGACAGCTGCACACGTTATCTGCTCAGTGGAAAATGCCGCTAGACGCTCAATGGCAAACTTCATTCTTACGTGGACTGCCCGGAACTACATCGGTGATTGGCCACGGCGATCTGGGGCCCTGGAACATTCTGGCGAGAGACGCAAGGCCCTGCGCCTTCATCGACTGGGATAACGCCGGTCCGTTAGACCCACTTTGGGAGCTCGCCCACGTGACTTGGCAGAACGCCCAGTTGTACGACGACGACGTCAGCGACGCCAACAACCTCCCCGACGCAACGGGTAGATCGCGACAGTCGAAGCTCATTCTTGACGGCTATGGCCTTGGTCGAGACCTCCGGCGGGACCTTGTGGATCGAATGATCCAACTCGCCATTTGGAGTGCTCGCGAAGAAGCAGTCGATCACAAAGTGACTGCCGACACGCTAAGTCCCAGTCCGGAGGGCTATCCAATCCTCTGGGCCGTCACGTGGAGAGCACGAAGCGCGGCGTGGATGCTTGATCATCGCGAGTTGCTTCAACGGACCATTGACGGCGGGTGACGCTTACGACATCCCTCTGACTGCAAGTCGAATTGACAATCAGCCGATCGGAGATTTCCGACGCCGTCTCTCGACAAAAGCCTCTCTAACGAACGAGCGCACTTCCTCAGAATGTGGCGCGTGATGTCAGTCGCACGGCACTACGTCGGCGTCATCATTTGGTCCCAACGTCGATCGTCGTTCGTTGGGTCGCACCGTGTGGTGAGGTTACGACGACGGAAATCAGTGACGGCTTCCTAATTATGAAGCCTCCCACGTATCCGGTGAACCGCTGGCCACAGACTGGCAGACGCACACCTCTCCTCGACGCCGTCACAAGTCCAATACCGCCGGCCCGGCTTGCGAGTGCGCCAACCTCGCTCGATCGCCCGTAAAAAAGTCTGGCATCCTTAGGTGAGACTATTGAGACGGTTGCGTATCCAGTGACCGTGGGAGAGACCGCCAGGTACGCCTTATAAACGAAGTAGCGCTTCCCCCCTGGACCCCGTAGAGGAGAAAGGGACGAAAAGTCACTTGACGCCTTGAGTTGAAGGCCTTCAACCCCTCCTACCACTATCTCTCCACCCCTACCTTGTTGACCCGACGACGCTGAGCATGTCAGCAGTAGGAAAGGTGAGCGCGTCGCTGCCGACGAATGCTCGGACTCTGGGCTGACAATTGAGATCACCAGGAGTCCGAGGCCTAGGCCCATGAGAGTGCGCTTCGCCAAGTTCGATGGTCTCACGAGCAATCAACTTAGACCCCGAATCCAGTATGGAAAGTGCGGCTCGTGAAGTCGAGTGACGAAGCAGATCACAAGTTGAGCGACCGGGTGAAGTATGAAAACCCAAGTCTTGCGCCAGAGATACTACGTCTCTTTGTACTGCGCCAGAAGCCTCCAGCGCAAGGTGGCACTTCGGTGGTGTCGGGCCTTCGACATTGGCAGATAAAGGGCCCATTGGAAGCAACCGAGCCGATGGTGCGTGGAATGGATTGTCGAGTGAGGTCCTTCTGATGTAGCGCGGTCACCACTTCGGTTCGAGCATGCATCTCGCTAACGATTTCAATCGTTTCAAGGCTCTGGTCGCCTCGGAATTAGCAGTAGTAACGCACCGGACGAATGTTAAGAAACGGCGTGGAGTGCGTTGGCTTCCGCAATTCTCACCCGTCGTCGGTCTACGGTTGGACGACGGCGTGGAGTTGGATGTACTCCGTCGACATGGCACTTGAATCGGGGAGGTTTGGCTTGACGTGCTCGTTAAACCACGCCTCTTGCTGGGCTTGACTCTCCCAAACTTCGCCTACGCCGAATCCGCCGTCCGTCGGATACGCGATGTGGATGATAAAACCGGGCTGCTTCTTCACAAGTTCGTGAAGTCCGGGGGCCATCTGGTCGTAGGTTGCTTGATCCATTCCGGTAGCTGAAATCCTAACGAGCACGGCCATTGGGTCTCCATTCGTAGTGGGTATTGGGAGAGGAGGTTACACCTATTCCATGCTCGTTTCAGCAAAGGAATGGGGGGTAATTTTCGCAGTGGCAATGCACTTCCGTGTCGCTCGACCGACTGCCGACAACGACCGGCCTCCACGAGTTAATGGCCATGCTGCGTCGTGAGGATCTCATTTTGTTGATCGAACTCAAAAATAACTTAAGTCCCTCAGGTTGAATCGCCTGGCCGGTCCCGTACTGCTAACTGCGAACACTTGGGGCTTTCACGCAAACACGCCATGGTGGCGTGTTCGCAGTTGCCTCTAGCCGTTTGATTCCACCAAGTTCGAGCACTGGACTAGAAGCACTCCACACGATAAGGGTGGGGGACTCCACAAGGCTGGCGTGCCGTTCTGGGCGAAATTGCATCGCGTGCGGGTTCATGTCGGGTCACCGACACGAGTCCACGTCTAAATCAAAAAATGGCAATCTAGTGTTCAGCCACAAATTCCGAACACTAAGTCCCGTGCCGGTTTGCAAGTCAAATGTTTATGATCCTGAATCATTTGATTGACCCAAGTTGTACCTTTGAATCCGATTGATCTGTCCAGTCCCTCAAGAGCCCCACATGGAACCACCAAAATCCTCATGGCCGCCAAACTCTCAATAAGGCGAGTTGTTGCTTCTGTTACCCGCCCTGGGGGTAATCCCGCCAAGCCAGATGACTTCACGCCATCTCTCCACTGTTTGTCATGAACATTCCATTCATCAATAAAGCATTGCCAGTCGCTTGCGACGGCCCCCCAGTCTCCCCGCATGCTTCCAACTAATTTTTGTAGAAGTTGCTTCTCGCCGGGAGAAGGGAGCAACGAGCTGAAGGCCCATTGGTCGAGCGCCCCCGCTAAGCGCTTGTTGCGGCTGTGACGCGCGAGCACCACTCGGGATCGGCCTGACGCCCTCGTGATCGGCGACGTG
>Ga0075520_1001079_pt1 | contig 12844 bp, 12 predicted proteins | sample NGEPerB_FD_75100 | JGI IMG/M metagenome (GOLD analysis project Ga0075520, IMG submission 75100) | Arctic peat soil microbial communities from the Barrow Environmental Observatory site, Barrow, Alaska, USA - NGEE PermafrostAB12-B | ecosystem: Environmental > Terrestrial > Soil > Wetlands > Peat ... | reverse complement strand
GTTATCAGCCAATATTTAGCAAATAATTTCTTAATTCTAGTGATCACTTAGTCGCTGCCCTTCATGAAAATACCTTTTGAATCTTTTCGAAGTACTTTCCTTGGCTGTGGCTACTCGTTGAACATCTGTCCGACACTGCGACCCTCATGGGCGCGCCGGATGACTTCGCCGATCAGCGGTGCGACAGTCAGGATGGTGAGGCGTTTGCCGAAGGCATCGCGTTTTTCCACGGGAATCGGGACGCTGTCGGTGGTGATGAATTCGGTGACGGGCAGGGCAGCCAATCGTTCCGCCGCGTTGGCGGAGAAGATCGGATGGACGAAGGCTACATATACACGCCGCGCCTTATTCTTTTTAACCAGGGTCACTGCCTGATCGATGGAACCGCCGGTGTCGATCTCGTCATCCACCAGCAACACATCCCGATCCTTCACGTCACCAATAATGGTAAGCGCCTGTGATTTGGCATCATTGGCAACCCGGCGCTTTTCAATGAAGGCAATCGGAGCGTCAATTCCATAGGCGAAGTTGCGGCCTTTCTTGGCGAACCCAAGGTCCACGGTGACGACAACCGGGTCTTTGAGATAAGGGCGCAGGTTTTCCTTGATATAATCCACGAGGATGGTGGAAGCATTCAACACATCCCCGGGCACTGAGAAAAAGCCCTGGATTTGATAGGCATGCGGGTCAAGCGTCATATACCTGTCCGCACCGGCTATCTGGATGATATCAGCTATCAGGCGGGATGTAATGGGGATACGCGGCTGGTCTTTTTTATCCGATCGGCCATAGCACAGGTAGGGAACAACGGCTGTGATGCGGGCGGCCGAGTCCAACCGTAATGTCTGAAGCAGGATAAGAAGCTCCATCAGGTTGCGGTGTACTGGCGAGGCAGTATGCTGGATCACATAAACATCCTGGCCGCGCACACTGCTGTGAAGCTTGACGAATAGGTTCTCATTGGGAAACTCAACGATATCCCGACCACACAGATTTTCGCCCAAATAATCGGCTACTTTTTGGGCAAGGTCGCCGCTGGCTGTCCCGGCATACAGTTTTATACCACCATGCTCGCGCAATTCATTTGATTGGATCATCTCTCCGCCTGTTTTTGAGAATCCCACTCCGTGCGAAGAACGCTCATAAATAGCAGATCACCATATTTGCCATTATAGAAAGTCCCCTGGCGGAAGCGTCCCTCGTGTACGAAACCGGCATTTTCGTAAGCGCGTATGCCGCCCTTGTTTGCATCATCGACACGCAGATAAATCCGGTTCAGGTTAAGGTTATTGAAGCCGAATTTCAATAGAAGGGACATTACTTCCGCTCCGTAGCCTTTATTCCAGCAGGATTTTTCACCGATAAAGATGCCCACTTCGGCGCTTCGGATTGTCCAGTTAATGTTCATGAAGCTGCAATTACCAATCAGCCGCCAGCGTTCGTTGGCTACTTCGGGTTCGATTTCACGAATTTCGATGCCGAAAGGTTGTTCGTTGGCGGGCAGTTTCAGCATATTCTCGAACCATTGTTCCTCGTTGGCGTGCGAGATGGGCAGGTCGGTTGAAAGGTAGCGACGGACTTCAGGGTCATTTAACCATTCGACCAATTTTGGGATATCACTCCGTTCATCACGACGCAGACGAATACGCTCACCGTAGATCATGCGGCACTCCTTTGGGGCGGGATTGGACGTTCAACATGGCTCTTGGCTGACACTGACGCGATTTCCTTCTCCGTGGATTGGGGAATCGGTCCGGCTGCTTTTATGACAGAAAAAGGCCCTCAACTCGGGGATTAAGCAGGATTATACTATCCTTGACTTGCCATGCGTGAGGATTGGCTGGATGGATATTGCCGTAGCAGAGAACAGGCGCCGGAATTCGGCTGACGAAAACAACGATCAGTGTAACCTTCCGTGGGTTACCTTGAGGGCTGGATGGGTTAAGGCAGCAATCCATGAACTCATATATAATTCGTATACCGGTGGAACCGGAAGGTTGGACAGGCTAATATTAGCCGGCTTATGGCCGTGGGAGGACCTGATAAATTGGGCTTTACCCATAAACTGAATTTGGAGGTGAATAATGAAACGGATCATGTATCTCCTCTCATTATTATCCATAACGATGTTCGCATGTAACATTTCTTCAACGGCAACTCCGGCGGTGGTGACAACGTCTGGGGTGACGGCGACCATACCAGTACCATCCGAGTCCCCAACCGCGAGCGAGCCTCCGCAGGCGACTGGCACGCCTTTACCAATGACCAACACCACCTGTAACGAATTGTCGCTCTTTCTGGATCCGGCCCTGGCCTCCGGATTCAATTGTCAGACGGTGCCCGAAGCCGGCGATCCCAATGCCCCGGGTTTCGATATTAATCCCAAATACACTGAAATTAAATTGACGGGCTATATTCTCTCTGACCGATTCTTTACTCCCGTTATTGATGTCTACCCTGTCCAGCGTTTCAGCGAACTTCTCCCGGATGTGATTCCTACCAAGCTGGCTGCCCTGCAGGCGCTGACCGCAGGCAGCCCTACCGGCAGCAAAGTCTTACCGTTTCTGCCCAATTTCAACGCTTCCCAGGAATTCTTTGCCATGTACCAGGTTCTTCCATTTACAAGCGGGAATGGCATCCGCTTTCTCACGCAATACAGCCAGTTTGCCGACCCGATTAATAATCACGAAATCTTCTACACCTACCAAGGCCTGACCGCTGACGGGAAGTATTGGGTCTCTGCCATCCTGCCGGTTTCCAACCCGCTCCTGCCTGCGGATGGAAAGAATCCCCCCAATGGGCAGAGTTGGGATGCTTTCAACAATAACTTTACTACGTACATTGCCGCCCTTGCCGCCCAGCTAAACGTGCAGCCTCCAGAGAGTTATTCTCCAACCATCTCCATGCTGGATGCTCTGGTTGCCAGCATCACGATTCACTAAGAACCCATCCAAAAACCTGGTGGGGTTCACAAAAAGAGTGCGTGCGGTTTCTCCGTACGCACTCTTTTTGTGGTTCATCTAAAATTACGGATTGTTATGAATCCTGTAAAGCATACCGGACCGCTGCCAGGGCATGTATGCGGGTGGTGTCGAAGAGCGGAAGAGTAGTATCGGCCTGGGAAACCAGCAGCCCAATTTCGGTGCAACCGAGAATGACCCCCCCGGCACCGGCATTTGCCAGGCCCGCGAGGATGCGCAGGTATTCCGCCTGCGAGGCTGGTACGATCTTTCCAAGTACCAGTTCGTCATAAATGACCCGGTGCACAATTTCCCGATCGGCGCGATCCGGTAAAAGAACATCCAACCCATACTTTTCCACCAACCGGCTGCGGTAGAAATCCTGCTCCATCGTGAAGCGGGTTCCGAGCAGGCCGACCTTCTGCAACCCCTGCGCCTGGATGGCTTCGGCGGTTGGGTCGGCAATATGCAGGAGCGGAATGGATATGTTCTCCTGCACCTCGTCAGCCATTTTGTGCATGGTGTTGGTGCAGATGATCAGGAAATCCGCTCCGCCGGCCTGCACGGCCCGTGCCGCCTCGATCATAACCCTGGTGGCGTCCTGCCAGCGGTCTTCCCGCTGAAGCACTTCGATCTCGGCGAAATCCACGGAAACCAGCACACTTTTGGCCGAATGCAGACCACCCAGTTGTTGCTTGATGGCTTCATTGATGATGCGGTAATACTCGAGAGAGGATTCCCAGCTCATTCCGCCGATCATGCCGATGGTTTTCATGGATTGTTCCTGGTTTATCTTGCCCGGACCGTAGTGATGATTGTCCGCTTTGCCCCTGCGGCCAAGAGTGCCTCCGCCATCGCCGAGGCTTTTTCTTTTAGGACCAAAACGATCAGGTTGCCCCCACGACCTCCTCCGGAAAGTTTAGCTCCCAACGCTCCAGCTTTGTGGGCTGCTTCCGTTAACAGGTCCAATTCAGAGCATGAAACGGTCATCTCTTGCAATAATGCCTGGTTGGAGTCCATTAGCGTGCCCAATGCAGGGGTATCCCCGCGCTCGATGGCCTGGCGTGCATCCCAGACGATTTCCCCCACCCGGTCGAAAACTTTCTCCCAGCGGGCGGGATGCGCCTCCCACAGGATTCGGACCGCCTGCACGGATTCTTTCGTCGGCGCGGAGATACCGGTATCGCCTATTACCATTGTAAAGGATGCGCCGACGCGGAAAGTTTTGATGGGCTGGCCTTTGACGAAATAGACCGGCCTGGCGTATGTTACGACGGTATTGTCAATTCCCGAAGGTGTGCCATGATAGAATTTTTCTGCCTGGAAAGCCAGTCCGTTCACCTGTGCATCGGTCAGAGGCCGGCCGAGGTATGTCGATAGGGCCCGCAGAATGGCAACTGAAACGGCCGCACCGGATCCGAGGCCGGATGCAACCGGGATGGTGGATTGAAGATAGACCGTGCAGGCCGGGGGGCGTGCGATTGCCAGAGTGGAGAAAACGCTGTTGATCACGGCAGCCAGTGGATGGTCTGGCGCGAGTTGGGCGAGGGCGGAGGACAGATTGACATTGGGCGCTTCGATCCAGATTCCGCCCCGTGAATTTTCGCTGACCGTCGCGGTTGCCTGCACCTGCGTTACCGGCACAGCCAGGGCCGGGCGTCCGTAGACCACGGCATGTTCGCCAAACAGGATGATCTTACCGGGAGCAGAAGCGCTTGTCATGATCAGACAAATGAACGATTTGTTTAAGGTAGATAGAACACGACCAGAACTGCCAATCCCCACAGCAAAATGGAAGTCTGTAATGGACGATCTGAAAGCAGAATTTCCTCCGGCTCACCCCCAATTTGCTTAACCTGCACGAGATAAAGGTAACGGAAAATGGCGTACAGGACGAACGGAATGGTCAGCATTAACGACTCGGGCGCGGCCGGACGAAAAAAAGTGTAGAGGGCATAGGCAACGATGGTGGTGCCGGAGACGATCGTGATGAACTGGTCCAGTAATGGGATGGTATACCCGTCGAACACCTGGCGATGACCGGTGGCAGCCTGGGCGAGCAGGGACAACTCGGCGCGGCGTTTACCAAAGCCGAGGTACAAAGCCAGCAGCGTCATTAGCACATACAACCAGGGCGAGAAACGTTCCACTACAATCAGGGTCGTTCCCGCATGCACGCGCAGAACGAAACCGGCTGCCAGGATCAATACATCCAGGATGAGGATATGCTTGAGCCACTTCGAATAGGCCAGCATCATTGCAAAATAAACCAGCAGGGTCAGGCAGAATTGCCAAGCCAGCAGGTATCCTGCGGTCAGCGTGACTAGCACCAGCACGGTCCCGGTTGCGACCGCAATCGATACCGGCACCTTTCCGGAGGCAATCGGACGGTTTTTCTTGATGGGATGCAGGCGGTCGCTTTCCACATCCAGCAGGTCGTTGAAAATGTAAACCGCGCTGGAAATAAGGCAGAACAACCCAAACCCGGCCAACGTGCGCAGGAAATCGGGCAAATGGAAAAGCTTCCCATCGAAGACCAGCGCGGCGAATAGAAAGGCGTTCTTTGTCCACTGGCGGGGGCGCATGGTTTTGAACAGACCTTTCAACATAATGTTATTTTACACGAAAGCGGTACAATCATGTTATGCCAAAAGTGCGTTTGGATCTCCTGCTGGTGGAACGCGGCCTGGCTGAAAGCCGTTCCAAGGCCCAGGCGCTGGTAATGGCAGGACAGGTGCGCGTGGATGGGCAGGTGGAGCTTAAGTCCTCGGCGCAAATTTCTCCCGACGCCCAGCTGGATCTGGAGATGGGCCCGCGCTTCGTTTCGCGCGGTGGGGACAAGTTGGAGGCCGCGCTGCTGGTCTTCCCGCTGAATGTGGCCGGCCGCATCTGTGCGGATGTGGGCGCCTCCACTGGCGGGTTCACGGACTGCCTGCTCCAGCATGGCGCCGCCAGGGTCTATAGCATTGATGTGGGCAAGGGCATCCTGCACTGGAAATTGCGATCCGACGCGCGTGTACGAGTCATGGAAGAGACCAATGCACGTTATGTAAAATCACTGCCGGAACCGGTCAGCCTGGTGACTATCGATGCCTCCTTTATTTCATTGAAAATCCTGCTGCCGTTGGTGAAGGGTTGGCTGGCCTCATCCCCAGATCCCATACCCAGCCGGACACTCGTCCCGGTGGGACGTGTACCCGATAGGGTGGAGGGGAGCGTGATCGTCCTGATCAAACCCCAGTTTGAAGCCGGGCGGAAAGAGTCGGCCAGGCACAAGGGCGTCATCCGCGACCCATCTGTACACAGAACCATCCTGATGGATGTGCTGGACTTTGCCCGGGGCCTGGGGTTCGGCGTGCGCGGCTTGCTGCGCAGTCCCGTGCTGGGGCCGAAGGGCAATGTCGAGTTTCTGGCCTGGCTGGGAGTGGGGGATGCCGGGCAGGCTGATTATGCAACCCTGGTGGACCAGGTCACGTAAGATTGCCTGGGTGTGTGTTCAGGATCATTTTTGGGAGCGCGCATAATTGGTGAGGTATAATTTTTACAGGTTGAATTTCAGAATCAGAACTGTTGCGCAGTCTTTCATTCATTACCGGCAGGAGAATTCCGATGGCAAAAATTGATGAACTTGTGAAAAACTTCCTGGCGCAGAAGAAGATCGCCGTGGTGGGTGTATCCGATAAACGCGAGACCGGTTGTAACATGGCCTACAAAAAGTTTAAAGCAACCGGATACCAGGTTTATGCAATCAACCCGCGCATTTCAATATATGAAGGCGATCCCTGCTACCCGGACTTGCTGTCGCTCCCGGAAAAACCCGAAGCGGTCTTCATCCTGGCCAACCCCAAAGTGACCGATCAAATCGTCCAGCAGTGCGTGGATCTGGGAGTCAAGCATGTCTGGATGCACTGCATGATGGGCACCAAGCCCGGCCTGGCAACCAGTATGTCGAGCGTTTCCCCGGAAGCAGTACACAAGTGCCGTGAGAACGGCATCGAGGTCATCCCGGGCTCGTGCCCGAATCAATTCATGCAGCCGGATGCCGGCCATGGCATGATGCGCGGCCTGTGGCGTTTGATGGGATTTCTCAACGTAGAAAAGGGCTGATCAGAATTGAAAATTCTTCCCTGAACTTCCCAGGCTCTTAATTATTGAAGGCGGCGTACTCATACGCCGTTTTTTATTTATCCCTTGAGCCTCCAAGGATCCCACTTTACAAACAGGCCAGGAGGCTAAGTTTCCAGTCTTCGGACCTTGCTGATAATGATTCCATATGCCAGTTGAATTATGTTGATGAATCTTTGCGATAAGAAATCAGGTATACTTTCTTTAGTATGACCTCCCTGATCCGCAACTTTTGTATTATCGCCCATGTCGACCACGGCAAATCCACCCTGGCGGACCGCTTGCTGCATCTCACGGGCACGGTGCCGGAGCGTGACACCACCGAACAGATCCTCGACTCGATGGACCTTGAACGCGAGAAGGGCGTCACCATCAAGGCCTCGGCCGTGCGCATGAACTATACGGCTGGCGATGGCAATTCCTATGAATTGAACCTGATCGATACGCCCGGTCACGTGGATTTCGGCTACGAGGTCAGCCGGGCACTGAACGCCTGCGAAGGCGCCGTCCTGGTGGTGGATGCCACCCAGGGCATCGAAGCCCAAACCCTCGCAAACCTGTATTCCGCTTTGGGCGCCGATCTCGTCATCATTCCTGTCATCAATAAGATTGACCTGGTCACAGCCCGTCCGGATGAAGTTGCCGAAGATATTGGCAGCCTGCTGGGCATCCCGCCGCAGGAGGTGCTGCGTGTCTCGGCCAAGGATGGAAGGAACGTTGAATCGGTCCTGGAAGCGATCGTACATAAAGTCCCGCCCCCGCGCGGCGAAGCGGATCTGCCCCTGCGTGCGCTGATTTTCGATTCGCACTACGACTCCTACAAGGGAGTGATTGCCTATGTACGCGTGGTGGAAGGCAAGGTCACGACGGAAGAGACCATCCGCATGCTGGCGACCGGCGTGGAAGTTAAACCGATTGAGGTGGGCATCTTTGCTCCCATTATGAAACCGGTGCCGGGCCTGACCGCCGGAGAGGTTGGTTACATTGCCACCGGCTTGAAGACCGTGCATGACGCGCGTGTCGGTGATACCATCACCAGCGCGAGCGGGTCTGCTTTGCAGGCTTTGCCGGGCTACCGCGTCCCCAAGCCGATGGTCTTCGCCGGGATCTACCCCTCCGAAGCAGACGATTACCAGAACTTGCGCGAGGCGCTCGACAAGCTGCAATTGAATGATGCTTCATTAACATTCCAACCCGAGACTTCGCAGGCACTCGGCTTCGGCTTCCGGGCCGGTTTCCTGGGCTTGTTCCATATGGAGATCATACAGGAACGCCTGGAGCGCGAGTACAACCTGGAGATGGTATTCACCGCCCCCACGGTGGCCTACGAAGTATTGTTGCACACCGGCGAGACGAAGATCGTTGCCTCACCGGCAGACCTGCCCGAGGACAGCCTGGTTGCCGAGATCCGCGAACCCTGGATGAACATCGAGATTATCACGCCGACTGATTACTACGGCCCGATCATGGAACTGGTCACCCGGCGCCGGGGCATTTACAAGAGCCAGGAATATCCCGCTCCGCACCGGGTTCAGTTGAATTATGAAATCCCCCTTTCCGAGATCATTATTGATTTCTTCGATGAACTCAAGAGCCGCACGCGCGGCTATGCTTCGCTGGATTACCAGTTCCTCGAATACCGGGCCGATAAATTGCAGAAGCTCGAAATCCTGGTAAATGGCGAGCCGGTCGATGCCCTGGCGGCAATTGTGCATGAGAAGGATGCCTACCATAAAGGCCAGCGCTTCATTACCAAGCTCAAGGAACTGATCCCGCGCCAGTTGTTCGACGTGGCCATCCAGGCCTCCTCCGGCGGGCGCATTATCAGCCGCGCCAATGTCAAAGCCACCCGCAAGGACGTCTTGGCCAAGTGTTACGGCGGTGATATATCCCGAAAGAAAAAACTGCTTGAAAAACAAAAGAAGGGCAAGAAACGATTGAAAATGGTCGGTAATGTGGAAATCCCCCAGGAAGCCTTCATGGCGGTCTTGAGTTTGGAAGAGGAATAACCCCTTAACTTAAAAGGCACGAAGATGCACGAAGGAAAAGAATCACAAAAACTTCTTATTGTGATTGGTGCGCTTTGGGTGAGAATCATGTCTAAATTTTGGAAATCTACCCGCCGCTGGCTACCGGGGGCCATCATCAGCCTGATCGCCATCCTGGTAATCATCCACTTCGTGGATCTCAACCGCTTTATTGCCGCCGTCCGTTCGGCCAATTACTGGTTGATTTTGCTGTCCCTGCCTGTTTCGATTGTTTGGTTGATGGTGCGTGGTATTGTCTGGCGGACGCTGTTGCGCGGGCGGCCTTCCTACCGGGATGTTTTCTGGACCCTGTGCGAAGGATACTTGTTAAACTCTGTCCTGCCCTTCCGCGTGGGTGAAGTAGGGCGAGCCTTCCTGCTGGGTCGTAAAGCCAGGCTGGGTTTTATGGATGTGCTCTCCACCATCATCATCGAGCGCGTCGTGGACGTGGCGTTTTCCGCGGCCATCCTGCTTAGCGCAGTGCCCTTCGTGGTTGGCGCAGCGGGAGCGGGACGGATCGCCATTATCATTGGGGTGCTGGTGGTCATTGGAATGGTGGTGTTGTATGTGCTGGCCCGCAACCGGACATGGGCTTTGGCCATGTTCCAGCGGATCAGCGCACGCTGGCCCAAATTGCAAAAGCTGGGTGGAGACATGCTGGATTCTCTCTTCTCCGGCCTGGCGATCCTGACCGATGGCTGGCTCTTCATTCGTTTCCTGTTTTGGATGGCACTCAACTGGGCCATTGCGATCGGGCAGTTCCTGCTCCTGTTAATGGCATTCTTTCCCCAGGCACGCTTGCTGTGGTCGCTGTTCAGCCTGGGAGCGGTCGCTTTCGGCAATGCCATCCCATCCCTGCCAGGTGCAGTCGGCACCTATGAAGGCGCGCTGGGAGGGGCACTGACCATTCTCTCCGGTGACCAATCGACTGCATTAGCGGCTGCCCTGACCGCGCACCTGACCGGCATCATCTGCAGCGGCCTGCTGGGGGCCTATGCACTTTCGCGTGAAGGCGAGACTTTGATGGGAGTTTACCGCCATTTGCGTAACCGGCCGGAGCAGCAAAGCCCTGAAAACGATTGATTTAAGGATGCAGCCATGACTATGACCATTCCGGAACGTAGCACGGCTGCCCGCGCAAGTACGCAACCCCACTGTTATTGGCCGGGTTTCCTCCGGCTGGGTGGTCATGCGCGATATGCAATACCTGCGCGGCTATACCATTCTCCTGGCAGACCCGCCGGTTGCTGCGATTAACGATCTTGATCATTTATGACGGGCAGAATACCTGGGCGAGATGGTTTTGGTAGGAGACGCGTTGCTGGAAGTGACCGGCGCGTAGCACATTAATTATGGCATTCTGGGTAATTCCGATCCTTTCCTACATGCACACATTCTTCCGCGCTATTTGACCGAGCCGGAGAACCTTCGCAATGGTCTGCCGTGGCCCTATCCCAAAGAACTGATGGATGCGACAGCATTCGATCCTGCGTGGGATAAAGAGGTGATGGGGCAGATCGCCTTGGCCATTCAAAAGCGTTTGTGACGGGGGTGGGTTATAATCGATCAGTCATGACCATGGCACACACCCAAAGACAAATTACCGACCTGAATCGGTCCACCATCCGGCGCCTGTCACTATCCATAGGCCTGACGGTGGTTCTTGTGCTGGTTGAGGTGGCGGCCAGCCTCTTCGCCAACTCGCTGGCTTTGCTGACCGATGCTGTGCACAATGTTACTGATGTCATGGCCCTGGCACTGACCTGGTGGGCATTCCGGGCAGCTACACGGCCAGCCTACTCAGGCAAGACGTACGGCTACCACCGGGCGGGCATTCTGGTGGCCCTGGTCAACGCGACTGTCCTGGGGTTAATTTCTCTGGGTATCTTTTATGAGGCCTATCGCCGCCTGTTTACCCCACCGGCTGTCAGAGCGGATGTTCTGATTGGCGTCGGTCTGGTCGCCGTGGTCGTGAATCTGGTTACGGCTCTGCTGATCCGGCGAGGCAGCCAGCATGACCTGAACTTGCGCAGCACCTTCGTACATCTCATGGGTGATGTTCTTTCAACGCTCGGGGCGGTGGCTGCAGGTATTGTCATTCATTTTACAGGCCTGAACTGGCTCGACCCGCTTATCAGCATCTTCATAGGCTTATTGATCCTCTGGAATGCCTGGGGCATACTGCACGAGTCGGTGAATATCCTGATGGAAGCCACACCCGCCGACGTAAACGTGGAGGTGATGGTGTCTGATATTATGCATGTTGAGGGAGTCCGCGGCGTGCATGACCTGCATATCTGGTCCATCACACGCGGCATTCGCTCTCTCTCGGCCCACATTCTGACCGATGATATTCCAATCAGCCAGGGGACGAAGATCCAGGCTGCCATTTGCGAAACTCTCTATGATAACTATGGGATTGACCATGCCACATTGCAACTGGAATGTGAAGGGTGCGTCCCGGCCAACTTGTTTTGTGATATTACTGACACCAACCACACTTATTAACCATGCATATTCTTACCGGTCTCACCTACTACCGTCCGCATACCTCCGGCCTGACCATTTATGCAGAACGGATGGCGCGCGCCTTCGCCAGGCGCGGCCATGAGGTGACGATCCTGACTTCCCAGGATGACAGTCGCTTGGCGCGCCTGGATTGTCTGGATGGAGTTACGGTGGTGCGGGTGCCGCCATTGATGCGCGTCAGCAAAGGGTTGCTCATGCCCGGCATGCCTTCCATGGCCTGGAAACTGGCCCGCCGAGCCGATGTGGTCAACCTGCACATGCCACAACTGGATGCCGCGTACATTGCCTGGATCGGAAAAATGATGCACAAGCCGGTGGTATTGACCTATCATTGCGACCTGCGTCTGCCGCACGGCTTGATCCACTCGGTCGCCAACCAGGTCTCGCACGCTGCTAATCATGTCGCAGCCTGGGGCAGCGACGCCATCGTCAGCTTAACTCGTGATTACGCCGAGCATTCGCCCTACCTGATCCAATACATGAATAAGCTGCACGTGCTGGATGCACCGGTCGAGCTGGTCCCTGCCGGGGAGGCGGATATACGAGCCTTTCGCGAGAAGTTCGGTATCCGAACAGGTCAGCGCATTATTGGCATGGCTGCCCGTTTGGCTACCGAGAAAGGTGTCGAGTTCCTGGTGCAGGCCTTACCGCAGGTGCTGGAGCATATCCCAAATGCCCGGCTCCTGTACGTTGGCACGTACCAGAACGTGGTCGGAGAAGAGGAATACGCTGCACGCATCCTGCCGCTTATCGAAGGCTTAAAAGACCATTGGTCTCTGCTGGGAAACCTCTCGCCAGTGGAAATGACAGCTTTTTTCAAAACTTTGGAGGTGCTGGTCATGCCCAGCCTGAACAGCACGGAGGCGTTCGGTTTGGTGCAGGTGGAAGCGATGAGTTGTGGGACCCCTGTCATTGCAACAGACCTGCCGGGTGTTCGTGTTCCCGTAAAGATGAGCGGCATGGGCAAGATCGTACCGGTTGGCGATGCCGGTGCGATAGCACAAGCCATTCTGAGAATCCTGGCAGAACCGGAACGATATCGTGGCAACGAAGCCGAGATCAAGCATAAGTATTCCCCGTATGTGATTGCAGCGGGATATGAAAAGCTGTTTGAAGATATCCTGCAAAAAAGAGTTTAATCGAATTAATTTATCATGTCCTTTGACGAAAAGTATTTCAGCTCGAATGCTTATAAAGCTGTAT
>Ga0075520_1001078_pt1 | contig 12855 bp, 10 predicted proteins | sample NGEPerB_FD_75100 | JGI IMG/M metagenome (GOLD analysis project Ga0075520, IMG submission 75100) | Arctic peat soil microbial communities from the Barrow Environmental Observatory site, Barrow, Alaska, USA - NGEE PermafrostAB12-B | ecosystem: Environmental > Terrestrial > Soil > Wetlands > Peat ... | reverse complement strand
TGCGCAGCTTGCCCGACGAGACACCCCGGTTGGTCACGATGACCACTGCCAGGCCCGTGTCGAGCAACGTGGTCCCCTCGGTCCCACCCGACGACTCGTAGTGCTCCACCTGATCGCGGACCCATTGGGCCGAACTCGGCTCGTACTCCCCGGTGAGTGGCATACGCCCAGTGAACACCTGCCACGGCCGGCGCGCCAGCGGGCCACCCGCTGCGTCGACGGACAGTGCGGGCGAGAGGATTCGAACCTCCACCCCCGAAGGGACCGGGACCTAAACCCGGCGCGTCTGCCAATTCCGCCACACCCGCGTCGGGCCCAGCCTACCGACGGCCCGGGCGTTCCCGGTGCCGGCGCGTGTATCCCCGGAGCTGCGTCGGCTCACCGGGATCCGGAGGACCCCTGGCTATAGTCGCCCTGTGCCGACCACGCCTTCCGCCCCGTCGCCCGTGACCCCCGACACGCCCGCCGATGTCGACGACGCCGTCACCGACGTGACGGCGCGCATCCGCTACTTGGACGAGGTGATGGCCGAGATCGACGCCGAGGTGCGGCGACGTCGGGCCTCGGGAGACCTGCCGGCCGGGCTCGAGCGCGAGCTCGACGAGCTCTTCCTCGAATTCTCCCCGGTCGGTCTGCAGGGGAGGGCCCGTCTCCGCGAGACGCTGTCGCTGGTGGACGGCTCCGCGTACGTGGACACCGCCGTCCCGACAGCCTCGAACAAGGCGGTCGGGAGCTACATCAAGCGGCTCATCCGCAAGGGCCTCGGCTGGTACATGGGCTTCATCGTCGCCCAGATCGTCAAGTTCGCCTGGTCGGTCTCGCGCATGTTCCACGTCGTCGTCGACCACATCGAGGAGCTCGAGGCGACCGTGGAGACCCACCGGTCGCCCGACCTGCCTGCCGAGGTCGTCCCCGAGTTCCACCCGGGGTCGGCCTGGTGGTCGGCAGCGGGACTCGCCGCCCTGTCCACCGCCACCGATCGGGTGCTGGTGGGTGACTGCGGCGACGGCAGGCTGGTGGAGGAGCTCATCGCCGCCGACGTGGACGCGTACGGCGTCGATCCGTCCGACCTCGTGCTCGAGCCGGCCCTGGCCAGGGCGGTCGACGTCCGAGCCGAGTCGGTGCTCGACCATCTGGGTGTGGTGGCCGACGAGGCCCTCGGGGGCATCCTGTTGACCGGCTCGGTCCAGTGGCTCCGCCCGAACGAGCGCGAACGCCTGCTCGACCTGGTGTCCACCCGGCTCGCCGTCGGCGGGACGCTCGTCCTGCACTCCACCACGCCGGAGGGTTGGGCGTCGTCGGTGGCGCCGGTGGTGCGCGACCTCGCCCCCGGACGGCCACTGCACGCTGAGACGTGGGCACATCTCCTGGAGTCGCGCGGCTTCCACGTCGACGAGCCGCAGCGGGGGGGCGACGACCGCCGTCTCGACCGGGTCGACGGGGCGACGGCGGACGCCGATGCGGTCAACGCCGCCATCGACACGATCAACGTCCTGCTGCTCGGGCCGACGGAGTACCTCGTGGTCGCCACGCGGGAGCGGTGACCGCCGTCCACCAATTCGTGCCGGCGCTGTTGCCGCGCGACGCGACGGGGGACCACACCCGCGCCCTGCGCGACGCGTTCCGGGCCGCCGGTTGGGAGTCCGAGATCTACGTAGAGGCCGCCCACGACGAGCTCCAGCACGAGGCGACCTACTTCGAGGAGTACCCGGCAAGGGCCCGACCCGGCGATGTCCTGCTCTACCAGCTGGGGACGTCATCGCCGGTGGCCGACTTCCTCCTCGGACGGCCCGAGCCGCTGGTGCTCGACTACCACAACATCACTCCCGAGTCCTTCTACGACGGGTGGGAGGAGCACACCACGGTCAAGGTGGCACTGGCCCGCCATCAGGTCGCCGAACTCGCACCCCGGGCCGTGCTCGGGATCGCGGACTCGGCGTTCAACGCCGGCGAGCTGACCGCCCTCGGGTGCCCCGCCACCGAGGTGGTCCCGATCCTGGTGGACGTCACCGACGAACGGGCAGTGGTGGACCAGCGCGAGCTGGCCCGCTTGGCCGGACGCCACGGCGGGGCCACCGTGCTGCTCTTCGTCGGCCGCATCTCCCCCAACAAGTCCCATGAGGACCTGGTGTCCGCGCTGTGGGTCTATCGACACCTCTACGACCCCGACGCCCGGTTGCACCTGGTGGGCCCGACGGTGACCCCGGACTACGCCGCTGCCGTGTTCGCCTACGCCGCCGAGCTGGGCCTGGCCGACGCGGTCCATCACGGGGAGGGTCTGACCCAGGCCGAACTGGCCGCCTGGTACGAGGACGCCGACGTGTTCGTCTGCCTGTCGCGCCACGAGGGGTTCTGCATCCCACTGCTCGAGGCGATGCGTGCCGGGACCCCGATCGTGGCCCTGGACGCAGGTGCGGTGGGCGAGACGCTGGCCGACGCAGGGATCCTGTTGCCCACGGCACGCCCGGCCACGGTGGCCGCCGCCGTCGCCCGGGTGCGCTCGGATCCCCGGCTCGCCGACCTGCTGGTGGCATCGGGACACCGACGACTCGCCGACTTCGCCGCCGAGCGGACCCGCCGGCGGTTCGTCGAGGTGCTCGGGCGGGTGGCCGACGGCGACCGGGTCGTCGCATGAAACTCGTCTTCGTCACCCCGCGCTACGGGACCGAGGTGATCGGCGGTGCCGAGACCGCGGCCCGCATGCTGGCCGAGCGGCTGAGCGCACGCACGGACTGGGAGGTCGAGGTGCTGACCAGCTGCGCGCTCGACCATCTGACCTGGGAGAACTCCGAGCCGGCCGGCACCACGGTGATCAACGGGGTGACCGTCCGCCGGTTCCCGACCGCCTCGCGCCGTACGCTCGACTACTTCGCCCTGGACGGTGAGCTCCGGGTGGCGCCCGGCTCGGCCACCCTCGCCCAGAGTCGGAAGTGGGTGGCACTCAACGGACCCATGTGCCCGGGGCTGGTGGACGCCGTGGCCGACTCGGACGCCGACGTCATCGCGTGCTACCCCTACCTGTTCGCCACCACGGTGGACGCCATCGCGGTGGCCCAGGTACCGGTGGTCCTCCATCCGGCGGCCCACGACGAGCCCGCGCTGTACCTCGCCGCCTTCCGGCGCAGCTTCCGGGACATCGACGGGCTCGTCTACCACACCCGCGCCGAGCGCGATCTGATGGAAGACGTGTTCCACGTCGGCGCGCGCCCCCAGGTGGTGCTCGGCCTCGGCGTCAACGAGCCGGCGGGAGGCGGGCGCCGGGGTGCGGACGTGCTCGGGATCGGGGACCGTCCCTACCTCTGCTACCTGGGCCGGGTCGACGAGCACAAGGGCTGCGGCATGCTGGCCGACTACTTCGCCGAGTACAAGTCGCGTCACCCGGGCGACCTGGCGCTGGCCTTCGTCGGGCCGGTGTCGGCCGCGGCCCCGGACCATCCGGACATCGTGGTCACCGGGACCGTGTCCGAGGCCGACAAGTGGGACGTCCTGGCCGACGCCCAGGTCATGGTCACCCCCTCGGCCTACGAATCGTTTTCCCTGGTCGTCCTCGAGGCGTGGACGCTCGGGGTGCCCGTCCTGGTCAACGGGGCGTGCGCGGCGACCATGGAGCACTGCACCAGGTCGGGCGGCGGACTGTGGTTCGACTCCTACCGGGGCTTCGAGGCCACGGTGGACCGCCTGTCCGGGGACCCGTCGTTGCGGGCCGAGCTCGGCGAGTCGGGTCGGCGCTACACGGCCCGGAACTATCTGTGGCCCTCGATTATCGACCGGTACACGACCTTCCTGTCGGCGGTGGTCGCCCGCGGGCGCCACGCCCCGCTGCGCACCCCCCGACTCGACCTCCCCGCGCCGGGGACGGCCTACGTTCGGGAGGGACAACGTGCCAGCTGATCCGGACGACAGCACGGTGGAGGGGGACCCGGCCGTCGACGCGCCGCTCCCGGCCGATGAGCAGGCGCTGCTCGACGCCTTCGCCCGGCTCGCCCCCGAGGGATCGCTGCGGTGGCACTTCGACGATGCGATGCGCCGGCTCTCCACGCCGAGCGAGCGGGCGGGGTACATCGAGCCGTGGGACGGGTTGCCGGCCGACCTGTGGGACCGCGGGCGCGGGGCCAAGGCCAGTGAGCGGGTGCTCGGCGATGTGATCACGAGCGTCGCCCAGGAGATGACCGAGTACGCCCAGCGGATCGTGGACACCGCCCGCCGGGGCGCCCCCGAGGAGGTCGCCGTCTTCGACGCGTTCCGCTACCTGGCCGCCCGGGTGGACCGTCTCGAGTCGGTCGCCGACCCGTTGGGCCTGCGCCCCGGGGAGCTGGTGCTGCCGTCCGTGGACGGTGGCGAATGGGCCGACGAACTGGTGTCCTGGACCGGGGCGACGGCGGGCAGCACGGTGGTGGTCGGCGAGCTCGACGACCCGGTGGTCGTCGAGGTGCTGCGGGCACAAGGGATCGGGGTCGATGCCGTGGATCCCCGGGCGGCCACCGTCTGGGCGCAGGACGTCGGTCGCCCAACCGCAGGGCGCGACGGTTCCGTCGACGGCGCGGCGATCGAGGAGGTGGGCGACCACCTGGCCGCCCTCGGGCCGGGCAGCCGGACGGCCATGGTGCTGTCGGGAACGGTGGACCGGCTGTCGCTGGCGGACAAGGTCGGCCTGGTGGACGACGCGCTACGGGTGCTGGCCCCGGGGGGCGCGCTGGTGCTGCTGGTCCACGACCAGTCGGCATGGGACGCCGCCATCGACCCACCGGTGCGGGACCTGCTCCCCGGGAGGCCACTCCACCCCGACTCGTGGTCCGTCGTCCTCTCCCACCGCGGCTTCTCGTCGCCGGTCGTCCACCGGGCGACGTCGGGGGCGGTGCACGGGATCGTCGCCCGGAGGCCCGGATGAGCGGCGGACACACCGGCGGCGTCCATCAGTTCGTACCGATGCTCCACCGCCGGGACGCGGTGGGCGAGCACACCCGGGTGCTCCGGGACCTCCTCCTGGCGGCGGGTGTCGAGTCCCGGATCTACACCGAGCTGCCGGACCCCGACACGGTCGACGAGACCCGTCCCTACCGGGAGTACGAGACGGACGCCGTCCCCGGTGACCTCCTCGTCTACCAGGTGGCCACCCGCTCGGACATCGCCGGCTGGCTGGCCGGTCGACCCGAGCCGTTGGTGCTGAACTACCACAGCATCACGCCGCCGGCCTACTTCGCTCCGTGGAGTGACGGGATCGCCCGGCTCCAGACGGCGGCCCTCCTCGAGCTGGCCGGACTGGCCCGACACGCCCGGTTGGGGATCGGGGTGTCGGCGTTCGACGTCGCCGAACTGGCGGCCGCCGGGTGCACCCGGACCCGGGTCGTCCCGGTGGCGAACGTCGCGCTCCCGGCGACCGGGCCCGACCCCGAGGTGGCGGAGGCGCTGGCCGACGCAGGCCGCGGCCGGGGGCCGTGGTGGCTGACCGTGGGCCGGCTCGCACCGAACAAGGCCCACCAGGACACGGTCGCCGCGCTGTTCGTGGCCCGGGCGACCACCGACCCCCGTGCCCACCTGACCATCGTGGGCGCGCCGACCGAACCCAACTACGCGCGTGCGCTGCACCGCTACGTGGCCGACCTCGGTCTCCGCGATGCGGTGGAGTTCGTGTCCGGGATCAGCGACGCCGCCCTGGCCGCACGCTACGAGGCGGCCGACGTGCTGGTGATGCTCTCCGAACACGAGGGGTTCGGGGTGCCGCTGATCGAGGCCATGGCCCACGGCCTCCCCGTCGTCGCCTTCGACGCCGGGGCGGTGCCCGAGGTGGTGGGCGACGCCGGACTGCTGCTCCCGGCCAAGGGACCCCGCGTGGTCGCCGCCGAAGTCCACGCCCTCCTGGGAGATCCGGTTCGTCGGGACGGGTTGGTACGTGCCGGCCGGGCGCGTCCCGCCGCCCTCGGTCTGGATCATGCCGGATCGGACCTGGTCGCGGCATTGCTGGAGGCAGCCGGGTCCGGACCGCCGGCGACGGGGACCCCGGGACGGGAGGTCCCCGTGCGTCCCCCGGTACCCTCCACCAACTAGGCTCACTGCTCATGGATTCCCCCTTCAGCGCGCCGTCATTCCCGTTGTCCACGAACCCCGGCGGAGCCGCCGAGATGAAGTCCGGTGCCGACGTCGGCCCGAGCTCGGACATCTTCCAGCGCCTGTTGAAGGAGCGGATCGTCTTCATCGGATCGGCGATCGACCAGAACACCGCCAACCTGGTCTGCTCGCAGCTGATCCTGCTCGAGGCCGAGAACCAGGAGCGGGACATCTCGGTGTACATCAACTCGCCCGGCGGATCGGTCACCGACGGCCTGGCCATCTACGACACCATGCAGTACGTGCGCTGCGACGTGCGGACCATCTGCGTCGGACTGGCTGCCTCCATGGGTCAGTTCCTGCTGTGCGCCGGCACGCCGGGCAAGCGATTCGCCCTTCCCCACAGCCGCATCCTCATGCACCAGCCCTCGGGCGGGATGCAGGGACAGGCGTCCGACATCGCCATCCAGGCCGAGCAGATCATCTACCTGAAGCGCATGCTGGCCGAGCGGATCGCCTTCCACACCGGTCAGCCCATCGAGCGGATCGAGGCCGACTCGGACCGCGACCGCTGGTTCACCGCCGAGGAAGCGCGCGAGTACGGGTTCATCGACGAAGTCATCCAGAAGGACGTCGTCCAGGCACCGGCGACCGGCTCGGGGTCCGCCACCTGATGAGTCTCGGAATCGACGAGGCGGCCGCCGCCGACTCGGAGCCCGAGCGCCCCACGGTCATCGGGGGGAGCACACGCTTCGTCCCGGGCCAGAGCAACGACCGGATCACCGTCGTCAACGGCAAGGTCCAGCTCGGACAGCGCCTCATGGATCTCTGGCGCAACCGGGACCTGCTGACACTCCTGACCCGGACCGAACTCAAGGTCAAGTACAAGGAGTCCGCGCTGGGCTACGCGTGGTCGATGCTCAACCCTGCCCTGGTGCTGGGCATCTACTACATGATCTTCAAGGTCATCTCCCGCACCCCGCAGCCCCACTTCGCCATCTGGCTGTTCTGCGGGCTCATCGTGTGGAACCTCTTCAACAACTCGGCCATGAGCTCCACCACGGTGGTCGTGGGCAAGGCCGGGATCATCAAGAAGGTCGCCTTCCCCCGCGAGCTCCTCGCCATGTCGACGGTCGGGGTGGCCATCGTGCTGTTCGCCATCCAGCTGGTGGTGCTGGTCCTCTTCCTGGTCCTCTTCCAGCTGACGCCCGACTGGGGACTGCTGTGGCTGTTGCCGCTGGCGTTCGTGGCGCTCCTGGTGTTCACCAGTGCCGTCTCGATCTTCCTCTCGGCGGTCAACGTCTACCTGCGCGACACTCAGCACCTGACCGAGGTCGCCCTCATGGCGTGGTTCTGGCTCACGCCGATCGTCTACCCGTTCGGCCTGGTCGCGCCCCACCTGGCCCGCTACCACATCACCTGGCTGTACCTGGCCAACCCGATCGCACCCATCGCCATGACCTTCCAGAGGGTCATCTACGGCCACGTCACGTACACCGCCACCGTCGCCCAGGGCAACACCGCCCACAAGGTGACCGAGCTGCTCCCGGGGTACGGTGCCGGCTGGTACGCCATGATGATCGGGATCGTCTTCGTGGTGAGCGTCCTGCTCTTCCTCGGCTCGCTGATGGTCTTCGGCCGGCTCGAGGGCAACTTCGCCGAGGAGCTCTGACCGTGGCCACCGCCATCGAGGTGCGGGACATCTCCAAGCAGTTCAAGCTCTACAGCGAGAAGCGGACCTCGTTGAAGGAGCGGATCATCAAGGGCGGCAAGATGCCCTTCACACCGTTCTGGGCCCTGCAGGACATCAATGTCGACATCGACCAGGGGGAGACGTTCGGCATCCTGGGCCGCAACGGCTGCGGCAAGTCGACCCTGCTCAAGTGCGTCGCCGGCATCATCAAGCCCACTTCCGGGGAGATCCGGGTGCGGGGCAGCCTCGCTGCCATGCTGGAACTCGGCGCCGGGTTCCAGCCCGACCTGTCCGGCCGGGACAACATCTTCCTCAACGGCTCGCTGCTCGGGCTCTCCCATGCCGATATCGAGAAGCGCTACGACGACATCGTGGCCTTCGCCGAGCTCGAGGAGTTCATCGACAACCAGGTGAAGTTCTACTCGTCGGGCATGTACGTCCGACTCGGGTTCGCGGTCGCCGTCAACGTGGAGCCCGACGTGCTGCTGGTGGACGAGGTGCTGGCCGTCGGTGACGCCTCGTTCCAGCGCAAGTGCCTCGACCACGTCAAGAAGTTCCAACGCGAGGGCCGCACCATCGTGGTGGTCAGCCACTCGACAGACGTCATGCGCCAGAACTGCTCCCGGGTGATGGTCATGAACCACGGCCGGGTCATCACCATCGACGAACCGGGTGAGGGCATCCGGGTCTTCCTCGCCGACCTCCTCGGCGTGGGCACCCTCGAGCACTCCGAGTCGGGGGGGATCGAGGGGAACGTCCTCGCCATCGGCACCGTCTCCGCCGAGCACGGTGGCAGTGGCGAACGGATGCACCTGTACCCGGGCGAGTCCCTCACCATCACCGCCGACCTCGACAGCCTGGCCCCCGTGCCCAATGCCATGGCCACCATCGCCATCCACGACGATGCCAACGAGCTGGTGTTCGCCTCCGACCCCGACGACCCGATGTGTGCCATCGAGGTCCCCGAGGGTGGGGGCATGGTGCGGTTCCACTTCCCCGAGGTACCCCTCCTCGACGGGACCTACTCGGTCAGCGTGGGTGTGCGCAGTGCCACCGACACCGCCATCTTCGACTGGAAGGACCAGGTGACCAAGTTCGAGGTGGCCAACCCGGGCCGGGCCACCGGCCGGGTCCGCCTGCCCCTCGACGTGAGCTTCCGGCACCGGTCCACCGGTCTCACCGGTGAGGTGCCCGCCGTCGGCGCCGAGTTCTCCCCGGTCGCGCTGCCAGGCTGGGAGGAGTCCACGGCGTGACGGTCACCAGGATCGACCAGGTCATTCCGACCCTGGCCAGCCGGGATGCCATCGGTGGACACGTGATGCAGCTCCGGGACCTCCTCCGGTCCCACGGCTACCGGTCCGACATCTACTACGGCAACGCATCGCCCGACCGGCTGGACGAGGGGTACCCGATCACCCGGATCGGCGACCAGGCGACGTCCGGCCGGGTCCTGCTCTACCAGCTGTCCATCGGCAGCGGCGTGGCGGACATCTTCCGGGAGCGTCCCGAGCGCAAGTTCGTGAACTACCACAACATCACCCCGGCCGATCTGCTGGAGGCATGGCTGCCGGCCGTCGGCGAGGAGGTCCGGTGGGGCCGCAGCCAGCTGCGCGACCTCGCCCCGGTGACCGAGTTCGCCATCGCCGACTCGGGCTTCAACGAACAGGAGCTGCGGGACGCGGGCTACGCCTCGACCACGACGGTGCCGCTCCTGATCGATCCCGTGGACTTCACCGGGAGCGCCGACCCGATCCTGTCCGCACGCCTCGCCCGCCAGCGGGCCGCCGGTGGAGCCGACCTGCTGTTCATCGGCAAGGTCTCCCCCCACAAGGGGCAGCACGACCTGGTGAAGGCGCTCGCCGCCTACCGGCGGCTCTACGATCCGCAGGCCAGGCTGCACATCGTGGGCAGCGCCATCAGCGACGAGTACCGCGAGGCGGTGATCCGGTTCGCCGACGAGCTGGGACTGGCCGACGCCGTCGAGATGGCCGGCTCGGTCACCCACGAGGAGCTCATCGCCTACTACGAGTCGTGTGACGTGTTCCTCTGCCTGTCCAACCATGAGGGGTTCTGCGTCCCGCTGCTGGAGTCGATGTACCACCGCCTGCCGATCGTCGCCTACGACAACACCGCCGTTCCCGAGACGGTGGCGCAGGCCGGGCTGATCCTGCCCGACAAGGAGCCGGCCAGGGTGGCCGCCGCCATCCACCGGGTGGTGGAGGACGACCACCTGCGGGCCGAGTTGGCCGCCGCCGCCGATGACCGGGTCGCCTGGTTCGCGCTTTCCCGGGTCAAGGACGGATTCGTCGCCGCCCTCGAGGCCGCCTGCGCAGCGTGACGACCGTCACCGACCCGTCGGGCGCAGCCCGGTCGACGACGATGTCGTCCAGGGCGCCCGGGACCGGGTCCCGGCCGACCGTCGTCCGGTGAGGATCGCCTTCGTCGTCCCCCGCTACGGCCCCGACATCATCGGTGGCGCCGAGACGGCGGCCCGCCTGCTGGCCGAGCACCTGGTGGCGCTGAAGGGCTGGGAGGTCGACGTGCTGACCAGCTGCGCCCGGGACTTCGTGACCTGGGACGACGAGTATCCCGAGGGCGAGGAGTGGGTGCATGGTGTCCGGGTGGTGCGCTTCCGGTCCAGCGCCGGACGTGAGCCGTCGTTCCACCCGCTGTCCGCCGCACTCCTGGCCGACCCCTCGGCGGCCACGGTGGACGACGCCGATCGCTGGCTGGAGCTCCAGGGCCCGGTCACCCGGTCCCTGGCCGATGCCGCCGCAGGATGGGATGCCGACGCCTTCGTCTTCTACCCCTACCTCTACTACCCGACGGTCCGGGTCATCGACCGGGTGGCTGCGCCCACGATCCTCCATCCCGCCGCCCACGACGAACCCGCGCTGCACCTGCCGATCTTCCCGCCGGTGTTCGCGGCGGCCGACGCCCTGGTGTTCCAGACCGAGGCCGAGCGCCACCTGGTCGAACGCACCTTCCCGGTGGCGACCCACCATCAGCTGCTGCTCGGGCTGGGGGTCGACGACCCGGACGTGGGCTCGACGACGGCGTCCCCCGACCCGGCGGAAGGTGACGGGACGGACGGCGTCGTGGGCTCCTCCGTGCCCGGCGCGCCGTACCTGGTGTGCCTCGGACGGGTCGACGGCCACAAGGGGACCACACTGCTCGCCCGCTACTTCGCCCGGACCAAGGAGCGCCGGCCCGGCCCGCTGCGACTGGTCCTGGCCGGCCCCGTGGTCGAGCCGCCACCACCGCACCCCGACATCGATGTGCTCGGCCCGGTGAGCGAGTCGGACAAGTGGGCCCTGCTCGCCGGAGCGGTGGCACTGGTGTCGCCGTCACCCTGGGAGGCGTTCTCGTTGGTGGTGGCCGAGGCGTGGAGCGCGCGCACGCCGGTACTGGTGCACGCGGGATGCGCGGCCACCGTCGAGCACTGTCGACGTTCGGGCGGAGGGATGACGTTCGACGGCTACGGGGAGTTCGAAGTGGCCGTGGACCGCCTGGTGGACGATGCGGCCCTGGCCCGGCGGCTGGGCGCCAGGGGACGTACCTACGTCGACGGGCGGTTCCGGTGGCCCCACGTCATCGACCGCTACGCCTCCTTCGTGGAGGCGGTCGTCGCCCGGGCCCGGCGCCGGCCCGCCGTTTCAGGTGCCCAGGCCTGAACCGAGCGGTCGCCGTCCCGCTTGCTCGACCACGTGCACACCGAGCAGGGCACTGCCAGGGTCGATCCGCCACACCAGGTACTCGGCGATCCGACGGGTGCGCACGGGGGCGACCCGACCGGCCCCCGCCTGTGCGGCGAGTCCGGGCAGGCCGGGCGAGGCGACAAGGTACACGAACCCTCCGGGGCCGACCGGCACCGTCGGGGACCGCCGATAGTAGAGCGAGCCGTGCAGTTCGTCGTAGACGGCGGCTCCCGGCGTGATCAGGGTCACCCGGTCACCCGGGAGGGCCCATCCGGCGGCGCGGTAGAAGGCGCTCCCGCCGTCCACGGTGTCGATGACGACCACGTCCCGTCGCCCGTCCACGTGGGGCGCCAGGGCGGCGAGGGCGGCGTCGACGGCGTCCGCCTGGCGGATGGCGGACCGGGTGGCGGGATAGGGGGCCTGGTAGCGGGCCTGGGTGATCCATGCCCCGGTGGTCGAGGTGGTCGCCGTCCCCGGCAGCACGCCCGTGCCCGACAGGAACCGGTCCACCCCGAGCACGGCGATGACGAGGACGGCGAGGGTCACCAGAGCGACCCAGACCGTGGACCAGGCCGACCGCCCCTTCCGGGCCGGGACGTGGCCGGCGCGGGGACGCAGCACGGCGGCGGGCACGAGGAGGAGGGCGATGACGGCCCCGGGCAGGTAGGCGAGAAGGTACCCGCCCTTGGCGAACTCGACGAGGGCGACCAGTGCCGCCGGCGGGACGATCGCCGCGACCAGGACGGCCGTGCGGGACTGGTACCAGGGGCGGGTCCAGGCTCTGGCACCGGACCGAGGCCTCCTCCCGCCGTCCCACTGGCGGACCGGGACCGGCGAGACTTCCGGGCCGGTGGGCGCCACCGGGCCGCGACGGACCAGGGCACGCACGCCGAGCGCGAGTGCGGACACCACCGCCACCAGGACGAGAGGTGCCAGTGCCACGACCGTGTACCCGGCGAAGGTGCCCAGGTTCACGCCGCCGGCCTGCGCGTGGTCGAGGACCGAGGTGGCCTCGAAGGCCCCCTGGGCCTCGAGCTTCGTCGCACGTGCCCACGCAGGGAGGCCACCGGGTTGGGCCAGCACCATGGGGACCAGCCACAGGGCGACCGCCACGACGCCGGCCACCACGGCCACCACGGCCTCCCGTACCCGTCGGACGGACCCGACCACGGCCAGCAGCGCCAGCGGGGCGAAGGCCTGCAGGATGGAATTGCGGAATCCGGCCGCCAGTCCGAGGGCGACGAGCGCTGCCGCACCGTGCCAGGAATGGGGCCGGGCCCGCCACGCCAGGATGATCAGCAGGGGGGCGATGGCCAGGTCGAACGAGTACGTCGCCACGACCGACCCGCTGAACCAGGCGAACGGCGAGGTGGCCACCAGGACGCCGGCGGCGAGCCCCACCCAGCGTCCCCCGAGGTC
>Ga0075520_1001076_pt1 | contig 12858 bp, 8 predicted proteins | sample NGEPerB_FD_75100 | JGI IMG/M metagenome (GOLD analysis project Ga0075520, IMG submission 75100) | Arctic peat soil microbial communities from the Barrow Environmental Observatory site, Barrow, Alaska, USA - NGEE PermafrostAB12-B | ecosystem: Environmental > Terrestrial > Soil > Wetlands > Peat ... | reverse complement strand
GGGGGTTATTTCTTTTCGAACAGAGCAATTGTATCATCCTGCAGGAGAACCCAAAGAGAGTAAACCCCTTTTAGCGTTCCGATCGGGATATTGAGGCAGCCGAGGGCAGCCACAACAATCACCAGAAACCTGGCCCATGGCTGGAAAGTGAGAAGTCCTATTCCTCCTACAAGGCCAAGGGTCGACAAGCATCCTACGAGCAATGGCAGGCTGATTGAGAGAAACCCGACCACAGTCTGTGCTACATCATCGTTACCCACCTGTCCCTTTGCAAAATTAAGCACGAAGAAGATAACGATAGCCAAAAGCAGTCCTATTGACCCAAAGCCAATATGTATCGCCCCTACAACAGTTACGTGCTTTTTCATTTTCGATTCTTTTACAACATTTTCTTCCATGACGTTTATTTTTAATCGTTTTTATTTTTTCATTCCTGTTGTAATGACTGTTAATTTAACGAATTGATGCATTGATTGTTCAAAAAGTAAATATTATATGTGTATTGAGTATCAATAATAAAACAAATTTTGTGCTTGAAAATCAACAAAAGCATGTTATTGATTTCCGATACTCATAAAACATTAAAGCAACCTTTTTGATTTAAAAACGTTCTAATATAAAAGAGTTTTATAATTTTGAACGGAAAACATGATCAAAATGAAAAAGAAAGTAATACTTGTCGCAACCCTGGTTTTTATTGCCTGTGCTTTTACCTCATGTACAAAAACCTGTAAAACATGCAAGCAGGTATCTTATATAAACGGTACGTATGATCATGATGTAAAAAGCGATCAGGAATATTGTGGAGCCGAACTGCTTACTATTGAGGCCACGCCTGATGCTCCAATTGGCAACGAAACAATAAAATGGGAATGCAATTAATACCGCACTCCTATTAAGGTTACATCATCAACCTGAGGGCTATCACCACGCCACTCTTCAAATATCTCATTTAATCTTTCTCCCTGCTTCAGCATTGGCATTCCCTCCATTGCCACAAGTGTTTCCCTGAGCTGATTTGACATGAATTTCTTCTGGTTCGGTCCTCCAAACTGATCGGAATATCCATCAGAGAAGATGTAGAATGTATCGCCCTTCTGAAGTTCAATCTTATTAAGCGTAAAGGGCAGCATCCTGTAATGGATTGATGCAGGCATCTTATCGGCACGGTAATGTATAAGTTCACCTTTGCATACAAGATAAAGCGGGTTGTTTGCCCCGGCATACCAGAGAATATTCTCATCCAAATCGAGCACGCAGACTGCGATATCCATTCCATCCTTTATAGATTCCTCGTCGGCAACCTGCTTCAATGACTTGATGACTCCTTCGCGCAGATTTTCTATTATCTGGTCAGGCATCAGGACATGTTTGCCGTTCACTATTTCATTAAGCATCGTTATTCCCAGCATGCTCATAAATGCACCGGGAACGCCATGCCCTGTACAATCGGCCGAAATGATAATCTGCTTGTTCCCCTGCGAGCTTACCCAGTAAAAATCGCCGCTCACAATAGCCAGGGGCTTATAAAGAACAAAATGCTCAAGCTTGTCGCTGAAGAGCTCGAGTGAAGGAATAATCGCCGTTTGGATACGCTTGGCATACATGATGGAATCGGTTATATGCTTCTTCTGATAGGCAATCTGGTCGCGCTGGGCCTCGGCAAGATCGCGCTGCTGCTCTATTTCGTCCTTCTGCATGGAGATTATCCTGTTCTTTTCCTCAAGCCTTATATTGGCCTCCTTCTTGATTTTATAGCCCCTGTAGATGTAGTATCCCAGGAAGCTAACAAGAAGCAGCGCAAGAATTACAAAATAGAGGATCAGTTTTTGCTTTTCAAGGGTCGCCAGCTGAATTTTTATTTTACCCTCCTGCTCTCCAATCTTCTTAAGCTGACCATCGATCATTGATATCTGCGAAGAGATCTTCTCCTTCTGCCTTGCCAGAGTATCCTGCTGTACCTTTACGGACTCCTGCTGAACAACTATGGTTTGCTTTTGGGTAGTAATCTCACCCTTTTGCTTATTTATCTGAACAAGCTGGAAATTGAGCACCTTCTGCTTTTCAAGAAGTGTTTTCTCCTTGGCTGTTATTTCTTTGTCGAGACTATCGAGAAGCACTTTCTGCCTGAGTATTTCGGCTTTCTGTTTTTCGATCTCCAGCTGCTGCTGTTTTACTGTCTCCTTCTGAACCGTCAGATCGGCATCTGTTATCACAAAAAGATTCTGCCAGTCTTCCTTGGTCTTGATTGCCATGGCAAGGAAGTTGGAATTTATGGTCATCCCTGCTTTTTTAATAAGGTCTTCGTTTGCTTCAAACTTAGGATGACCGTTTACAACCACAAAATTTATCATCGATTCGCGGAACTCATATCCCTCTGTAATAAGCATTGTCTGGTGGCCTTCCAGCTTTGCCTTAATCTTGTTCAGGTTGAATCCGCTTGCTTTGTTAACATATAAAACCTGCGTATGCAATATCTTTTCCTCGCTTCTGAAGGCAATTAGCTGAATTGGCTTGTTCTGAATTGACTTCCTGGTTTTGGCCAACTCGCCCATTTCCCACAGCAGTTCCGATGTGGCATCAACCAATCCGATCCTAAAAACTGAAGAATCAGCAAAACCAGGGCCGTAGTCGATCAATTTTGCCATGTCAAAGATATAGACTGCTCTTGTGGAGTTGTCAAACCCGCCCTGTCCAAAAGATCCGGAAACTGTAAAAAACAACCCCGCAAAGAGTATTACTGCTTTTATTAAACCTTTCTGCCTCATCATTACCTGATATTTATTATTACGAAATTGCATATTTTTATTCAGTTAAGCAAATATCAAATCTATTCGCGCTGCAATTAATGTTGATAAATTGTTAATAACTACAGGTTTAACGCAATACAGGGAAGTTATCTTATAGTAAATTTATGCAACTTTTCACAAGCTGAAAAATGGCCCTGAATATCAACGAATTACAACTCTCCGATAAATCGATAGTAATTGTTGAGGATGATCTTCCCTCAATAAGGTACTATGAAACTCTCCTGAGAAGTTCAGGTGCAAATGTCACAATCTTCAGAAACGGAAAAGAATTCGTTGATTATATCAGCCAGCCCGGCATTAAGATTGACATTGTCTTTATGGATTTTCTGATACCTCTCATCAACGGTATCGAGTGCCTGCGCATATTCCGCAAAGACAGGAAGAATGTTCCTATCCTTATGCTTACGGCATACTCATCGGAACAGTGCAAAACAGAGGCATATCTTGCAGGATGCAATGAATATGTGCTAAAGCCAATCTATCCCGAAAAAATATTCTTCCTGCTTGAGAAATACCTCTGGCACCAGACTTCAACCTCGCTGGTATCCTGACTTATTATATCCCCTGTTTCTTTTGTATTCCCATATAAACAGCATAATAATCCTCCAGCTTCTTGTTTATCTCACTACCCAATTCGGCCTCACCTGCTGCAGCACATGAATTTGCCACCCTTGAGGTAAACTGAATTGCTGACTGTATTTCATAATCTGCAGAGCTGATTATATAGGGGGTTTGTTTCATGTAATAATCAAGTTGCTCATAGTAATGTGCGCAAAGTGCACGGGTCATCTCTATCCCCTTTGCCTTGTCGCCTGCATTAAAATATCCTTCTATCAGGTCAGGAACATATGGGTCGTACGGGATAATATCGAGAGGAAATGTCTTCATGCAATAGTCAAGCACCTCGACTGCCTTTTCTTTCTTCCCTTCATGCGAAAGCGCATTTGCCAGCTTTGCATAATTGAGCCGGGCCCTGACCACCAGAAGTGTTCGCTTGTGGTTGTAATCAATGTCTGCCTTCTTGTCATTCGCTCCGCCCCATGCAAATTTCTTCATCATATTCTGATAAAGGATATCCGGATCGATCCTTCCGTATTCCACCCAGCTTTTATTTTCCGATTTAATCGGCACAAACCGGTATGCAAGGCCTTCAAGCTGAAAGTATTCTTCAAGTCCCAGGGCGTCGTTATGATACCCTGTTATAAAGTATATCGGACGTTTCCAGTCATTGTGGGCAAGGATATCAAGAACAATGAGCTGGCTCTTCAGTATTGAATTCCCTTTAAGCTTAATATCAATGTAAGGGACAATCTTTGCCGAATCCGCAGGCTTGACAGCACCTGAGGCAATGACCTTTCTTGCATCGACAGGTATTCTTATTGTCCGTGTTGGAATTATGTCAAGAATTTCTGTCGGCGAAGCCTGAACCTTGGTGCCTTTGTTATCACTATTCACCCAATCGATTACTGTCTTTATATCGACGGGGTCCTTTGTCTTTTCAATAATAAAAGTCTGGTTATTGATACCATCGTAATACTTTCTGGTCGGAAGAGTAACTGGAAGAGGATCCGATCCGTAAGTCTTACGTTTCATCTGGTCGATATACCAGTCTGTATTGAGAAGCATCAGGTTGCAAACCCTTATGTCTGTTCTTTTCCCTTCGACCTCCTGTGCATACCAGAGAGGGAAGGTATCGTTGTCGCCGTTTGTAAAAAGAATAGAGTTTGGTGCGCACGATTCAAGGTAATTGAATGCCACATCGCGTGTCAGGTAACGTCCTGACCTGTCGTGGTCGTGCCAGTTTTGCGATCCCATTATCACCGGTACCGCAAGGAATGAAATCAGGCCTGCTATCGGCGCTGCCATTTTCTCTCCCGTCAGTTTTGAAAGGAGCTCATAGAGGAACAGCACCCCAAGTCCTATCCAGATAGAAAAGAAATAAAATGATCCGGCGTAGGCATAATCCCTCTCCCTTGGCTGGTTGGGATATTGGTTAAGGTAAAAGACTATAGCGATGCCTGTCATTATGAAAAGCAGTGCGATTATCCACCAGTTCTTGCTGTCCCTGTTTACCTGGTAGAAAAGCCCGGCAAGACCAAGCAGCAATGGCAGCAGGAAGTATCTGTTCCTTGAAGGATCATTTTTCTGTTCAGTTGGGATATCTGGTGTTCCCACCCTGGGCGTATCTATGAAGTTTATTCCGGTGATCCAGTTACCGTTTATCGCACCTCCTGTCCCCTGAGTGTCATTCTGCTTACCGGCAAAGTTCCACATGAAATACCTGAAGTACATATAATTAAACTGGTACCTGAACATAAACCTCAGGTTTTCGGTGAAGCGTGGTTTCTTTAAAATTGTATTCTTCCCCGACTGGTCAGTGACCTGAAGAGGTATACCGTTTGTTCCTCCCCACTGCTTATAAGCCTCAATATGATCTGACTGATCGCTCCACATTCTGGGAAAGAGGGTGAAAAACCTTTCATCATAGACTCTTTCGAGGTCATGATGCGTAATCACATATTTATTCTTTTCAAATGCATAGACTGCCTTGCCATCCTTATAATCAAGCACAGGAGCATTGTAATAGGGCCCTCTGAAAAGCGGCCTTTCGCCATACTGCTCCCTGTTAATGAAATAGAGAAGGGTGAAGGGGTTGCTTGGATTGTCTTCATTAAGCGGAGTGGAAGCCGACGACCTGATGACAATAATGGCCATCGATGAATACCCGATCATTATAACCAATATTGAAGTGAGCATCGTACTCAGAACAACCCTGTCCTTCGCTATGTAAAACCATGTGGCGCCTGCTACAGCTGCAAGCACCAGGATATTTACAATTGCCGAACCCGAAACTACCCATATACCTGTAAAGAAAAGAGCTGCGATAGCCAGAAGTCCGTTCTTTGCATTGTTTTCAGAATTGAGCGAGAAATTTATTGCTGCAACCAGCAATAAAGCCATAATTAAAATGTGAAAGATCATCCCTGAATTTTGCGGGAGATGAAGAGCGTTCACAAAAAAGAGATCGAATTTTGAGGAGATGGCCACAACGCCTGGCATAATGCCCCACATCAGCAGGGCAAGCATGACAAAAGAGACTGCAAGAGAGATGACAAACCCCTTCCAGGAAAACTCAAATTTCCTGAAATAATAAACAAGGCCCATTGCAGGTATCGTCAGCAGATTGAGAAGGTGAACGCCAATAGAAAGACCCATAAGGAAGGCGATAAGGATAATCCACCTGTCGGCATGCTTTTCATCTGCACAATCTTCCCATTTCAGGATAGCCCAAAATACCAGTGCCGTGAAAAATGCCGATGAAGCATATACTTCACCCTCTACTGCAGAGAACCAGAATGAATCTGAAAATGCATAAGCAAGCGCGCCGACAGCTCCTGCTCCCATCACTGCTATCATCCTTGCAGTTGTGAAGCTCTCCTCGTTCTTCATGAGGATCTTCCTTGCAAGATGGGTAATTGTCCAGAAAAGAAAGAGGATAGCAAAGGCGCTGGCCAGCGCCGACATTGAATTTACCATGGGAGCTATTTTCGAAACATTTCCGCCGGCAAAATGAGAAAAGAAATTTGCCATTATCATGAAGACCGGGTTTCCCGGAGGATGGCCTACTTCGAGCTTATATCCCGAAGCGATGAATTCTCCGCAATCCCACAGGCTGGCAGTTGGTTCAATGGTCATGAGATAGGTGACTGCTGCGACTGCAAAAACAACCCATCCTGTTATATTATTTATCGACTTGTACTTTTTCATTTTGACACTCGTTTTACTAAAGAGCTGAGATAAAAGACCACGTGACGAAAGTAATTATTTTTTTCAAATCATAAACCCTGAATGCAGCCTCACATTTTTAGCTATTTTTGAGTTTTATGGGCTATATGAAAATCCGCTATACAATTCTTCTGATTATATTTTTGTTGTCACCTGTTATCATTAATGCGCAGTATTATGATACTGGGCAGGATCCTGCAAATCTCAGGTGGATGCAGGTCAGTACCGGAAAGTACACTGTAATTTATCCGGAGAAATATGGTAAAGAAGGCGTCGAATTTGCAAAATCGCTCGACAAGGCAAATTCAGCTCTCGCGAGTCTCTTCCCGGTAATGAAATTCAGGCTGCCGGTTGTCATTCATAGTTTTACGGTCGAATCGAACGGCTACGTAGCCTGGGCTCCGAAACGGATGGAGATATTCCCCACCCCGGAACAGAATACGATTCCGCTTGACACAAAAAGTCAGCTTACCCTTCATGAGCTGGCGCATGTGATGCAAATGGAAGCACTGAACTCAGGAACTTCTAAAATTCTTGCTTATTTTCTCGGACAGCAGTTAACAGGCGCACTCGCTTCTTTGATGCCTTTGTGGTTCATGGAAGGCGATGCTGTTTTCTCAGAGAGCATACTCTCCGGATCAGGAAGGGGACGAAGCCCTGATTTTCAGAAAACTCTCAAGGCAATTGCCATTGAGAAAGAACATTTTTACAATTACGATAAAATGGTTTGCGGCTCTTTCAGGGATTACACTCCTGACCATTACCAGTTCGGATACCAAATGGTCGCCTGGTCGCTCGCCTCAACCGACATAAATCTCTGGAACAGGATCCTGGCCTTTACCGCCAGCGAGCCCTTCACGATAAATCCTGTCAATATAAGCCTCAAGAGGAATAGCGGTCTTACAAAAAAAATGCTCTATGATCAGACTTTCGATGTTCTTAAGAATCAATGGCAGCGGGATATCGCAGCCAGCGGAGCGAAGCCATATGTTCCTCTGAACCCTGATAAAAAGAAACGATTTATAAATTATAACTCACCTGTTTTTGCAGGAAGAGACTCGATAATCGCTGTTAAAACATCCCTGACCGATCTCCCGGCTTTCGTGCTTATCTCTCCTTCTTTAAAGACAGAAAAGAGAATTCATGTTCCAGGGAATATTTATCCCTATTTTGTATCGTATGGAAATGGCTTGATCGTATGGGTTGAAACCATTGTCGATCCCCGCTGGGCAAACCGCGAATATTCCGTAATAAAGCTTAAAAACCTGAAGACAGGAATAACAAGGCAGCTGACCCGCAAATCAAGGTATATGGCAGCTTCATTATCTCCTGACGGCGGTATTATTGCAGCTGTTGAAAATACCTATGACAACCGTAACAGTCTGGTATTCCTGGCCGCCAGCGACGGTGCTCTTCAGAATAGCATTCCTGTTCCGGGAAACGCCTCAATCCAGCAACCCAGATGGTCGGATGACGGAAAAAAGATCACTGTTATTTTCTTAACAGATGCCGGCGAAGGGATCATGTCATATTCTCCCGCAGAAAACAAATGGAATACCCTTGTTGAAGCAGGAAGAAATGACCTTCAGTCTGCACAGGCAAGAAATGATTCTCTGTTTTTCACCAGCTCCTTATCAGGAGTGGAAAACGGATTCCTGCTGACACCCGGAGGAAAATTGATTGAGATCACAAACTCAAGGTTCGGCGCTAACAACCTGATCGTTAACGGATCAGAAATAATATTCAATGATTACACCTCGGCAGGCAACGACATTTGCATGGCCACGCTGCCGGATAAAGAAAAGGAAGCTTACTCTTCAGATAAGCGAAGCTCTTTCCTTGCCGACAGGTTTGACATCAAGCCACAGCAGGAAGATACTGGAAAGGTATACACACCACAGCCCTACCGGAAGTGGCAGCATCTCTTCAACATCCACAGCTGGATGCCCTTTTATACCGATATAAATGCTATCGGATCAGATCCTCAAACTATGCGTCCGGGTATCACTCTGCTTTCTCAAAACATACTGAGCACTCTTACTGCTACAGCAGGATATGAGTACTCCGCTGAAAAGAGAAATATGATTCACACAAACATAACCTGGAGCGGATGGTACCCGGTACTACAGTCACAGCTCGATTACGGAAGCGAACCTGTAATCTGGAAGAACAGCTCAGATCCATCACCGGCATCACCAATGCCGGGATACCATTTCGTAAATACACTTTCGCTCCCGCTTAATTTCAGTACCGGAAGCTTCTCACAGTTCGTTTACCTTGCCGGTTCCTCTGATTATCAGAATAAATATATTTTCATCAGCAATAGTTCAGGGTACGATGCAGGACAAATTCAGTTTGCCGGGAGGTTTTATTTTTACAATTATTACAAATCAGCTTACCGTGATATCTATCCGCGGTGGGCTCAGCTTATTGATTTTTCATATATCTCATGGCCCTTCGACAATCGCTTTTTCGGACCTGACATTTACTTAAAAACTGCTTTTTACTTTCCTGGATTTTTTCAAAATAACAGCATAAAGCTAAGGTTTGAAAAGGAACAACAGAGTTTTGCCGATTATCTTACAGGTAATAGAATCGATTTTCCGCGAAGCTATTCAAATATCATATCCGGCAAGCTTGATTTTATGTCGGTCGATTATGCAGCACCTCTTTTTTACCCCGACTTAAGTATCTCCTCAATTTTTTATCTTACAAGAATAAGAGCCGGCGTATTTTATGACTGGGCAAGGGGTTACAATAATTATTTTCTGAAAGTACAGAATGGCAACCAGGTGATTGATACACATTCCAACGGGCCGGATATTTTCAGTTCCTTCGGAGGGGAGCTCCTCGCAGATTTTCATCTTTTCAGGATCCCATACAGGATTTCGGGAGGAGTACAGGCAGCATGGAAAACGTTAGGAGAGAAACCGGCTTTTGAAATGGTGTTCAAAATGGACATAAACGGAACGACTATCGGAAGAAGGCCGCAGCTATGATCTTAGGCCAGACTGCGGGCGCTTTCCATAATATACTCCCATGCTTTTTCAACATGACCAAAAGTAACGTTTGTCTGGCCGGTGACCATCCGGAGGGCGTATATACCGTTAATCATAGTATGAGAAAGATATATCCTGCCGCTGTCATTGATCTGGTGGTTGAGTTGTTCATTCAGTGAATTCAGCTCTTTTCCCTCGCGGCCTTCCGGGGAATATCTGAAACATACAACATTAATAACAACGGGTGCAAGGATCTCGAAGTCAGGCTCTCCCAATATCATCTCTTTCAGCCTGCAGGCAAAGCCAATATGTTCATGGATCTTCTTCTGAAGTCCCGCGGTCCCATACGATCTTATCACGCTCCATAATTTAAGAGCCCTGAATCTCCTCCCAAGAGGGATACCCCAGTCGCGATAATCATTTACGATTCCTCTTGTCCTGGTTTTAAGATACTCTGGCAATATTTCGAAAGTTTTTATCAGCGCAGCTGCATCTTTTATAAAGAATGCAGTGCAGTCGAAATTTGTGAACATCCACTTGTGAGGGTTGAAGAGGAAGCTGTCGACATATTCCTTACCGTCGATCATCCATCTGAATTCGGGCAGAATAAGAGCCGTGCCGGCCATTGCGGCATCGACATGAAGCCATATGTCATTTTTGCTGCAAATCTCTCCTATGGCCCTTAACGGGTCAACGGCAGTGGTTCCTGTAGTTCCGATTGTAGCAACTACGCAGCATGGTATAAATCCTTTTTCCCTATCTTCGTCTATTGCCTTCTGAAGCAAAGCCGGGTCCATGGAAAAATCATCCCTGACACCTATTTTCACAAGATTATTAATACCGATGCCGCAAATTTTTACAGCCTTATCGACAGAAGAGTGTGCCTGTCCTGAACAATAAACCCTGAGTTTGCCGGCAGTGCCGACGCCTTCGCGATTGACTGCGAATGAACTGACTTTTTCCCTTGCTGTTATAATAGCGGCAAGCGTTGCGGAAGATGCCGAGTCCTGAATAACTCCTTCGAAGGAGGAAGGAAGTCCTGTCATCTCCCTCAGCCAGATCATCATTTTCTCCTCGAGCTCAGCTGCGGCAGGTGATGTTTCCCAGTTCATGCACTGCGCGCCGAGTGTTGCCGTTATCATTTCTGCAAGAACGGAAGGAGGGCTGCTGTTTGCAGGGAAATATGCAAAAAAATCAGGGCTTTGCCAGTGTGTTATTCCCGGCATGATTATCTCATCCAGATCGCGCATGAAATTCTCGAAGGGCTCCGGCTCTTCAGGAGGTGATGATGGAATCTTGTTGAATATTTCTCTGGGTTTAACTCCCGATTTCACAGGATAATTTTCGACATTCTCCAGATACATGGCCATCCATTCCACAAGAGAATGGGCATGTTTTCGGAATTCATCAGGAGTCATCGCAGGATTATTATTTTACCGTTTCGGCAAGTAGGATTATCGTATTTGCCTTTACCTCTATCACTCCCCCGTTTATTTCATATCTGGTTTCAATTCCCTGCTGATTGACCATTATTACAGGGCCGTTCTCGAGGGTTGAAATTATGGGGGCATGGTCCTTCAATACCTGGAACGAACCCTTCTTTCCAGGAACTCTTATTGATTTGATGTCCCCTTCAAAAACTTTTTTATCGGGAGTGATGATCTCTATTTTCATCCGGGAATATATTATTTCGACTGGGCCAGAATTTTCTCGCCTTTCTCGATAGCGTCTTCAATTGTTCCGACGAGCATGAATGCAGCTTCGGGGTACTGATCTACCTTCCCCTCCATTATCATATTAAATCCCTTAATGTTATCCTCAATCGATACGAGAGCACCCTTGATGCCGGTGAACTGTTCAGCAACATGGAATGGCTGCGAAAGGAACCTCTGTACCCGTCGTGCCCTGTGTACAACAAGCTTGTCTTCTTCTGAGAGCTCGTCCATACCGAGGATTGCGATGATATCCTGAAGTTCATTATATCTCTGGAGCAGCTCTTTTACCCTCTGGGCACAGTTATAGTGAGCTTCGCCAACTATGTCGGGAGTCAGTATCCTTGATGTTGAGTCAAGCGGGTCGACAGCAGGGTAGATCCCAAGCTCTGATATTTTACGACTGAGAACTGTGGTTGCATCGAGGTGGGCAAATGTCGTTGCCGGGGCTGGGTCAGTCAGGTCGTCAGCCGGTACGTAAACTGCCTGAACGGAAGTGATAGATCCGTGCCTTGTCGATGTGATTCGCTCCTGCATGATCCCCATTTCGGTAGCCAGTGTAGGCTGGTAACCTACAGCTGAAGGCATCCTTCCGAGAAGGGCTGATACTTCAGAGCCGGCCTGTGTGAAACGGAATACGTTGTCCATGAAAAAGAGAATATCCCTTCCACCGCTCTTGCCGTCGCCATCCCTGAAATGTTCGGCAACTGACAGTCCTGAAAGGGCAACTCTTGCCCTTGCTCCCGGAGGTTCGTTCATCTGCCCGAACACCAGTGCCAGCTGTGACTCCTTCAGGGCATTCATATCAACTTTTGAGAGATCCCATCCTCCTTTTTTCATGCTGTCAAGGAAATCCTTGCCATAGTTGATGACTCCCGCTTCAATCATATCACGGAGAAGGTCGTTCCCCTCCCTGGTTCTTTCGCCTACGCCTGCAAATACCGATAACCCGGAATAAGATTTTGCAATATTGTTTATCAGCTCAAGTATCACGACAGTTTTTCCCACACCTGCTCCGCCAAAGAGTCCGATCTTTCCTCCCTTTGAATATGGCTCAATGAGGTCAATGACTTTAATACCGGTAAAGAGAATATCTTTTTCAGTTGAAAGATCCTCGTACTTGGGCGGTTTCCTGTGAATCGGGTAACCTCCTGTTTTGTCAAGCGGGCCAATGCCGTCAATTGCTTCTCCTGTTACATTCATCAGCCTTCCCTTGATCTGTTCTCCAATCGGCATGGTAATCGGCAATCCTGTTGCAACAACATCCATCCCCCTGCGAAGTCCGTCGGTCGAATCCATGGCAATCGTGCGGACAGTATTTTCGCCGATGTGCTGCTGGCACTCTACTACCAGGGTGGTGCCATTATCCCTTGTAATCTCAAGGGCATCATAAATATCAGGCAGGTCGGTACCTTGCCTTTCAAACATTACGTCGACAACTGGTCCGATGATCTGGCTGATTTTCCCGGTATTCTTTGACATGTTCTTAATTAATTTAAATTCTTTTCCAGAAGATACAAATTTAATAATTTTTGAAGATGATACAGCCCC
>Ga0075520_1001075_pt1 | contig 12881 bp, 14 predicted proteins | sample NGEPerB_FD_75100 | JGI IMG/M metagenome (GOLD analysis project Ga0075520, IMG submission 75100) | Arctic peat soil microbial communities from the Barrow Environmental Observatory site, Barrow, Alaska, USA - NGEE PermafrostAB12-B | ecosystem: Environmental > Terrestrial > Soil > Wetlands > Peat ... | reverse complement strand
GCCTCCCTCGTCGGATTTTGCGTCGCGCCGAGTCACGGCGTCCATGACAGATTCCCTGCGCCCCCTGGGTAGCGCATCCGTAGTTTCCTACGAAGGTTGCAGTAGGGCGGTCGCCCGGTCTCTTAACGCCCTCCCACGCCGGGACGGCCGTCGCCCGACAATCTTCTGGGGTCTGACAACTGACTAGACATCCTCACCGCTCTCGCCGGCCAGTGCGGTTAGACGTGCGCGCATCCACGAGGCGTTCCGGACCGCGAAGGCCTCCCAATCGTTGTTGAAGTAGACGAAGAGCTCCTGCTGGGCGCGCCAGGCGTGCAGGCGATCGGCCCACATCCGCAGCTCGCCTGCCGAGTAGTTGCCGCGTGCGCCGCGCCTGCCGTAGTGCAGGCGCACATAGCGCCACTCCGCCGTGGCCTCGTGAGACTGAAACGGACGCGCGGGGTGGTCACCGATCACGAGTGCCACGCTGTGCTCGCGCAGCAGCGTGTAGACCTCGCCGACGAACCAGCTCGGATGTCGGAACTCGAAGGCGTGCCGGCCGTCGGGCAACACGGCCAGCGCGGCGGCCAGTCGCTCGTCGTCCCTGGGGAAGCTTCCGGGCAGCTGCCAGAGGATCGGTCCGAGGCGATCTGATTCGATCAGGGGCTCGATGCGCTCATAGAACCTCGCCACGCCGTCGGCGATGTCGGACAGGCGCTTGATGTGAGTCAGGTATCGGCTCGCCTTCACCGCGAATACGAAGCCCGGAGGCGTTTGCTCGACCCAATGCGCGACGGCATCCCGGCTGACGAGACGGTAGAAGGTCGCGTTGACCTCGACAGTGGAGAATCGCTCGGCATAGCACTCCAGCCAGCGTCGGGTGGCCAGCCCCGACGGATACAGCTCGTCCCGCCACGCCTGGTAGTTCCAACCGGAGCAACCTACGTGCACGGGTCTGAGCCGCGGGAGCCCTCCGCTCTTCACGAGGGACGCTCGCATCTCGCGCAAGGCGGATCCACGGTGAGCGGAGGATGTCGCGGCCTCCAGACATACGCTCTGTGCGACACAGCCACCGCTAGACGGACTGTCCGCAAGGCTTCCCTGTCGCTCGGCCTCGCTGCGCTCCGCTTCGCAGCACACAGTTGCACCCCGAGCGTGCAGGGCAAGGGCGAAGCACCAGACACCGAGCCATCGCCACGCCGTCCGACGAGCGCCAATAGAACACGAACAGAGCATCGATCCGACACCGAGCGCCTCCTCTCGAGCCCAGACACGGCCACTTTGCAGGCTCTCTGCATATCGGGGAGACAGGATCAAGAAGCCTGCAACCACCCCGCGTTTACGGGGCTCGGTGACAGGTCTGCTCCCGATCTGATCCCGGATCAGCAGGTTCTGCGCTTCCACTATCTTACGTAGATGGCTTGGTTACCAGGCCACGCGCGGGCGTCACATCGAATACATGCTCGGGCAGCTCGGAGAGCATCTGGGGCGCCTGTCGTGGTCGGCGGAGCGGCTGCGCCAGGAGCGCACCTCCCGCCTGAGGGAGGCGCCGGTCGCAAACCTCTGGGGGACCTCGGAGGCGGGCATCACGGTGATCGGCTGCTTCAAGGAGAGCGGCATGCACATCCCGGATGACCTCGTGATCGTCGAACCGGTCAACTCGGACGGGCGCCCGATCCCGCCGGAGCTCACCTCGGACAAGATCTACGTCACCAATCTCCTCAACCCCGTACAGCCGTTGATCCGTTACGAGATCACGGATCAGGTGACGATTGTGGACGCTCCGTGCTCGTGTGGTTCCGCCCACAGGCGTGTCTCCGACATCCATGGGCGGCGCGACGACACGTTCGTGTAAGCGGGCGGCGTCGCCGTGCACCCGCACGTGTTCCGCTCGGCCTTGCAGCGCGACGCCGGCGTGACCGAGTACCAGGTGCGCCAGACCGGGCGCGGGGCCACGATCCTGCTCCGCGCCCGGGGGCCTTTGGAGCCGGGGCGCTTGGAGCAGGTCCTCCGGGACGCACTCGGCGGGCTCGGATGCCCCTGTACGCCAGGCCGAAACTCGACCGTCCGCCCCTATGATCCGGATCTTGGTCCTCGGCGACGACTCCAAGGCCGTGCTGCTCGCCTCGGCGACGATGTTCCTCTGGGCGCTGCTACTCGGCGTGTGGAAGTACCGCCAGATGGCGAGCTCCGGGAGAGGCCAGGCCCACTTCTACGTGGACACGGCCCACCGGGCCGCGCTGCTCTACAGCTTCGCGCTCCTGCTGGTCGCGGCCTTCGTGCAGCTGAGCGGCTGGAGTGGGCTCGTGAACATGATCGGGGCGGGCATGATGACCTTCTACTTCTATGCGGCGGTCGCCAGCTATGCCCTCCACGGCTGGCGGCAAGACACCGACAACCAACTCCGCGACGCGGTCCCCGGAACGAACGCCGTGATGATCAGCCTCATCGTCGGGGAGATCGGGGGCTGGCTGGTGCTCGTCGCGGGATTCCTTGACAAGCAGGCCTTCTGAGGGGCGCTCGATCTCAGCCGAGGCTTGAGCCCAGGCAGGCCAGCGGCGCGTATCTCAGAGCGCCGACATGAACGCGTGGCAGACGCTGAATGCGGGCTTGGGCGTGTGCCTATCGGTCATCAATCCGTACTGGTCCTCGACGGGCGCGCTCATAGCTCCAGCCGGTTGAGCCTGTCGGTCGTGTCCTCGCCAGGGGCCGGCGGCGCCAGATGTACACCGCAGTGACGCTCGCCTGGTGGACTGGCGCGGGAGGACGTGGGGCCGTCAGTCTTCGGCGCGCCCGCTGACGAGCCAAAGCCATTCCTACCGCGTCTGTCGATGGCCCGGCAGATCAGGCAGCCGCGCTGAGCAGCAGCGGATTGCGTCGCAGCGATGCGGTCACGAACGCCTGCACGACGGCAGCGTCGAACTGGGTCCCGGCGCAGCGCATCAGCTCCATACAGGCGTCCTGGTGACCGCGGCGAGCGCGGTGCGGACGTTCGCTCACCATCGCCGCGTAGGCGTCTGCGACCGCCAGGATGCGCGCCTCCAGAGGAATCTGCTTGCCGACGAGGCCGCGGGGATAGCCGCGGCCATCGAGGCGCTCGTGGTGGCAGAGGATCCACTCACGTATGTCGTCCAAGCTGACGTCGCTTAGAAGCGCCGCCGCGAGCTCGGGCTGACGGCGAACCTCGGTCCACTCCTCCTGGGTTAGCGGACCCTGCTTGTTGAGGATCTCGGGCGAGAGCTGATCGCGCCCTGCGCGACACACCATCGCCGCAAAGCGAACTCTGGCGGTCGGCTCCTCGCTCAAACCCAGCTCTCGCGCAGTCAGCTCCGCCAGGTGCACGACCAAGCACCGGGGTTGGAGGCGGTAGGCGATCCTCCCGAGTTGGACGCGCTCGGCTCCACAGGCGTCACACACCAGCACCAGCTGCAGCTGGGCCGCCTCGCGCAGGTAGCGCGCCCCACCGCTGTACCAGGCGGAATGATCACAGGCCATGACCATCCATCGGCCGCGGGATGACCGACCTTGCGAAGACGCTGCCGCGCTGGACCTATGCTCGGCGCGCCTTCAAGCTGGAGCGCACACCAATCACTCGGTTCTGGAATGCCCGATCCCGACATGGGCCCAGCTGGGCTCGAACTCGACCCACGGGGCCAGCTCAAGTGAGAGAGCCCATATTCACGGCTCTCAGGTTCTCTGAGATTCTCTCAGTGACGTGCCACGCGACGTACCACGGATCAGGTCGCTTCGAGCGCCTCTAGCCATGCCCCTACGTCGAGCGTCATGCCCATGGCACCGTCGCCGCCACTCGCCTTGCGCGCACGCTCGGACCTTCCCGGCCTTCTGGCCTTGAAGTGACTAATCGATAGAGCGTTCGCTGACGCCGGTATCGCCACGGTGGCCTGCGCCACGCCGTCGATGGTCAGATGCGAACGCGCCTTCGTCTTGTCGCGGCGACGTGGCAAATGGGACACGTCTCGTTATGCTCGCTTCGCCACCAAAGCGTCGGAGAGGAACCAGATGCGCCGGACAGTCGCAGTATTGTTCATGATCGTCGTCCTCGGGGTGACCGCATGTGGAGGCGGAAACTCATTCGCGGCTAACCTCAAAAGCAACTTCCTCAACGCATGCGAGCAGCAAGGCTCGCCCAGCCCATGCGAATGTGCGCTCAAGCAGATCGAAGCACACGTCTCGCAGAGCACGTTCGAAGCCTCGGAACGAGCACAGGCGCAAGGCGCTAGCCCCCCGAAGTGGCAGCTAGACGCCGCTCGCGCCTGCAAAATCATCAAGTAGCCGAGCCAAAGACCTGCGCGCCCACGCCCGGGCGCACGCCGAGGATCGCTCAGATGCGGCCCTCCGGGCGCTCAGACGGGCTCGCGTGGCCCCGAGCCCGTAGATCGCCTCAGACCGCCTCAGAAGTCGTCGCGCCGTGCGACCGAAGCGGAGCCTCAGTCCGGCGAGCCTGCGCCGGGCTCGAGCTTCGATCCGGCCATAGTGCTCGACACCTACATTGGCCACCTCGGCGTAGAGATCACGCCCGTCGACGGCGAGCGCTACGTGCGTGCCCTGCCGTACACGTTCAACGGGCAGAGCTTCCACGCCGAGCTCTTCGAGAGGTAGGCGTCGCCGCCGCACCCGGAAGCTGCGCCCCGGCCGCTACACGCTCATGATCACCGCGACCAACACCGCCGGACAGAAATCCACACCCCGGTCGCTGGTCGACGGCGCTCTGTCTGGGGAGTGTTATCCGCGCTCGCTGTCGAGAACGGCCATCTGCTGTGATGGGTAGCGGTCCCCGACGGCAGCGTCGGGCGGGATTGCGCGCTCGAGGTCCGTCAGGTCATCGGCGCTGAGCTCGAGCTGTAGCGCGCCCAGCGCCTCCTGCAACCGCTCGGGTGTGCGGGCGCCGACGAGCGCGACGATGTCCTCGCCCTGGGCGAGCACCCAGGCGATCGCGATCTGAGCGACCGTGGCTCTCTTGGCGTCGGCGAGCGCGCGCAGCGCATCGACTAAGCCCAGGTTGTGGGCTCGGTTGGCAGCATTGAAGCGCGGCGCGTGAGAGCGAAAGTCGCTGGAGGCGAGCTCGCGCTCGGCGGAGAAGTGGCCGCTGATCAGACCGCGGCTCAGAACACCGTAGGCGGTGATGGCGATGCTCAGATCGCGGCACTCCGGCAAGATCGCTGACTCGACTCCGCGCGAGATCAACGAATACTCGATCTGCACGTCGCAGATCGGATGGGTCGTCGCCGCCCGGCGGATCGTCTCGGGGCCCACCTCTGAGAGCCCTATGTAGCGCACGTAACCCGCCTGGACGAGATCCGCGATCGCGCCAACGCTCTCCTCGATCGGCACGTCGGGATCAAGGCGCGCAGGGCGGTAGACGTCGATGTGCTCGACACCAAGGCGTGTCAGCGAGTGCGCCAGCGCCGTCTTGACCGCCGGTGGGCTCGCGTCGTAGCCAAGCCAGGCGCCATCGGGGCCGCGCTGTGCGCCGAACTTGACGCTCAGCATGTAATCCTCGCGTGGGCGCCCCCGGACAGCCTCGGCGATCAACAGCTCGTTGTGACCCATCCCATAGAAGTCGCCTGTGTCTAACAGGTTCAGCCCGGCGTCGAGCGCTGCGTCGATAGTGGCAATGCCCTCGCCGCGATCCGCCGGCCCGTACATGCCCGACATCCCCATGCAGCCAAGACCCAGCGCCGAGACCTCAGGGCCATCCGCCCCCAGCCGACGGAGATTCACGGCACGGGCACCATGGACCCAAATATAGCGACCGGCTCTCTGTCATCGCCGCCGCTGGCCGCGCCGGTTCGGCGCTGCACACACGCTTCCGCCCCGCGTGATGAGCAGCACACGGCCCTGGCTCGTCGCACGCGTGGGCGCTACTCGCCCTGCGAGGCCCAGTAGGCTTCCGCCTCGGCCTCCATGAGAGCCAGGCGAGAGTAGTAGTCCGGGAACTCGTTGAGGTGCGCTCGCGCTATCTTCGCCGTCACGGTCACGTCATTGTCGGTGACGTTGGTATCGAGATCCTGCGTGCCATGCTCGAGCTCGACGTCCATCCCCATCCGAAACTGCTCGACATCGAACGGCGACATCACCCAGTCGATGCCGATCCGCTCGCCGGCCACCCGGGCCTCCTCGACGGTGAAGTGGGCCTTATCGCTCATGCCACGGAGCCTACGCTCAGCGCGCTGGCGCTGTCGGATTGCGCGAGGACGAGGCGCGTCCTCCGCCCTGGAGTGACCCGTCTTCGCGGACGCTCGACGACTCGTCTAACAGCTAGCGATCAACCTCTTCGGGCTCGTCGTACCACGTTTTGCGCTCTCCTATCCGGGCCCTCATGCGCCAGCCGCGCGACTTCGGGGCCTGCTCCACTGCGCCCGCGAGCGCCGTTATCCGCGCCGCCACCGCCTCCTGCTCATCGGCTGTCAGAGGGCTCTCGCTCAGTCCGGCGTGAAGGCGCTCGAAGTTCAGCTCGAACGTGTGGTGCAGGCCCCAGTCCGTACGTGTCAGCTCGGCGATCCTCGCGATGTTGATCGCGTCCGCGTCGTGCTCGGCCAACGGTAGTCCGTGCAGCAGCGAGTAGAGGTCGCCGCGGTCCTTGGCGTTCAGAGAGACGATCTGCAGCTTCGTCATCGCCAGCTCGGCCGCCGGAAGGGTGTCGTGGCGCACCGTGAGGCGCTGGGCGAGCGGAAGCGCGTGGCACATCTCGAAAGTCTCGACGAACACGTCGATCTTGTGGCCGCTGCCCTCGTCCTCGAACAGCAGCCGTCTCGCCCCGTTCAGCGCGTTGAACTGGCGCTCGGGCTGCCATCCGGCGCTCTCCAGCAGATTCTCCACGGCGCGGGCCGCGCGTCTACTGGTCAGGAAGTCCAGGTCGGCGATCTCACGGTCGAAGCGAGGGTCCATCCGCTCCCCCAGCAGCACTCTGATCCCCATTCCTCCGAGCAGGCGCATCGGCACGTCGCTGCGAGCCGCCTCTGAGAGCAGGCGACGAGCCTCGTCTTCGAGGGAGCTCAGCATCTCTCCTGGGTCCCTCCCCGCCGCCTAGCCGGTGACGAACTGGTGACGGACGCCGTCGCCCCTGAGCGCGATCAAGCAGCCCGAGATGCGCCCCGTGTGGTAGTCGCTGCCGGGGTTGATCGCGAGGGTGCGACCGATCCGAGTGGCCGCGGCGCTCTCGTGAACGTGGCCGTGAAGTGAGAGCATCGGCTGGTAGCGCTCGATCAGCTCCCGGACCGCGGTGGAGCCGACTGGTATTAGCTTTGGCTCGGACCCGACCATCACCACGGACAGATCATCGTCGAGTTCGGCGGCCGTGTCGAGTGTGGAGCCGTAGGGCGGGACGTGGAGATTGAAGATCGAGCGCCCGTGGTCCTCGATCTGGCCCGCAAGGCGGTCGACGCGGTCGTAGAGCTCACTCTCGTCGAGCTCCCGCGGGGAGTCGAACGGGGTTCTGTTCGAGTACCCGAGCGAGACCATCGTGTACTGGTCGAACTGGACGATCCGGTCGTCGCACGCCTCGACCCTCGCCGCGTTCTCAATCGACACGTCCACGCCGGGCGGGTCGTCATTGCCGGGCATCAGGAAGCAGCGCACGTCGGTGTCCGCGAGCCGCACCGCGGCGAGCTCCATCCATCGGTCGAAGGTCTCCAGCATGACCTCCGCGAACCATTCCTCGCGCTCCTGCTCGGATAGGGAGCTCACGCGCTCGATCTCCCGCGGGGTCATGCGGTGGGGGTACATGCCGTTGGCACGGATGCGCGTTTCCGCGGCCTCGATCTGCTGCTCGTCGCTGAGAGCCTCGTGCCGCCCGAACAGCTCCATCTCATAGCCGTCCGGTGTCTGGGCGAGTGGGATGACCGCCTTGCCCGTCACATCTCCACCCATGATGATCACATTGGCCTCATACACGCGCGCGGCGCTCAGGAACTTGCGCCACAGGCCTTCCGAGCCGTGGATGTCGGACGCGTAGTAGAGGCGCACCGGCCGGGAGCCGTCGTCCGAGGATCTGGATCTGCGAAAGAGCGCCATTGATCACTCAGGCGGCAGTTCGCGGTGCGCGAGCTCCAGGTCGATGCCCTGTGTGCGCCTGATGGCCCGAGCGATGAAGTAGATGGCAAATCCAACCGCATAGACAATCGCCGCAAGCTCGATTTTGCCAGGGTTCTTGCTGATGCTGGCACCCGAGCCTGGGTCCCAAAGCAGGACGAATATCGCGGTCGAGAAACCGAGCAGCGCAAGCATCCCCACGATTGTGAAGAGCGGGATGCCGGCGATGCGGCGGTCGTAGGGAGAGGCCGCGACCATCGCGGGCTGGCGGAAGGGGAGCAGTATCCCCGCGACGGCGGTCACGATGAGCGTGAGCGAGAGGCCGAGCAGCACGGAGATCGTGCTGAACCATGTCGTGAACGAGTAGACCGCCGTACTGCCGATCGAGAGCACCAGCATGATCGCGATCGCCAGCAGCGGCGAGCGCGTTCGCGGCTCCACCGAGGACAGGCGCTCGGGCATGATCCGGTCGAACGACCACGCGAACATGCTGCGACTGACCAGCAGCAGGGTCTGCGGAAGCCAGATCAGCAGGCTGACCGTGAAGCCGACGACCATGATCACGCCCCAGACGGCGCTGCCGGAGGCGATGCCCGCCAGCTCGGGATAGGCGGGTGCGCCTGTGGAGAAGCCATATGCGGCCGGTTCGGCAAGGCCGAGCTGTCCGTTGAAGTTGTAGGTGGCGACGTGCAGGAACGTGGGAATCAACGCGAGCAGCACCAGCACAGCCACGAGCACCGCCCCGGGCATCGACTTCAGGTGTGTGCGCTTCTGCAGGCGGATCTCTCCCGCGAAGTAGGTGCTCGAGAAGATGAAGCCGAAGATGAACCACCAGATGGACACCGATTTGAACGACTCTTCAAGGCTGAATTTGGTCGGCGCGAAGCCGGCCTTCGTCGCTGACGTCGCAAGCTTTGCGCTGGCGTCCTTCGTGCCGAGGTTGGCTGCGTAGTTGTTGAAGTTGTGGACGAAGCCCGAGCGCGTCTGCAGCAGCCCGATCAGCACAGGCATGATCACAGCACCGAGCATGAACAGCACGAAGCAGCCCACCTGAACCCTGAAGAACAGGCGAGTCCCGCCCGCCACGAACAGGCCGGCCGCCAGCAGCAGCATCACCGTTCCCGTGATGAACAGGCCCCATTCGGTCGAGAACCATTCGCCGAAGCTCAGCCAGCCCGAGGCGCCGGTGAAGCCGGCCATCGTGCGCCCGAACGCGCCGAACCCGTAGTTGGCGATGTAGGTGGTGTACACGCCCATCGTCACCGCCAGCCACACGCAATAGCTGAAGTTCGCCGCGAAGCCGATCGACGGGTGCAGCGAGCGGCTGTTGAAGACGTAGTCGCCGCCGGTTCGCGGCATCACCTGCGTGAGCATCGCGTACAGGAACGCGCCTGGGATCCCGAGCGCGGCCGCGAAGGCCACCCCGAGGAGCGCATTCGATCCGGGATATGAGGCCAGGAACAGCCAGTAGAAGGCGAACGTCAGCGCAACGCTTGACCACATCACGTTGTAGAAGAGCGCGTCCCGGGTCTTGCCTTCTCTGACCAGGCCCGTAGCCTTGCGCGTGAACAGTGTCGCCGGGTGCTCGACCGTCTGGTCGCCTGTGGTGCTCATCGTTTCTGTCCCCCTTCTCCGGCGTGCAGGACGGCCACCCGGACGGGCAGATCCCCACGCATGTGTTGCAGGTAGTCGACGTCCGAGTCCGCCGCGGACATCTGCGGCACCTCAACCTCGAGCAGCAGCTCGCCCGCGCCCGCGTGAGCGCTCACCCGGCCGCCGGTGTCGATCGCGCAGCTCCCTCCGAGGAACTCCAGCCCATGGCACGATCCGACGCGGTTGACATACAGGTGCGGGCGCCGGTTCTCCAGAGCCCTCGCTCGCGCTGCCAGGTCGTGGTCGGAGCCGTGCGGCGCCATGTTCGCGGACATCGTGACGAGCAGCTCCGCCCCCTGCCTGCAGAGTGCGCGGGCCGGCTCGGGAAACTCCATGTCGAAGCAGATCATCGGCGCCACCCGTCGGCCTGAGAGCCACACGAGCAGCAGCTCCTCACCCCGCTCGAATGCCTGCCGCTCGGCCCCGGCAAAGAGATGCGTCTTGCGGTAGACGCCCGCGAGCGCGCCATCGCAGTCGATGCATGCGGCGGAGTTGGCGACCGCGCCCGAGTCGGTGCGCTCTGCGAAGCCCACCATCACCGCGGTGCCGGCCTCGCAGGCCGCCTGCTGCGCGCGGGAGATGAGCTCGCCGTGCAGCGGCACCGCCAGCTCATCGGCGCGCGCCAGCTCATAGCCGCAGAGGAACAGCTCGGGGAAGATCGCGATCTCCACGTCCGGGTGCGCCCGCAGCGCGGCGCGGAGGCTCTCAGCGTTTTCATCCTGATCCCCTGGCGCCGGATCGAGCTGTGCGAGCAGCACGCGCAATGGCTAGCTCCCGGCGCCCGCGTGGAACGCCATCGCCTCGAGGGCGATGCGACCCGCCATCAGCGCTGTCGCCGGCGAGGCGTCAAGGCTCGGCGATGCCTCGACCACGTCCACGCCCACTAGCCCGCCGCGACTGATGCCGCGAACCAGTTCGATCGCCTCGCGGCTGGTCAGGCCGCCTGGCGTCGGGCAACACGTGCCGACAGCGTGGGCCGCGTCTAGCGCATCGACGTCGAAGGACAGATACACGCCATCGGCCGCAGCGCGGCTGATCTCGCGGGCTCGATCGATCACCCACTGGGTGCCGTGCTCCCAGAGCTCCTCGAGCCAGACGACGGTTATGCCGTGCTCCCGGCAGTAGTCGATCTCCGCGCGAGGGTTCATCCAGCCCGACATCCCCACCAGCACGATCTTCCGGGGGTCAAAGCCCGCCTCGACGGCGCGGGTGATCGGACAGCAATGGTTGAGCAGCTCGCCGCCAACGTCCACCGCGGTGTCCAGGTGAGTGTCGATGAGCACCAGGCCCGGGTCCCGAACGCGGTCGCGCACCGCCCGCACGGCGGGGATCGTCACCGAGTGGTCGCCCCCGAACATCACAGGCAGTGCGCCCGCCGCCAGGATCTGACCCAGGTCTGCCTGTGCCCGCTCGAAGGTCCGCTGCGCGTTCGCCAGCGCGACGTCGCAGTCGCCGCTGTCCGCCGGGTTTAGAGCTGCGACCAGGTCGAAGTCGAACGTCGCGTTGTACGTCAGGAACTGGCAGGACACCTCTCTGATGCCGCGCGGACCGTAGTTGGCGCCCGTCCGGCTGATGTTGGTCGCGTCGAACGGCAGGCCGTAGATGGCGGCCCCGGTCCGCGACTCGCGCAGAGACTGCTCATCGGGCGCCACGTGGGGAAGGCCCAGAAACGAGCCCACCAAGCCCGCATGGAGCAGGCTGCTCCACATCGTGGGATCGACCGGCGCACCGGAGCTCATGTGGAGCAGCCTCCTATCTCGCGGGTGGCCCGACGCGGGCAGCCCGCCCGTCATCTGCAAATACGCTTTCGCGCACAATATTGCAAAAACGTTTTGTCGATGTCAAGCCCTACCTGCCGATGCGTTTATCCTCACTGCGATGAGACGGCCGGTGGGGATCAAGCAGGTAGCGGAGACGGCGGGCGTGTCCATCACCACCGTCTCGCACGCGCTGAACGGCAAGGGACGCCTGCCGGAGGCGACCCGGCAGCACGTGCGCCAGATCGCCGAGCAGCTTGGCTACAGCCCAAACGCCACGGCACGAAACCTCGCGGGCGGGCGCACAGGGCTGATCGGCCTTGCGGTCGCACAGACCCTCGAAGGGCGCTTCGCGGTGTCGGACTTCGCCTACTACTCCCAACTCATGAGCAGCGCCACGACCGCCGCAATCGACCATGGCTACGCGCTCGTGCTCGCATCGGGCGAGGAGGCGCGCGCGTGGAGGAACATCCGCCTCGACGGGGTCATCATCGTCGATCCCGTCCGCTCTGACCCACTGTGCCGGGAGTTCCTCGCGCAAAGGGTCCCGATCGTGACGACCGGCCGGATACCCGACGGGACCGATGGCTGTTGGGTCGACAATGACCACAGGGCTGGCACTCGTTCGATCCTTGACCACCTCGCAGCCCGCGGCGCCGAGCGCATAGCGCTGCTCGGCAGCCCGCTGGTCACCTCCTACGCGACCGACGTGCGCGATGCCTATGACGGGTGGTGCTCAGAGCACATGCAGGAGCCGATCGTCGTTGAGGCCCGTGACGACCTGACGGAGGGCTCGGGGTTCGAGGCCACCGTGAAGCTGCTCCGTCGCCGGCGCCCACCCGACGCCGTGTATGCCACGCTCGACCGCCTCGCCCTGGGCGCCCTGCTTGCCGCGCAGGCCAGAGACCTGTCGGTCCCGCGCGAACTGCTCGTCGCCGGCTGCACCGACAGCGACGCGGGAAAGTGGGCTCGCCCCTCGCTCACGGCGCTCGCGCTGAACCCTGAGGAGATCGGCCGGGCGGCGCTCGCGATGATGATTGGGCTAATCGAGGGATCGGGTCCCCAGCCGGAAAACGTCCTGGTGCCGACGCGCATCCTGCCGCGCGGCTCGACGCGCAGGAGAGTGCTCAAGGGCCGTGGCCATGCCGGCATCGCTACGGCAAGCGGCTGAGGCGCCGACGCGGGCCGCCCGGCCCCGTAAGCCGAGGTAGCGCACCACCGGGCCGAAATGGCCCCGAAATCGGACCCCAACGGCATGACGCCGCGCATCCCAAAGTAGGGACGACAAGACGACAAGAGCCTATTTGCAGGCCTCTTCCGAGTCGGAGAGACAGGATTGAACCTGCGACCGCCCGGCCCCCAGCCGGAACGCAGAGGTGTCCGCTAGCCCGAATAGCCCGGTGTTAGCTGGTTTTACCGTCCGTCCGCTACGGTAGTATC
>Ga0075520_1001074_pt1 | contig 12890 bp, 2 predicted proteins | sample NGEPerB_FD_75100 | JGI IMG/M metagenome (GOLD analysis project Ga0075520, IMG submission 75100) | Arctic peat soil microbial communities from the Barrow Environmental Observatory site, Barrow, Alaska, USA - NGEE PermafrostAB12-B | ecosystem: Environmental > Terrestrial > Soil > Wetlands > Peat ... | reverse complement strand
GGTCCGCGGCCTCCGGATTGGCGGCAAGGTAGGTGAGGTGACCTTCCGCTTGCGCGTAGATCTGTTTACGTGCCTGCTCAAACAGCGCCTGCTCGAAGCAGCGGTAGTGCAGTTCGTGGGCCAGGTCGCTGACGGAGGGGAACTGCCCGCGGGTGATGGCGATGATCCGGTCAAGCAGTAAACGGAACGACTCGTCCGCATACCGCGCGAAGGCGTCGACACGCGCCAGACGCCGTTCCAGCAATGCCAGAATAGGCGCTACTTGCTGCTCCACTCGTTGGTGCGATTTGTAGATCCAGAGTAAACTCTCTTCCAGTTCGGGCGAGCGGTCCAGCGTCTGCACGCCATAATGAGCCAGAGTGCGACGGAGCGCTTCCACAAACGCGGGCGGGAGGCCCTCGCCGCGCGTTTCGAGCATCCGCGAATAGGAAAAGAGATAGGCTTCGGTGCTGGGCGCTTCACCCCCGACGAGATCGTGCACACTCGGTTTCCGGCGAAATAGCGCGCATATATCCACAAAGATGTTGAGGACCTCATCTTCGCGGCGTCTTATTTCGTCGCTATCGGCGGGAGCTTCCTTGAACTGGCTCCATTGCGCAAACAGCCGCGCCGTCTGGGCCGGGTCAGCATCAAAGCCCAGCATAAGGTGGCGTAGTTCTTCCAGGTCCTGACGCCAGCGAAATTGCGTGTCCTTTCCGGGCTCGTTCGCAGTGGGCGACTCGCCAAATACCACCCGCTCCGTGGTTGCCGGCGTCTGGTCATCCGCAATGGCTTCGATTTGCAGCAGCGGAACTCCGGCGTCCACCTGCACATGCGGTATGGTCATCACCTGGCGAACTCTTCCGGAAAATGGGGCGACGACCGCCATCTCCATTTTCATGGCTTCCAGCACGGCCAAGGTATCCCCGACCGAAACCATGTCGCCCGCTTTCACCGCAATGGAAACGACTACCGACGGCCCGGGCGCATGCACCATTCCGCCGTCATCTCGATTGATCGAGTGCGACACGCCGTCCACCTCGATCCGGTAATTCAGGCCCTGAACGATGGATACGACGTGGAAGCGCCGCCCGAAGGCGGTGAGCCAATATTCAAACTTGCCCAGAGGATGGATAAGCGCCTCGATGCGCGATCCGTCCACTTCTACGCGGTACTGGTGAGGGCCGAGGCAACAAACCTTGAGCGCGTATCTTTGTCCCCGGTAGCGCAGTTCCACCGTCCGTCCCAGCTCGTTGCGAACGTGTGGCCGTCCGCGGACGGCTGAGGCGTAGAATTGCGTCTGCTCCACCGCCAACTCGGCAGCGTAGGCTTCAATCGCCGCCTGCACCAGCGCCACATCGGCGTGACGCCTGGAACAATGCCCGCCATGCGCTGACAGACGATCCAGCCATCCGATATCCACTTCTGCGCGCTGCACGTCAGCGCGGTTCAACAAGTCCAGCAGAAATGCTTTGTTGCTGGTTCCGCCCTTGATGACCACAACGCTCTCGCGGAGTACCCGCTGTAGCCGCGCGAGTGCTTCCTTTCGGTCTTGTCCATAGGCGATGATCTTGGCGATCATGGAGTCGAACTCCGGTGGGATGGCATCGCCTACCGCGACCCCGGTGTCAATGCGCACCCCCGGGCCGGTCGCAAGCCTGAACCGCTCAATCGTCCCGGGAGCCGGCGCGAAACCGTTTTCCGCATCTTCGGCGTTCAGCCGTACTTCAATCGCGTGACCAGTTGTCCGGGGCGGTTCTCCTTCCAGGCGTCCGCCGCGCGCGACGTGAATCTGCAGCTTGACGAGGTCGCAACCAGTTGTGCATTCGGTCACCGGATGTTCGACCTGCAACCGGGTATTCATCTCCATGAAGGAGAAGCGGTGGCTCTCCGGTTGGTACAGGAATTCGACGGTTCCGGCGTTGTGATATCCCGCAGCCTGGCTCAAGCGCACCGCCGCCTCGCGTAGCGCCTGGTCTTGCAGCGAGGTGAGCGCCGGCGAGGGCGCTTCCTCCATCACTTTCTGGTGGCGGCGTTGAATGGTACAGTCACGCACCCCGAGCGGCCAGGTCGTGCCGTAATGATCGGCGATGACTTGCACCTCAACGTGGCGTGCCGCCTGAACCAGTTGCTCCATGAAAACGGTGGCATTGCCGAAGGATTTAAACGCCTCGGCGCGGGCGCCTTCAAAAGCCAGTGCGAGTTGGGCTGCAGAATTCACGCGACGAATCCCATGACCGCCGCCCCCCGTCGTTGCCTTAATCAGAAGCGGATAGCCCAGGCGCTCGGCATGGCGCTGGGCCTCGGCGAGCGTTTCCACCGGCCCGCCACTCCATGGCGCGACCGGTATCTGGGCCTGCTCAGCCAGAAGTTTTGAGCTGATCTTGTCGCCCAGGCGCCGCATGACGTCGCCATCCGGACCGATGAACACGATGTCGAGCTTGCGGCAAAGGTCGGCGAACCCAGGGTGCTCGGCGACAAAACCCCATCCCACCCAGACCGCCTCGGCGCGCGCTTTGGTCAACACCTGTTCCAGCAGGTCGTAATCGACGTAGCTGCTCTTGAGTTGACCCGTGGCCGGGTCCTTGAGCAGAGCGGCGCCCAGACACACCGCTTCGTCTGCCTCGCAAACGAACATCGCGTGCCGGTCGGGCTCGGTGTAGAGGGCGATGGTACACAGCGATGCGCCGTACTCTTGATTGAACTCCCGCGCCGCGTGTATGAAGCGCATCGCTGCTTCACCGCGGTTCACGATGGCCACACGTTGAAATTCGTGCTGCATAATTTTTCCGATCAACCAATCGTTAAGCTGAGCAAGTTAAATTCGTTTATGCCATCACGGCGTGCAGTGCCTTAAACGGCTCGGCATCAAGGCTGTTGGGCATCGCTGCCGTGCGGTAGCCGTTTAGCTGCACGTAGCAGTTTCCTTTCGTGTCCACAACTTCGGCATCGAAGCTCTCCTGGTCCGGATGGGGAGTGACTACCGCGTACAACTGGCTTTCAGCCAGGTTCGGCGCACGCAGCAAGGACACTTGATGAACGTCCTGTGGCAGACCAAACCGGTTTTGCACGCTCATTTCCCAGAGCCCGGCGGTCTGGAAGCAAAGCTCGATCAGCCGTGGCGCCATAAGCGTTGGCCGGTCGGACGGCTGGTGATTGCTGGGCAAGCCTCCAGCCATCAACCCGATCATCCGCTTTCCATCCCACCAAGCCCGTTCCAGGACTTGGTACGCCGGTCCGTGAAAGTAAACGCGATAAATCTCGGCGGCTTCCAGAATGGAATCGGAAGACGTCACCAGGGCCTTCGCGGTCACAGCGGTTGGCGTCAGCTTCGACAGTCGCACCCGTGCCGTGAAGTGAATGGTCTGTTGCGGCTCCGGGTGGTTGGGTAGCAGGCGGCGGCCAATTAATTGGCAATCTGCGAGCAACCTGTCACCTTGCGGGTAGTACACGGCTTGGATCGTCACCGTGCGCGGCTCATCGCGGTAGAACTTGAACGGGGACAGGAAATTTACTTCTTCCACCGCCTCGACATGCCAGCCGGGATGCACGCACAGGGCGGCCTCGGCGAAGCCCTCGATCCCCATGACTCCGGGCAGCACGGGCGTACCGTCGATCCGATGATCGTACAAGAATGGTTGAACTTTGGGATCGAGAGTGGTCTCCATGGTCAAGCCACCGTGAATACTCATCCCGGTGATCTTGCCGACCATCGGTCCTTGCCGCAGGTTTCTGGCGGCCGCCGCGAGAGCGTCCGTGTCTAGGCCACCGGTGGTATCCCATTCATTCAGAAGGATGCCCAGGCGCTTGCCGATGACAACTTCGCCGCGTGTCCTTCCTGAGGTCAGTTCGCGGCGGATCAGAGGAATGCCGGCTTCGGGCGGCAACATATCGATGCCGGCCAGTTCCATCATCTTCGGGATGGAGCCGCGCGTAGCCATGCCGATACCGCCCCACGCCGTCCAATCAATGACGATGCCGCGCGTACCCGGCCGGGTGGTGCGGAAGCTTGACGTGATCTTGCACAACAGGTCGTTGGCCGAGCTGTAATCTGTCTGTCCTCCGTTGCCGAAGCGGCCGGCAATCGAACTGAAAGCCACCGTCGCGCCGAGGGGCATGTCGCCGATTGAGTGCAGGAGGTTGAACCAGCCGTCGCTCTTGACGTCAAACACCAGGTCGAACTCGCGCGGATCTTTGTCCGGCAAGAAATGGCTGCGCTCGATTCCCGCAGCGTGGAGCAGCACGTCAATCCGACCGCTACGCTCGCGCACCTGGCGGATGATATCGGCTACACGGTCCGCATCCGTTAGGTTGACGCCGAAGTAGTGTGCGGTGCCTCCAGCGGCTCGCACCGCGTCGATGGCGCTCTTAGCGGCTTGTGCCCGTTCGAGGCCAGCCAGCTCCTTTTCGATCAGCGCCGGTGTAGCTCGCTGGCCACTCGCCTGGATGCGCGCGAACAGATCGCGCTTCAGGCCTTCCTTGTCGCTCACGAAGAGCTTGAGGTCGGGGTTGTTGGGATCAGGTTCGGGCACCAGATCAAGCAAGTAGAATGTGCCGCCCGAAGCTGCCGCCAAGTCGGCGGTGATGGCCGAGACGATGCTTCCCGCTGCGCCGGTGATGAGGAAGACGGTATCGCTGTCCAGTTTCGATCCGGGCTGTCCGTCGGCCGCGGGTTGTTCTTGCAGCCCAACCGTCCAGCGCTGTCCGTCCTTGTAGCCGATCTCGATTGCACCGGGGTCACGCAGGGTTTCCTCGATGAGGATTTCCGCCAGTTCCGACGGGTTGCGCTCAGGTTCAAAATCGACCGCTTTGACATGGGCGTCCAGCCGCTCCCGTTTATACGTCTTGCTGAAGCCCACGACCGCGCCGCCCAGCGGCGCGACCGCTCCGGCCTCGTCGTAACCGTGCTGCCCGCCCAACCGTGTCGCCGACACCAGGAATGTGCCTGGCTTCGCAACCTGGTCGAACAGAACACGCATGGTGGTGTAAAGCGATTTCACCCGAGCCCAAAGGGCTTCGTGCCACGACGCCAGGTCCATGCCGGCAAGATCGCCTTCGTTGTCCAGCGCGGACAGCCAGTAGACTCCTTGCACCGGCCCGGCGGCGAGCCAGTCTTTGAGACGATTGCTCAGCGCATTGGCGTCCGGCGCGTCCTTGATCCATAGGACTTCTACACCCCTCATCGTCTCCAGCCGTTGCGCCAGCGCCTGCCCCACTCCACCATTGTCGGGCATGATCACCACGCGGTTTCCGCGGGCGAAGGTCACACCGGTTGGCTTACAAACCTTAAGCGGCGGCCGCAAGTTGGGCACTGGCACGCGGCGTGGAACAAGGTCTGCGGCTTCAAAACTCGCGACTGGCGGGCGCTCCGGCGCAACCGCTTTCGCAGCAGGTGTTGCGGGGACAGATGCGGTGGCTATCGTTGCTGTCCGCTGTCCGGCATGGGCGAATTGAATGACGTGGGCCAGGGTTGGGAAGTCCCGCAGCTTGAGGTTCTCATCGCGCGGGATGTTGTACGCCGCCCGGATGGCGGCGAACATCTCCGCCTGCTTGACGGTGTCTATGCCGAGGTCGGCTTCCAGATCGAGATCTAGGTCCAACATGTCCTTGGGATAGCCCGTCTTCTCGGCCACGATCTCCAACACCTTGTCTTTGATGGAATCGTCTGTGATAGCTGGAGCCGCGACAGTTGCCTGCGTTGGAGCGACTGGCTCTGCGATGGCCGGGGACGACGGAGCCGTGCCAGCCAGATCGGGCCCCTTCTCATACACGAACCGAATCACATGGGCCAGCGTGGGATAATCGCGCAGCTTGCGGTTCTCGTCACGAGGAATGCTGTAGATCTCGCGGATGGCGGCGAACATCTCCGCCTGCTTGACGGTGTCGACGCCGAGATCGGCTTCCAGATCGAGATCGACATCCAGCATGTCTTTGGGATAGCCGGTCTTCTCCACCATCAACGCCAGGATGCGTTCCTTGACGGCCTCGGCAACGCCGTCTTTAGGAGATGTCATCGTCCGTAGTGGCGCCGGTTGAGTGGCGACGGGAATCGTCTCAGCTAAGGCTGGTTTGACAGACTGAGCGGCCTGAGCCAGGTCGGGCCGCTTCTCATAGACGAACCGAATCACGTGCGCCAGCGTGGGATAATCGCGCAACTTGCGGTTCTCATCGCGAGGAATGCTGTAGATCTCGCGGATGGCGGCGAACATCTCCGCCTGCTTGACGGTATCGACACCGAGGTCCGCTTCCAGATCAAGATCGACATCCAGCATATCTTTGGGATAGCCGGTCTTCTCCACCATCAATTCGAGGATGCGTTCCTTGACAGCCTCGGCAGCGCCGTCTTTAGAAGATGTCATCGTCGGAGTTGGTTGGGTTGCGACGGGAATCGGTGCGGCCGCAGGTACCTCGGCCTTCTTCGGTGAAGAAGCTGCCTCAGCCAGGTCGGGCCGCTTCTCATATACGAACCGAATCACGTGCGCCAGCGTGGGATAATCGCGCAACTTGCGGTTCTCATCGCGAGGAATGTTGTAGATCTCACGGATGGCAGCAAACATCTCCGCCTGCTTGACGGTATCCACGCCGAGATCGGCTTCCAGGTCAAGATCGACATCCAGCATGTCCTGCGGATATCCAGTCTTTTCCACCATCAAGGCGAGAATGCGTTCCTTTACGTCACCGCCAGCGCCGTCCTTAGGAGATGTCGCCTGCGGTGTTGGCGGAGTCGGTTGGGTCGCGGCGGGAGTTGATACGACTGCGGGCATCTCGGCCGTCTTCGACACGGGAATCGCGCTGGCTAGGTCGGGCCGCTTCTCATACACGAACCGAATCACGTGCGCCAGCGTCGGGTAATCCCGTAGCTTGCGGCTCTCGTCGCGAGGGATGTTGTAGATCTCACGGATGGCGGCAAACATCTCCGCCTGCTTGACAGTATCGACGCCAAGATCGGCTTCCAGGTCGAGATCGACATCCAGCATGTCTTGCGGATATCCAGTTTTCTCCACCATCAACGCGAGGATGCGTTCCTTCACCGACTCACCGGCGCCGTCATTAGGAGACGTCACCGCGGCTATCGGCGCCGGAGCCTTCGTCTCCACTTTCACCTTCGGCGGCGGGGCCGTTGCCACTGCGGCCGATGTCCGCTGTTGAAGCGGCTCGCTCTTCGCCACAGCCTTTGGCGACGCAGATGCTGCGGGCGCAGCGACTTGAACCTGCACTTCGGGTCTAGCGGCCTGTCTTGGCGCTGGCGTGGGCACCGTCACGACTTCCTTGGTGGTGACTGCCATCCGCGCTGCCAGCCCTTGATCGCGCACGCGTAACGTGCGGTGCACCACTTCCAAGTCGGCGACCGGACGTCCTGCCATTCGGCTTAGCCACGCGTCCCAGACGTTCTCGTCGGCAATACGATAGGCGTAGCCCAGAGCATTCGGTCCGCGACGAATCCCGTCTTTGGTCGGCACCCAGCGCAACAGAATCATGCTGATCTGGGAACCGAAACCAGCGCCCAAGTGCATTGCATACTGCACGGGATAGGCGCCGCCCTTCGACAGGTTCAATAGACCCAACTCGGGATCGACTTCCTTGAAGTTGGCGACGGGCGGCACTAATCCCGTTTCCAAGGCCTTCACCGCGAGGACATCTTCGATGCCGGTGGCCATGGCGTGGCCGGTCAAGCCTTTGGTATTGGCGATGACAATTCGATCGGAGCTATCGCCGAAGACGCGACGCAGTGCGTGGACCTCCGCCGAGGCGCTGCCGCCACGCGCGGGCGTGTAAGTTTCGTGGGAAACGAAGACCATCTGCGGCGCGATCTGATTGCGGGCGACGCCGCTGCAGGTTTCGGCTTCGGCGACCAGTCCTTCCATCACCTGGCCGATGTGCTGCACGTCGAGACGAGTGCCATGAAATGCGCTGTTGGCTGTCACTGCGCTCAACACTTCGCAGATCGGCTGGATTCCCCGCTCACGCGCAGCATCCAGACTCTCCACCACCAGCGCGGCAGCGCCCATCCCCATGATCAGGCCATGCCGGCGGCGGTCGAAGGGAATTGCGGCGTCTTCGACGTTTTCGTCGGTGGCTGCCGCTCCGCTGGCCAGAAAACCGGCGCCCATCCAATCGATCAGGTTGTCGGAGGTGACATCGTCGGCCGAGATGACGATGACGCGGCGGCACCGTCCGGCACGAATCCAGTCCTGCGCCAACGAAACCCCTTGGGCAGTAGTCGCGCATGCGGAGTTGATTTGCGTGTTGGGACCGCGCGCGCCGATGAGTTCGGCAAATTGTGAATGTCCCATCGACAAGACCCTGAGCAGGAAGCGCCGGTCGAAAACATAGGGATTTTTCTCGATTGCCAGGTGCAACTGCTCGATGCGCTGGTCCAGTTCCCGCCCAAGGTCCGAGTGGCCGTTACCTGCGGCCCGGGTGCGCAGGCCCTCCAGCAAAGCCAACTGCTGGCGGCGCTCATGATCTTTGTAATAGCTACCCATTATGTCGGCGAAGGAGTCACAGCCGGGGAAGGCGGAGCCAAAAATCACGCCGGTATCGTCGCGCATGGCGTCCGGCAATCCCCAGCGATCCGGCAACTGGGTGCCTTTGGTCGTGGTCTTATAACGCATGACCAGCGGGATTCCGGCGTCACGCAGCGCGTCAATGCCCGCGCCGATGGCCAAACGAGTGACGCGGTCGAAAGCGGCTAGGTGTTCTGAGGGAACGCCGAATTCACTTCCCAGATCGAAGGCGCCCCCGCGGCCCGCCAGTTTGATGACATCCGCCACATCGTGAATGGATTCAAACGTGGCCTCTCCCTGTTCGCTCTTAACCAGGCGCAAGATGTTCTTGTCCAGCATCTCCTGACGGAAGTGCGCTGGGATGGCACTGATGAATTGATCGCCGCGCAAGATGCGTTCGATGTTGCCGTCGTCGAAGATGCGCTCGGTTCCAGGCAGGCCTAACGACGCTCCGGTGATGCCCACTTGGAGACTGGCGGTGGCGGGCTTCTCGCTGTGGTTAATTTGCCAGCCGGCTCGCTGGAGAGTCTCGGCAAACAGACGGCCAAGTTCGTTGTACCCATTGCCGTTTGCAGGAGTCGATGACGCCGTGACAGCTGGGGGAACAGTTGCCGCCAGCGGCATTGGTTTAGTGTCGTTCGCTGGAGTGGCGATGGCCGATTGTGAGGGCGCAGGTTTCGCCGGGATCTGGAGTGGCACTTCTGCCTGTCCTCGGCCCAATCCAGCGGCATACATGGCGCACAGCGCCTGGTTGAACGCCGGAATATCACCGACTTTGGGATGATTCGTGAACAGCGAAACCACATCGCCGCGTTCGCCGAGCACTTCCTCGGCAAATCCCTGCAACGCCTTCTTCGGCCCGACTTCGACAAAGACACGCGCGCCCGCGTTGTAAAGCGTCTGAAGTCCCTTCACAAACTGCACCGGCGATGCGACCTGCAGTGCGAGCAGGTCCAGCATCTGCGGAACAACATCAGGTCCCGTGGGATAAAACTCGCCGTTCACGTTGGCGATGACTGGCACGCGAGGTGGTTGTATGTTCAGGTGCGACAGCATCTCGCGCAGCGGCTTGCTGGCCGGAGCAACAATCGATGTATGAAAGGCGTGGCTGACTGGCAACGGCACTACGTTGTAGCCAGCTTGCAGGAAGATCTCCATGGCCTGTTCGACCGCTTTGCTGGCGCCGCCGATGACCGACTGCTGCCCGCTGTTTACGTTGGCGATCACCACGTAGCCGTTGATGGTCTTCAGGATTCGCTCGACTTCAGCCAGCGGCGCAAAGACCGCCGCCATCTTTCCCGTATCTTTCACCGCCACGCGGGTCATGCCGCGGCCGCGGGCGCTAACCGCTCCCAATGCGTCCTCGAAGGTGAGGGAGCCGGACGCAACCAAGGCGCCGTATTCGCCCAGACTGTGTCCCATGGTCATGTCGGGCTGAATGCCGTAGGCGGCCAGCAGCCTGGTCAGGGCCAAGTCGATAGTCAGCACCGTGGGCTGAGTGATTTCGGTCTGGCGCAAATCTTCTTCCGCCTTGGCCACGGCGGCCGCGTTGGTTTGGTCAACGAAGACAAACTCACTCAGCGGCTTGCCGAGTAGCGGGGTCATGATGCGGTCCGCTTCGGCAAAAGTTTCGGCCACGATGGGTTCGGCGGCGCGCAGCGGCTCAAGCATGTTGACGTACTGTGAGCCTTGCCCGGTGTATAGGAACGCCACTTTGCCCGCAGGGCCGCGTCCACGGAAGATGCCTTGTGGACGCAGGGCCTTCCAGATGGGGGCTTGGTTGGCTTTCAACGCCTTGAGGGCCTTGGCCGACTTGTCTGCCAGGTCAGCGGCGTCGGCATAGTCGATCACAAGGCGTTCCGGCGCTCTCAGGTCGGATTCCCTCGGAGCGGCAGGCGCTGGGGCGCGACCCGCTGCAGCATCTTTCTGGACTGCCTGCAGCCGCTCGGCGATTGCCGTGTCTGATGCAGCGCCGATCACCAGCGCGCCACGCAACGGACCTTTGTAGGAGGCAGCCGCATTTGGCGGAGGCGTAACTGTGGCCGCATTGAAACTTCTCTCTACCACGACTGGCGAGGGTGCAGTGACAGCTACCGACCGCTTGCCATTTCCGTTGAGCCTGCCGGGAATGTACTCTTCCAGCACAGCGTGAAAGTTGGTGCCGCCAAAGCCAAATGCGCTGAGGCCGGCGCGCCGCGGGGTATCTGCTGGGACCGTCCACGGACGCAACTCAGTATTGACATAGAGGGGAGAGTGAGCAAAGTCGATAGCCGAATTGGGATGCTCGCAATTCACGCTGGGGGCAACACTTTGTCGCGAAGCGCGAGGGTTGCCTTCAGTAGTCCAGCCGCGCCGGCAGCTCCTTTGAGATGCCCAATGTTCGATTTGACAGAGCCCAGCGCCACCGACCCAGCGGGGAGATGAAAACTGCTGAGCACCTCAGTCATGCTCTGCAGCTCGATGGCGTCGCCCACGCTGGTTGACGTACCGTGGCCTTCCATCAGGGTCGCGGTAGCAGGCGATAATCCTGCGTTCTGCCAGCCGCGCTCGATGGCGAGTTTCTGGCCAATCGGGTTGGGCGCCGTAATCCCTTTTCCCTTGCCGTCGCTCGCACCGCCGATACCGCGCAGCACAGCGTAGATCTTGTCCCCATCGTGCTCGGCATCGGCCAGACGCTTGAGCAAAAAGATGGCCGCGCCTTCGCCCATGACGAAGCCATCGGCCCCCTCGGCGTAGGGCCGCGTGCCGGTGGCCGAGAGCGCGCCGATCTTGCAAAACTTGACGAAGGTTGGGGCGCCCATGTTACGGTCAATACCGCCGCAGACCGCCACATCAAAATCGTTTTCTACGAGTCCTTCGACTGCCGAACTAATCGCCGCCATCGCCGATGCGCAGGCGGCGTCCACCACGTAATTGGGTCGGTGGAAGTTGTAGAGGTTGGCGATGCGGCCGGCAATGCAGTTGGCCAATTCGCCGGGCATGCTGTCTTCCGTAATCTCGGGGAGCAGCTTGCCAATGCGGTCGTGCAGTTCGCGGGTAATGCTCTGACGGGCCGCGGCGGGCAATGCGGCGAAGCTGGCGCTTCCGGCCAGCTCACGGGCGTACTCCGGAAAGTGGACACGCAAGGATGTGAGGTAATGCCTTTCTCCCGCCATCGCGTTGCCGAGGATCACCGCGGTGCGATCGAGATTCAGTGGCCGCTTGGGATAGCCATAATCCTCCAAGGCTTCGCGGGTACAAGCGATGGCCCATTTTTGGGCAACGTCCATGGCATCGACAACGCGCGGCGGAATGGGCAGATGCCACTTCCCAGGCTCCCATACGTGCTCGCGTACCCAGCCGCCGATCTTGGAATAGGTCTTGTCGGGTGCAGCGTGATCGGCATCGTAGTAAAGCGCAGCGTCCCAACGGCCGGGCGGGACCTCGCTGATGCTGTAACGGCCGTTCTTCACGTTTTGCCAGAAAGCCGGTACGTTCACGGCGTCGGGCAGAACTGCCCCTGCTCCCACAATCGCAATGGCACGATATGCGGTGTTTTCCATAGCTGGTCACTTCCTTTGGAAATTTCTTAAGCCGGACGAAGATGACGCTCATCGGGCGACGCTGAAGCAGGCGTTCGGAGGGTTGGGTCGTTTCATTTCCTCCCCACGAGGAGAGGCATGATCCACTCACACGGCCTGGATGACCCGGGAGCGCCTGAGAGCATTCCTACTGTGACAGGGAGAGCGGAACATTGTCAGTGATGTAGCGCGGGAAATCAGGTGATGCAGGCCACAAGCCAGAGTGACAATGTATGTGTCACAACACAAGTATTATATATTGCAACACACATATTGTGAGTTATAACAAAGAATCCGAGACGACGGAACAGGGATAATTCGGCCGCCGCACTTCGATCTCGTGAGTTTTTGCCGCTAGAGCAGCTTCACATTGTAGGGGGGAGCACCGCTCTATCCGGGCTCGCAGGGTGCAGTTGCTCTCGAGACAGCACCGGCATACGGCCCGTGAAAAACGGACCGTATGCCTGGGTGTTTTGTCCCCTTAAACCAGGACGGCCTGTTCCGCTTCTTTCTTTACCCGGCTGTAGAGCACATCGGCCACGTAGTCCATGTCCGCAATCAGGCCAGCCTGCGCGTGGTGGATGGCAGGCAGTTCCAAGTCCGCTTCAAACGCCGTCATCTCCGCATCAGTGACGCCACCGGCTCCAGCCACCCAACGCAAACCCTCTTCGGCTACTTTGAGGGCCGCCTCGCGTGCGAAGATCCGGCCCATCGCCGCGAGTGCGATAGAGTCGAAACGCGTGTTGGCTTTTTCGTTGAGCCGGCCTTCCGCACTGCGCGCGGCGCGCCGGGACAAACTGCCCGCGCACTCAGCGTAAGCAATCAACTCGCCAAGCCGCAGCAG